>Ga0210378_10002162_pt1 | contig 10049 bp, 12 predicted proteins | sample PLM1_60_b1redo_FD_155465 | JGI IMG/M metagenome (GOLD analysis project Ga0210378, IMG submission 155465) | Groundwater sediment microbial communities from an aquifer in East River, Colorado, USA - PLM1_60_b1 redo | ecosystem: Environmental > Terrestrial > Soil > Riparian zone | place: USA: East... | reverse complement strand
AGGAATCTGAAGACGTTGCCGGCCTCGCCGCACCCGAAGCAGTAGTAGACCTGCTTGGAAGCACTGACCGAGAACGAGGGCGTCTTTTCGGTGTGGAACGGGCACAGTCCCACCAGCCTGTCTCGCCCGGCCTTCTTGAGCTGAAGATGGCCCGAGATGACCTGGACGATGTCGGTCCGCTCTCGTACGGCCTCCAGGTCTTCCGCTCGGATGCGCCCCGCCACCCGCTCCCCTCCTTCCTCAGGTACCTCGGTCCTACAACAGCCAGCCCTGGGGAAGGAAGAGCTGCTCATACGTGCGGAGCGCGAACCGGTCTGTCATGCCGGCGATGTAGTCGGCGACCCGGGTGGGGAGGTCCCCGGGACTCAGCATGTACTCGGCCGGCACAGCCTCCGGGTGTTCAAGGTAGTACTGGAAGAGCGATCTGACCAGCCCGACGGCCTTCTGCTGCTCCTCGCTGGCCTCGGTGCGCAGGTAGACGCGATCGAACAAGAAATCCCGCAACTCGTCCAGGGTGGCCAGGACATCGCTGGACAGACTGATCTCGGCCGCCCCCTCGCTCACGGTTACGAGGTCCGTCACCAAGGTGTTCACCCGGGCCGAATGCGACTCGCCGAGAACTCGGGCGGCCCGGTTCGGCAGCTCCTCGCTTCGAAGCAGCCCCGCCCTAACGGCATCGTCGAAGTCATGGTTGACGTAGGCGATCCGGTCGGCGAAGCGGGCGACCTGCCCCTCGAGCGAGGCTGGGAGGGGCTGGGACCAGGTGTGGTTGACGATCCCGTCCCTCACCTCCCAGGTCAGGTTGAGCCCGTGGCCTTCGTTCTCGAGGTAGTCAACGACGCGCAGGCTCTGTTCGCTATGGCGAAACGGCCGGTCGAGGAACGGCGACAGGGCCTGCTCGCCGAGGTGGCCGAAAGGGGTGTGGCCCAGGTCATGCCCGAGCGCGATCGCTTCGGTCAGATCCTCGTTCAACCTCAGAGCGCGAGCGGCCGTCCGCGCGATCTGGGACACCTCGAGCGTGTGGGTCAGGCGTACTCGGTAGTGGTCGCCCTCAGGCGAGATGAAGACCTGGGTCTTGTGCTTGAGGCGGCGGAACGCCTTGGAGTGGAGGATCCGATCTCGATCGCGCTGGAAGGCCGTTCGTAAGGGGTCGAGTTCTTCCTCTCTCTCGCGGCCCTTGCTGGCTTCAGAGAGGCAGGCGCGAGGATCCAGGATCTGGCGCTCGATCTCCTCCGTGCGCTCACGCACGCGCTGGCTAGTGCTTCCCACCGGTTCGACAGGGTAGCACCGGACTCAACGCCCGAAGATCCGGTAGTAGATATAGGCGACTGTCTCCCGGCTGTAGCCAGTCAGACGAGTCCACTGGCTGCGGGCCGCCGACTGGAAGGTGGCCGAGACGTATGCCTCCAGCCCGAGGTCGCGGGCCATCCGTCGTATTCGGAGGTTGTGCCAAGGGTCCGACACCAGGAAGACCGAGACGAGGCCCCGTTCGTGCATGAAGGTCGCCGCGGCTTCCAGGCTCTCCAGGGTACTGTTTCCGACCGGCTCGGCGAACACATCGGAGTCCGGGAGGCCGGACGCGATCAGCCACTCTCTGCCGGCCTCCGCCTCCGTCGTCCGGTCGCCGGGTTGGTTGCCGCCAAGGACCAGGACCCTGGAGGCGAATCCCTCCTGATAAAGCAGGGCGCCCTGGCGAAGCCGCCCCTCGAATGTGGGGGAAGGAGTCCCGTTGTACTGGGCCGCACCGAGCACCGCGATCAGGTCCGCGTGATCGTGCAGTCGCGCCTCGTCGTTGTGCGCGGCCCGCCAGACCGCGAGCGCCGTGGCGGACAACAGCACCACCACAGCCAGCGGGATGATGGCCGTGACGAGGAGGAGGGGGTGGCGGCGGAAGAATGCCACGTTCCGAATCTAGCATCGGACGGCCACCAGCCACCCCTCGCCCACCCAAAATCACCCTCCGTCTGCCGGGGACAGCACCCTTCGTTGAAGGTCGAACTGGAAGAGCCGGCCGGTTGAGGTTCGGATCTCCACGACCGAACCCGTCGCCGCTGTGATACGCGGCGTCCCCGAGCCGGCAGGCAACGGATACTCCGTGTGGATTTCCTCAAGTCCACTCTCGAGGTCCGAGACGGCGAACACGACCAGGCCGGTTGCGTCCTCGAGGCCGACGTAAACGTGCAAGAGTTTGCGGGCGGCCGTCAGGCCGCTGTGCCAAGCACTGGTGATCGCGAGCCCCTCTCGCCTCGGGTACGGGCTTTCCCCGGAGTCGTCGATCCCGCCCTCGACGTCAGGGTCCCAAGACTCGGCTGGGGAGCCAGCCGGGGAGGGAACGGCCCCTCCGCGCAGGCGCTCGATCGTGGCTTCCTCCTGCAGGATCGCCTCCCGTTTGGGATCACCGGGCTGGAGCGACTCGATCGGCAGCTCGCGGATCCTACTGCTTAAGGGCCGTCCGCCCAGCGACACAGACGCATACGCGCCACCGCCCACCAGGCCGAGCGCGAAGAGCCCGAGGGCCAGCCGCGTGATGATTCGGCGGCGGCCTCGCCAATGAGAAGTTCGATACGCGTTCATCGTCATTTCTCCCAGGACATGTCGGTGGAGAAGCTCAACCCTTGGGCCGTCTTCACGTCCGAGTTGAGCTGGTCGTAGAGCTGCTGCCAACCGGCGGACGGCTTGTTGTCGGTGCCGTTGCAAGGACCGGTCTCCTGGCATGCATTCCACTGTGTGAGGGATCCCACGATGCTCATCGTCTGATCCTCGCTGACGACCCCATAAAGCTTGATCTTCTGCCACTGCTTGGCGTTCGCGCCGGAAGTGGCGTAGATCTCGGGCACGGGCACCGAAGGGTCAGCTCCCCAAGAGACATAGAAGACGTCCGACTGCTTCCATCCGTTGTTGCAGCTTCCATCGCTCCCGCCGTTCCCTGTCTGTGGACAGCCGTCCGCCGACCCGACGTTGTACAGGAGTTTCGTGTAGGTGCTCGCGTAACCATCCACCCAAGAACGCGTGGTAGTGTCCGAGTTCCACGACGGCTCCATGTCGCTACCGCCCCGCACGTATACCTTCGTGGAGTAGCCGTTGCTGTCTGCGTAGGCCGCTATACCGTCGATCATGTTGGCCCAGGCGGCCCCGTGCGCGAAGCCGACGCGCGATCCGTAGTTGGAGGTCGAGAAGGCGACGTTTCTACTGTCGACTGATGCCCCCCGAACGCCCAGGTCAAGGCAACGCTATGCCGAGCTAGCGCTTCCTCGTCTCGGTCTCTCCGGGGTCCGGCTCTCTCGTTTCGTACTGGCTCGGGTCGGGCCACTGTTGTGGCCCTGGGTTTGCCTCCTGCGGCGGTTCCACTGGAGGCTCCGCAGTTGGCTCCTGATCCTCGTCCGGCATCACGCCCTCCTCAGGTCGATGATCCACGACACGATCTCGATGACCGTCATCACGGTCGCTACCTCGAAGATGTAGAACATCCAGCGCAGGCAGTCCCGGTTCGCACGGTAGTCGCGCTGCAGGAATCCCGCAAGGACTCGGTGCATCACATCCAGAGTCGGAGGTGGGTCGGCGTCGAGGAATCCCTTGATCAGGATGTCGGCGTCCATACTGAATCGCCACCTGTGGCGCGGCCAGAGGATGGCGCATACGCCCGAGACGGCAACGGCGAACGGGACGACCGCGATCCATCCCCACAAGCCGAACCCATTGTCCTGACCGTCGAGGCCAGCCAGGAATCCAGTTGCCAGCCACAGCGCACCGAGCAACGTGCCTGCGCGCGACCGGAGTTGATCGAGTACCCCTTGCTGCTGGGTGATGGACCGCAGTGCCTCGGAATACACGAGTGCAGCGCGCGGATCGATGCCGACCTGCTCACTGTCCATCTCGTCCTCCCGTCATCCTGTCGGGAGGATACCGCCTGCCTCTGACACTTCCGTCAGGAGGGTGTGTTTCGAGGGAGTCCCGCCGACACGCGTGAAATAGCCCCGTACGGGGCCCTGTGTGCCGATGTGTCGTCAGGTCGGCCACACACCCGTACAGGGCCGAATTCGTCGCACACGGGGCCCGTCAGGGCGGACGTCGGGGCCCCGGCTATCCTCGGAGGCGATGAAGCCCTTGGTCCTCGACGCGAACGTCTTGCTCGACGCGGCCGTCGCTGGGCGACCACGGCATGCCTTGGCGCTCCGACTCGTCCGGTTCCTCATCGAGACGAAGGCCGACCTCCGGATCCCGTGGACGACGATGCTGGAGATCCATTCTTCGCTGGCGAGGTTCAGGATCGACGGCGGTCCGATCGAGATCGCGCTCTTCGCTTCCGAGGACGAACCTCTGGAGGTCCGGACGGTCGCCGTCGATCAGGCGTTCGTCGGCCGACACCTGACGCTCGGCCTGCCCTACCTCAAGGCTGGCGACGCCGTCCAGTTGTCGCTCGCGAAGGCCGACGGCTGCATCCTGATCACCGAGGACAAGCAGCTCTACGTCAGAGCGAAGGAGGCGTCTGTCGAGGTCTATCGGATCGCGGAGTTCCTCGACGAGGTCGAGGGCGTCGGCCCAGGGTGACGGTGCTACGAGGCAGCCTAGCTGTACGATAATCACCTGAAGGGGAAGGGAACATGAATTGGCTACGGAAGAACGCTGATCGCACGGTCCTTGCGGCGGCAGGGATCGGGCTTGTCGTCCTCGCGACATGGCCACTCCGGACTCGAGAGCCCTTGGCTGTGACGATCGCTGTCCTCGGTGTCGCCCTCTTCATCCTCGGGGTGACCTTGCGCCGGGTCGACTCTTTCAGTGTCGGGCTGAAGGGAATCAAGGCAGAGCTAAGTCGGATCGAGCCGCGGCTGCGCCACATCGAGCAGAGGGTCAATGCCATCGTATCGCCTCCGACGGTCGAAGCGAAGGTTATGGTCTTCACTCCGACAATCAAGATCGGTCCGCCCGAAACTCAGTAAGGGCGACGTCGCTACTTCAGATGGGGGCTAGCTGCCTGACGGCGACCGTGGCGGCCAGGCCGCTCTCAGAGATCAGTCGAGTTCCCGGAGCAGCTGGACGACCTCCCATCGGAGCACTTCGTCGGCCTCCAGGTCCATCAACACCTCGGCCAGGTCTAGCCCGCGGTCGTGGAACTGGCGGATGACATCGGACCGGACATTGGAGGGCGAGGTGAGGACGCGGAGCAAGTCCATTCGGGCACCCAAAGGCAGGCGACCGAGCCGCCTGGCGGGGTCGGTCATAGCAAGGGCGTATTAGGCCCGCCGATAACCCGCTTCAGCAGATGATCGGATGCGGCCTGCTCGTCGATGATGACAGCGATGGCGCCAGCCACGCGTCGGATACTCTCCGCCAGTTCGACGCTTAGGAACAAATCCGCCCGCACTTCCAAGTACCGCTGCATCACTGGATAGCCAGAGATCGAGAAGTCGCCCGTCCCTGCGTGAATACCATCTAGGTAGTCGCCATTTTCGAATGCAATGCGAGACTCGGCGATGGTCACGGTGCCTAGCCGTGTCCCCGTTGCTACCTGCGTCCAAGTCCCGAGCGGAGCAACCTGCAGCGACCACGCTTCGAGAAGCCGACGACCGACTGCAACAACCTCGCGGAACAGCCCCTCGTCTGTCGTCGCTGGGAATCGAACTATCTCGGCTTCCATCGCCTCAGCGAAGGTCTCGCTGTACGAGGGCGCATTTCCCAACGCGAGCAGGTAGGCACCGACGTCTTCCGCAGACGCTCCGAGGGAGTCAGCCCATACCTTCGCCGTGGCCGATAGGACATCCTCCTCCGCGACGCTTGCAAGTGCCCCTTTCCCGGGTTTAGGTGCGAGCGGGAAAACGTGCGTCTCATACGAGCCGCGGAACGAATTGTAGCCGGGCAGTGTGTTCGTGGCGATTACTACGGGACCGGCGCTTGTTCGCGTATCCATAGTGATCAGGGCGCGGGTTCGGGCCCCCTCTACGAAGTACTTGGACACAGTTCCGGGTCGGTCAATAAAGCGCCGGTCCGCGTACAGGTAGCGGTCGTCCAAGGGGCGGTATCGGTGCGGCAGGATGTACTTGGCCTTCACGGAGTAAGCGCTGCTCGGGTCTGAAGGATCCGCTGACTCGGCGAGTTCTACGTTCACCGACCGAGTCGAGCTCTCATGGAATAGGCGTCGACGCTCCTCCCCTGCTGTCGAGTTCCACCCGTGCATCCTCGAGAGCAGCGCCGACCGGTCGACGTCGATGACTAGGTCATCCCGGTGAGTCTTCACCCCCGGGTAGCTGTTGGCGAAGTAGGCCGCGATTGATGGGGCCTCCGATAGCGTCCCCCAATCGATCGGCCCCAGAGAGTCTCCCCCCGTCCCGGCCACCTCGGTCGAGGTCGGAAGGGTGCCTTTAGTGAGGGCGTCGAGCTTCTCCGTCCGCGAGCCACGGAGTCGCCGGAACTCCACCTTGCCTGTCCGCGAGCCACCGAACGTCAGGGTGCTGATCGCGCACCCGGCCCGGATGGCGAAAACGGGCTCGTCGTCGCCTCGCGCGCCAGCTCGGATGTCCCCGCCGAGGTCAACGATGTCGGCCGCGAGCCCCTTGTTCCGAAGCCAGGACCGCATCGTGCTGTACGCACGGCCGCGAAGCCAAGTGCGGTTTGTGATGTAGGACACGATTCCGCGAGGCTCCTGGACGTGAGGCCGTTCCAAGAGGAGGGTCGCCGCGAACCTCCAAAAGGCAACATACAGGTCGTACAGATTGATCACAGCACCCGCGGCTCCCTTGGCCCACTCGGCAATCAAGTTGTCCGATGGGCTCGGCCCGATCTGGAAGGTCTTGCCCGGACGGTCACCCCAAGGCGGGTTGCCGACCACCACGAGGACCGGCTTGTCCCGTTTGACGGTGTCGCTGGCCTCTTGCTCGAGGTTGATGTTCTGAAGCCAAAGGTTAACGGAAGCAACATGCGTGCCAGCTTGCGGTGGAGTTAGCGTGTTCGCTGTATATACAGGGAAGCGTGTGCCGAGCGTCACGCCGTGGCTCCGGAGCCATGCCGTCAACCGAGCCTGTGCGACGCTCGCGGGACCGGGCGAAACGTCGAACCCCACAACGCGGTCGATAAAGAGCTCGCGCAACGCCGACGCGACCGGGAGTCCGCCGTCGCTAGCCTCCGACAGTGCTTCTTCCGCGAGCGCGAGGAGGTAGGTGCCGGTACCGCATGCAGGGTCCAGGAAGCGCACTGACGGATCAAGGAGGCCAGATAGACCAAAGGCGTCCACGAGCTGACGGCGAATCTCTCGCACCTGGAATCGCGTGATCTCCTCTGGCGTGTAGAAGACACCGTACTTGAACCTGTCCTCAGGGCGATACTGTGCGAAGAACTGCTCGTATACATACGGGACGCGCTCCCACGCGCCGCTCGGACCAGCCAGTTTGGGGGCTGCTCCGTTCACGGCATCGCAAGCCGTCCGGAGCACACCACGGATCGCTGTCTCCAAAACCGCATCGGGAGCCATGACCGCGTACAGGGCGGACCGAAGGAAGGGATGCTCGGTCGAATTCAGCGCGTCGATCGCCGTCCCCGGGTCGATGTCGTGACCCGCTTCGACTCGTGCTAGCAAGTACCCGAACGTACAGGTTTGGGCGAGCGCGTCGGCGAAAGCGTCAACGCTGATCTCCGATGGGTCGGCAGGGTTGGTCTGCAACAGCTCGGTGAACGACTCACGAGCCTGAACCAGCGCGGACGGCAGGCCTGCCGCCGCCATGTCGAGTATCGCCCGATCGATGAGTCGCGCTGCGGTGGCGAGCAGCGTCACGGCCTCCTCGTAAGTTCCTGCTGCCTTGGGCTGCAGCGCGACCATCCTCTCGAAGAAGCCGATGAGGCTCCCCCTCTCGACGGACGTGAGTGTCTGCGCGCCCACAAGCCACTCTCGCGAGACTTCGACTCGCGCGGATTGAGCGCCGCTCTCGTACAAGATCCAGTGCCACCCGTTCGTCAAGACGACGTGCGGGAGAGCTTCCCGGTATCGCTTGAACCGCTCGGCATCAGGAGCAGGCAACGGCCTGATTTCCACCGTCGGAGACTTGACCTCGATCCAATTCGCGAGCCTCATCCCATGCGAGACGGTGAAGTCCGGGAACCCTGCCCCTGGCGATCGAAGGAGGCTGTCAACTGTGTGATGACCGGTCGCGTAGGCTGCGTCTAAGAGTGCTTTGAAGGCGGGGTAGAGGGGAGGCTCCCCGTGACCAGCCAAACGGCGGACTTCAGCCGCGAAGCTTGACAGGGTCTCGGCAGTTACCGCCACGAACGGGAGTCTATGACGCCACACCAACCATCCCGTGGACCCGGAGGCAACCCTTTGATACCAAGCCCCGGAGGGCCGAGAAACGAGCCTAGCAGGGCCTTGCACAGCGCGTCCACGCTGCTACCAGTCAAAACCAGCGGAGATCGCCGCCGCGATGATCTCGTGAGCGACGGGACCCTCCAGCGCTTTGTGAGGTCTGTCGAGGAGCGCCCTGCCGAGCGCCTTGACGGCACGCCGAAAATCGGGCTGGTCGAGGAGCGCCTGAGCTCGGAGCGTGATGATCGCAGTCCAGACGTCCTCCTTCAGGGAGAACCTCGCCGGGCACAGCAGCCAGACCTTCTCGCGGTCGGTCGCACATTCGACCCCGAGCCAGTCCTGTCCTGCAGCGAGCCCTCCAATACGGCTGACAACACACTGCTGGAGATCGGACAGCCGGGGTTCCGGCGCGCACTTCACATGGCCACCTACGCCTTGCTCGGGCCTGGCGATGTCGATCGCTAGGATCCGTGCGCCGTAGTGAACGAACGCCACTGCGTGAGCCGCCTCGTGGTCGGCGGTGTCTGCGAGATCGCGGACGGGGTCACGGAGCATGCTGCGCCCGAAGTCGCTCGACCTCTTTTCTCAGCGCGGCATTCTCCGCCTTGAGTCTCGCGATCTCGGTACCCTGCACTCCCACTGGGCGGATTGGTCCAATCTCGGCGCGGCCTATGTAATCCCCATCCCGCGGCGCAGTGGAGCTTCGCTCCGCCCGGATGACGGGTTCATGGGACCACCCCTCGACGCGCTTGCGTAGTCTCTGGTCCGGGTTCACTTGTCACCTCCGTGTTCTCGCGGTGCGGCGGCGCGGGCTGCTTCCTCGGCGGCAGCGACGCGGGCGCGTGTCTTATCACGCTCGGCGGCCTCTAGTGCGAGCCTCTCCCGTTCGACCCGGATGCGCTCTTTCTCCTTAGCCGCGCCTTCGGACTCGTCGACGATGATGTTGCCGCGTGGACCGACGACAACTTGCTCCCGTTCGAGAGGCATCCAGAGGATCATCTCGTCGTACGCCGCCCGGGCTTCGGCAGCCCGTTTCTTCGCTTCGGCCTCAAGCTCGGCGTCCAACTTTCTGATTAAGGCCACGCCGGCCGCGGCAGCCTGCTCCTTGGGCGTCAGGTGGTTCCGCTTGCCCGCCAGTACGTCCCGCCAGTAATCGGCGGTGCGTGCCTCTTGGGCCTTCGCCTTGAACTCGGAGTAGGCAGCTGCGTTGACTGCCTTCTGCAGGCTGGCCGTCTTCGACTTGTTGACGGCAGCGGCGAGCCGGGCATCGTACTGGTTTAGATCCAGCTGCTGGAAGTGGGCTTCAAGGCGGGCCGCCATATCTGCCTTGGTTGCCTCTTCGGCGGTCGCTTCGGCCGACTTGATGCTCAGCAGCCTCGTGTTGGCGTTCGCACCAAGTCCGACGATTGAGATCTCGAGGATTTCGATCTCGCGGATGTGGTTGAAACCGTCGGCGCCCTTGTATTCGCCGCCGGCCGGCACCGCGTACCCAATGCTAAATTCGCCGATCGTCTCCGCCAGCAACTTCTCGTAAATTTTGACGGCCAACTCGGAGGTTGCAAGATCGAGCCTGCCTTCGGCGATGAGACCCTCAGGGCTGTCGCGAAGCTCTGTCACGACTCCGATAGCGGCGTCCGGATCCTCAAAGCGATGTTGCCAGTGAAGGACGATCGGGCGACCGCGGGTCTTCCACTCAAGAATGGTCTTTGTGAAAGCGCCCCTATCTATGATGTCGCCCTGGCTGTCTGGCTTGCCGCCGTAC
>Ga0210378_10002160_pt1 | contig 10052 bp, 8 predicted proteins | sample PLM1_60_b1redo_FD_155465 | JGI IMG/M metagenome (GOLD analysis project Ga0210378, IMG submission 155465) | Groundwater sediment microbial communities from an aquifer in East River, Colorado, USA - PLM1_60_b1 redo | ecosystem: Environmental > Terrestrial > Soil > Riparian zone | place: USA: East... | reverse complement strand
GCTATGTGGACGGCGCCCCGCTCGCCGTCGACCTGCGCGCCAGCCACGCCGCCACCGGGGAGCCGTTCGCGCTCCGCCGCTACCAGCGCGAGTCGGTGGCGGCCTTCGCCGCGGCGGGCTCCGGGGTGATCGTGCTGCCGTGCGGCGCCGGCAAGACCCTGGTCGGCATCGGCGCCATGGCCGCGGTGGGCGCCCGCACGCTGATCCTGGTGACCTCGACCCTGGCCGCCAGGCAGTGGCGCGACGAGCTGCTCGCCCGTACCGCCCTCCACCCCGAGACGCTGGGCGAGTACTCGGGCGCCCGCAAGGAGGTCGCGCCGGTCACCATCGCGACCTACCAGGTGCTGGTGACCAGGCGCGGCGGCCGCCACGCCCACCTGGACCTGCTCGGCAGGGAGGACTGGGGCCTGATCGTCTACGACGAGGTCCACCTGCTGCCGGCGCCGGTGTTCCGCATGACCGCCGAGATCCAGGCCCGGCGCCGGCTGGGCCTGACCGCCACCCTGGTCCGCGAGGACGGCCGCGAGGCGGACGTGTTCAGCCTGATCGGCCCCAAGCGCTACGACGTGCCCTGGCGCGACCTGGAAGCCCAAGGCTGGGTGGCGGCCGCCGACTGCGTCGAGGTGCGGGTCGACCTGACCGACGACGAGCGGATGGACTACGCGGTCGCCGAGCCCGAGGAGCGCTACCGCCGCGCCGCCACGGCGGCCTCCAAGCTGCCCGTGGTCGCCAGCCTGGCCGACGCCCACCTGGCCGACCGGGTGCTGGTGATCGGCCAGTACCTCGACCAGCTCCAGATCCTCGGCATGCGGCTCGACGCCCCCGTCATCACCGGCGGCACCCCGGTCCGGGAACGCGAGCGGCTGTTCGCCGCGTTCCGGTCCGGCGAGCTGCGCCGGCTGGTGGTCTCCAAGGTGGCCAACTTCTCCATCGACCTGCCGGAGGCGAACGTGGCCATCCAGGTCTCCGGCACCTTCGGCAGCCGCCAGGAGGAAGCCCAGCGGCTCGGCCGCATCCTGCGGCCCAAGGCCGACGGCGGCCGCGCCCGCTTCTACACGGTGGTGAGCCGGGACACCAACGACACCGAGTTCGCCCAGCGCCGGCAGCGCTTCCTCGCCGAGCAGGGCTACGCCTACCGGCTGGTCGACGCCGCCAGCGTGCTCGCCGGTGAGCTTCCCTCGCCCGCCTAACGCGAAGGGCCCCCGATAAGGGACGCGATTCGCGGGCCTTGACATCCCGGTGCGGGAGCAGGATCGTTCCTGCTCGTCATGTCGCACCCGAGTGACATCCTGGACCCTGACCTCGTCCCTGACCGGGGGCCGAAGGCGTCCTGCGCGTGTCCCGGGGCCCGGCGCCCTGCATCGCCCGCCCGCTGAGGCGAGCAGCGCGGCACCGGGCCGGCCAGCCTGACGCTCCCACCAAGAGGATGCCCATGCGCCCACATGACGCCGTGTCCCCCTCCACGCTCGACGCCGGCCGCCTGGCCGAGCTGGCCGCCCGGCTCGCCGGCGAGCTCGACGGCCGAGACCTGTCTGGCGGAGGGTCAGGCGCCTGGCAGGTCCCGCTCCTGCTGGCATCCGACGTCGAGGCCTGGCTCCTCGGCTGGCCGGCCGGAGAGGTGACGCCGGCCCACGACCACGGCGGGTCGGCGGTGGCGCTCACGGTCGTGGAGGGTGCGCTCAGCGAAGAGTGCCTCGACCCGACCATCTGGACCACCGGCCGGCGGACCACCTGGCGGGCCGGGTCGACGACGGCGTTCCCACCCGGCCACGTCCACGTGCTCGGGGCCACCGGCGGCCGACCCGCCGTCGCGGTCCACGCCTGGTCGGCGTCTCGGCGGTGGGAGCCGCGGCGGTCAGCCGGTCGCGGTGCAGGTCTCCCGCTGCCGGGCGGGGACCTTGGCGGTGGTGGGCGGGCCGGTGCCGGCACCGGAGGCGGTACCGCCCTGCTTGGCGGTGGTCGCGCCGGGCAGGCGGAGCATCTTGCGGACGGTGCGCTGGATGAGCGGCACGTCGGGGATCGGGTACCCGGCTGACCAGCCGGCGGCGTAGGTGGGGGGCGTGAAGCCGACCGTGGCAACGCGGGCACGTCGCCCACCGGCCGCGGCGAGCAGGTCGGGCAGGCGGCTGGCGGGGATATCGGTGGCGATGCTGCGCTTGACGACGTTGACGAGCCTCGGGAAGGCCCGCAGCACCGCTGCCGGGTCGGTCTGCCTGGCCAGCGAGCCGAGCAGGCATCGCTGCCGCTGCATGCGGTCGTAGTCGCTGGTCGTCTTGCGCGAGCGGACGTAGGCCAGCGCGGTGAAACCGTTCAGATGCCGGCGCCCCGGCGAGATCACGAACGCCGGTTGGGAGCCCTCGGTGCCGAGCCGGTCCACCTCCACCCGGATCGGCTTGGTGACCTCGACGGTCACCCCGCCGAGCGCGTTCACCACGTCGACGAACCCCTTCAGGTCGACCAGGGCGTAGTGGTCGATCGGGAGGCCGAGCATCGCCTCGACCGCACCGGCGACCGCCAGCACGCCGGGACGCTCGCCGGCGGGGAACAGGTCGCGGCGTTCCAGCTCGGCGAACGCGTACAGCTCGTTGAGCGGCCGCGGGAAGCCCCGGCCGCCGAAGAAGTCGGCCGCCGGGCCGGGCGGCAGCGGTGCCTGCACGAGGTTGCGGGGCAGCCCGAACAGCACCGCCTTGCCGGTCTTCAGCTCGAAGCTGGCCACGATCATCGTGTCGGTGCGGAGGCCCTGCCGGCCGGGGCCGGCGTCGCCGCCGAGCAGCAGCACCGTGACGCGGCCGGGGATGGCCGTGACCAGGTGGCTGGTGCCGCCGCCCCGCCCGCTGGCCTTCCAGCCGGGGTCGGAGCCCGAGAAGACGGTGGTGAGCAGGTCGTAGGCCTGGAGGTCGTAGAAGGCGGCGGCGGCGTGGGGGGCGGCGGTCAGGGCGAGGATCCCCGCCAGCCCGGCCGCCGCCGAGCGGCGCAGGTGGCTCGGGGGGGCGAGGATGCGGCCCCTGGTCGCCAGCAGGTAGGCGTCGACCACGGCGACGGCCCGGAAGGCCATCAGCCCGACGTCGGCGACCAGCAGCGCCAGCAGGGCGCCGGGCTGGACGACCATGCGTGACAGCGCCGTCGGCTCGCTCAACAGCCCGACGGCGATGGCGAGGCAGCCCACGGTGATCGCCACCATCGTCCAGCCGCGCCGGCGGTGCCCGAGGTAGAGCTGGCCGGCTCCCGGCAGCAGGCAGGAGAGCAGGGCGGCGAGAAGCGGCCGGCGGGCGCGCCCTGGCCGGCCGCGGGGTACCTGCACGCCCCATCGGTCCCAACTGGTGCCGCCACCAGGCAGCACGTCCGGTTCCCGCAACCTGCCCGCCCTCGCCCGCAGAGCCATGCAACCACGCCGTGTGCGAGAAGGTCACTCGACCACCCTGCGTGGTGTCAAGCGCACGATACCGTTCCTAGAAGGTGAGCAGGAGTGGGTCCTGCCCCGGCGGCTCCGAGCGGTCTTGAGCCACCTGGTCTCCGAGCCTGATCCGTTCAGCCTGGCGGGTCTTGCGCGGCGGTGCCGCTGCCCGCTGGCCTCCAGGGGGTCCGGGTCCCTCACGGCCCAGGGTTTGGTTGCCTGGCCTGGCCGGTAGCTCTCCCTTCCCCATCCTCCGGTGGAGTCGGGTCACACCTGGCCGCCGCCGGGCAGCAAGCCCAAGGCCGCGCCTGCCGATCACCACCGCCGCCGCATGATGCCCCGTCACGGTGGCAGAGCGGTTCGTCGACTGCTGGAGGGGCCGTTGCCAATAGCGCCGGCCCCACTTCGAAGTCCATCCGGGATCCACGGCCACCACCCACAGCCCAGCGTTGGCGGCCATCCCGACCAGCAGCTCCCGGAACTGCCTTGTCGGGATCCCGGCGACGATGCGGCGAAAGGCCTTGCCGCGAGCACCGCGCCCGAGGGTCTCCCGGCCGGTGTGGCGGGCGTCGGCGAAGTCCAAGTTCTCCACCACCATCGACCGGCAGCCGTTCGCCCTGGCGAGCTGCACGATGGTGGCAACGGCCGCCCGCAGCCGGCCGTCGCGGGTGCTGGCCGGCAGCCCGTCAAGGTCCAGGGCGATCGTGGCCGGCTCGCCGACCGGGTTGCCGCTTGGATCCAGCACCCAGCCGTCGAGGTGGCCGGCGTTGAGGTCAACCGCCAAGGTCCGGTCCTGGCGCAGCTCCTCCAGCGACGGCACCTGCCTGGCGGGCAGCCGCCAGGACGCGTCGGCGTACCAGCGGCCCCTGGCCGGGTCGAAGAACAGGTCGTAGCGGACCGCGCCACAGGCTGCCTGCGCCGCCCACTCGCTGGCCCGATGGGTGAACGCCACAGGGCAGCCCAGCCGGTAGGTCGCCGCCCGGCCAGGGGTGTTGGACAGGTACGCCAGCGGGGTCGGCAGCCGCAGCTCCAGCCACCGCTGGTCAGGGTGGACGCGGATGGTTTCATTGCCCCACGCCTTGTCGGCCTCGCCGTCGGCGGTGAGGAACCGTCGCTGTGCCTGCCACCGGGCGCGCCACTGGGCCTGGGTCGTGGTCACGCTGCCGTGCTTGCCGTGCTCGCCGTCACCGACAACGGCGTCACCGGCGACCGCGTGGTGGAGTTTGGCGAGCCGGCGGCTGCCGCGGCACACCGACACCCGACCCTGAGCGATCCGCGCCTCGACCTCAGCCAGCCTGGCCTGCAGATGCTGCACGTGGCGCTGCTTTTGGAACCGCTCCGCCTGGCTGTGATACCCCTGCACCTGGCCGCGGCCTCGCGCCTGCCCTACCGGGACTGCCAGGCGCGCCCGGGTTTTCTTGATTCCGCGGCGTAGTCCCACCCGGGTATCCCGCAAGTTGGCGTAGGCCCGCTCCCACTGGTCGTTGGACGTGCGGGTGATGGCGCCGGCCCAGCGACTGGACGAGTCGGCGGTCAGGGCGCGCTTGCGGTCGGCGCGCCGGTCGGGTCCCGAACCGAGCCGGCACCGGCTGGTCAGATCCCGCCCGGCCAGCCGCCCGAGGTAGTCGCCGACCCGGCGAAGCACCTCGGCGTCCTCGGTCGACACTCGCAGGCGAGTCCGAACCCGGGCACCTGCCGGCGGGGCAACCACGAACGGCTCAGAGATCGAACGCATGTTTGGCAGCGTAGCTCGGCGCGATGACAGCCAGCCGCACCTTTCCACAGCCACCACACCGCTCGCGCCCGCTCACAAGAACCCACTGCTGCGCACCTCAACCAGAGCAGTTCCAACCCGCGGGGAACCCCCAGCGACCGGGAACCGTCTCAGCGCCTGGCGAGCGCGACGACCTCATGGATCGCCTTGGGGTTGGCGAGCGCGCCCTCGCTGACCGCCTCGTCGAGCGGGGTGCCGGTCAGCACCCGCTTGACCGGGACCTCGAGCTTCTTGCCGGAGAGGGTCCGGGGGACCTCGGCGATGGCGTGGACCTCGTCGGGCACATGCCGGGGCGACAGCTCCGACCGCAGCCTGGCCCCGATACGCCGCCGCAGCTCGTCGTCGAGCTCGGCCCCCGGGCGCAGGACCACGAACAGCAGCAGCCGGCCCTCGCCGCCGGGCTCGCTGACGTCGACCACCAGGCTGTCGACGACCTCGTCGAGGCCCTCGACGACGCGGTACAGCTCGGCGGTGCCCATCCGCACCCCGCCCCGGTTGAGGGTGGAGTCGGAGCGGCCGCTGATGACACAGCTCCCCCGCGGGGTGATCTCGACCCAGTCGCCGTGGCGCCACACCCCCGGCCAGGTCGAGAAGTAGCTGTCGCGGTAGCGTTCGCCGTCCGGGTCGTTCCACAAGCGCAGCGGCATGCTCGGCAGCGGCTCGGTGATGACCAGCTCGCCGACCCGCCCGACCACGGAGCGTCCCCGCTCGTCGAACGCCTCGACCTTGGCGCCGAGGGCGCGGCACTGGATCTCGCCCGGGTAGACCGGCAGCAGCGGGCAGGACTCGACGAAGGCGGTGCAGACGTCGGTGCCGCCGCTCACCGAGCCGACGAGCACGTCGGCGGCGACATGGCGGTACAACCAGGTGAACCCCTCGGGGGGCAGCGGCGAGCCGGTGGAGCCGATCGAGCGCAGCTTGGAGAGGTCGGCGTCGCGGGCCGGCTCGATCCCGGCCTTCATGCAGGCGAGCACATAGGCGGCGCTGGTGCCGAAGTAGGTGATGCCGTTCGAGGCGGCCAGCTGCCACAGCGCGCCCATGTCGGGGTGGCCGGGGCTGCCGTCGTACAGCACCACGGTGGCGCCCAGCAGCAGCCCGCCGACCAGGAAGTTCCACATCATCCAGCCGGTGGTGGTGAACCAGAAGAAGCGGTCGGCCGGACCCAGGTCCAGGTGGAGGGCGAGCGACTTCAGCAGCTCCAGGGCGATGCCGCCGTGGCCGTGCACGATCGCCTTCGGCAGCCCGGTGGTGCCCGAGGAGTACAGCACCCACAGGGGATGGTCGAAGGCGACCGTCTCGAAGGTGGGCTCGGCCTCCCCGCCGCCCAGCAGCTCCTCCCACGCGACCGTACCGTCGCCAGCCCGGTCGCCGAGCAGCACCGTCGCCGTCAGCGTCGGCAGCCGCCGGCGGATCTCGGCCAGGGCGTCGCGGCGGTCGTGCCAGGCGCCGCCGTAGCGGTAGCTGTCGACGGCGACCAGCACCTTGGGCTCGATCTGGGCGAAGCGGTCGACCACGCTCGACACCCCGAACTCGGGCGCGCAGCTCGACCAGATCGCGCCGATGCTGGCGGTGGCCAGCATCGCGACCACGGTCTCGGGCACGTTCGGCAGGTAGGCGGCCACCCGGTCGCCCTTGGCGACGCCCAGCCGCCGCAGCCCCGCCGCGGCCGCCGCCACCCGCCCGGCCAGCTCGGCGTAGCCGACGGTGCCGACCTCGCCGGCCTCGTTGGCGAACAGCAGCGCCGGGTGGTCGTCGCGCCGTCGCAGCGACAGCTCGGCATGGTTGAGGCGGGCGCCGGGGAACCAGCGGGCCCCAGGCATGCGCCGCTCGGCCAGCGCCGGGCTCGGTGCCGGCCCGCCGACCTCGAACAGCTCCCAGATCGACGACCAGAAGCCGTCGAGGTCGTCCACCGACCAGCGCCAGGCCTCGTCGTAGGAGCCGAGCTCGACGCCGCGGTGCTCGGCCAGCCAATTCATGTACTGGGTCATGTTGGCCCGCTTGACCCGTTCCGCCGACGGCCTCCACAGCGGCTCGGGGTCCACCATGCCTCCTCCGCCTCCGCCTCCGCGCCCGCGACCGTCCCGTTCTGCACGCTACCACGCGCCCCGGGCCGCTCAGCCCGGCGCCACGCCGATGAGCAGCCCGCGGCCGATGAGGCCTTCCGGGTCCCAGCTCGTGTCGAGGCCGGCGGCGAGGAACGCGGCGGCGTACTCGTCGTGGGTGAACAGCCGCAGCTCGTGGCGCTCGTCGGCGCTCACGACCTCGCCGCCGGCGGCCACCGCGTAGTGCATGCGCAGCACGCTCATCGCACCCTGGCGGCCGGACGCGATCACCCGCACGAGCTTGCGGTCGCCGTCCTCGACCACCTCCACCGTGGTCGTCCCGCCCTCGATCCAGGCCTCTGGCAGGATCCACGGCTCGACCACCAGCACGCCTGGCTCCAGGTGCCTGGTCATGGCCCCGACCGCCGCCCGCAGGCGCTCCACCGTCGCCAGGTAGCCGATGGAGCTGAACAGGCAGGTGATCGCGTCGAAGCGGCGGCCAAGGTCGAAGTCGGCTATGTCGGCCTGGGTCAGCCGCATGCTCGGCAGGCGCCGCCTGGCCACGGCGAGCAGGCCGTCGTCCAGGTCGAGCCCTTCGCAGGCGAAGTCCTGCCGGAGGTGCTCCAGGTGCCGTCCGGTCCCGCACGCCACGTCCAGCAGCGTGCTGGCCTCCGGCCGGTGCCGGCGGATCAGCTCCGTGACCCGCCGCGCCTCCCCGGCGTAGTCCTTGCCGCCGTAGAAGTGGTCGTACCAGGCCGCCGACTCGCTGAACATGCCCGCATTGTCCAGTGCCGCTCGCTGGCGCGGCCAGGGGTTTCCCCCCGAGCCCCGAGTGCCCGCGTGAGGCACCAGCTGGGAATGCCGCCCAGGCGCTCAGCAAGGTCGTGGCCATCGAGGAGGGCTCGACACCCCACGATGTCCCCAAGGTCGACGCCGGCTGACCACCGCTCCCCAGGCCGGCCCGCGGCCCGGTGGCTTCCGTATGTGGCAACCCTCACGGCGGCTCGGGTGTGATACACCCGGGCCGCCGCGCGTTGCTTAGGGAAGGGAACCACCGTCGGGCCGGCAACATGGCCAGAGGGAGCGGCATGGAGGACTACGAGGACGGCGTCGAGCAGGCGGTCGCGCCGCCGACCGCCGAGGCGCTGGAGGTGGCCGTCCGCCCCGCCCTGGTCGCGGCGAGCAGGTTGTTCCTGGTCGCCGGGGTCGCCTTTGCGGTGGTCGACGAGCGCGGCGAGCTCGGCTGGGCAGTGGCCGCCGGCGACCTCACCGAGGTGCTCGAGCGGGCCACCGGGCCGCTGTGGTCCGGGCCCTGCCAGGAGGTCCTCGGTAGCGGCTCGCCGGTACGCACGTCCAGCCTGCCCGACGAGCCCCGCTGGCCCGACCTGGGGGCGGCACTGGGATTCGCCGGCGTCAACAGCCTGCTCTGCGTCCCGGTCGAGGGGCCGGCCGGCCCTGCCGGCACGCTGACGGTGGTGCGCCGCCCCGACCGGCCCTGGCAGGCCTACGAGGTCGAGTCGGTGATGACCTACGGCGGTGTGCTCGCCGGCCTGCTCCGGGTCGCCGGCGAGTCGGAGACCAGGGCCCTGGTCATCGTCCAGCTCGAGCGCGCCCTCCGCCATCGTGTGACGATCGAGCAGGCCAAAGGCGTCCTGATGGAACGCGAAGCCCTCGAACCGGCAGCCGCGTTCGACCGCCTCCGCCGGGCGGCCCGCGCCTCCCGCCGGCGGGTCAGCGACGTCGCCACCGAGGTCGTCGGCGGGCTACCGCTTCCGGAGCCCGACGACAGCGCGTCCTGAGTGGGGCAAGATAGGGCAGGGGGCGCGTCTGCCTCGGACCACTCGGGAGGACCCCTCATGGAGCTGCTGTACACCGCCGAGGCCACCGCCACCGGCGGCCGCCGGGCCGGCAGGGCGAGGTCGGCCGACGGCGAGCTCGACGTGCGGATCGCGCCACCCAAGGAGGTCGGCGGCCCCGGCGGCGCCACCAACCCGGAGCAACTCTTCGCCGCCGGCTACGCCGCCTGCTTCGACAACTCCCTGACGCTGATCGCCCGCTGGGAGAAGCTGCAGGTCGGGGAGACGTCGGTGACCGCGCTGGTCGGCCTCGGCAGGGAGGACGACGGCGGCTTCGGGCTCGACGTGGAGCTGCGAGTCTCCGTCCCAGGCCTGCCCCGCGACCAGGCCGACGCCCTGGTCGCCAAGGCCCACCGCCTCTGCCCCTACTCGCGGGCCACCCGCGGCAACCTCGACGTCCGCATCACCCTGGTGTGACCCGAGCACGCGGGCCTCTCGCAGCCTCGGGAACATCTGGCCGCCACCACCGGCAAGGGGAACGTGTGGTTGCTCGCCGGCGATGCCCACGACCCGGCCTATCCCGGCAGGATCACGCGCAGCTACCCCGACGTCGAGCTGGATCCACGCGTATCGGTGCCGCCGCTTACCAGCAGGCGGCACGGCTTGGGCGCCGCCGTGGTGGACGGCGTGCTCTACGGGGTCGGCGGCGCCGAGGGCAGGCACCACGCCGACCGGCTGGCCGGCGCGTTCCGGCTTTGAACCGTCACGCCTCGCTGAGCTGGCTCTCCGGCTCGGGCCTGCGCCACGGCTGGTCGAAGCGGAACACCCGGAACGCCTCGCCGTAGCGGAACGGCTCCTTGGCCGCGGAGAACTCGGCCATCCCGGTCACGAACCCCTTCTCCTCCTCGGAGGGGTCCTCGCCGATCTGGCTGACGTGGCAGCGCAGGCTGTCCAGCTTCTTGTCGATGAAGTCGCCGATGTCGACCACCAGGTTGGGTTCCATATTCATCATCAGCCACACGGCGACGAGCTTGACCGGCTCCAGC
>Ga0210378_10002159_pt1 | contig 10057 bp, 11 predicted proteins | sample PLM1_60_b1redo_FD_155465 | JGI IMG/M metagenome (GOLD analysis project Ga0210378, IMG submission 155465) | Groundwater sediment microbial communities from an aquifer in East River, Colorado, USA - PLM1_60_b1 redo | ecosystem: Environmental > Terrestrial > Soil > Riparian zone | place: USA: East... | reverse complement strand
TCGTCGAGCAGCCCCCGGTCGAGGGTCTGCTGCACCGCGAGCGGCACGACCATCCGACCGGCGGTCGCGACCAGCGCGAGCAGCAGCGTCACCCACAGCCCGCGGCGGAACTCCGGCACCAGCCGCAGGCCGCGCCGCAGCGTGCGCAGCGCCCCCTCCTGACGGGACGCGCTCACCAGCGCCAGCGGGTCCGCCTCGTCCCCGACCACCTCGTCGCCGGCGCCCTCGGGCGCGGTGGCGAGCGCGGCCTTGCTGGCACGCCGAAGGCGCCGGGGCGCGGTCACGCGGCTCCTTCCGAGCCGCTGTCCTCGGCGGCGGGGCCTCCGGCGCCGACGGACGCCGCCACCCGGGACCGGCGGCGGGCCGCCTCGCCGTCGTACGCGTTGACCAGCAGGGCGTACCCCGGCGTGCTGGCGACCAGCTCGGCGTGGCTGCCGCGGGCGACCACCCGGCCGTGCTCGACGTAGACCACCTCGTCGGCCAGCGCGATCGTGGCCCGGCGGTACGCGACCACCACCACCGTGGAGCCCAGCTCGGCCGAGCGCAGCCCGCGCAGGATCGCCGCCTCGATGGTCGGGTCGACGCTGCTGGTGGCGTCGTCGAGGACGAGCAGCCGCGGCCGGCGCACCAGCGCCCTGGCCAGCGCGAGCCGCTGCCGCTGCCCGCCGGACAGGGTGGTGCCGCGCTCGCCGACCCGGGTGTCCAGGCCGTCCGGCAGCGCGCTGACGAAGCGGTCGGCCTGCGCGAGCCGCAGCGCCGCCCACACGTCGTCGTCCGGGAGGTCCGCGCCGAGGGTCACGTTGCCGCGGACCGTGTCGTCGAACAGGAAGGTCGACTGGCTGACCAGCGCGGCGTGCTCCGAGACGCCGCCGCGCGGCAGCGCGCGCAGGTCGGCGCCGTCCACCAGCACCGCGCCGGTGTCGGGGTCTACCAGCCGGACCAGCAGCGTGACCAGCGTGGACTTGCCGCTGCCGGTGGGCCCGACCAGCGCGACGGTCCGGCCGGGCGCCACGTCGAAGGTCACGTCGTGCAGCACCCGCGCCCCATCCGACCCGTCCGCGCCGACCCCGTCGGCCCCGTCGCCGTCCGCTGCGGCACGGCCGGGGCCGGACACGGCGGCACCGCCGGGAGCGGCACCGTCGGGCACGGCACCTCCCGCGCCGTCGCCATCCGGGACCGCGGCCGGTGCGGGTGAGGGCGAGGCGGACCGCGACCGGGCCGGCCGCACCGCGACCGCGGCGTCCGGGGCGAGATCGACGTCGTCGGCCGCCACGTCATAGCCGAAGCTCACCCCGGCGACCGCGAGCTCGGCGGGCTGCCCGGCCTGGTCGAGCCGGCGGTCGCCGTAGGCCTGGCCGCCGCCCGCGGTCAGCACCCGTTGCACCCGGTCCCAGCCGACCACCACCCGGGGCAGGTCGGCGAGCACCCACCCGATCGCCCGGATCGGCATCGCCAGCACGGTGAACAGGTACGCGACGCTGACCAGGTCCTCGACCGTCGTCGCGCCGGAGCGCAGCCGGGCGGTGCCGACGAGCAGCACGGCGAGCGTGCCGAGCGTCGGCACCGCCTCCATCATCGGGTCGAAGAGGCCGCGCACCCGGCCGACCGAGACCATCGCGTCGCGCAGCTCCTCCGAGCGCCGACGGAAGCGGTCGGTCTCCTCGTCCTCCCGGCCGAGCGTCTTGACCACCAGCGCGCCGTCGAAGCTCTCGTGCGCGACCTCGCTGACCTCGGCCCGAAGCTGCTGCGCGCGGGTCATCCGCGGCGCCATCCGGCGCGAGTACGCGAAGTTGACCGCGAAGATGACCGGGAAGACGACGAAGCCGACGACGGCGAGCACCGGGTCGGTGAGCACCAGTGCGACGCCGGTGATCGCCAGCATCAGCAGCGTCCCGCAGGCGAACGGCAGCGGCGCCATCACGTACCAGGTCGACTCGACGTCCGCGTTCGCGTTGGACAGCAGGGTGCCGGTCGGGTGCCGCTGGTGCCAGGACAGCGGGAGGCGCAGGTACTGCCGGACCACCCGACGCCGGTACGCGGCCTGCAGCCGGTACTGCACCACGCCGGCGCCGATCCGCCGGGCGATGATGCCGAGCACCTTGAGCACCGCGACGCCGAGGATCGTGGCCGCGGCCGCCGCCAGGGCGCCCGCGGTGGTCCGGCCCTGCTGGAAGGCCGGCACGATCACCTCGCCGGCGACCCGACCCATCACGAACGCGCTGGCGACGGTCATGGCTCCGTAGACCGCGCTGCCCGTGACGGCGACGGCGAAGATCCGCCATTGCTCCCGGATGCCGACCCCGACCACGCGGAAGCCGCGCAGCAGCACGTCGGTCGGCGTCCTGGACACGAGCTGTCCCCCTCAGCGGCGGCGCGGGTGGTCTCCAGCCACCGCGGCCGTGCCTGGGCGCGCGGCAGCCGCGGGGCGCGACCTCACCCTATCGTCCGACTCGTTAGTCGGGCTAAGGAACAGCAGGTACCGCGACGTCCATCTACGTACGGGTCGGTCCGATGAAGCTCGGGACCTGCGCGGCGCCCAGGCCCCCGGGCCACCGGCGGCTCGACGTTCGGCCGAAGCCGCCTCGACGCGCCGGATCGAAGGGGATCAGCCTCCGGTCGGCCGCCGCCGCCGCGTTGAGGCTGATCGTCAGCACGGTCAGGATCTGTCGGCGGGTCGCCGGTCCGGCCGGGCGCTGGTATTCGACGCCCCCGTGGTCCAGCGCTCTGGGAGGACCGGTGACGCCGCTCAGTGCCCGTGCCGACGTCCCCGCCAGCACCCTGCGCGCGGTCGGCGCGGGTATCCCGACGTCGGTGGTGCCGCCCGCGGTAACGAACTCTGCCGTGCCGGGCATTACCGAGCATGGCGGAGGACGATCAGCACGTGCACGGCGACCAAGACTACTTCGAGTCACTTTATCGCCGTCACTACGCGGCGATCATGCGCTTCGCTGCCCGCCGCACGGACGAGCAGTCGGCCCGGGACGTCACCGCGGAGACGTTCCTGGCCGCCTGGCGCCGGCTCGACGCAGTACCACGTGGCAGCGAGCTCGCCTGGCTCTACTCCACCGTCCGCAACATGCTCCGCCACGAAAGGCGCGGACAAACCCGCCGGTCCCGCCTCGACGAGCGCCTGCAATCACAACCGCTCCGCTCCGGTCGCGATGTCGCCGATGGCGTTGTGGACACGCTGCACGCGCAACGGCTGCTCGACGCGCTCCCCCCGAAGGATCGCGAGGCGCTACAGCTCGTCGAGTGGGAGCAACTCGATACCGGCACAGCGGCGCAGGTCGTCGGGTGCTCGGCTGCAACGTTCCGAGTACGGCTGCACCGTGCCCGGCGCCGCCTCGCCGCCCTGGGCGAACGGGCCGAGCGCGCGCCGGACGAACACGAACGACCCATCCCTTCCCTGAGCGTAGACAAGGCGACGACATGACTTCGCGGACCACTCTCGCAAGGTCGCTCACCCGAGCGGCCAACACCATCGACGACAGCGCGTTCGAGACCGCCTGGTCGGACGCGGAAGGCCGCGCGGCACTCGACCGCATCCTGGCTGACGACGGTCCGGCTGTGCCAGCCGTGCAGCCGCACCGACCAGGGCGCCGTCTCGTGCTCGGCGCCGCGGTCGCGGCCATCGCTGGGGCAGCCGTGGCGATAGTTGGGCTGCCCGGAGCGTCGCACTACGGCGCGCCCGCCGCGTGGGCGGTCGCCAAGAACCCGGACGGGAGCGTCACCGTCAAGATCAGCGACTACCGCGACCCCGAAGGCCTGCAACAAAGACTGCGCGAAGCCGGCCTCCGCGCCGAGGTCGGGACGCTTCCGCAGCACTGTGACATCAGGATGGCGGGTCCTGGCTTCCCAGGGTCCGGGAAGGCCGTCATGATCTATATGAAGATGGAGACATTCCAGCCGCCATACGACTACGCGAAGCTGATCTGGATCGGCGGGAAACCGGCCTTCCTGCATATGGACGTGCCCCTCGAGCAAGTCGCCCCCGGCACCGGCATGATCATACCTCCTCAAAGGGACGCGGACCTGATAACACTCACGATCCGACCGGACGGCCTTCCGCCGCAGGACACCGTTCGCATCGGATTCCCAGCGGACCATGCCGGCCAGGCGATGGGCGTCGGTGTTTACCCGACCGATAGCGGCTTGTACTGCCCGGCTCCCCCCACCTCGTCAGCGCCATTACCTACTCGTTGAACTGGTTCTGAGCGGCTTCGAGGCCTGCACGAGTATGGCCTCGACCACGCCGGCCTGGACCGCGACGAGTCGTACCCCGTCCTCGCCGCGCTGTGGGTCGACCACTGGCCGTCCCGATCACACGAGGGGGGCCCGGCTTCGGTCGGGCCTCCTCCGTTTGGGCGGCGGCCACCGTGTGCGGTGCCCGCGACCGAGACTCGCTGCGTTCCCCCGCTGGACACCACCCGGCGGTCCCTGGTCGGGTTGGAGATCCGTAACATCGGGATGTGACGAGCTCCGCGGACGCCGAGCGCGCTGCCCTCTGCGACCTGCTGGACCGGCTCGGACCCGACGCGCCTACCCTCTGCGGCGGCTGGACGACCCGTGACCTGGCCGCTCACCTGGTCGTTCGGGACCGGTCGCCGATGGCGTGGCCTGGGATCCTCGTCCCCCGCCTCGGCTCGCTCGCCGACCGGGAGATGGGCCGGCTGTCCGGGCGACCCTACGGGGAGCTGGTCGAGGCGGTCCGCGGTGGCGCGCCGGTGTGGTCCCCGATGGGTCTGCCCGGTGTGAAGGACGCGGTCAACCTGCTGGAGTACGTGATCCACCACGAGGACGTGCGCCGCGCCCAGCCGGACTGGGGACCGCGGGCGGTGCCTGCGACGCTCGCCAACTCGGTCTGGACGGCAGTCCGGCTCACGGCTCGGCCGGCCTTCCGCCGTGCGGCGGACGGCGTGCGGCTGCACCGCGCCGGCACCGACTCGGTGGTCACCGCTAAGGGCGGGAAGCTGGTCGTGACGGTCGTCGGCGACCCCGTCGAGCTGGCCCTGTTCATGTCCGGTCGGCAGCGCGCGGCCCGCGTCGAGCTGACCGGCGACGACGCGGCGGTGGCCCGTCTCGCCGGCGCCGACCTGTCCTTCTGACCCGCAGCGGCCGGACGGCGCGGACATCGGGGGCGCGATCCGACGGTTGACGCCAGTCGTCGGCAGCGGTCGAGGTGCAGCGCCTACCGAACCGGGACCGCGGCCGCGCGGAGGGCATCCTTGACCTGGCTGATCCGCAGCTGGCCGAAGTGGAAGACGCTGGCGGCGAGGACCGCGTCGGCACCGGCGGCGACCGCTGGGGCGAAGTCGCCGAGCGCGCCCGCCCCGCCGCTCGCGATCAACGGCACCGTCACCGCCGCCCGCACCGCGCGCACCAGCTCCAGGTCGTAGCCGTCCCGGGTGCCGTCGGTGTCCATCGAGTTGAGCAGGATCTCCCCCGCTCCGAGCGCCGCCCCGCGCTCGGCCCACCCGACCGCGTCGATGCCGGTGCCGCGGCGGCCGCCGTGAGTGGTCACCTCGAAGCCGGACGGGGTCGGCGGGTCGCCCGGCCGCACCCTACGGGCGTCCACGGACAGCACCACGCACTGCGAGCCGAAGCGCTCGGCCGCCTCCCCGATCAGTTCCGGGCGGGCGACGGCGGCGGTGTTCATGCCGACCTTGTCGGCGCCGGCCCGCAGCAGCGCGTCCACGTCGGCGACCGAGCGGACCCCGCCCCCGACGGTGAGCGGGATGAAGACCTGCTCGGCAGTGCGCCGGACCACCTCGTACGTGGTCTCCCGGCCGGCGCTGGAGGCGGTGATGTCCAGGAAGGTGAGCTCGTCCGCGCCCTCCGCGTCGTACACCCGGGCCATCTCGACCGGGTCCCCGGCGTCCCGGAGGCCGGTGAAGTTGACGCCCTTCACCACCCGGCCACCGTCGACGTCCAGGCACGGAATGACCCTGACGGCGACGCTCATGGGGGCGGCTCCGCCGCCAGCGGGGTCACGGCCTCGAGGGCCTCGGGCAGGGTGAAGGCGCCGGCGTACAGCGCCTTGCCCACGATCGCGCCCTCGACGCCGAGCGGCGCCAGCGCCGCCAGCGCCCGCAGGTCGTCCAGTGTGGACACTCCACCGCTGGCGACGACCGGTCGGTCGGTGGCCGCGCACAGCTCGCGGTAGAGGTCGAGGTTCGGGCCGGTGAGGGTGCCGTCGCGGCGGATGTCGGTGACCACGTAGCGGGCGCAGCCCTCGGCGTCGAGCCGGGCGAGGGTCTCCCACAGGTCGCCGCCGTCCCGGGTCCAGCCGCGGGCGGCGAGGCGTGCGGACGCGCCCGACAGCCTCACGTCGAGCCCGACCGCGATCCGGTCGCCATGCTCGGCGATCGCCTTCGCCACCCACTCCGGGTGCTCCAGCGCGGCGGTGCCGATGTTGACCCGGGCGGCACCGGTGGCCAGCGCCCGCTCCAGCGAGCCGTCGTCCCGGATGCCGCCGGACAGCTCGACCGCGACGTCCAGCTCGCCGACCACCCCTGCCAGCAGCTCCGCGTTCGAGCCGCGGCCGAAGGCGGCGTCGAGATCGACGAGGTGCACCCATTCCGCGCCGTCGCGCTGCCAGGCGGCCGCGGCCTCGCGGGGGTCGCCGTACCCGGTCTCCGTGCCGGCCTCGCCGTGCACCAGCCGGACCGCCGTGCCGCCGGAGACGTCCACCGCCGGCAGCAGCGTGAACGAGCTCACCGCGCTCACCGCGTGCTCCGGTCCAGCGCCATGGTCACCAGCGCCGGGGTGGCGAGCAGCGCCGCCAGCACCACGGCGACCCGGACGCTCCAGGAGTCGACAAGCAGGTACGTGAACAGGCCGACACCCGCCAGGGCGAGCACGACGGTGGCGCGCTGGGCGCGGGTGCGCCGGCTCCACCGCCGGCCGCGGCGCGGGAGCACGGTCCGCACGGCAGCCTGCCGGCGCTCCCTCCGACGGCGGCGCTCAGCATCCCGGGCCCCCCGAACCCGCGCGTCCTCAGTCCGGCGGGCGGAATCCGCGAGCCGCGCCTCCCGCCGCCGCGCCCGCTCCCTACTCATCCCCCACCCTGCCCGGCCCGATACTCATCGCCCACCCCGTCCGGCCCGACACTCATCGCCCACCCTGCCCAGCCGGACACTCATCGCCCGGCCCGCCACTCAACGGCGGCCAGCCAGTTGCGGAGCAGGACCGCGCCGGCGTCGCCGGACTTCTCCGGGTGGAACTGGGTGGCCGCGACCGGCCCCGACTCGACCGCGGCGGCGAAGTGCTCCCCGTGCTCGGCCGTGGTGACCAGGCCGTCGGTCTCCACCGCGGCGTACGAGTGGACGAAGTAGAACCGGGTGCCCTCGTCGAGCCCGGCGAACAGCCGCGACCCGGCCGCCGGCCGGACCGTGTTCCAGCCCATGTGCGGCAGGATCGGCGCCGCGAGCCGGCGCACCTCGCCGGGCAGCACCCCGAGCCCCTTCGTCACCACGCCGTGCTCGTCCCCGGAGTCGAACAGGACCTGCATGCCTACGCAGATGGCGAGCACCGGCCGCCCGGCGGCGACCCGGTCGCGGATCACCGGCCCGGCGCCGATCCGGTCGATGCCGGCCATACACGCGGCGAACGCGCCCACCCCGGGCACCACCAGTCCGTCCGCCTCCCGGGCGGCGTCCAGGTCGGCGGTCACGGTCACGTCCGCGCCGACCCGCGCCAGCGCCCGCTCGGCCGACCGCAGGTTGCCCGAGCCGTAGTCCAGGACGACAACCGTCACAAAGCCCACGGTTCGCCTCCGGGCTCGCTCCGCTCCTCGGGCCCCTGGGGGGCCCTGCGAGGCTCACTTACCGGTCGCCTCACAGCACCCCCTTGGTGCTGGGGACGCCGCCGACCCGCGGGTCGAGGGCGGTGGCGTCGCGCAGGGCGCGGGCGACGGCCTTGAACTGCGCCTCGACGATGTGGTGCGCGTCCCGCCCGCCGAGCACCCGCACGTGCAGCGCGATCCGCGCGTGGTGCGAGAACGACTCGAAGACGTGCCGGGTAAGCGTGGTCGCGTAGACCGGGCCGATCGTCGGCGGCATTCCGTCCGGCTCGACGTGCACCAGGTACGGCCGGCCGGACAGGTCGACCGCCACCTGAGCCAGGGACTCGTCCAGCGGCACCAGCGCGTCGCCGAAGCGGCGGATCCCGGCCTTGTCGCCGAGCGCCTGCCGGAACGCCTCGCCCAGCGCGATCGCGGTGTCCTCAACGGTGTGGTGCGCGTCGACCTCCAGGTCGCCCTTGGCCCGGACGGTCAGGTCGAAGCCGCTGTGCTTCCCGAGCTGGGACAGCATGTGGTCGTAGAACGGCACCCCGGTCGCGACGTCCGTCCGCCCGCTGCCGTCGAGGTCGATCTCGACCAGCACCGACGACTCGTTCGTGTCCCGCTCGACCCGACCGGTCCGCACCCTGTCCGCTCCTCCGGCAGCCCGACCGCGAGCGGCCGGACGGCCGTCCTCGCTCTCGCTCGCGCTGCGAGCCCTCGCGCTCACGGGGTCCGCTCCTGCGGCGCTCACGGGATGACCACCTCCACCTCTCGGACCACCCCGGCCAGCGCGGCCAGGAAGGCGTCCACCTCCCACCCGACGCCGGCGGTCACCCGCAGCCACCCGGGCAGCCCGGGGTCCCGAACCAGCACGCCCCGGTCCAGCAACGCCCGCCAGGCCGCCCGCGCGTCCGCGAACCGTCCGAAGAGGACGAAGTTGGCGTCGCTGGGCACGGCGGTGAGTCCGTGCGCGGGCAGCGCGGCCACGATCCGGTCCCGCTCGCCCTTCACGACCTCGACCGTCGCCAGCAGCTCCGGCGCGTGCGCGAGCGCCACCCGGGCGACCCGCTGGGTCAGCGCGGAAAGGTGGTACGGCAGCCGGACCAGCTGCAGCGCGTCGACCACCGCCGGGTCGGCGGCCAGGTAGCCGAGTCGCAGGCCGGCCATGCCGAAGGCCTTCGACATCGTCCGGGTGACCACCAGCCGCGGGTGGCCGGGCAGCAGCGTCAGCGCGGACGGCACCCCCGGCCGGGCGAACTCCGCGTACGCCTCGTCCACGACGACCATCCCGGGCGCCACGTCGAGCACGGCCCGGACCGTGTCGAGCGGCAGCGCGGTGCCGGTCGGGTTGTTCGGCGAGGTCAGGAAGACCACCGACGGGCGGTGCTCGAGCACCTGCTCGGCGGCGCGCCGCGGCGGCACGGTGAAGTCGGCCTCGCGCACCCCGTCCACCCAGCCCGTACCGGTGGCGGTCGCGATGATCCCATGCATGGAGTACGACGGGGTGAAGCCGAGCGCGCTCCGCCCCGGGCCGCCGAAGGCCTGCAGGAGCTGCTGCAGCACCTCGTTGGACCCGTTCGCGGCCCACACCTGGTCCGCCCCGAGGCCGTGCCCGAGGTAGCCGGCCAGGTCCGCGCGCAGCGCCGCCGCCTCCCGGTCCGGGTAGCGGTTCAGCCCGGCCGCCACCTCACCGGCGGCTGCCGCCACCGCCGCGACCAGTCCGGGCGGCAGCGGGTGGGAGTTCTCGTTGGTGTTGAGCCGGACCGGCACGTCGAGCTGGGGCGCCCCGTACGGCGTGCGGCCGCGCAGGTCGTCGCGGAGCGGCAGGTCGGCGATCCTGGTCGGGCGATCGGCGGGGCCCGGCCGGGCGGTCGGTCCGGCCGGCCGGGCGCGGCGACCGGCCTCGGCTGCGGCCGTCACCGCGTGCCCGCGTTGCCGGCGCCGGCGGGGCGGTTGGTGCGCACGGTGATGGCGTTGGCGTGGGCGGGGAGGTCCTCGGCGTGGGCCAGCGCGACGACATGCCGGGCGACCTCGGCGAGCGCGGCCCGGTCGTACTCCACCAGGCTCACGCCGCGCAGGAACGTCTGAACGGACAGGCCGGCGGTGTGCCGGCAGGTCCCGCCGGTGGGCAGCACGTGGTTGGAGCCAGCGGCGTAGTCGCCGAGCGAGACCGGCGAGTGCGGGCCGACGAAGACGCAGCCGGCGTTGCGCACCCGGCGGGCCACCCCCGCCGCGTCCCGGGTCAGCACCTCGAGGTGCTCGGCCCCGTACGCG
>Ga0210378_10002158_pt1 | contig 10059 bp, 12 predicted proteins | sample PLM1_60_b1redo_FD_155465 | JGI IMG/M metagenome (GOLD analysis project Ga0210378, IMG submission 155465) | Groundwater sediment microbial communities from an aquifer in East River, Colorado, USA - PLM1_60_b1 redo | ecosystem: Environmental > Terrestrial > Soil > Riparian zone | place: USA: East... | reverse complement strand
TGCACCCAGACGCTTCGCAGCTCCGGCCGCTCGACGCCGCCGACGATCTCGGTGTGCGGGACCGACGGTTCCATCGCCGGTCGCGGCGGCTGCTGCACGGCGACCGCGATCTTGAGCTCCAGCTGTGTCGAGGGGATCTGGTACCAGGTGGCCTGCAGGCCGTACTGGGACAGGACCGGATCCTCGTCGATCAGCCGCTGGATCTCGATGGAGTGCAGGTCGAGGGCACTCTGCGCCTCGCCGATACCGCGGCCGAGCGCGGTCACCAGCTGCTCCAGCGGCACGGAGAGCAGCTCGGCGACCTCTCCGCCGGCACCATTGGGCATACGGTCGGCTCTCCTTACGGTACGGCGGTCCGGTGTCCGGTCACCCCCGGCTCCAATCGTGCCTCAGCGTGGCACGCGGGTCACCGTCGGCGGCTGGGTGAGCGTGTCGACGGTGGTGACGGTCGGCTCCAGCCGGGACGGCGGCGGCACCGGCCTCATCGTCGCCCGCAGCACGCTCGCACCGTTGGCCTGGTAGCTGTACGTGTTCGCGGAGCGATAGTCCACACTGGACGCGAAGGCGCGGGACGCACCGAGGGCGAGGAACGGGAAGACGGCCCGGCGTCCGCTCTCCTCGGTGGTGCGGTCCTCGCGCATCGTGATGGACAGCTTGACCTCGATGCTGGCCTCGGTGAACTGGTAGAACGTGGGCAGCAGCCCGGCCTGGATCATGCTCATCCGCAGCGGCGGGGCGCCCGAGGCGCGCACCCGGGCGCCGGTGACGACGATCCGCTCCGAACGGGTCCCGCCCCGGCCGTCGGGCACCGTCACATCGACCGGGCGCTCCTCCCGCTCGATGATCTCGACGACGTCGGTGAGCACGTCGACCTCGGTGGCGGCCAGCGCCCGGAGCGTCTCCAGGGAGTTGCGGTCCAGCGCGGTCTGCCCGTCCGCGATGGCCATCGCGAGGTTGCGGACCATCTCCGCGAACGGCAGGTCCAGCAGGTCGCGGCCGATCGCCATCAGGACACCGTCACCGAGGCCGGCTGCCCCTGCAGCAGTGGCAGCGTGTTGATCGTGAGCACCCTGGGCGACAGGCGGGCCGGCGGCGGCACCGGCTTGAGCGTGGTGCGCAGCAGGCTCGAGCCCTCGACGGAGTACGAATAGGTGTTCGACGTCTTGTAGTTGACGTGCGAGGCGAACGAGGCCGAGCCCCAGCCCCAGTTGGCGCTGGCCTCCAGCGACGCGCCGAACTCGAACTCCGAACTGGAGGTCGTCTTCGACGAGATCGCCATCTTGACCTCGATGACCGACTCGGTGAACTGGTAGAAGGTCGGCGTCAAGCCGGCCTGCAGCAGGGTGAACTCCTCCGGCGGCAGGCTGTCGAAGCGCACCCGGGCGCCGGTGACCCGGATCGACTCAGTGTGCGGGGTGCCGCTCTCGTCGCGAACGGTGACGTCGACCGTCCGGAAGTCAGGCTCGATGATCTCCTGCACCTCCTGGATCAGCATCACCTTTTCCCGGGCGAGTTGCCGCGCCGTCGTCAGCGAGGTGCGATCCAGGGCCAACTGACCCTTGGCGATCGCGTACGCGAGGTTCTGCACCATCGCCGGAAACGGGACGTCGAGCAGCTCTCGTCCGACGTTCGCCATGACGGACCCCCTATCGCTTCGCTTGCTCCTGACCGGTTATGTCGCCGCGCCCGACCAGCTGCAGCGCGGCATTCAAGGCGAATTGCTGGTGCAGCGCCCGGGCTCCCGGTTTGCTCGGGTCAAGGGCGACACCACCGACAAATCCGATCTGCGGATGCCGCTCCAGCACGTCCTTGCCGCCTGGCGGCATGCCCAGCACGAGCGACCCCGCGGCGGTCGCCATCAGGACCAGGCCGCCGTGCTGCGCCGCGTACTCGGCGATCTCCTCGATCGCCTGCGCCGGGGCGTCGTCGCGCGCCCGCACCAGAAACATGTCCACGCCGGCGCCTCCCCCCACGGCATGCGCTCGACCAGATGATGATCCACCTGCTGATCGGCACTATGAAACCACGCACCGCCGCGTAAAGGGAAGGAGATCAAGCGACTACCGCCCGGCGGGCTCCGCGGCACCCACCATGGCACGAACGGCCTCGACCAGCTCGCCGCCGTAGGCCGCGGTGGCTGCCTCGAGGGCCTCGGCGCGGCGGCGCTCGGACAGGCCCTGGTCGGTCAGCAGCCGTCGCGCCTGCCGCACGGGCGTGTCGTAGCCGGGCGACGGCCAGAGCGGGCTCGGCCCCAGATAGGGCACGCCGAGCGCGGCGGCGGCGAGGTCCACGCCGGGTGCGGCGTCCTGGCCGTAGTCGAGCACGAGCGCGCAGCGGGCCAACGCCGGCACGAGCATCTCCAGCGGCAGCACGACGTCGCTGCCCGGGTCGCCGCCGGGGCGGGGCACGGAGTACAGCAGACCCGGAAAGATGCGCCGCAGCAGGACGGCCACCGGCAGGCTGGCCGGGCCGACGAGGACGTTGCCGATCACCGGTCGCGGCGCGCCGGCGAAGAACGGCGGCAGCCGGACCGGGATGCTCAGCTCGTCGCCTTGCACAAACGCCTCCCGGCGTATCTCGGCGGCGATCTCGCCGTACCGGCGCTCGGTGACCTGCAGTTGGACGGCGGTCCCGTCGGCGAGGGTGGCGAATGCGTCGGACACCGCGGTCGCCACCGGCGCCGGCAGGTCGGCGGGGGGCGGGTCGTCCTGCCCGGCGACCCAGGTGAACCGCCGCGACCGTACCGGGCGGCGGCGCGGGGGCGCCTGCGCCAGCACCCGCTCCCACTGGTCGAGCACCGCATCCCAGGAGTACGGCAGGGCGAACTCCCGCGACCGTCCAGATCGGACGGCCAGCTCGTCCGGGTTCCGGTAGAGCAGGTCCAGCGCCGCGGTCGCCGCGGCACGGTCGATCAGCCAGCGCACCAGCCCGAACTCGTCGACCATCGAAGCCTCGGCCGGCACGGCGATGCCGTGCTCCTCGACCAGTTCCTGGCTGGCCGCGAACGCGCCTGCGACCGGAACCACGCCCGCCGCGGCCGCCTGCAGGTTCGGCAGCCCGAAGCCCTCGCCCCACGAGCACAGCAGGTGTACGTCCGCGGCCGCGTACAGCGCGGCCAGTGACTCGACCGGAAGGCCACCCGATGTCCACATGCGGAAGTTCTCGGTCAGGCGCACCACGTCGGCCAGGCCCATCGCCGCGATGTCGTCGACCAGCCGGTACCGGTAGAGATCGGAGTCGGCCGCATCGTCGTCGGGGTCACAGTGGAGGTGGACCACGACGTCCCGCTTGTCGCGCGCGAACGCCGCCGCGACGTCCAGCGTGCGGGGGAGCAGCTTGCGTGGCTGGTTACGGGCGTCGGACAGCACCACGAAACGGTCGGAGTAGCCGAACCGCGCCTTGGCCGCCCGCTTGTCCGCCGGCGGGGCGAACACGTCGAGGTCGACGCCGTGCGGAAGGTACGCCGCCGGCACCCCGCACGCCTCGGACACCCCGGCGCCGAACCGAGACATCGCCACCGGGAGGTCGGCCGCTTGCAGCATCCGCACCCAGCCGGCCGGAAGCCGACCGTCCGGGTCGGCGCCGTCGATCGGGTAGTAGAGGACCCATCGCGCCCCGGACTGGTCGAGATACCGCTGCACCGCCGGGTCGGCGAGGAACGTCATCCACCAGATGTCGGCCAGAGTGACGATCACCTGTGGCTGCAACCGGAGGAGGTAGCCCTGGATGACGTCGCTGCCGAACGTGTCGTGCCGGACGGGATGCACCGGGATCCCCTCCCAGCGCGTCATCGACCCGTGCGTCTGCCAGCCCAGGATGTCGACCCGGTGGCCGCGGCGGACTAGGCCGCCGCAGACCGCCCGGGTCACCGCGCCGAATCCGGACGGGCTCTGCGGGCTGTCGGAGATCCACAGTATGCGCACGTCTGCTGGTGTCCTCGCTCGTGGTACCGCGACAACATGCTCCTCTTCGTCCGGGCACCGCCGCGACAGTAGCGTCGCGACAGTAGCGTAAGGACAGACGGACCCACGTGTCGGAAATACTGGCCGAATACAGGCTGATGAGCCACCTCGAGCTGCGGCGGTTGCCAACAGTGGACGATCGTGCCGCCCTTTGCAGCTGATCTGCCCGAAAGTCTCGCCCCTCCGATCAGACTTTCAGGCGTCGCCAGCCGCACGGTACTTGCCGGCCGCCGGTGGTGCTCCTGCCAGCACGGGGGCAACCGGCTCTCGCACGAGGAAGGAGCGCACCAATGTCCATCAGTCTGACCAGGCGGAAGAAGAGGGCGATCGCCGCGGTGGCCGTCAGCGTGCTCGCCGGGGTAGGTGTGACGACCGCGCTGAGCTCCCCGGCCCAGGCAATCCCGTCCTACGAGAAGTCCTGCGCATTCGACGTGCAGGGCAACACCGCGGTTAACGGGTGGCGCCCGGTGAACTTCTCCGGCGTCACCGTCAACAACGGCGCCGTGTCCCGGTGGGTGGTGGTCAACTTCAACGCCGACGCTGGGGTCGCCTCGCTCGCCGAGATCCGCGTGGGCTACCGCGTCGACGCCGGCCCGATCCAGATCCGTGGCGCCCAGAACTTCGCCAACCACACCGAGTACTGGCAGACCCGGCACAGCATGGTGGTGATCCCGGTTCCGGCCGGCGTGCACCGTATCCAGCCGTACTGGCGGATCAGCGGTGCCGCGGGCAAGAGCGGCGTCATCGCCGCCCGCTGCCTGACCGCCGAGGCCTACACCAGCTGAGCCCAGTCGGGCCGAGCGAGGGGGTCGGGACGGTCACCCGCCCCGACCCCTTCGCACCGGACGCTTCCAGCAGTCGGGCGGCGAGTCAGACCAGGTCCTCGGCCCGTCAGCGGGCCGCGCGTACCCGTGCCGCCTGCGGGCCCTTCTGACCCTGCTCAACGTCGAAGCTCACGCGCTGGCCCTCGTCGAGCGACTTGTAGCCCTCGCCCTCGATCGAGGAGAAGTGCACGAACACGTCGGGGCCACCCCCGTCCACCGAGATGAAGCCGAAGCCCTTCTCGGCGTTGAACCACTTGACCGATCCTTCTGCCACTGCCGTGCTCCTCGCTGTGCTCCACCGTGCGCGCACCTCGCGCACTGCTCCCGGTCCCAGGCTCGAGGTCGGGCGACCGGGCGATGCCGTCCCCAGACCGTGACGGCCACGCCAGAGAAAGGCAGCACGGACAACTTACCCGACGCTCCGTCCGCCGCCACCAGTTGGTCCGCGAACGTCGGCGGTCTGGAATCGGCCCTTCCCCTACCGTACGCCGGGTGCCGATGAAGATGAGTACTCGGATATACCGGACATTACGGAGGACTCGCCGGTACGGCGATGACTTCCCGCGCCCGCCCGGTCTGTACTGGGTGACGGGCGCGGAGACCCGCCGGTCGCGGGCTGCCTGCGCACCAGCCCGCGAGGGGCGAAGGAGTCGTGGTGATGGCAGACAGGCCGGTCAGCGAGGACTTCGTGGGTGTGGCCGGCGGAGTCGAACTGCTCGAACGCGCGCTCAACTACGCTCTCGGCAGCCTTCACCTCGTCACGCCACCCGGCATGGCGCGCCCCACGTCCTGCCGGCGCTGGGACCTGCGAGCGCTGTTACGCCACATCGACGACTCCCTCATTGCGCTGCACGAGGCTGTCGCCATCGGTCACGTCGACATCGCGGCATCCGAAGACGACCGCGATCCGACCGTCGATCCCGTCCTAACCTTGCGGAACCGGGCCTGCCTGCTGCTCGGCGCTTGGACCAACGCAGACGGCCCTCATGTCATCTCCATCGCGGACCAGCCACTGACGACCAGCATCGTCGCCGGCGCCGGAGCCCTGGAGATCGCCGTCCACGGGTGGGACGTCGCCGACGCCTGCGGGGCTCACCGGCCGATTCCGGCGGCGCTAGCCGAGGAGTTGCTTCTGCTCGGACCGCTCCTGGTCGCCGACGCCGATCGTCCCGCGCACTTCGCCGCACCCGTCGACGTGCCTTCGTGGTCCAGCCCGGGCGACCGGCTGGTCGCCTTCCTGGGCCGACACCCACGGTAGCGCCGGTGGGCGCGCCGGCCCGGGGGCCGGAACCGAACCGCGGTCAGGGGGTGTCAGCGACAATGGGCGGCTGCTCGTCTGCAGGCAGGGTCGCCGGCAGGCCGAACATCGGGAACAGGCTCAGGTCGAAGAACGCGGTCACGTGCGAGATGCCGGCGGCGGTGAGGGTGAGCACGTGCAACTGGAACGCGCGCCAGCCACCGTCGCCGCCGCGCATGTACATGGCGAACGCAGGCTGCCCGTTCGCCCGGGTCGGCAGCAGGCGCAGCTCGCCGGGTCCGCCCGGGCAATGCGCGTCGATGAGCCCGCCGATGTGCGCGGGGCGCTGGTACCAGCCGGTGAACGGAGGCATCTCCCACACGGCGTCGGCGGTGAACAGCTTGATGATCGCCGAGATGTCCTTGTCCTCCAGCGCGCGGACGTAGCGGTCGAGCAACTCGCGCTGGTCCGGCTCGGTGGGTTCGACGATGTCGTCCTCCGTCAGCCCGGCCTGGTCGAGCTGCGCCCGGACGCGCTGCAGGCTGCTGTTCACCGCGGCAGTGGAGGTATCGAGCATTTCGGCGATCTCGGCGGCCCGCAGCTTCAGGACGTCATGCAGGACGAGCACGGCGCGCTGCCGCGGCGGCAGGTGCTGCAGCGCGGCGACCAGGGCCAGCCTGATGCTCTCCCGCGACGCAACGATCGCGGCCGGGTCGCTCGCGCGGGCGCCGACCATCGCGTCGGGCACCGGCTCGAGCCACGGCACCTCGGACTGCTCGACCAGCGGGTCTGCGGGGTCGGAGCTCGGGTTGCCCAGGCCGGTCGGCAGCGGGCGGCGGCTACGGCTGTCGAGTGCGTTGAGGCAGGCGTTCGTCGCGATGCGGTACAGCCAGGTGCGCAGCGAGGACCGGCCCTCGAACCCGTGGAAGGACCGCCACGCGCGCAGGTAGGTCTCCTGGACCAGGTCCTCGGCGTCGTGGACGGAGCCGAGCATGCGGTAGCAATGCCCGAGCAGCTCCGGCCGGTAACCGTCGGTGAGCTCGACGAAATCCCTTTCGGCGCGCTGGTCCGTCATTTCCGTGTGCCGCCTCCTCCGGGACGCCATCGACCCTACGCGACGGTCACGCTGCGCGGCAGAGACACCGCCACGCGGCCGACGGAGCGGCAGGAAACTACGGTGCACACCAGCCCCGCCATCGGCCGGCCGCCGGCATCGACGACCACCCACAAGCCCGACCGGCCCGCGGCCCTCAACCACGGCATCAGGGTTCGGATCCAGTGGGATCGGTGCACCCTGCTGCACAGTTACTCGAACCGTGCTGACCTGCGAGATCGACTCGCCGAAGCAGTGCACCGCCTGATGAGCCAATGACGGTCCCGCTCAGCCCGCCTGGCAACAGCCGGTGCGTGATCGGCTGAGCGAGGTCGGGCTGCGCCAGCTCGTCGAAGCATTCTAAACTGGTACAACCAAGCCCGAACTGGCCGAGCGGTACAGGATCAGCCTGAGCAGCGTGAAGCGGCTGCTAGGTCGGCATGGCGGCGCTTAGACTTACCACATCAAATCCCCCCGAGGCCGAGAGAGGAAGGCGTGGTGGCAGAGCCCTCCGACGAGGTTCTCGCGAGCCTGGGGCGCGTCATGGTCAAGGCGGCCCAGCTTGAGGGCGCGCTAGGCACGGTCGCAGGTGAGCGTTTGGGCCTTAACATGATAGATGTCCTCGGGAAGCCTGGTAAGTCGTTAAGAGCTGCCCGGCGCGCAGTCGACCTCATGCCCGAGGAGGACCGGCACCTCTTCATTCCCCACATCGAGCGTGCCGCAGAACTCCTCGCTCGTCGGCACCTTTTCGTACATGCCCTCTGGGTGGATACACAGGACGACCAGGGTATGCCTCGTCCTCTGGCGATACACATGCGAACCTTCACCCGAACGCCGATCGAAGCCCCAGCGCTGAATGACTTCGCCAGACAATTAGGTGACGCGTACACCTCCCTCATCGAACTCTTGACGGATCAGATCAACGGTCGTCTCGCCTCCCCTCGCAGATGTTCGTTGCGATGACTCTCGGCGAACACCCGCCCGGAGATGGGCATGGATGGTCCCATCCCCTTTCCAGAGGAAGTCCTCTTGGAGATTGGTAGAGTGACAGTAGCTGCCACGTCGCTCGAGTTCGTGCTGGCGCAGTTCGCCGTGAGCGTCCTGCCAGGTACAAGCGCCGACGAGATCATGAGCAAGCCCGGCCAAGCGGTAAGAGCGGCGCGTCAGGCCGCAGGACTGTTGCAGGGCGACCTCGCGTCATTTGGAGCGTGGGTCACCCAGGCGTTCGCTACCGTTGGATAAGTCTTGGCGTCGTGCTCGTGGCGTTGGCTGTGCTGGCCTGCCTCCTGCTTTTCGGACCGATGAGCAGAGGCCAGCCCAGTGATAGTGCCGTGCCAGACCGGCGCGGGAGGGAACCATAGCTGTTGCTGAACGACGTGGAGAAATTTCAGATAGGCGCCGCAAATCTATGACAGAGGTCCTTCACCGGCGCAAGAATGTATTCGAATACTTCCTTTGTCTGGCCCTCTACGGCGATGGCGCCCGTTTGTCCTGCGGCATCCAGACATGCACGCAGCGTGCGATAACTCGATCTTGAGATGGGGACGGTAACTTCAATTCCGCGGCTAGATGAGAACTCGATAAAGTGGATACGAATGACTCTAACTCGACTGGGCACGTCTGGAACGAACACGTGGAACACGCGCGTCTGCAAAGGCAGCCATAGTCGGTGGCCACCGGGCACCGTGTCGAGACGCAGCCGTGAGAGGTGGAGTCCTCGGTCGGAGAGAGGCGCGAGATGAGGTGCGGGGCTCGACATCAGTTACCCCCTCCCGTCACTTTGGCGAAGCCAAGTTGCACCAGCACCGCCGCGACTCGCTGCACCTGATATTTATTTACCTTCCAGCCATGCTCCAGCGCCAAACCGCCTATCTCATCGAAATCGACGGGTCGATCCTGCTCTCGCGCGATGTACAATACCTTCGCGGCTGCAGATAGTACCTGTTGGTCGAACGATCCGATGACCTTCTCGATCTGGGCGAGCAGGGTTGTTAGCTGCTGCACCTCCTGAGGCGACTCGGCGGCGATCTGCTCATACTCCTGCTGACCGTCGTCCGTGACCTTGTAGGAGTAGCTTCGGATAGGCCGTCCTTGAGCATTCACTCCCAGTACCTGTACGGATTCTTCAACAAGACCCGACATTGCGAGGGCGTCGGTATCAGCCTCGACAGCTGAGGAGTAGGGACCGAAGAAGTGTGCTCGATGGCCGAGGTCGACACTGAGCCGCAGTCCGGCGACACCGCCCAGCTTCTGCAGACTGGTCCGGCCAAACTCTGGACGTTCGGCACATTGAACGATGATGGCGAGGACCATGTCACGCGGCCTCATGTTGGTCCTCCCTGGCCTTTCCGTGCCATGTTTGCCATATTGACAACCGCCTGCAGCGCGGCCTCCTTGGCGGCTGCCTCGGCAAATGGTTCCGAGGACTCGATCTGCTGAATGTATACGTATATTCGCTGTCGTCCGACCGCCCCAGGCTGACCGAACATCTCGGAGGCCTCTTCAAGAGACTCAAGTGACCCGTCGTCATCAACTACGTATACGCGTTTGTCATCGGCCACAGGTGACGTCATGCCAAGCGGATTTTGCTGGTTCTCCCAGTGCAGCGCGACCCACAGCGGGTCGACCCCCAATGCACGCGCGATCTGCTCTTCCGCCTCGTTCGTCAGGTCCCGGTGCAGCTTCGGTGGCAGCATCACTTCGCCAGCCAGCCGACCCGCCGCTGGTCGCACATCATCAAGCGTCAGCTCCGCGCGACGACGAAATAGCCTGCGTGCCACGAGCGCGCGCATGACCTCCGCAGCCCGCGACCCGCTCGGGCCATCGAGAAGCGCGGAGACGACCCGTTGGTCATCCCAGGTCTGATAGTCCCGAACGAACCCCGCATCCATCTCACTAGGTGGGCTGAACACGTCGCGCGGGAGCAGTTGCTCCTCCACGCCC
>Ga0210378_10002157_pt1 | contig 10060 bp, 5 predicted proteins | sample PLM1_60_b1redo_FD_155465 | JGI IMG/M metagenome (GOLD analysis project Ga0210378, IMG submission 155465) | Groundwater sediment microbial communities from an aquifer in East River, Colorado, USA - PLM1_60_b1 redo | ecosystem: Environmental > Terrestrial > Soil > Riparian zone | place: USA: East... | reverse complement strand
CTCCGACCCGAGCCGAACCGAACACCCAGCCATTACACCGGCCGGGCCATCGGCACGCCCTCCCACGGGATCACCGAATACTTACCCTACTACGCGCACCACATCCATTGCCTGCTGAACACCCGGATCGAGGCCGCGCGCCACCAACTTTCCGATCTTCTTGTCGAGGTTCTCGTTGCCCCGCTCGAGTTCGTCGACAAGAACTTGGAGCGCTAGCCGCAGCAAGGCGGCTGCACTTTTCTTCGAGACGCCGGAGACATCCTGCGCCTCCTCGTAGAGAACGCGGACGTCGTCCGGCATATCGGGATGGGGCCGCACGCCTAGGCGCGAAGGTGGCCAAATAAGGTTACTTTCGCGCCACACATTAGGCTTGTCACAACGACTACACTTTGCTGCTCGCCACTCGGGGAATGGCCAGGACAGGTTCGTTCCCTGGAGGTAGACGTCTCCCCAATGCTGCGCCGCGTACGCCCCACAGTTAGGGCAGTGGAAGGCATCCCTGTCGACACCGGGAGTCCCATCGCGTGGGGGTTCTTGCGGTCCCATCAGTTGTCTTCCTTCCCAGGCGTGCACGGTCACGTACCCGATGAGACGGTTAGCTGCGGTCAGCAAGGTCAGCCCCGAAGCCGGAGAATAGATGAACGCCTGACCATTTGTGCTGGTCAGGTGCCCCTTCGTCTCCTGCTGGCGGGTTTGGGTTCGAGCCAAGGTAGGCATAACCAACGGTTTACACACAGTGTGGCGCGGACTCATGACCTGCACAAATAACGCACCGTCCGGTCTCATCGCCGCCGGCTGTCAACAGCCCCATTGCCGCCTCGCACTCGCCCGGCATCGACGCGCGACTTGGTGAGCTGCGCAGTCGTGAGATGCTGCGTGCGCAGGTCTGCGCCGCGCAGGTTCTGCCGGACCACGAGGGGCTAGCAGGGGGCCTGAACCCGCGAACCTTGGCGAACACTGACGAGCCTCCGCAGTGGCGGCGCAAAGTGGCTCCCGACGCTCGCGAGTCGTTCCCGCAGGCAGCGGTACGCCGGAGTCCGTTCGGGACGAAGAGGCCGCAGGTTCAAATCCTGTCACCCCGACCACCATAACATCAGGGCCGGTTTCCCTTCCAAGGGGACTGGCCCTGATTCGTCTCCCAGACCTCCCTGAGAAAGATCTGGGAGAGAAAGTCTCTCGGGTGGCTCGCCCGTGAGGGTGAACAGCCCGGGCCGCGCCGTCTTCCGAACTGCTACGCGGGTTCGATTTCCGTCGCCCGCTCCAACACGCTGGAGAGGTCCGGAAAGGCTCTCTTCCTGTCGGCGTGACTTTGCCGCCGGGCCGGATCTGCAGCTGGTGATGAGAAAGTGGGTGGAATCCCCGCCTGTCCTGAGACGCCCACAGGTACAGGCTGTGCCCCACTGTGTCACTCCCTCCAAGGCAGGAGCTCGATCAATCGTGGGGAACTTCTACGTGCGTGGTGCGCTCGCGCTGCCCGTGCTGCTGGCGGCATGGGCCGGCGTCGCGCTGGTGAACGCGCAGGACGCGGGCGCGAGTCCGAAGGCCGGAACGCTGTTCGTCCAAGGCGGTGAGCTGGTGTTCCAGGCCGGTACCGGCACCGTCAACGGGGTCTCGCTCAACATCGGGGGCAGTCTGGTCCAGTTCCGGGACTCGGACGCGCCCGTCACGCTGGATCCGGCGAGGGCGGGCACCTGCACGCAAGTGGACGCGCACACGGTTGACTGCGACCCCTTCACGTTGAAGGTGCGCGTCGACCTGCAGGACGGCAACGACTATTTCACCGGTATCGGCAACGCCGTGGTCTTCGGCGGCGACGGAGACGACCATCTCGACGGCGGCTTTGCGCCGGGAACCAACACCATCTTCGGCGGCGCGGGAAAGGACACCATCAAGGGCGGGCTCGGGCGTGACGTCATCCACGCCGGTCCTGGCGACGACACGGTCGAGGGCCTTGACGGTAACGATGTGCTGTTCGGGGACGCCGGCAAGGACGAGATCCGCGGCGGGGACGGTGACGACCGGATCGACGGCGGCGCCGACCGCGACGACGTCTACGGCGGCGACGGCAAGGACGACCTGCGCAGCGTCCAGGGCGATGACAACCAGTACGGCGGGCCGGACAACGACACCCTCGGGTCCGGCATCGACGTGCTGGGCGAGGCCGGCGACGACCGGGTGGTGATGGGCCAGAACGGCGGCGAGTACTGGGGCGGCCAGGGCAACGACGTCATCGACTACTCCGAGTGGGGCCACGAGGTGCACGTCTCCCTCGACGGCAACGACAACGACGGGGGCAAGAACGCCGACTGCGACGACTGGATCGGCTGCCCGGTGACGGAACGGCACAATGTGCACGGCGACTTCGAGCACGTGATCGGCACGCCGTACGACGACAAGATCTCCGGCAACAACAACCCCGAGAACCTGGACGGCGGCGCCGGCAGTGACCGGCTCTACGGCAACGGCGGCAACGACTACCTCGACGCCGAATCCGGCGCGAACCAGCGCACCGACGGCGGCACCGGCTTCGACACCTGCGTCGGCTTCGACATCGTGGCCCGACCAGGCTGCGACGCGTGATGGGCTCGCGGGCGGCAGGCGGCGGCTAGCGCTGCTCCCGCTTCGGGACGAAGAGGCCGCAGGTTCAAATCCTGCCACCCCGACCACCCAAAACAGCAGGTCAGGGCCGGTTTCCCTTCCAAGGGAGACCGGCCCTGATTCGTCCCCCTGACCTCCCGGGGAGAAACCTGGGAGAAAGTCGCCCGTGGTCCTCTCGACGCCGCCAAGCTGACTTGTCCACCGAATGGGTGCCAATGTCTGGGCTGCTGTTGATTGCGGCTGCCAAAGACACGCGGGATACTCGCGTCGTCATGGGCGGGGCGCGTCGTCGTCCAATCAGGTCATCCCCGCGCTGCTGGCGAGGCCGCAGCGCGAGCGCACGAGGACGTTCCCCTCCAAGGTGCTCTGAACTGCGCGTATGGAGGCGCCGCGATGATGATCGGTAGACGCATCTCGAGACCGGCTGTTTGGGTCGGGGCCCTTGCGGCCACCGCGCTCTTCGCCCTGGCAGCGCCGGCAGCAGCCACGGTGCCGCTCACGGTGGTGAGTAGCGATCCCTTCACGAACCCTACGAGCCAGCACGCGACCGAGGTCGAGCCCGACACCTTCGCAAACGGCTCGACGGTGGTGGCCGCCTTCCAGGTCGGGCGCTTCTTCGACGGCGGCGCGACCGACATTGGCTTCGCCCGGTCCGCCGACGGCGGTGCGACCTGGGCGTCTGGCTTCCTGCCCGGCCTCACCGCCACCTCACGCATCGGCAACGCGACCGGCGCCCCGTTCGAGCGCGTCAGCGACCCGACCGTGGCCTACGACGCCCGCCACGGCGTCTGGCTCATCTCCTCGATCCCCCTGACCTCCTCGCTGGGCGTCCCCTACGTCTTCGTCAGCCGGTCGACCGATGGCGGCTTTAGCTGGAGCGACCCGGTGACGATCCCGCCGCCACCGGTCCAGACCGTGGACCTCGACAAGAACTGGACGGTCTGCGACAACGCGCCGGGTAGCCCCTTCTACGGCCACTGCTACACCGAGTTCGACAACTTCGGCCAAGGAGACCTCGAGTACATGAGCACCTCGATCGACGGCGGTGCCACGTGGTCAACTCCCGTAACGCCAGCCGGGCACCCACACGGGCTCGGCGGACAGCCGGTAGTGCAGCCCAACGGCACAGTGATCGTGCCATTCGAGACCCTGAACGGGACAATATCGGCGTTCCGTTCGACGAATGGCGGCGCAAGCTGGACGCGGGCAACGACGATCTCTCGCATCGCCTTCCACCCGGCCGCCGGCAACCTGCGCACGAGTCCGCTGCCGACGGCGGAGGTCGACGGCACCGGGACCGTCTACGTCGCGTGGGAGGACTGCCGCTTCCGTGCCCGTTGCTCCTCGAACGACATCGTGTTCAGCAAGTCCTCGAACGGCGTCAACTGGTCGGCCGTGGCGCGCGTGCCGATCGATGACGTGACGAGCACCGTCGACCACTTCATCCCGGGGCTCGGCGTCGATCCGGCGACCTCGGGGTCGGGGGCGCATCTCGCGCTCACCTACTACTACTACCCGAACGCCGCCTGCACGGTCGCGTCTTGCCAGCTCGACGTCGGCTTCATCTCATCGCCCGACGGAGGCAGCCATTGGGGAAGCCCGACGCAGCTCGCAGGGCCGATGTCGCTAGCCGACATCGCCAACACTTCGCAGGGACCGATGGTGGGCGACTACATCTCGACCTCGTTCAACTCGAGCGGCACCGCCACCACCGTGTTCGCGGTCGGGCTGCCGCACACCACGGCCTTCGACGAGGCGATGTACGCGCCAGCCACCCCGCTCAGCGCGGCCAGCGCAAGCTCGGCGACACGGGCGGCTAGCAGCGCGCGGGTAGAGATCCAGCCGACCGGGCAGGGTCTCGGCGCCGCGGTGATCCGGAGGAACTAGCCAGGCTCGGACTTCTGTCCAGATCGACAGCTGACGGGGCCGAACCGCCATTGTGGATGTCGGGCCGATAGAGCCCGCCTGAGTGACGAACTGAGTGACAACGGCAGCGGTTAGCCGCCGGGCTGTGATGGCGGCGGCCACCGGCCGCCGGACGAGACGTACCTGCGCGACGCGTCGTCGACCTGGTGCTGCGCGGCATCGCCGCACCGCCGTCAGGCGGGCAGGGCGAGGTTGCGGCGGCGCAGTGACACCAGGCCCGTCACCGCGAGGACGGCGACGACCACGATCAGTGCGAGCACCGGAGCCGCCGTGACCGCGACCGCCGGGGCCTTGGGGATGTGGGTGAACGGCGAGAGGTCCTGCACCCACTGGGGCGCCTTGAGAGCGGGGCCGAACATCGGGCCGATAAGGATGGACACCATCAGCAGCCCCCAGGACACCGGACTGGCGAAGCGGGGCAGCAGGCCCACCACGGCGATCACGACGCCGCCGATCACGAGGATCCCGGGCAGTTGGACCAGGCTGGGCCAGATCAGGGCGCGTATTTCTCCGGCAGGGTCGCCGAGCACGCCGCCGGCTGCCAGCCCCGCGCCGATAGCGTAAAGGAGCAGCAGCGCGGTCGCGCCCAGCAGCGCGGTGAGCGCGTGGCTGGCCGCCCAGCGCGGCCGGCTGACAGCGGTCGCAAGGACCGGTTCCAGCGGCCCGTCGGCCTCCTCTGCGCGCATGCGCAGCAGTACCTGGACGACGTAGATCGCCGCGGCCATGCCGGCCATCTGTATGAGGGAGGCGCGGTAGGCGTCGAGAATCTGGTCGCTGCCGGCCATCTGGGTGTAGTAGTCACGGGCGGCACCCGTCGCGTCCCTGATCTGTCCGATGAGGCCGCCCATCACGAGGCCGAAGCCGAGCATGCCGACGGCCCAGCCGATCAGGGCGCCTCGTTGCAGCCGCCAGGCCAGCCCCAGCGGGCTGCGCAGCGCACGGCTGGCCTGCGCGTGGCCGGGGCGCTGTGGCAACATGCCGTGCCCGAAGTCGCGCCGGGTGATCAGCAGGGCCGCCGCACCGCCGCAGACGAGGAACAGGGCGACCGTCAGGCCCAGCGGCCACCAGTGGTCGCCGCCGAACGGGCGCATCTGCTGGCCCCAGCCGATGGGGGACAGCCATGCCGGCCAGGCGCTGTCCACCCACAGGCCGCTCGGATCGACGTGGCCGGCCATGTTGCCGATCCCGCTGGTCAGGAAGGACACCCCGAGGACTGCGGCGGCCAAGCCGCTGGCGCCACGGGTAGTGGACGCCAACTGGGTGGTGACCGCGGCCACGCCGGCGAAGGCGATGCCTACCGCGGCGACTGCGGCCCCGGCGGTGAACGAGCCGGCGGCCGGCTGGCCGGTCACGAGCATTGCCAGGCCGATCATGACCGCGAGAACGGCGTTGGCCCCGACCGTCACGATCAGGGCGGCGGCCAGGCCGGCGTGGCGGCCAACGACCGCGGCGCCGACCAGCTCGGCGCGGCCGGTCTCCTCGCTCTGTCTGGTGTGACGCACCACCGCGAACGTGCTCATCAGGGCGGCGAGCACCGCGAGCAAGAGGTAGTCCCTGATCATGGCGTACGCACCGACGCTGGCGCCGGACGCCAATCCCAGCATCCGTATCCCGGGACTGGTGGCCGCCATCCCTGTGTCCTCAACCAGACTCGCCACGTTGTTGCGGTACGCGTCTGCCCAGAGGGCGGTGGTCCCGGCGGTAAAGCCGGCCAGCCCGAGCACCCAGAGGGAGAGACTGATCCGATCGCGGCGCAGCGCGAGCCGCGTGAGCCGTGAGGTACCTGTCAAGGCGTTCATCGCACACCCGCCAGGTCCGCGTCCTCGCGCCCGGTGGCGACGTCGTCGCCGTAGTGGCGCAGGAACAGCTCCTCCAGAGTGGGTGGGGAGCTGACGAGGCTCCGCACGTCGAGGGTGATCAGGTGTTCCAGCACGCGGTTGAGGTCCCCCTGGTCAACGCTGAACCGCGTGTGCAGACCGTCGAGGCTCACTCCGTGCACCCCGGGCAGCTCAGCGAGCCCGTCGATCGGTCGCGCGGTCTCCACGACGACGCTGGTGCGGGTCAGATGGCGCAACTCGTCGAAGGTGCCCGACTCGGCAGCCCGGCCGGCGCGCACGATGGTGACCCGGTCGCACAGCGCCTCGACCTCCGAGAGGATGTGACTGGACAGCAGCACGGTGCGGCCCGCCTCGCGCTGTTCCCGCACCACGTCCTGGAACACCGCCTCCATCAGCGGATCCAGGCCGGAGGTCGGCTCGTCGAGCAGGTATAGCTCCACATCGGATGCGAACGCCGCGACCAGCGCCACCTTCTGCCGGTTGCCCTTGGAGTAGGCGCGGCACCGCTTCGTCGGATCCAGCGCGAAGCGGTCCAGCAGATCGGCTCGGCGCGCGCGGTCCAGGCCGCCGCGTAGCGAACCCAGCAGGTCGATCACCTCGCCACCGGTGAGGTTGGGCCACAGGTTCACCTCTCCCGGCACGTACGCCAGGCGGCGGTGCAGGCTGACCGTGTCCCGCCACGGGTCCCGGCCCAGCATGCTGACCTGCCCGCCGTCGCGGCGCAGCAGTCCCAGCAGGACCCGGATGGTGGTGGTCTTGCCCGCGCCGTTGGGGCCCAGGAAGCCATGTACCTCCCCTGCTGAAACGGTCAGGTCGAGACGGTCGAGGGCACGGGTCGTTCCGAAGTTCTTCACCAGCCCGGACACCGAAATCGCTGCCCTCATGTTCCTCACCTCGTCTGGTAGCCGTGCATCAGACACCGACTCCGGCCTTCATCTCGAGCTCGTCGACCTCGGGGCGTCGAGTCCTGATGGCCAGGGCCCTGTAACCAACGTTGCTCCGATCCGGGTGGGAAAGAAGAGGCGACCGACCCGTACCGGTGGGTCGGACGTCCCCGACCGGCCTGTCCGCCACCGCCGGCGACACGATCGTGGCACTGACCACGAAAAGGTCGAACCGAGCAGCCCGCCCGGCCCGGTCCACCACGCCGGAAGCCCGACGAATACCGCACAGTCGAATACCTACGCTCCGCCAGCAATCCGCTCCGACCTGTCAAATCCACGCTTCCTCAGGCCTTCAGGCGTCGCCGAGATTATTTGGAGTCCGGAGCCAGTGATCCCCCTGGACCACGGCTTGTGCGTTGTGGACGGTGTCCGAGAGGGTAAGGTCGGGACCGGCATTGTTATGCAGCGTGACCGGGCCCCGGCTCGAATCGGTAGGTTGGGCCCGAGCGGCGTACTAAGCCGCTTCAAGGCGATGGTCGACTCGCCGACCTGGTCACGTTGGGGTGTCACTTCTCGTCGATGGAGAAGACGGCGGCAGGCGACTTGGCGGACTTCGGCGCTGGCGCCAGGGTGATTGCGACGGCAGCTTCGGGCAGGGAGGCGTTGGGCGGACAACGGCGATTACCCCGCCTGGTACGCGGACTACTCCACAGAAGGATCCTCCAGCTTCACCGCGAGAATCATCGCGGGACTCAACGACGTCCAAGCGGTCTGCCTCGTGACCGGCGCACATAATCGCGTGCACTGTTACGAGTACACGACGACGGACGACGGCCAAAACCACCCGGTGATCGGCTCCGCGATTCCCGTCACCGACACGCGGGTACGGTTCGACGTTCCATTACCACCACCAGCCCTTTCCGGACCGCCGTCCTGTGGCAGCTGCTGGTGACGGCGAGGACTTTGACACTTGAGCACGGTTCTCAGGCGGTTGTGGGTAGTCGGGCGTGGCCGAGTCGGTCGTCGATTTGGCGGTCGAACGGCTACTGACCCGGCGCACGCAGGGTGATGAGGGTGATCTCACTCGGCGCGAAGACCCGGAACGGCGGGCCCCAGAAGCCGGTGCCGCGGCTGGTGTAGAGCTGGGTCCGGTCGCCGTGCGTGCTCAGGCCGTGCACGACCGGCTGGTCGAGGCGCACCAGGAAATTGAACGGCCAGATCTGGCCGCCGTGAGTGTGTCCGGAGATCTGCAGGTCGACGCCGTGCGCGACGGCCGCGTCCACCTGCTTGGGCTGGTGGGCGAGCAGCAGGACAGGCAGCGACGGATCGGCGCCGTCCAGTGCCGCCGCGTGGTCGGCGCTGTGCCCGGGACGACCGGAGGACGCGGCGGTGCGGTCGTCGACACCGGCGACGACCAGCCGCGACCCGCCGCGCTCGACGACCAGGTGCCGGTTGTGCAGCGGCTCCCAGCCGAGCTGCTGCATGTGGTCGAGCCAGCCCTGCGCCTCGCCGAAGTATTCGTGGTTGCCTGTGACGTACGTCCTGGCCAGGCGGGCGCTGACATCGCCCAGCGGCGCGGCCTGCTCCCGGCGCTCCGCCACGGATCCGTCGGCGATGTCCCCGGTGTGGCACACGATGTCGGCGTCCAGTTCGTTGACGGCATCGACGACCTCGGCCGACCAGCCGGCGCGGTCGATCGGCCCGTAGTGGGTGTCGGTCAGCAGCACGACGCGGAGCCCGTCCAAGCCGGCTCCGAGCCGGGGGATCGTCACCTCGATACGCCTGATCCGCGGCACCCGCATCGCCTCGGCGTATCCCCAGGCCAGCAGGGCCACCGCGACCACGGTTACGGACGCGGCGACGATCCGCGACCGTCCCGGATCACCGACCCCGGCCGCCGCGAGGACGAGCCGCAGGGCGTTGCCGAGCAGCGACCAGGCGAAGAGCACCCAGATCACGCCGAGGATCGTGTCCCCGGCGCGCGCCGCCCCGTCCCGGCCCCGGGCGTGCCCGACGAACATGAGCACCGGCAGTGCGGCGAGCGCGCCGAGGAACCCGATCGTCCCGGCGGCGGCGACGGCCGCCGGCCAGTACGCGCCTGCGATCAGCGTCCACCACGGCACCCCGAACAGCAGTACGAGGATCATCGTGAGCGTCAGCCCGAACAGCAGCGGCCGTAGGGATCTCCGCGCGGGCGCCCGCGTCGCCTCACCAGTTGTCATAGTCGCGCTCCTTTGCCGGCCGGTGAGATCAGCATGACCGGCGGAGGTTCACGCGTCGGTAGCGGGTGGCCCCGGAGACGAGAGGGACTTGGGGTCCACGGGCTCACGATCGCAGATCTCGTCGTTATCTGAGGCGATTCGCTGGCCATCGGCCAGATCAGGGCGTGCCGCCGCCGTCGGCGACCAGGCCAGCCGGGTGCCGTCGTACTCGGACGCCGGGAAGACGGTTAGCGTGGCGACCGGTCGAGCGCCTGGCGCACCGCGAGCTCAGGGCTGCCTTGGAAGGCCGGCCCGTGCCCGGGTATGACCACATCCGCGGCCAGGCCGCCCAGCCGCCGCAGGGACTCGCGAGCCTGGGCCATGTCGGTATTGAAAAACGCTGGTAGCAGCTGGGGGCCGCCTTGCCTGACCAGGGCGTGCCCGGTCATCAACGCATCGCCGGCCAGCAGCGCGCCGCGGTCGGGCAGGTGGAAGCTGGTGTGCCCGCTCGTGTGCCCGGGTGTCGGTATGGCGACCGGTGCGCCGGGAACGTCGAGTGGTCCCTCCGTGAATGGGTCCACGTCGCGTAGCCGCTCGGGGCGGGCTGCCTTCA
>Ga0210378_10002156_pt1 | contig 10061 bp, 9 predicted proteins | sample PLM1_60_b1redo_FD_155465 | JGI IMG/M metagenome (GOLD analysis project Ga0210378, IMG submission 155465) | Groundwater sediment microbial communities from an aquifer in East River, Colorado, USA - PLM1_60_b1 redo | ecosystem: Environmental > Terrestrial > Soil > Riparian zone | place: USA: East... | reverse complement strand
CAAGGTCAGGCGGCAGCTCGGACATGCCCGGCATGATCGGCATACCGGAGCTGAAGGTCAACTCGGACAGTACATGCCACCCTGCCAGCGGGCGCCGCGACAACGTTCACCCTCGCTGAATAGCTACGCGCCGCCAACCCCCCGCCGCCACGCCCACCCGGCCGGCGGCGCCGGCCCAGACGATCACCGGCGGTGTGCCTGCTGGACCGGCTGGACGCCCACCGTGACCAGGTCTGCCGGTTCCTGGCCGACCTGCGGGTCCCGCCGACCAATAATCTGGCCGAGCGCGACATCCGCATGGTCAAGCTGCAGCAGAAGATCTCCGGGTGCTGGCCGACCCTGGACGGCGCGCAGGCATTCCTGACCGTGCGCTCCTACGTGGCGACCGCGCGCAAGCATGGCGTCAATCCCTTGGCCGCCTTGCGCCGGCTGTTCGAGGGCAATCCGTGGATGCCAGCTCCAGCACCCCCCTGAACAGTTACAAGTCCACCAGGCTCCGACTGGTACTGGACGCCGACTCGCAAGGGCAACCGCCGGCAGTCAAGCCGGACAGGCACGGCCCCAAGCACCAGCTCCGGAGACTGGCGATCAGCCTCGATCTGGTCGGCTCCAATCGGATCTGCCCTGCTCACATGGGGGTGTGCCATCTGAACACCTCGGATCCAGGGATCCAGCCGGTGCAGTTGGGTCGTCTGGATGATCAACGGGATGATCAGGGCGAGCACCGACGCCTTGACGGGAAGTACACGCCATCGCTTCAGCGTCCTTTGGCCCGAGGAAGCCTGATCAACCACTACTTGTATAGGGCATCGAACTGATGTACGATCACAAGGAAACAAAAAAGCGGCGGGCGATCAGACGCCCGCCGCACAACTCAACAAGTATCAGCTCAAACGCAAGACCCACAGGGCCAGCTAGCAGTCTAGCTGCCTCTCAGCGCTCTGTCAAGCGCTGAGAGGAATCCTTCATGAACAAGACGCAGCTAGTGCTGGCGGCGGTGCAGGGTTGCACTGCCTCCGCCTCAAACGAACCCAAAAGAGCAGCGAGTGCCGCACAACTACTAGCATCAGACAAAAGTCACAAGACCGATAGGGCCGACGCAGAGCCTAGCTCTTCCTCAGCGCACTGTCAAGCGCTGGTCCACCATGCATCACGGACGCAGCCAGTCCCTATCCGGACGTGTGAGAAGTCGAGCGTTGTTGTACGCCCAATCCAGCGTCAACACAGTCCGCCCCAGATACACATGGGACTCAAGTCTATCCACTGCTAACGCAAGTTCTACCTGATCGCGACGAAGCAGTGCAACCGGCAACAAGACCTGCATTTTGCCCTGCCCCGTCTTACCATCCCTATAGAATTGCGGAATAGCTGTCTTGTAGTTTCTTCTGACACGTTCAACTGCTTCAGGCGCCTTAGAGTTAACCAATCCAGCCAGGTCCTGAGGCCCGAGTGTGCTGAGCGCAGAAGGGAATCTCTTTGGATCATGTGGTACATGCTCAACGCTGACGTTCAACGGTAGTGCAGTGTCAAGGACAAGCTGTGAGGCATCATCGTAGTACCATGCGAGAGGGGGAGGATTTCCACCGAAGAGCTTTAGGAACGCGACACTCGAAGCCTTCTCAAAGCTTCTTAGCAACCAAGGGGGGCCTGGCTTCGTCGCGGGACGCTGGGTAAAGAGTGCAAAAATCTCCTCCTGAAAAGGGGTAACAAGTCCAGTGTTAAACGCAAGGTGCGAACCATCATGGGAGACAGCAAGGTGACCTGGAAGCTCGTGAAGCCGAAGGAAGGTGTATTTCACATAGCTCCGAAGGATCACAAACTCATCCTTGGCAGGTTTCTCCTCGTAGTTCCAAGGCTCCTTCTCTGCAAGCTCCGCAAGCCTCGCGGGCCACTTTGGGTGCCCTAGATCCAAGTTGTCAGTAAAGCGATCCCCCGCCTCTTGCCATCCCACGAGTGTCACATTGACAGCTTGCGACCGGTCTCTGGTTTTCTCAACATCAAATTGTACTATATCTCCTTGGCGAAGGTATCTGCTAGGGACGCTAATTGCACCTGCATAGAATTCGTCGCTTGAACCCTCATCCACAATGAAGCCATATCCTTGAGGAAGCCAGAACTTCACTACTCCTCGGTGACCAGTGGAATGCACAGTAGACGAAGTAGAATCCTCGACGCTTAACAGCCGCACATTACGGGCCTGAGGCTTCTCTTCCCCATTCTTATGCACCATTTCAATCTCGAACTCAACCGTAGCTCCTCGTACGAACTTCGATGCGTCTTGGCCCGACTCGATCCACCTAATATGCAGGAAAATATCCTTTGAGATGCCCGAGCTTTCCTCTGGCCGAATGAAGGTAAACCCGCGGTCGTTGAAGTTACTGCTCAGCGTCCCCTGCGCCACGTCCCGCTCCTTTCTACATGCACGACCTGTAGGCCTGGGCTTCAGTACCCACCACGGCCGCCAAGTTCACCGGTGATGATAGACGTTCGGCATGGCATTGCCGAACGGGTTGCGCCGCGGCAACGCAAGAGCGGGCAGACCCGCATGCCAATCGGGCAGTGACCGCTCAGACCGGATCTTGGGCAAGTGCCGATCGTGCAGGCCCCCGATCGAGGACAGGCGGAGGTAGGGCATACACGGGCCCGACCCACGGAAGTGCCCGTAGGGCTGGAACGCCACCCTATGAGTCGGCCAGCCCAGCGTCAGCCACGACCTTCGGCGGTCCTCGCTCCGAGCGGTCCTGTTCTTCTACCATCTTCAACGCCGACCTGAGCCGAGGAGGCGAGTGCCACGTCGCACTCCAACCCGATGAAGTACATCGATTGGGTTGAGCAGGTCCTTCGGGCAGCCGGGGAGCTGACCCTCGCCGACGCCGACGCACGCCTGGTCGGTGTGGCCTGGCACCAGGTGCTCGACCAACTCGGCTTCCCATCCGACCCATCCTCGCCAGGGTTCCATGGGTCGCCGCAGTTCGAGGCGCTCGGTGATGTGGTCAAGGACCTAAATGCTTCCTGGGAGTTCATGCTGCATGGTCGAGTTCCTCCTCAACAGCCGGCCGGTGAGCATCAGCAAACGGGCTGCCGATCTGGCTGAGTACCTGGGCCGGGGTGATGGTGTGCGCCCACGCCTGGGCGTCGGCCAGCAGCTCGCTCAGGGTCTCGCGCTGGTGGGTGTGGGTGACGGCGCGGCGCAAGGCCCGCCACAGCCACTCGATCCGGTTGGCGTCGGGGTCGTAGGTGGGGGTGTCCACCAGCACCAGCTCATCGCCCAGCTCCGCAAGCAGGGCGCGCAGCAGCAGCGACCCCTTGGGGGTGTGGATGCCGAGGTTGTCGAAGACCACCATGGCGATGCGGCCACGCGAGCGCGAGCGGGCCACGGCGCGGCGCAGCTGGGCGACCAGCGGGGCGGCGCGGCGGCCCTCGGCAAGTTCGAAGTCCAACTCGCCGTCGCGCCAGTCGACCAGGCCAAAGCCGTACCGCTTGGCGTTGTTGCCGGGGGCTTGGACCAGCCGCTGCCCGGCGCGGCCGGCACGCGACCATACCCGGGTCAGGGTTGGGTGCAAGGCAACCTCGACCTCGTCTTGCAGGTACAGGTCGGCGTGGGCGAGCAGCTCCAGCAGGTGGGGCAGGTCGGCTGGGTGAAGCTCGTCGGGATCGGCCAGGGTCGGATCGGGGACCAGGTCGGCGGCGGGTGGAGGCACCGGTGAGGCGGCGGCTGCAAGCAGCGCCTCCACCCTCAGGCGTTGTTTGCCCACCCCGGCTGGGCTTGCGCCTTGCGGGTCAGGACCCAGCGGGGCCGTTTGCAGACAAACCCGGCGCGGTGCAACGCCACCCGGACGGTCTCGATCCCGGCGCGGTGGCCGGTGACCTCGGCCAGGTAGCCGGCCAGCAGCCGGCAGGTCCACAGCGCGCTGTCGACCCCAACCTCGTGGGGGTCTAGGTCGGCGACCCGGACCAGCTCGGCCCGCCACCCAGCAGGGTAGTGGGGTGGCTGGCCGGGGTGGGGCCGGTGCGGGACGGCGCCGGGACCGTGGGCCAGGTAGCGGTGGAGGACCCGGCGGACGGTGTCGGGGCTGTGGTGGACCAGCTGGGCGATCTGGGGTGGGGTGTGGCCCTGGGCGCCCAGCAGGACCATCTGGTAGCGGGTGCGGGTGGCGGCGTCGCGGGTGGTGTGGTAGCGGCGTTCCAGCTCGGCCTGGGCGACCTGGTCCAGGGTCACCCGCAGCGTCGGCGGCGGCATGATCGTCCCCCTTGCGAGCAGGAGAGGTGACCATGCTCATTGTCCACCTATGCACGCAACCACTCCCAGGAAGCATTTAGACCGGCTCGGCCTGGTGGAGCCCGGGAGCGTAGGCTCGTTGTGGGTGCGCCTGACCCAGGACGGCAGGCGCCTGGCCGCTCAGTCCCTGCGGTCGGTCTGGCCGGAGATCTTGGCCATCTACCTCGACGACGAACAGCTCGCCTTCTTGCGGTCGGCCACGGCGCTGTCGGAGGACCGCCAGGCTACCTGCGCCCGGCTCGAATGGGTGCCGTGGAGCAAGGTCTTCGACGCGCTCGGGTGGCGCACCAGCAACAACGCGCCGGCGTACGACATCACCGCGCGGCTGGAGGAGGAGGGCTGCCTATCCCGCAAGGCTGGCTTGGGCGGCTTCATCGAGGTGTACCCGACCTACCTCGGGATCGTCCGGGCGACCGAGCAGGTCCAGACCGAGCTACAGCAGCTCGTGGCTGGCCTGGTGCCCGACTGGGAGACGACCAATGTGGAGTTCAAGCGTCAGCTCAACCTCGCCACCAAGGCCGAGAAGGCCGAGTTCTTGCGCGACATCCTGGCCCTGGCGACCACCAAGTCGAGCGGCGAGCGGTTTCTCATCATCGGCTTCGACGACGCGACCCGACAGTTCGCCCAGAGCGTCGACCCCACCATCACCCAGAACAGGCTGGAACACATCCTCAACGCCTACGCCGCTCCCGCGCCCGAGGTCCGCTACCACCGCGTTGGCTGGGAGCAGGGAGAGATCGGCGTGATCAAGGTGCTGCGCGACCCGGCCAAGGTTCCCTACCGCGTGGCACGGACGCTGGCGCACATTACGCAAGGCAATATCTACGTCCGTCATGGGAGCCAGGTGGAGCCGCCCACGCCGACTGAACGGGCCGCCTTGGAGGCAGAAGGGCAAGCTGCGCGGGCCTCGACCACCCCGTAATTACGCTCGGTAAGTGACACCAGGCCTCTCGTTGAAATGTGGAAATGGCGACGAAGTCGCATAAATCGTGCCGCCCACGATCTACCTCCCGGCTGGACCGGGCGCCCACATTCCAAGCGGCATTCCTCCGCTCTGGCGTCCGAGCCCGGCCCGGCCGGGAGGTGGGCGGCACACCTACGTAGCGAAGCGGGGCGGGCCTGGCTCCTGTTGATTGCGGCTGTTGGGTTGACGCGCGTGGGCTGAGGTGGCGGGCGTGCTCGATGGTTATGGCGGCCTGGCAGGCCAGGATCTCGGCCCGGGTTAGGCGGTCGGGCGCTCGTCACGTCACGGCTGCTCGACCTCATCGAGTCGCACTGAACGCCCGGCCTCGACCGACCGGATGGCGGCCAGGGCGATGGCCAGAGCGGCGCGGGCATCCCGGCCATCAGGGTCGGGGGCGGCGCCGCTGCGGACGCAGTCGACGAAGTGGGCCAGCTCGGCGGTGTAGGCATCATGGAACAGGTCGATGTTGCGCCTCCAGGTGTCGCTGGCCACGCCCTCGGGGCCGTAGTAGGTCATGGTGGTGCGGCGCAGGTCACCGGCGGTGGCCATGCCGGCCGACCCGAACACCTCACCGCGGATGTCGTAGCCGTAGACGGCGTTGAAGTTGGCCTCGGCGGTGGCGATGGCGCCGTTGTCGAAGCGGACCAAGACCACGGCGGTGTCCTGCAGGCCCTGGGCCTTGAAGTCCGGGTAGGCCAGGGCGTCGGCGACAGCGTAGACCTCGACCGCCTCGGCGCCCGGGTTGAGGTAGCGCAGGGCGTCGAAGTCGTGGATCAGGGTCTCCAGGAAGATGGTCGAGGGTGGCACCCGGCCCGGGTCGGGGATGCCGGGGTCGCGGGTGAGCGAGCGCAGCAGCTGCGGGATGCCGAGGCGGCCGGCGGCGACCAGGTCGTGAGCGGCCTGGAAGCTGGGGTCGAAGCGGCGGTTGAAGCCGACCTGCAGGGCCACCCCGGCCGCGTGGGCGGCGGCGATGGCCCGGTCGGCGTCCTCGTGACGGTGCTCGTCTGAAGCTCCCCGGACCTGCTCGCTGAATCTCCCCACCCTGAGCCTTCCGGTGGCCGGCAGGGTCCACCACCAGGAGTGGGGCTCCCTGATGCTGGCGGTGTGTGATGCCGCAGCCCAAGGAGCCCCGCCCATGCTGACATGGGAGGAAGACGTGGAGGCAGCCGCGCTCCGCGCGCAGGGGTGGTCGATCGCAGCGATCGCCCGCCATCTTGACCGTGACCCCAAGACGATCCGCGCCTATCTCAACGGAGACCGCATCCCCGGGCAGCGCCAACGGTCGACCCCCGACGCCTTCGCCCCGTTCGTCGCCTATGTGACCGCTCGGCTGGCCGAGGACCGCCACGTGTGGGCGACCGCGCTCTACGACGAGGTGGTCGCGCTTGGCTATCGGGGCAGCTACCCCAGCTTCACCCGCGCGCTGCGGACCCGGCAGCTCCGTCCCCGCTGCGAGGCTTGCGCTGGGGTCAAGGGCCGGGAGACGGTCGAGCTGGACCACCCGCCCGGCGAGGAGACCCAGTGGGACTGGCTGGAGCTGCCCGGCGCGCCCTGGGGCGGGATCGCGCACGTGCTGGTCGGGGCGTTGTCGTACTCGAGCCAAGCCCGCGCGGTGCTGGCCGAGGCCGAGGACACCGCGCACCTGGTCGAGGCGTTGGACGGGGTGCTGCGCCGGTTCGGTGGGACGACCCGCCGCTGGCGGGTTGACCGCATGGCGACCGTGATCGACCCTGACACCGCCCGGTTGCAGCCCGGCTTCGCCGCGGTCGCCAAGCACTACCAGGTGGGCGTGGATCCGTGCCCACCCCGGCGCGCCAACCGCAAGGGCGTGGTCGAAAAGGCCAACCACTTCCTGGCCCAGCGCTGGTGGCGCACGGCCCGGCTGGGTGCGCCGGCCGACGCGCAGGCGTCGCTGGACCGGTTCCTGGCCACGACCGGCGACGCCCGGCCCCGCCTGGGTGGCAGGACAGTGGGTGAGCTGGCTGAGACCGAGCCGCTGCGCCCGCTGCCAGTCGATCCGTTCCCGGCCACCGTGGAGGTCACCCGGGTCGTGGCCGCCACCTGCCTGGTCGCCTTCCGCGGCAACCGCTACTCGGTCCCGCCCGGCCTGGTCGGCCAGACCGTCGTGGTGCGCCACCGGCTGGGCACCTGCGAGCTTGCCGTGGCCTCACCCACCGGAGTGGCGCTGGCCAGCCACCGGCTCGCTCCGCCCGGCGCCGGCCGCACCCAACGCCTGCCCGGCCACACCGCCGCCCTTGGGCACGTCGTCCTGGCCGCGTTCACCACCGACCGGCCGTGTGCACCCAAGCCCAACCGGCCCCCCGGCCCCGAGGCACTGGCCGCCGCCCACCAGCTCACCCTGCTCGCCGATGGCGGTGGGGTGACCGTCGACCTTGCCCGCTACGCCGAGCTCGCCCGAGGAGCCCCCAGGTGACCAGCACCCCCACCGCCATGACCGCCACGACCGGGTCGACCTACCAGCAAGTGCGCAGCCACCTGGCCTACCTGAAGCTGACCGCGGCCGCCGAAGCCCTGCCCGCCCAGCTCGACCACGCCCGCGCGCAGCGGCTCGGCCACACCGCGTTCCTGGAACGGCTGCTGGCCATCGAGGTCGCCGCCACCGAAGCCCGCCGGCAGGCCAGCCGGCTGCGGTTCGCCGCCTTCCCCGCCCCCTGGCGCTTGGAGGACTACGACTTCGACGCCCAACCCAGCCTCGACCGCAAGCTCGTCGAGGAACTGGCCACCCTGCGGTTTGTCGACGAGCACGCCAACGTGCTGCTGATCGGCCCGCCCGGGGTCGGCAAGACCCACCTCGCCCTGGCCCTGGGGCACCTGGCCGTCGACGCCGGCTACCGCGTCTGCTACGTCACCGCCGCTGAACTCGTGGCCCGCTGCCACCGCGCCGCGATCGAGGGCCGCTGGGCCACCACCATGCGCTCGCTAGCCGGCCCGGGGCTGCTCATCATCGACGAGCTGGGCTACCTGCCGCTGCCCAGCGAGGCCGCCGCCGCGCTGTTCCAGGTCGTCGCCCAACGCTACCGCAAAGGCTCCATCGTGCTCACCACCAACCGCGGCATCGCCTCCTGGGCCCAGATCTTCGACGACCCCATGGTCGCCGCGGCCATGCTCGACCGGCTCCTCCACAAAAGCACCGTGCTACAGGTCGACGGGGAGTCCTACCGGATGCGCGCCCACCGCGCCCGGGTCGAGAACCTCCGAAAGGGGGTGGCGCCCACCCACAGCGGTTAGACTGACAACACCACCGGCCGGCTCACCTGGGGAAATTCGGTGAGCAACAGTGGGGAATTTCGGTGAGCGCCATCACGTGACGGTGAGGGCCATGGGCTTCTCGCAGAACACCGCCTTGCCGGCCCCGGCGGCCGCCACCACCAGGTCAGCGTGGAAGCGGGCAGGGGCGGCGATGACCACCGCCTGAACGGCCGCGTCGGCCAGCAGCTCAGCCGCGTCGGTGGTGGCCTGCGGCGCGCCGAGCGAGCCGGCCAGCCGGTCGGCCGCCCCGGGGGCCGGGTCGGCGACGCCGGTCAGCCGCGCCCCCGGCAGCCTGTGGGCGAGGGTCTCGCCATGGAAGGCCCCGATCGCCCCGGCCCCGATGAGGCCAACGGCGACGGGGGCGTCAGCGGCCGTCCTGCTTGCGCCCGGTGTGGGATCGGTGGTGGTCAACGCGTTCCTCCTTGCTAGCGCGTGGTCGCCGTCGTGGGCGGACAGGCCGCAGAACTGGCCGTGCCGGCTCAGGCCCCGGCGACGCCGGGCCGGGTGAAGGCCGCGCGGAACCGCTCCAGGGCCTGCTCGCTGTCCCCGGAGGCCCACGCCTCCAGCCCCACGGTGCCGCCGAAGCCCATGTCGTCAAGGGCCTCGGCGATTGCTGGGTAGTTGATCTCCCCGGTCCCAGGCTCACATCGCCCCGGGACGTCGGCCACCTGGACCTCGCCGATCAGCGGCCCGGCCCGCCGCAGCAGCTCGATCAGGTTCCCCTCGCCGATCTGGGCGTGGTACAGGTCCAGCATCATCCGCAACCCCGGACGCCCCACCGCCTCGACCAGGGCCAGGGTGTCGACGGCGCGGGCGAACGGCACCCCGGGATGGTCGACGGCGGTGTTGAGGTTCTCCAGGCAGAAGGTCACCCCGGCGTGCTCGCCGAGGGCGGCCACCCGCTCCAGGGTGCGGGCCGCGGCCAGCCACATCGCCCCGGTGACCTGGTGGACCGGGCGCACCGGCAGCCCCTTGTCATCGAGCCCGGTGCCGTGCAGGTTCAGGCGTGGGCAGCCGAGCCGCTCGGCGACGGCGATCGACTGCTCGGCCGTGCGCAGCAGCTCGCTGGCGCCGGGGTCGTCGGTGAGGGTCCCGGTGACATAGCCGGTCATCGACGAGAACACCGCCCCGGTCCGGCCTAGCCTCGATATTTCACGAACGGTGCCCAGAAGCCCGTTGACCTGCTCTGATGGTGCTGACAGCCTGCACCTTCTGGGTGATGCCTTGGTCGAGGGAACAGTGGGCATCCTCGCAGGTCAGCGAGGTCTCTCGATACTTTTGGCAGTCTTGTCGGAATCTATGTGAAATAACGAGGCTAGGCGCTTGCGGAACGCGGATCGACAAAAGGTTGTCGATGTGAGGCCGGGCTATGCGGCGATGCCGCAGTCGTTGAAGAGGGCCTTCATGTCAAGGCGGAGGGCTTCGTAGTGCCGGTCGGTGCGGGTCCAGGTCGTGGGTTTCCGGCCGAGTCTGGGGACGCGGACACCGGCGAGGATCGGCGTGATGACCTGGTCGCGCAGCACCAGCAGAGCGGTGATGGTGCGCAGG
>Ga0210378_10002155_pt1 | contig 10062 bp, 6 predicted proteins | sample PLM1_60_b1redo_FD_155465 | JGI IMG/M metagenome (GOLD analysis project Ga0210378, IMG submission 155465) | Groundwater sediment microbial communities from an aquifer in East River, Colorado, USA - PLM1_60_b1 redo | ecosystem: Environmental > Terrestrial > Soil > Riparian zone | place: USA: East... | reverse complement strand
GTGAGCACGCCTGTCACTCGGCCGCCGGCGACCTCGATCCCGGTGACCTCCGTGTCGCCGGCGAACCGCGCCCCGCGCTCCCGGGCGCCTTCGGCCATCGCCGCCGCGGCCCAGACCGCCCGGGCGAGCCCGTCGCCGGGCACGAACAGGCCGCCGTGGATCCGCGCCGGATCCAGCAGCGGGACACGGCGGGCGACCGCCTCCGGGTCCAGCAGGTGCGACTCGATGCCCCAGGACGTCGCCAGCCCGTGCTTGCGCTGCAGATCGGTCCAGCGCGCGGGCGTCGCCGCGACCTCGATGCTGCCCACCGCGTCGAAGCACGCGGCGCCGTCGTACCGCAGTGCCCGGTACTTCTCGACGCTGTACCTGGCCAGCCGACTCATCGTTGACGACGCGTTCGTCTGGAACACCAGGCCGGGCGCGTGTGACGTGGAGCCTCCGGTCCGCGGGAGCGGGCCCTGGTCGACGACCAGCACGCTCCGCACGCCCAAGGCGGTCAGCTGCTCGGCGACGCTGCAACCGACAATGCCGGCGCCGATGACCACCACATCGGCCACGTTGTTGCGCATGAGGGAATTCATCTCCATAGGGCAACAGCGGGAGTCTCGCAGCGTGGGGAACGCGGGTCAATAGGCGGCGGCGAGGACCAGGCAGCGTTGACGGCTGCGTAGCATGTTGCGGCATGAGCAACATCACGCCCAGCGAACCGGTCGTGGTGCAGTCGGTCGACCGCGCCGTCTCGGTCCTGCTGATCCTCGCCCGGATGGGGGAGGCCGGCGTCACCGAGATCGCCGACGAGCTGGGCGTGCACAAGTCGACCGCCTTCCGCCTGCTCGCGACGCTGGAGTCGCGGGGGTTGGCGGAACAGAACGTCGCCCGGGGCAAATACCGGCTCGGGTTCGGCGTAGTCAACCTGGCGAGCGCCGTGACGGCGAGCCTGGACCTCAACCGGGTCAGCCGGACCGTGTGCCAGGCGCTGGCGCGGGACGTCGGGGAGACGGTCAACCTGGCCACCCACGACGGGGACTCGGTCATCAACCTGGATCAGGTGATGGGCTCGTCGGCGGTCACGACGGTGAACTGGGTCGGCAAGCGCAATCCGCTGCACGCGACATCCAGCGGAAAGGTCTTCCTCGCGCACATGCCGGCGGAGGACCTCGACGGGTACCTGGTCCAGCCGCTGCCGCGCTTCACGCCCAGCACCATCACCGACCCCGACGACCTCCGCGCCCAGCTCGGCACCATCCGCGCGAACGGATACGCGTTCACCGTGGAGGAGCTGGAGATCGGGCTCAACGCCGTGGCGGCACCCATCCGGTCGTTCGAAGGCACCGTCGTCGCGGCGCTGAGCGCATCGGGACCGGCCTACCGGCTGACCCGGGACAGCATGAGCGGGGTGGCCCGGCAGACCGTCCTGGCGGCGGCCACGATCTCCGAGCGACTGGGCTACGGGCGCACCGCCTGACCGGTGCTGACCGCTTGCGGTCGGCACCGGGCTATCTTGCTCCGGCACGGCTGCTCGACCGGCGCGGCCGGCCGGACCGACCTTGACTTCGGTGAGCAGTCTCATGAGACTGTTTCGGTCAGAGGACGAGTTGTGTCATATGCAACCGGACAACGGAGGCTACTAGCGACACCGCCGTAGGGTTGGCGCGCCCAGCCCTGGGGGAGGGCCGATGCCGAACCTCTATCTCGGGGGACGCTGGGCCTCCGCCCGCGCCGGTGGCATCCGCGACGTCGTCAACCCGTGGGACCAGAGCGTCGTGGCCAAGGTCGACGAGGCGGGTGCGGAGGACGTGGCCGAGGCGGTCGCAGCCGCTCGGCGCGCGTTCGACACCGGGCCGTGGCCGCACACACCCGCGGCTGAGCGCGGCGTGCTCCTCGGCAAGGTCGCGGCGCTGCTGGAGCGGGACCGGGAGGAGATCGCCCGCACCGAGACGCTGGACACCGGCAAGACCCTGCGGGAGAGCCGGATCGACGTCGACGACGTGGTGTCGGTGTTCCGGTACTACGCAGGGTTGGCCGACAAGGACGCCGGCCGGGTGATCGCCACGCAGAGCCCGGACGTGCTGAGCACGGTAGTCTACGAGCCGGTCGGGGTCTGCGCGCTGATCGCCCCGTGGAACTACCCCCTCCTCCAGGTCTCCTGGAAGATCGCTCCGGCCCTCGCGGCCGGCTGCACGGTGGTCGTCAAGCCGAGCGAGGTGACGCCGCTGTCCACGATCCGGCTGACCGAACTGCTGTCCGAGGCGCAGCTGCCGCCGGGCGTCGTCAACCTCGTCCTGGGCGCGGGGGCGGTCGTCGGCTCCGCGCTCGTCGAGAGTCCTGAGGTGGACCTGGTGTCGTTCACCGGCGGCGTCCCCACCGGCACGCGGATCATGCGCACCGCCGCCGGCACCGGCCTGCGGGTCGCCCTGGAGTTGGGCGGCAAGAACCCCAATATCGTGTTCGCCGACGCTGCCTTCGACGCCGCCGTCGACTACGCGCTCGCCGCTGCCTTCCTGCACTCCGGCCAGGTCTGCTCGGCCGGGGCGCGGCTGCTCGTGCAGGACGAGCTGCACGACGCGTTCCTCGCCGCGGTCGTCGAGCGCGCCGCGCGGATCCGGCTCGGGAACGGGCTGGACGAGCGCAGCGAGGTCGGACCGCTGGTGTCCGGCGAGCATCGCGCCAAGGTCGAGCGGTACGTCGAGATCGGCCGGGCCGAAGGCGCCCGGCTCGTCCTCGGCGGGAGCCGGCCGGACGCACCCGAGCTGCAGGCCGGCTTCTTCTACCCCCCGACAGTCTTCGCCGACTGCACTCCTGACCTGCGGATCGTCCGCGAGGAGATCTTCGGCCCGATCCTCACCGTCGAACGCTTCGACACCGAGGACGAGGCCGTCGCGCGGGCGAACGCGACCGACTACGGGCTCGCGGGGGCGGTCTGGACGCAGGACCTGGCGCGCGGCCGCCGGGTCGCCCGCCGGCTGCGGCTGGGCACGGTCTGGATCAACGACTACCACCCCTACCTGCCACAAGCGGAGTGGGGCGGGTTCAAGCGGTCGGGCATCGGCCGCGAACTCGGGCTGGCCGGCCTCGATGAGTACCGGGAACCCAAGCACATCTACCACAACACCACCCCGGTCCCGCAACGCTGGTTCGCGGGATGACGTCGCCGCCCGCCACGGCGGCGCGAGAGGAGCATCCGTGACCGTCCTCAATCCTTCCGGCAGCCGTGCCGGCGCGGCCGAGGCCGGTCCGGTCGCCGCCGGGCCGGCGACCGCCCCCGGGCAACCCGCGTCCGCGGGCCCGGTGCAGCCCATGATGATCTCCTGTGACAACCTCTGGAAGGTCTTCGGGCCACGTGGCAGCCGGATCATCGGTAGCCCGGCCAGCGACCTCGCGCCGGCGGAGCTCAAGGCGAAGCACAAGGCGGTCATCGCCGTGCGGGAGGTGTCCTTCGAGGTCGCGACCGGCGAGGTGTTCGTCGTCATGGGCCTGTCCGGGAGCGGCAAGTCCACGCTGGTGCGCTGCCTGACCCGGCTGATCGAGCCGACCGCCGGCTCAATCCGCATCGCCGACCAGGAGGTCACCGGCTGCGCGGACCAGCAGTTGCGGGACCTGCGCCGGCACAAGGTCGCCATGGTGTTCCAACACTTCGGCCTGCTGCCGCACCGCACCGTGCGCGACAACGTCTGCTACGGCCTGGAGATCCAGGGCATGCCCAAGCAGAAGCGGTACGTGCGAGCCGACGAGATGCTCGCCCTTGTCGGGCTGGAGGGCTTCGGCAGCTCGCTGCCGAGCCAGCTGTCCGGCGGGCAGCAGCAGCGCGTCGGGCTGGCCCGGGCCCTGGCGGTGGACCCCGAGGTGCTGATGTTCGACGAGCCCTTCAGCGCCCTCGACCCGCTCATCCGCCGCGACATGCAGGCCGAGGTCAAGCGCCTCCACCGGGAGGTCGGCAAGACCATGGTCTTCATCACCCACGACCTGCACGAGGCGCTCACGCTGGGCGACCGCGTCGTGATCATGAAGGCGGGCCGGGTGGTCCAGATCGGCACCCCCGCGGAGGTCGTCGGGGCGCCGGCCGACGACTACGTCCGCGCGTTCACCCGCGACGTGCCGAAGGCATCGGTCCTCACCGCGGCATGGATCGCCCACCCGCCGGACGGCGAGGTCGACCCGGCGGCGCCGACCGTGGCGGCCGACACGCTCATCCGCGACCTCGTGCCGCTGATGTCCGGGGTGCAGGGCCTTTTCCGGGTCGTGGACGGGGACCGGACCGTCGGGTTCGTCGACCGCATCGACGTGCTGCAGGTCATGGCCGAAGGCGTCGAGCTGACATGACTGCGGCGGCACCGGCGCTCGGCCGCGCCCGGCTGCAGCTGCGACCGAGGCCGTGGATGATCGGTTCCGCGGTGGGCGTCGCCATCGCGGCCCTGTTCGCGTTCTTCCCGCGGACGACCCAGGCGTTCCCGTCCTCCTGGCCCGCGCACATCGGCGCCCAGACTCACCTGGATTCGGTCAACACCTGGGTTGTGGACAACCAGAACACCAGCCCGTTGTTCACCCACTTCGTCAACTACATCGCATGGTTCCTCGATTCGATCGTCTATGACATCGGCCGGGTGCTGACCTGGCTCAACTGGCCCGGTGTGATCGCGATCGCCGTCCTGCTGGGCCTGCGCTACGGCGGAATCGCGTTGGCGGCGCTCGCCGGCGGCGGCTTCGCGCTGATGGCGTTCCTCGGCCTGTGGACGGAAAGCTCCGAGACGCTCGCGTTGGTCGGCGCCTCGCTCGCGATCTCCCTCCTCATCGGTATCCCGGTGGGCATTCTCGCCGCCGGGAGCCGGCGGCTGTCCTCCACGCTGCGGCCGGTGCTCGACTTCATGCAGATCATGCCGGCCTTCGCCTACCTGGTGCCCGTCGTGCTGCTGTTCGGCATCGGCAACGCCGCCGCGATCGTCGCCACCCTGATCTACGCGATCCCGCCCGCGGTCCGGCTCACCGAGCTGGGCATCCGCCAGGTGCCCGCCGAGGTCGTCGAGGCCGGCACCTCGATGGGGTCCACGCGGTGGCAGCTGCTCCGCAAGGCCCAGCTGCCGGTCGCGAAGCGCACGATCATGCTCGGTGTCAACCAGACGATCATGATGGCGCTGGCCATCGTCGTGATCGCGTCGCTCATCGGCGCGGGCGGCCTGGGCGCTCCGGTGCTGCAGGCGTTGCAGACGGTCAACGTCGGGAAGGCGTTCGACGCCGGGCTCGCGATCGTGGTGATGGCGATCGTGCTCGACCGGTTGTCGGGCGCCGCCAGCCGGCGGGCCGAGGAGACCGGCCGGGCTGGCTGGCCGCCGGCGCGGGTCCGGCGCGACCGCATCCAGCTGGCCGGCGGCGCTCTCGTCGTCCTCGCCGTCGTCGTGGGCTGCAAGCTCGGCGGCGTCGGAGCGTTCCCGGCTTCGGCGACCTTCTCCTTCGCCAACCCGGTCAACTCCGTGGTCGGCTGGATCCAGCGCACCATCACGTTCACCGCCACGTTCGGCTCGTTCGTGGTGAGGGACCTCCTCGACCCGCTGCGCAACGCCCTCGAGGGCGTCCCGTGGTGGCTCGTGGCCGGCACCGGAGCGCTGCTCGGCTGGCTGCTGTCGGGGTGGCGGCTCGCCGTCGGGGTTCTCGCCGGGTTCTTCCTCATCGGCGAGCTGGGCCTGTGGAACGACGCCATGGACACGCTCAGCCAGGTGCTCGTCGCGTCGGCGATGACGATCGTCCTCGGCGTCGCGATCGGGATCGTCGCCGGTCGGAGCGACCGGTTCAACCTGGGGATCAGGCCGGTGCTCGACTTTCTCCAGACGATGCCGTCGTTCGTGTACCTGATCCCGGTGGTGGCGCTGTTCGCGGTCGGCCGCGTCCCCGGCATCATCGCGTCGGTGGTCTACGCGATCCCCCCGGTGATCCGGCTGACCAGCGCGGGGATCCGGGAGGTGCCGCCGAACACCGTCGAGGCCGCCGTCTCGCTCGGTTCCAACCGTGGGCAGCTGCTGCGGAAGGTGCAGCTCCCGCTCGCCAGACAGTCGATCATGCTGGGCGCGAACCAGGGAATCATGCTCGTGCTGGCGATGGTGATCATCGGTGGCCTGGTGGGCGCGGGTGCGCTCGGTTACCTCTCGGTCGCCGCCCTGTCGCGCAACGAGTTCGGCCTGGGGATCGTCGTCGGCCTGACGATCGTCCTGCTCGGCATCATCCTCGACCGGCTGACCCAGGCGGCCGCGCAGCGCGGCACCGTGCCGGCCCCCGCACACTGACTGACTCGGAGGGCACGATGACGCACAGGCCCCGGGCGCACCGGATTCGGGTGGTCGCCGCCGGCCTCCTCCTGCTGGTTACCGCCTGCTCCCCGGCGTACTCCACGGGCAGCCGAGCATCGACGGCGGAGTCCACGACCACGGCCAAGACGACGAGCATCACGCTCGTGGAGAACTCCTGGACGGGCTCGACCGCCGGTGTCTACCTCGCGAGGTGGGTCCTCCAAACGCAGCTCGGGACCAAGGTGAAAATCATCCAGCTCGACGAGATCCCGGTGTGGCCGGCCATGGCGCAGGGCCGCGTCGACGGGCTGCTGGAGTCGTGGGGACACGAGGACGTCTACGACACCTACATCACCAAGCAGCACACGGTGGTCGACGGTGGACCGCTCGGCGCCGTCGGCCACATCGGCTGGTACGTGCCGGCTTACCTGGTCCAGCAGCATCCGTCCCTCGCCAGCTGGGAGGGACTCAAGACGCTGTGGCAGCTCTTCCGCACGCCGGAGAGTGGGTCCCAGGGGCAGATGCTGGACGGATCGCCGAGCTATGTGACCAACGACGGACCGATCATCAAGAACCTGGGGCTGAACTTCAAGGTTGTCTATGCGGGCTCGGAGGCAGCCGAGATCGCCCAGGTGCGCCAGGCTTACGCGCAGCGCAAACCGCTCCTCTTCTACTTCTACACGCCCCAGTGGCTGAACTCGCAGCTCGACCTGAAGGAGGTGGCACTGCCGCCGTACACCGCCGACTGCGGGAAGCTGGCGCCGGAAAAGATCAACTGCGCGTACCCGACGTACAACCTCTACAAGGCGTTCAGCGCCCGCTTCGCCGCTGCGAACTCGCCGGCTTACCAGGTGCTCCGGAACATGCGGCTGACCAACCAGGACCAGGACGAGATCTCTTCGCTGATCGCGGACAAGCACATGTCCCCGGACGCCGCCGCCGCCGCTTGGGGCAAGGCCCATCCGTCGGTCTGGTCGTCGTGGCTACCGGGGCACACGCAACTCCCGTCGACGAAGTGACGCCGGTCCCTCGAACGACGTCACGGAGGAGCCGATGACATCGGATCGGTACGACTTCGTCGTCATCGGTGGCGGGTCGGCCGGCAGCGCGCTGGCAAACCGGCTCAGCGCCGACCCGTCTAACCGGGTGCTCGTGCTGGAGGCCGGTCGGCCCGACTACCGCTGGGACATCTTCCTCCAGATGCCGGCGGCGCTCACGATCCCGATCGGGAACAGGCTCTACGACTGGCGCTACGAGTCGGAGCCCGAGCCGTCCATGCACGGACGGCGGATCTCGCACGCGCGCGGCAAGGTGCTCGGCGGCTCGAGCAGCATCAACGGGATGATCTTCCAGCGCGGCAACCCGATGGACTACGAGCGCTGGGCCGCCGACCCCGGGATGAAGACCTGGGACTACGCACACTGCCTCCCGTACTTCAAGAAGATGGAGAACTGCCTGGCGGGTGGCGACGAGTTCCGCGGCGAGAGCGGCCCGTTGGTGCTGGAACGCGGCCCGGCAACGAACCCGCTATTTCGGGCCTTCCTCGCGGCGGTGCAGCAGGCCGGATACCCACTCACGCCGGACGTGAACGGCTACCGGCAGGAGGGCTTCGCCGCCTTCGACCGCAACATCCACCGGGGCCGCCGGCTGTCCGCGTCCCGGGCCTACCTGCACCCGGTCATGAGGCGCCCCAACCTGACGGTGAAGTGCTGGTCGTTCGTCACCCGGATCCTGTTCCAGGGCAACCGGGCGGTCGGCGTCGAGTTCACCCGGGCGAGGGGTCCGGTCCGCCGGGCGTACGCCAGCGAGGTCATCCTCTGCGGTGGTGCGATCAACTCCCCGCAACTCCTCCAGGTTTCCGGGGTCGGCAACGCCGACGAGTTGACGGCGCTGGGCGTGGGCGTCATCCATCACCTTCCAGGGGTAGGCGAGAACCTGCAGGACCACCTCGAGGTCTACGTCCAGCACGCGTGCACGAAGCCGGTCTCGGTGGCCCCCGCGCTGAAATGGCGGAACCGGCCCATGGTCGGCTTCCAGTGGCTCTTCCTCCGGCGGGGTCCCGGTGCGACAAACCATTTCGAGGCCGGCGGCTTCGTCCGCAGCAACGACGACGTCGACTACCCGAACCTGATGTTCCACTTCCTGCCGATCGCAATCCGGTACGACGGCTCGATGCCGGCCGGAGGCCACGGCTACCAGGTGCACGTCGGGCCGATGTACTCGGATGCCAGAGGATCGGTGAAGATAAGGTCTGCCGATCCGCGGGTCCACCCCGCGCTCCGGTTCAACTACCTATCCACGGCCCAGGACCGGCGGGAATGGGTGGAGGCGATCGGAGTAACTCGCCAGATCCTCGACCAGCCCGCCTTCGAGGAGTTGGACGGCGGCGAGCTGTCACCGGGACCAGAGGTACAAACGGGCCAGCAGATCCTGGACTGGGTGGCCGGCGACGGGGAAACCGCCCTCCACCCCTCGTGCACCTGCAAGATGGGCATCGACGAGATGTCGGTGGTGGACCCTATGGACATGAAGGTCCACGGCCTCGAGGGCCTGCGGGTGGTTGACGCGTCCGTGCTGCCTTACGTCACCAACGGCAACATCTATGCACCAGTCATGATGGTGGCCGAGAAGGCGGCCGACCTGATCCTGGGCGGCACCCCGCTGCCGCCCACGGCGGTCGCGTTCTACCGCCACCGGCAGGCCGACCGCGCATAGCTCCCGCGTCCACGCCTGCGTGGCTCAGAACTCGTTTCACGGCGCGGGGCCGCGCGTGGTTGACGCCAGGCCGGCGCCGACCGTATCACCGGCCGCGCGGTGCCACTCTCTCTTCCATGTCGATGACGTTCCGCGACAACTCGCTCACCGCGGCCGGCAGCGGAGCCGCTGCCCCGGCCGCCACAGACCTGGCGGCGTGGCTGACCGCGTTCACGGCGCCGATGTCGTCGGCGCAGCCCTACCGGGAGCCGACCGAGCAGGAGGCCGCGGACGCCATCGCCGGGTTGCGGCGCCTGCTCGGCGACGGGGACGCCGCTGCGCTGCCCGGGCCGCTCGGATTCACCGTCACGTCCGGGCTGGACTCGGTGTCGGGCCGGTCCTTCGTGCTGGCGTTCTCCGAGTCGCCGCCCGGGGATCGGGCCTGGGCGGCCGTGCTCGTCGACGGGTCCGGTCCGGTCAGCACGGTCATCGGTTGCCCGCACCCGGTCGCCGACCAGAGGTCCGAGCACCTCGGCTTGGCGCTGTGGCAGCGCATCCCCGGGGCGCTGCTGCTCGTTGCCGGTGCGCATCGCGACGCCGGGCCGGGCCTCGCCGATCCGCGGAACCACCCGGAGTCGCTGTTCCACCGGTTCGCCGCCGCGCTGCTGGACACCGGACTGCCGCACGTGCAGATGCATGGCTTCGCCGACGCGTCCGCGCCGGGGTTCGACGTCGTGCTGTCGCCGGGGGCGACCACGGTGGGCGTCCCGATCGTGCGGGCAGCGGACAGCCTGACCGCGCACGGCCTGGTCGTGGCCAGGGTCTGGGAGACCCCGGTCCCTGCGCTGGACGGCACCACCAACATCCAGGGCCGGGCCGCGGACGCCGCGGGCGCGGTCTTCCTCCACGTCGAGGTTTCGGCCACCGCCCGCAGCGATGCCGGCCGGCGCGAGCGCGTCATCGCCGCTCTGGTCGGGGCGGACGTGGCCGGGACCGGGTGGCCCGGGCCGATCCTCGCCCAGGCCGTCACCGCGCAGCTCCCGGCGGCCGTGGATAACGCGAACACGGCCGGCACCAGCCGCTCCGCCGCCCG
>Ga0210378_10002154_pt1 | contig 10063 bp, 9 predicted proteins | sample PLM1_60_b1redo_FD_155465 | JGI IMG/M metagenome (GOLD analysis project Ga0210378, IMG submission 155465) | Groundwater sediment microbial communities from an aquifer in East River, Colorado, USA - PLM1_60_b1 redo | ecosystem: Environmental > Terrestrial > Soil > Riparian zone | place: USA: East... | reverse complement strand
ACCAGCTCGACGACCGGCAGGTACGAGTGCGCCCACGCCTGGTACAGCCACTCCTCGCCGACCGGCCATGTCCCGTGGTGCGCCAACCACGGCAGGTGGCTGTGCAGCACGAGGCAGAACGTGCCGACCGGCCTCACCCGTGCACCGGCCTCACCCGCGCACCGGCCTCACCCGCGCACCGCGACCGCGAGCAGGTCAAGGCTGGCGTCCACGTCGGACTCCTGCACCACGAAGTCCACTGTGGACACCGAGGCCACGTCGGCGTGTAGCCCGGCCGGCCACCGGCCGCCGCCGAGCACCACGGCGACCTGCGCGTCGATGATCGACCCGCCGTGCCGGCCGTCCAGCGAGCGCAGCCGCGGGCCGTGGTGCACGCCGGCCATCCGCCGCACCGGCAGGCCGGCGCCGCGCAGCAGCCCGGCCAGCTCGCCGGCCGACAGCTCCCTGGTGTGGAACGGGTTGCGCGGCGTGTCGCGGCCGGGAGAGAACGTGAGCCGGTTCGGCGTGGTGATCAGCAGCCGCCCGCCTGGCCGCAGCACCCGCGCGCACTCGGCGAGGAACCGAGGCTGGTCCCACAGGTGCTCGATCACCTGCAGGCTGGCCACCACGTCCACCGTGGACGACCGCAGTGGCAGGGCGTCGAGGTTGCCGTGTACGGCGTGCACCCTCGGATAGGCGTGCGCGACGTGCTCCACCGTCAGCGCGTCGTAGTCCAGCGCGACCACCCGCCGTGCCACCCGTGCCAGCAGGTCCGCGCCGTACCCCTCACCGCAGCCGGCCTCGAGCACCACCGCGTCCACGCAGTGCGGCCGCAGCTCGAGGTAGGCCACCTCGTGCCGGCGGAACCAGTAGTTCTCCTGCGCGATCCCGGGCACGGTCCGCTCCCCGGTCAGCGGCAGCTGGCCGGTGTGACCAGCGGTCTCCGGTGACACGCGACTCTCCTTCGGCCGGCAGGGCGACGAGTGGGGACCCAGCCTACGAGGCACGCCGGCCGGTGAGGACCGTCGGCAAAGACAGTCGGCGAGGTGCGCGGCCGGTGATTCGCATCACGGGCGACGGCGCACCTTGACGGGGGCTGCCGGTACTCCGTTGCATTCACGTTATGAACGCGCCAGCGCACGGCTCGCAGGCATCGCTGCGGGCGGCCAACGAGCGGCGGGTCCTTCGCGCGGTGCAGGAGGCCGGCGCGCTCAGCCAGGCCGAGATCGCCCGGCTGACCGGCCTCTCGCCGGCCAGCGTGTCGAACATCGTGCGCCAGCTCTCCGATGCCCGGCTGCTGACGCTGGGCTGGGGTTCATCCCGCGGCCGCCGGGCCCGCTCGGTGCGGCTGAGCCAGGCGGCCGGCGTCGCGGTCGGGGTGGACTTCGGTCACTCACACCTGCGCGTCGCCGTCGGAAACCTCTGCCAGGAGGTGCTCGCCGAGCGCCAGGTGCCGCTCGACGTCGACGCCAGCGCGCAGGACGGCTTCGCGGCGGCAGTGCGGCTGCTGCGGCGCGCGCTCGGCGACGTCGGAGTCCGGCGGCAGGACGTGGTCGCGTTGGCCTTGGGGGTGCCTGGGCCGATCGACGCCACCACCGGGGCCATGGGGTCGTCCAGCATCCTGCCAGGGTGGGCCGGCGTCCGGGTCGCGGAGGCCTTCGGCGAGCACGTCGGCATGCCCGTGCTCGTCGACAACGACGCGAACCTCGGCGCACTCGGCGAGTTCACCTGCGGTGCGGCCCGCGGGCGGCAGAACATCGCCTACATCAAGATGTCGACGGGCGTCGGTGCCGGGCTGGTCATCGGCGGCCGGATCTACCACGGCGTCGGCGGTACGGCCGGGGAGATCGGGCACATGACGATCGACGAGCGGGGCCGGGTCTGCCGCGGCGGCAACCGCGGCTGCCTCGAGACGTACGCGGCGGCGCCGTTCCTGCTCGAGCTGCTGCGGCATTGGCATGGACCTGGCCTCACCACGCAGCGGCAGCTCGAGCTGGCGGCCGCCGGGGACGTCGGTTGCCAGCGTGTCATCGCCGACGCCGGTCGGCACGTCGGCGTCGCGGTCGCCAACCTGTGCAACCTGCTGAACCCGGACACCGTCGTGGTCGGCGGGCCGTTCGCCGCCGCCGGCGACCTGCTGCTGGACCCGATCCGGGACACCGTGCGGCGGCATGCCATCGCCAGCGCGGCCGACCAGGTGATGATCGTGGCCAGCGAGCTCGGGCCGCGGGCCGAGGTGCTCGGGGCCCTTGCGATGGCCGTCGCCGCCGCCGAGCCGCTGGACAGGCTCGCCCGTCGCGCGATCTGAGCGGAGGAATCCGGCATGACCGGTGGATTCATTCATGCCTTGACGCCACGATCAGTTGGCCGGTTGACTTCGAGCCGTCGAGGCCGCATGCCGCGGCCGTGCCTTCCGGGAGGAAGTTCCGTGAACAGACGACTGTGGCATGCCGGGTTCGCCGTCGGCTCGGCGCTGCTACTCATGCTGACCGGCTGTGGTACAGCGTCCAACAGCGGCGGCGGCGCCACCGGCGCCACCGGCGCCAGCGGCGACACCGGCAAGATCGCGCTGCTGCTCCCCGAGACGAAGACGGCCAGGTACGAGGCCGCCGACCGGCCGTACTTCGAGGCGAAGTTCAAGCAGCTGTGCTCGGGTTGCGAGATCCTGTACTCCAACGCCGACCAGGACTCCGCGAAGCAGCAGCAGCAGGCCGAGGCGGCGCTGACCAAGGGCGTCAAGGTCATGGTGCTCGACCCCGTCGACGGCAAGGCGGCGGCGAGCATCGTGGCCAAGGCCGCCCAGCAGGGCGTCAAGGTGCTGTCCTATGACCGGCTCACGCAGGGCCCGATCGATGCATACCTGTCCTTCGACAACGAGCGGGTCGGCCAGCTCCAGGGCGAGGCGCTGCTCAAGGCGCTCGGCGCCAAGGCCACTAGTGGCAACGTCGTCTGGATCAACGGTGACCCGACGGACAACAACGCGTCGCAGTTCAAGAAGGGCGCGCACAGCGCGCTGGACGGCAAGGTCACCGTCGGCAAGGAGTACGACACGCCGCAGTGGAGCCCGGACAACGCACAACGCGAGATGGAGCAGGCCATCACGGCGCTTGGTAAGGACACCGTGGTCGGCGTCTACGCGGCCAACGACGGCACGGCCGGCGGCGCGATCGCGGCCATGAAGGGCGCCGGGTTCACCACGATCCCGCCGGTGACCGGGCAGGACGCCGAGCTGGCCGCCATCCAGCGGATCCTGGCCGGCGAGCAGTACATGACCGTCTACAAGGCGATCAAGCCGCAGGCCGAGCTCGCCGCGCAGGCCGCTTACAACCTGCTCAAGGGCAAGGCGGCCTTCGACGGCGTCAGCAACCCCCAGACCACGGTCAAGAACGACACGAAGGACGTCCCGTCGGTGCTGCTCACGCCCGTTGTGGTGACCAAGGACAACGTCAAGGACACCGTCATCAAGGACGGGTTCCACAAGCCGGCGGACGTGTGCACCGCCGCCTACGCGACGGCGTGCACGGCGGCCGGAATCTCGTGACCGGCGCTGATCCGACCCACGACGGCGGGCCGATCCTGGAGATGGTCGGCATCTCCAAGCGGTTCGGCGCGGTGCAGGCGCTGACCGACGTGGACTTCTCGGTCGACCAGGGCGAGGTCCTCGCCCTGGTCGGGGACAACGGCGCCGGCAAGTCCACGCTGATCAAGACGATCTCCGGCGCCGGTCCGGCCGACGACGGGATCATCAGCTTCGCCGGGGAGAAGGTCGTGATCACCCGGCCGCAGGACTCCCAGGCGCTCGGCATCGCCACCGTCTACCAGGACCTCGCGCTGTGCGACAACCTGGACGTCGTCGCGAACCTGTTCCTCGGGCGGGAGGAGCGTCGCGGCGCTGCCATCGACGAGGTCGACATGGAGCGCCGGTCGAGCGAGCTGCTCAGGAGCCTGGCCGCCAAGATCCCGAGCGTGCGCATCCCGGTCGCGTCGCTGTCCGGCGGCCAGCGGCAGACGGTCGCGATCGCGCGCTCGCTCATCGGCGAGCCGAAGCTGGTCATCCTCGACGAGCCGACGGCCGCGCTCGGGGTCGCGCAGACGGCCCAGGTGCTCGACCTGATCAGACGGCTGCGCGAGCGCGGCCTCGCGGTGATCGTCATCACGCACAACCTCGCCGAGGTCGACGCGGTCGCCGACCGCATCGTGGTGCTGCGCCTCGGCCGCAACGCCGGCGAGTTCCGGGTCGGCGAGGCGACGCAGGAGGACGTGGTGGCGGCCATCACCGGGGCGAAGGACTACACCGGAGGGGTTGCCCGATGACCGCGGACACGACGCCGGACACGACGGCCGCCATGCCGGCTGACCAGGTCGACCCGCGGCTGCTCGTCCGGCAGCACGGCCTGGCCGGCTACTGGGAGCTGTTCAAGCGCAGGGTCCGCGGCGGCGAGCTGGGCGCGCTGCCGGTCGTCATCGGCCTTCTCGTCATCTGGACGGTGTTCTACCTGCAGGAACCCCGATTCCTCTCGGCGCAGAACCTCACCAACCTGATGCTGCAGATCGCCGCCATCGGCACGATCTCGGTCGGCATCGTGCTGGTCCTGCTGCTCGGCGAGATCGATCTGTCGGTCGGCTCGGTGAGCGGCCTGTGCGCCTGCGTGCTGGCCGTGCTCAACGTCAAGCAAGGCTGGCCGGTGGTTCCGGCGATCGTGGCGGCCGTCCTCGTCGGCACGGCGATCGGGCTGTTCCAGGGCTTCGTGTTCAGCCAGTTCGGGGTGCCGTCGTTCGTGGTGACGCTGGCCGGCCTGATCGGCTGGCAGGGGCTGCAGCTGGCCGTCCTCGGCAACACCGGCACCATCAACTTCCCGTACGGCAAGGGCGTGTCCGACCTGGCCAACACCTTCTTCGCGCAGCTCTGGGTGGGTTATGCGGTGGCGCTGGTCGCGGTCGGCGCGTACTTCCTCGCCTCGTTCAACGACCGGCGCCGCCGCGCCGCCGCCGGGCTCGTGGACAGCCCGATGAGCGACCTGCTGCTGCGCTCCGCCGGGCTGCTCGTGCTGCTGCTGGCCGTGGTGCTGGTGCTGAACAACGACCGCGGCACGCCGCTGCCGCTGCTGATCTTCGTCGGCTTCGTGATCCTGTTCGACTGGCTGACCAGGCGGACCCGCTACGGCCGGCACATCTTCGCGGTCGGCGGCAACGCAGAGGCGGCCCGCCGCGCCGGGATCAACGTCAAGCTGATCCAGATCAGCGTGTTCGCGCTGTGCTCGACGATGGCCGCGTTCGGCGGCATCCTCGCGGCGTCGCGCGGGCTGGCGGCCAGCCAGTCCTCCGGCGGCAGCGACACCCTGCTGTTCGCGATCGCCGCGGCGGTGATCGGCGGCACCAGCCTGTTCGGCGGCCGCGGCTCGACGTACTCCGCGCTGCTCGGCATGCTCGTGATCGGCTCCATCGCCAATGGCATGGACCTGCTCGGTCTCGAGTCCGACATCAAGTTCATGATCACCGGTGCGGTCCTGCTCGCGGCCGTCATCGTCGATGCGCTTGCCCGACGCGGGCGCGCTGCACACGGTCGCGCCTAGGGGCAGCCTGCGGCTGCCCTCGTGAGTGGTAAATGGTGCTGGGACACCATTTACCACTCACGAGGTTGTGCCCAGCATCACCCCGCCGAGTGCTTGCTGTAGTTTGCACCTACCCTACGGCCGGGTTAAGACTTCGAGTCGAGTGCAAAACCAGGAGGTCGAACCGGGCAATGAACATCGTCGTCTTGATCAAGCAGGTGCCCGACACCTGGTCGGAGCGCAAGCTCTCCGGGAGCGACTTCACCCTCGACCGCGCTTCGGCCGACGCGGTGCTCGACGAGATCAACGAGCGCGCCGTCGAGGCCGCGCTGCAGCTGCAGGAGGCGCACGGCGGCGAGGTGACCGTGGTGTGTATGGGCCCAGAGCGGGCCGGTGAGGCCATCCGCAAGGCGCTGTCCATGGGTGCCGACAAGGCCGTGCACCTGTCCGACCAGGCACTGCACGGCTCGTGCGCGGTGCAGACCGCCCGCGCGCTGGCCAAGGCAATCGGCACGGTCGGCCAGTTCGACCTGATCATCGCCGGCGACGAGTCCACCGATGGCAGCAGCGGCGCCGTGCCGGCCATGCTCGCGGAGCTGCTGGAGCTGCCGCAGCTCACCAGGGCCCGCTCGCTGCAGACCGACGGTCAGACGGTCACCATCGAGCGCGAGACCGACGACGGCCTGAGCACCGTCACCGGGCCACTGCCGGCCGTGGTCAGCGTCAACGAGAAGATCAACGAGCCGCGCTACCCGTCGTTCAAGGGGATCATGGCGGCGAAGAAGAAGCCGGTCAGCACGCTGAGCCTGGCGGACGCCGGCATCGACCCCGGCGAGGTGGGGCTGGCCACCGCGCTGTCCACCGTGCTCGAGGTCGCACCTCGCCCGCCGCGCAGCGCCGGCCAGAAGGTCACCGACGACGGCAACGGTGGCGTCCGGATCGCCGAGTATCTCATCGCCCAGAAGCTCGTCTGAGTCAGCCACACGCCCCGTCAGCCACCCGCCCCGTCAGCCACACGCACTGTCAGCCACGCGCACCCGTCGGCCACACGCACCCGTCGGCCACGCGCACCGAGAGGAAGTACCCGAAGCCATGTCCGAGGTTCTTGTCCTCGTCGACTTCGCCGCAGGTGAGGTCAAGAAGGTCACGCACGAGCTGCTCACCGCGGCGCGGGAGCTCGGTGAGCCGTCGGCCGTCGTGGTCGGCGCCCCTGGCAGCGCCGCCAAGGCCAAGGACGCGCTGGCCCGCTACGGCGCGGCCAAGGTCTACGTCGCCGAGTCCGAGGACGCCGCGAGCTACCTGACGACACCGTCGGTGGACGTGCTCGCCGCGCTGGTGTCGCGGGTGTCACCGGCGGCCGTGCTGGTCGCCGCGTCCGAGGACGGCAAGGAGATCGCCGCAAGGCTCGCGGTGCGCACCGGCTCCGGGCTGGTCTCCGACGTTGTCGGGCTGGACGGCGACGGCGTCGGCACCCAGTCGGTGTTCGGTGGTGCGTTCGTGGTCAGGTCCAAAGTTGCCACCGGCACGCCGGTGATCACCGTCCGGCCCGGTGGCGTCGAGGCCGTCGATGCGGACGGCGCAGCGGTCGAGGAGACCGTCGAGGTGCCTGCCGTCGACCCGGCGAAGGCCGGCCGGATCACCGACGTGCAGCTGGTGACCGGCGGTGACCGCCCCGAGCTGACCGAGGCCAGCGTGGTGGTCTCCGGGGGTCGCGGCGTCGGCTCCGCGGACAACTTCGCGGTGATCGAGGCGCTGGCCGACAGCCTGCACGCCGCCGTCGGCGCGTCGCGGGCCGCGGTGGACTCCGGCTACTACCCGCACCAGTTCCAGGTCGGCCAGACAGGCAAGACGGTGTCCCCGCAGCTCTACATCGCGCTGGGCATCTCGGGCGCGATCCAGCACCGGGCAGGCATGCAGACCTCCAAGACCATCATCGCGGTCAACAAGGACGCCGAGGCGCCGATCTTCGAGATCGCCGACTTCGGCGTGGTCGGCGACCTGTTCAAGGTCGCGCCGCAGCTGACCGATGAGATGACCAAGCGTCGGGGCTGACCGGGGCCCCTCAGGGGCGGTCCCGGCGATGCGATCGGGGATTCACGGATTTGCCACCGACACGTCACCGCACAGCCTTCCTCGCGGTTGGTCGGGCCGGTAGACCGTGGCCATGACACTGCCCCAGCTGCTGGTATCGACCGCCTCCGACGCGCAGGCCCGCTACTCGCTGCTCGTGGCGAAGGACTCGGCCGAGGTACAGGCCGCTCAACGGCTGCGGTACCAGGTGTTCGCCGGCGAACTCGGCGCCCGGCTGGCTGGCCCCGGCGCCGCGGCCGGCCTCGACGCCGACGCGTTCGACGAGGTGTGCGACCACCTGGTGGTGCGCGAGGACGCCACCGGCGAGATCGTCGGCTGCTACCGGATGCTGCCGCCGGAGCGCGCCGACGAGGCGGGGCGGCTGTACTCCGACGGCGAGTTCGACCTGTCCTCGCTGGCCGGGCTGCGGCCGTCGCTGGTGGAGACCGGCCGGTCCTGCGTGCATCACGAGCACCGCACCGGGGCGGTGATGAGCCTGATGTGGGCCGGCATCGCGCGGTACATGCTCCTGTCCGGGCACCGCTGGCTCGCCGGTTGCGCTTCCGTTCCGCTGGCCGACGGTGGCACGCAGGCCCGCGGCGTGTGGGACACCGTCGCCGCGAAGCACCTGTCTCCCTCGCGATACCGCGTCCGGCCGCATGTGCCGTGGGACCACGCCTCGGTGCCGCCGCCGAATTCGTCCGGCTCGCCCTCATCCTCGTCCTCGCGCTCGCGGGGGCCGCTGCCGCCCCTGCTGCGTGGTTACCTGCGGTTGGGCGCCTGGGTGTGCGGCGAGCCGGCCCTTGACGCCGATTTCGGCGTGGCCGACCTGTTCGTGCTGCTGTCCATGGCTCGGGTGGACCAGCGGTACCTGCGGTTCTTCCTCGGCGAGCGACCGTGACCGCGGGCGCGGTGGCACCAACGCACGGCGCCCGGGTGGCCGGCGCCGCGGTGGCCGGCATGGCCGTGGTGGCGCACGGCACTGGGCCGGTTGGTGACGTGGTTCTGGCGCATCCGTGGATGCCGTGGTCGCCGTGCGACGAGTCGTGCCTGCCGGCTTGTGGCTCGGGTGGCTCGGGCGGCTCGGGCGGCGAGGTTGGCGAGCCGCGGGTCAGTGCCGTGCGGGCCAGCCTTCGGATAGCCGGCGCGTTCGGCGCATTGCTGGCCGGTGCGGTGGTCGCCGCCGCCTTCCCGCTGCTGGGAGAGCGTGGCCGTGCATGGGTGATGCGCTGGTGGCTCCGCCTGGTGCTGGCCGCCTTCGGGGTGCGCCTGGTGGTCAACGGGCCGGCTGTTCCGCGCGGCGCCCTGGTCGTGGCCAACCACACCTCCTGGCTGGACATCATGGCGCTGGAGCTCATCGCGCCGTGCCGCATGGTGGCCAAGCGCGAGGTGCGCGACTGGTTCCTGATCGGCCGCCTCGCCACCGCGGCCGGCTCCCTGTACCTGGACCGCGAGCGGCTCCGTAGTCTGCCCGCAGCGGTACGGCAGATGTCGGACGTCCTGCGCAGCGGCGGGGCCGTCGCCGTCTTTCCCGAGGGGACCACCTGGTGCGGCCGCGGCAGCGGTCGCTACCGGTCCGCGGCGTTCCAGGCCGCCATCGACGCGGACGCGCCGGTGGTTGCGGTGGCACTGCGCTTCCTGCTGCCGGATGGCAACCCGACCAGCACGGCATCCGACATCGGGCCGGCCTCGGTATGGGTGGCGCTGCGGCGCACGGCACGGCTGCGGGGACTGGTGGTGCAGGCCGAGGTGCTGCCAACGTTGCGGCCGCGGGAGTTCGCCGACCGGCGGGCGTTGGCGCTGGCTGCCGAGCGGGTGGTGGCGGCCGCGTGCGGGCTTGCAGTGGCGCCGTCCGCCGGCTCCGCGCCGGCTTCGGCGGCTTGAGCTGGGTCCGGGAGTTGAGTTCAAAGAAGGCTTTGGACGTGAGTGGGGTCCGGTTCTTGTTGTTTGACCGGCGGCTTTCGGGGTTTGTCGGGGACGGTGGACGTCACCAACGACGGCGGCTGGTGGTGGTATTGGATTCGGTGGCAAGTTGACGCCCGTGTAGGGCGTCGACGCGGCAGTCCGTCGCAGGCTCCGTGGTCTGGCAGCCGCCGGCACTAGTACGCAATCAACCATTCCTCCCGTGGCGTACAACCTCGAAAATGTCAGTGCACCGCGGTAGAATGACTGGTATGGGGAGGACAGTTCGAGAACTCGGCGAGCAGCTGCGCACACTGCACAGCCACGTAGCTGAGCTGCAAGCCGAACTCGTCCACACGATCGGCGAATTCGACACGCTGCAGGGATACGAGCTCGACGAGTACCGCTCCACCCAGTCCTGGTTGCGCTACGAACTGCGCCTGCACCCGCGGGAGGCCGCGCAACTGCTGGGGATGGCCCGCCAACTACGCCAGCTACCCGCGGTGGATGCGGCGTTCAGCACCGGCCAGATCTCCCAAACCCACGTCGCGGTGATCACC
>Ga0210378_10002153_pt1 | contig 10065 bp, 16 predicted proteins | sample PLM1_60_b1redo_FD_155465 | JGI IMG/M metagenome (GOLD analysis project Ga0210378, IMG submission 155465) | Groundwater sediment microbial communities from an aquifer in East River, Colorado, USA - PLM1_60_b1 redo | ecosystem: Environmental > Terrestrial > Soil > Riparian zone | place: USA: East... | reverse complement strand
GGCCTACCTGAACGACCTTCCGCGGCTGTCCACCAAGCAGGTCCCCATCAACCTGACCGTCGGCAGCTCGTCGGACTGCTCCGAGGTCTACAGCGGCCAGTGGGACCACCTGATGATCGGGATGCGGACCACGTTGCAGATCAGCCTGCTCGACCAGCCGTTCATGGTCTCGGCCGGGCAGCTTGCGCTGGTCGCCTGGCTCAGGGCGGACGTGCAGCTCGCGCAGCCGGCCGCGTTCGCGGTCGACACCGGGGTCCGGTCCTGATGGCCGCCCGGAAGCTGGTTGAGCGCGACGGCGACGGCGACCTGGTCGCTGTGGTCGACCTGCTCATCGACCGGCCCGACCTCGGCCCCGGCGCCGCCACCCTCGTGGCCGCCGGCGACCAGGTCCCGCCCGCCCTGGCTGACCACGAGCGCAGGCCCCGATGATCGCCACCCCCGCCTACCGGGACTGGATCGTCGAGGACCTGACCGCCGAGCACCTCGACGGCGAGGCGGGTGAGCTCGTCGCCACCCCCGACCAGGCCGCCGCGATCGTGGCCGCGTGGGCTGACCTCCACGCCGCCCAGGCCGCCGCCACCCCCTAAGCCGTCAAGGCCCCCCGCACCCTCCCATCCCCTGGGAGACGCGGGGGGCCTTTGGCGTTGCTAGGTTTCAGCGCAGCGGCGGCGGGATGAGCCGGCCGAGCAGGACCGTCCACCGGCCCAGCGCCTCGCGGCCCTCGCGGACGCCCGGCTCCACCGGCAGGTTCAGGGCTTGGGCTTCGCGGACGGCGCGGCCGAGGTCCCAGGCGAGCCGGGTGACGTCGTCGACCAGCGCCCGCCGCCGGGCCGCGACGTCCCCCTCGGCCACCGGCCTACTGCCGCCCGGCGGTGGCCTCGGCCTCGGCCACGGCCACCACGGTGGCGATGGGCTGGTGGATGTCGTCGGCCACCCGGTAGCGCTCGGGCAGCGGTGGCCGCTCCAGCATGGAGGGGGCGCGCTGCTGGCGGACCAGCGCCCGGAGCCCGAGCCCGGCCAGGGTCGCGGCCCCGACCGCCAGCAGGTAGGGCACGAGCATGCCCTGAGCGGCCAGCAGCGCCACGGCGGCCAGCAGCCACGCGACCACCACCAGCATGGCCGCCCGGCCAGGTCCGGTCATGGCCGCCGCTCGGGGACGGTCAGGGCCGAGTGCTCGCGCCAGTAGCGGGCCGAGGCCGGCGTCTGCTCGGCTGCATCGGGTCGGCGGTGGCGCTCGATGGTCCGACGGATCGCGTACCACTCGGCCACCAGCACGACGGCCAGCGCACCGATGCACGCCAGCCCGGCGAGTACGGCGATGATCCAGGCGAAGATGACCTCTAGGGTTCCCATGCTTGGTCCTCCAGCAGCTTGCTGAGCCGCTCCAACGTCGCCAACTCCTGGCGGATCTCGGCGAGCCTGAGCTGCTGCCTCGGGTCGCCCATGTCGCCGCCGTCGATGCCGAGCGCCGCCAGCACCTCGGCTTCGAGCTGGGCGAGCCGTTCGGCGTTCTGTTCCATCCACGCCTTCCGCTCGTCCACCCTGCCTCCTTCCCGTTGCCGGAGCGGCCCGGGGCCGGCTGGCGTGCCAGGTGCCCGGGCCGCTCCGCGTCGTTACCGCACCTTCCCCATCACGCCGATCTGGCGCGCGACACGGGAACGACGGGCTCGGAGTCGGCGAGCAGCGCCCTGCCCTGCTCGGTGATCTCGATGGGCAGCGGCGTCCGCTCGCAGACGAACAGCGCCCAGGGAGTGTGGAGCCCCAGCAGCCGGCCGCAGACGATGCAGCGGCCGAACAGCCGGTAGCCCGGCCAGTCGATCACGCCCAGCAGCCACGGCGGCAGGTGCTCGTCCATCCACTCGCGCAAGTTGTCACCCCCTCTCGGTAGGTTGAGGGGGAGCGGCAGAGCCGGCGGCGGCGAGAGGCCAGGCCGGATGCCGCTCCCTCGACGTTGGCGAGGCTCCGGGCACCACCTCCCTCCGGGCATGGAAGAGGCCGAGTCGCCGACGGCCCAATGCAGCCGACGACCCGGCCTCCCGCCTTCTCACTTCGTCACTAAGTAGTGAAGTATAGGGAGGCCGGGGGGCAGGTCAAGGCCGGACTTCGGTGTACCCTTGGCGGTAGGTGACTTAGGAGGTCAGTGAGCAGGTGGGGATCCAGGCCGGGCAGCCGTTCTACGCGCAGATCGCGGACGCCCTCCGCGCCGAGATCCTCGGCGGCGAATACCAGCCCGGCGGCCAGCTTCCCAGCGAGCGCGAGCTCCGCGACCGCTTCAAGGTCAGCGGCAACACCGTCCGGGCCGCGCTCGTGCAGCTCCGGGCCGAGGGGCTGGTCACCAGCCACCAGGGCCGCGGCGTGTTCGTCACCGACCAGGCCACCCTGCGCCGGCTCTCCACCGACATCACCGAGGGCCGCGGCTTCTACACGATGCTGGACCGCACCGGCCGCCAGCCGGCCACCAAGACAGAAGTCACCCGCGGCCCGGCCTCCGAGGAGGTGGCCGAGTGGCTGGGCGTCCCGGTGGGCGAAGAGGTCGTGATCCGGTCCCGCATCCTGCGCACCGCCGGCCAGCCACCGACCGGCTCAGCCGTGAGCTACTTCCCCGCCTGGGTGGTGGAGGCCGCCCCGAACCTGGCCGACCCGGACCGCTCGGGCCTGCCGGAGTGGCTGCGCGAGGCGTTCGGGCCGACCTACAGCGAGGACCTGGTCGACGCGCGCATGCCCACGGCCGCCGAGCGCAAGCGGCTGGAGATCCCCCCACGGGTCCCGGTGCTGATCATCAAGGGCGTCACCCGCGACCAGGAGCACCGGACGCTCCACTTCATCGACAAGGTGACCCCGGCCGGGCGGATGCAGTACGGCTACAAGTTCGGGACCATCCCCACCGAGTAGACGGCCGCCGACGCCTGGCCTGGTCAGCGTTACCCGGCCGTTGGAGTCGGCTGAGAGGGTTCCGGCATGGCCGAGCGACTGTGCGGTAACCCTCGGCAAAGGCGCTTTGTGCTCCGCGCCCACTCGCTGGCCGAACTGGTCCGGCTGGGGACCATGAGCGGCCAATGCGCCGGCTTCCTCGAGGCGGCGGTGGTCACCGGGCTGAACATCGTGGTCGCCGGCGCGACCGGCAACGCATGGGCAAACCCACAACCAGCAGAAACGCCTCGGCGGCTGGTCCTTGAGGGCGGGTTTGTGGTCGACAGTGGCCGCGATCGACGCATGGACGAGCGCGCTCGAGTGCTGGGGTTCGATGACCTTCGCGCCTATCTGCAGGCCCGCTGCGACGCCGGCGCCAGCATCCCCCGGATCGCGGTTGAGCTTGGGGTGCGCGACTGGCAGGTGCAGGCGGCGCTGTCGCGACTGCGGGTGCGGCTGGCGCCGCGCCTGCAGCGGCTGGCAGCCCAGCGGCGGCGGCACACCGAGCAGCGCATCGCCGCCCGCGTGATCGAGCTGGGCTTCGCCGATATCGGCGCCTACCTGGCGGATCGGGTGGTGGAGCAGGGGTGGCTGCTGGCGGAGGTTGCTACGGAGTTGGCCGCGCATCGGGTGACGGTGCGCCGGCTGCTGCACGGTCATGGGATCCGGCGGGTGCGGCGCACCCCCGCCGAGCGGGCGGCGGCCGATAGAGGGCGTCGGGTGCAGGCGGTGTCGTGGCGGGCGCGGCGGGCCGGGCGGCTGGCCGAGCTCGGCTTTGTGGACCTGGCCGACTACCTGCACGCGCGGCAGGTCGCGCAGGGGTGGTCGGTCAAGCGGATGCGGGCCGAGCTTCGGGTCGGCCGCAGGTGGCTGATGGGGGAGCTGGCCCGGCTAGGGCTGCGACCCTGACCTGAAGGGTCGACTGCGGCCGCAGGGATGCTGGGCGAGCGTCGGGGCCGCACCGGTGCCGCGGCAAGGTCTGGCTCTGGTGTTGTGCCCGGGTACCCGGGTGCTCGAGGCTGTTGAACGGGCTGGAATCTGGGCGTGACACCAACGGCTCCCTTCCGAGCATCTGGGGGATGGGAGCCGCTGCATACCGGGCCGCAGTGGCCTCTCCGTTTTCCGTCGTCACCTCCCGACGGCTGCGGTGCCGCCGGGTGGCGGGTGATTGAGGGATGAACGAGCCACCGAGCGGGTGAACGGTGACCGGTAAGTGATCGAACCGATGCGTCGCCACCACGGCGGGGAGACAGGTGGTTCTGGCGAGCATGCGCTGCCGGGTGCGCTTGGCGACCCGAGCCAGCCAAATTGTCGGGCCGGGACCCATGCTGGGGGATGCGCGGGGGCCACTGTGGCGGCGCACGTGCAACGCCACCTCGCCGCTATGCAGCCTTGGCACTGGATCGTCGTCAGTGCTGCACGCTCGGCGGCCTGGGCGCACGCCGACCCTCAAGCAGAACGCTCCAGGCCCCTCCGGCGGGCCGGGCAGCCTGGAGGGTGGCGAGTAGTGGTCGAACTCCCCGACAGCGGTTCGGGTCCTGGCGGGGCGGCGGGCGGGCGGGGCGCGGCCCAGGCGAGCCGTCCTCGACCCGGCCCCTGCCCAGTAGTCGACACAGGCGACGCGGGTGGAGATGTGGCTGGGCGGCGCGCTGGCGCTGACGACCGGGGAAGCCTCGCCGCCAGGGGTGAGTTTCATCTCCCGGTGGCAGCGGGGGTCGTGGGTGAGTCGAGCCACCGGTTGACTAGGGGAGTCAGGTTGCGGCCGGTGTACCGATTGAGCCAGGAGGTGAACAGCGCCCGATTGGCTTCGACGTTGCGGTGCTGCCGCGCCCAGTCACGCATCATCGCAAAGAACTTCTTGTCGCCGATCTCCTTGCGGATCTCGTGCAGCATCAGCGCCGGCGGGAAGTACACGTTCGCCGAGGCGAAGTGGTCGCGCTTGTATCTGCCAGGCGGGCCGTGCTGCCTGCGCAACTGGCCGTCCAGCCGGCGCATGCCTGCCAGGAGGCGGGCCTGGGATTGCCCCAGCACCTCCACGTCATACAACAGAAACTGGATGTATGTGGCGAACCCCTCGTTGAGCCAGACATCCCGCCAGGTCCGCGGCCCCACCGAGTTCCCAAACCACTGGTGGGCCAGCTCGTGCAGCAGATCCTCCGCTTTCACGGGGCCGAGCGTCACCATCGTCTGCGTCTCCATGCCAGTCTTCTCCCGGATGGCGAAGACCCCGGCGCTGGCGAAGGGGTACCGCCCGAAACGCTTCTCCAGCCAAGCCAACATCTGCGGGGTCTTGCGCAGCACGGGCAATGCCCAGGCCCGTTCCTGGGGGCGGATCCAGTAGCTGACGGGAAGACCATGCGGGCCGGTGGCCGTGTACTTCTGGTATCGGTCAATGCCCAGCGCGACTAGGTAGCTGGCCATCGGGTCGGCGGCGTGCCAGTTGTAGGTGACCTTGCCGCCACCTCGTGAGGTGCCGCGTAGCACGCCGTTGGACACGCCGGCCCAGCCGCGTGGCACAGTGAGGGAGACGTCGTACAACGCCTCGTCGGAGGGCTGGTCGTTGACCGGGTACCAAGTCAGCGCACCGTACGGCTCCTGGAGCGCGAAGACCGAGGCGTCGGGCCGCACATTGAAGCCAACCTCGCTGATGTCCTTGCGCACCATAGGACCGGGCAAGGTTCTGGGCCGGCCGTGATAGCGGACGGCGACGACCACGCGAGCGTCTCTGGCCAGCCGCTGCCCCGTGCCGATGCTCAGGTCGTGGCCCCGGTGAGTCGCTGTCGCCGCCTTGCCGTCCACAGTGACCTTGTCGGCTCGCAGTGGATGGGCGAAATCGAGCCGGATCTCGTCGATGTCTCGCGTCGCGCGGATCGCCAGTGTCGCCGTGCCGGACAGCGTCCTGGTCGAAGGCGCCCAGCGAAGGGCCAGCGCATAATGCAGGACGTCGATGGCAGGGTTGCCGAAGTCGGGATACACCGGGTCGGCGACCGGTTGCGACCGCCCGGCGCTGTAGCTGGGCATCGCCGACGCCGGCGCCGGTCTGGGCGCGAGTGTGGATGGCCGCGACGATCCCTGCTCTGATCGACTCGGCTCGTGACACGCCGACGCGGTCAACGCGAGGACGGCCAGTGCGGCGACCAAGCGTCTGCCTGGCATACCAGCCTCCAGATTCAATGGGGTGCGGCTCTCCTGAAGGGATGAGCACATGCTCCCCACAGGGGTGCTGACCAGGGATCTTCTGGCCGCGGTGCCGTGACGATCGACATTCGGTGGCCGTATCAGGTGGAGGGTTCGGGTGCCCGGCGTCGTTATGAGCCGGTGCGGCGTCCGGAGCGGCTGCCGGGTGCCCTGGAGGCCGTCGTGGCCGGGCGCCGACGCTCGGCTTCGAATGCGTGCACGGAAGCGATCTCGAGCTTGGCGACGAGCTGCCTGAGGCGCCGGGCGTTGTCGAACCACGATTGATAGCGGGCGAGCTGCTCCTCGCTCAAGAACCGCGTCACGGTCTTGCCTTGCACGGTGCGGGTCCACTGGATGTAGGGGCCATGCAGGGCAGGCGGGTCCGCCTTGCAGGCACAGCCCGGCTTCCCACAGCGCATGCGGCGAATGACCAGGCTGCCGGGAAGCACGCCGTCGATCTGACCGAGCTCGGTGGCGAGGCCACGTCGGGTCGCCGTCCAGGGCCTCTTGTCCGGGTCGGGCTGTGGCATCGGTTCCTCCCCATTCGGTCGGCGGCGGCATCCACCATTCCTGTCCCTACAGCGTAGACGCTGTAGGGATGCCGGGGATGCCGGCGGACCTCACCCCGCAGGAGGAGCGATGGCGCTGGCCGACGAGGATGGCTTTGCCCGGAGCAGGGCGCAGTTCGAGGAGATGCTCGGTTCCCTGTCCGAGGACGAAACAGCGAAGCTCGACCACGCCGAGCTGGAGAACCGCCTCGATGCCGAGGGGCGAGAGTTGCTGCGCCTGCTCTACCAGGACCACCTGGACCTGCGTGCGGCGCGCGAGCAGCGACTCGACGAGGTCGTCGACGCCAACGGGCTGAGCCGGCCCTCGGTGGAGGCGAGCCACGCGCGAGCTCTCACCACGATCTTCGGGGAGGTGACCGTCACCCGCCTGGCCTACCGGCGCCGGAGCCAACCCGATCTGCATCCCGCGGACGGCGTGCTCAACCTGCCCCGCGAGCGCCATTCCCATGGAGTTCGCCGCCTGGCGGCCACCGAGGCGGCCCGGGGCTCCTTCGACGACGCCACCGAGGCGATCCGCTCAGGCACCGCCGCCGCTGCCGGCAAACGCCAGGTGGAGCAGCTTGCGGCGCGCTCAGCAGCGGACTTCGAGGCGTTCTACTCCAGACGGCCCCGGCCCGAAGCGAGCCCCGAGGCGGTGGTGGTCATCTCCGTCGACGGCAAGGGCATCGTCATGCGGCCCGACGCCCTGCGCCCCGCCACCGCATCGGCCGCCGAGCGGGCCACCACCAAGCTCGACACTCGGCTGTCCAAAGGCGAGAAGCGCAACCGCAAGCGCATGGCCGAGGTCGGCGCCGTCTACACCGCGGTCCCGGTGACTCGGGGAGCCGACGACGTGATCGCCTCCGCCAGCGAGGACGATCGCAGCGCCAAGGCGGCGCCGGTGGCGAAGGACAAGTGGCTGACGGCCAGCGTGGTCGACAACGCTGCCTCGGTGGTGGGACGGGTCTTCGACGAGGCCGAGAGGCGGGACCCCGCACATCGCTGCGCCTGGGTGGCCCTCGTCGACGGGAACAACCACCAGATCGGTCGCATCCGGGCCGAGGCGGCCGACCGCAGTGTGAAGGTGAGCATCGTCGTGGACCTCATCCACGTGCTCGAGTACCTCTGGCGCGCCGCGTGGAGCTTCTTCGTCGAGGGCGATCCCGCCGCTGAGGCGTGGGTGCGCGCCAAGGCCATCCACATCCTTCGGGGCAAAGCCTCGATCGTGGCCGCCTCCATCCGGCGCAAGGCCACATGCCTTGGGCTGGGCCAGGCCGCGCGGGCGGGCGCCGATCGCTGTGCCGACTACCTGCTCAACAAGGCGCCCTACCTCGATTACGCCACGGCGCTCACCAACGGCTGGCCGATCGCGACCGGCGTGATCGAGGGAGCCTGCCGCCACCTGGTCAAAGACCGGATGGACATCACCGGCGCACGCTGGGGACTCGACGGCGCCGAAGCCGTGCTCAAGCTACGCGCACTGCGGTGCAACGGTGACTTCGACGCGTACTGGCGATTCCACCTCCACCAAGAGTGCCGCCGCGTGCACCAGTCCCGCTACGCCAGCGGCGTCATCCCAGCCGCTGCGTAGTCCCTTGAATGGAGCCGCACCCATCTCAATTGGCACAGTGGCGGTCTGAGGGTAGGGGCCAGAGAACCTCCCCGGCTCGAAACGTCGCACCACCGTATCGACATGTGTGATCCGTCGGCCACCGAAGTACACAGCGGGCAGCGAAGAACCACGAAACCGAACCGGTCTCGTGTACTCATGGGAACGCGGATGAAAGAATCCGGGGGGAATCGGTAGTACATCGAATTTGAACTCTGCTCCCTCCGCTGCAGTGCGTAGGAAATCAAAGCCCGGAGGAACGGTGACTTGGCTCGTCGTTGCCACGCATGCGGCGAGGCGGTCTGCCTGGACGGGCTGGCCACCCGGGTGCAGCGACCCAAGGGGTGGACCAACCAGAAGGTCCTGTACGACGCAAAGCGCCACTGCCACACTGCCCAGGGCCTGGTCGTCTCGACAGTCCACGGCGACCTGCTGTGGGTCGACGGTGGCTGGCCGGGCAGCTGCCACGAGCACGAACTGCTGGCGCTGGCAGGACTGGAGGAAGCGCTGGACGACATCGAGGTCGCCAGCTTGCTGGACCGCGGGTTCCGCGGCAGGGCCAAGACGCGCGAGCACTGGCACGCGCCCGTCGGGGACCGGCGCACCATCGACCGCCTCACCCAGGGGCAGCGGGCCTACAACCGCCTGCAGGCAGGGCTGCGTGCGCTGGTCGAGCAGTCCATCGCGCATCTGGCCAACGCGTGGTCGCTGCGCCGCTGGCGTGGGCTGCTGTACCGGGTCCGGGACGTCTACCGGGCCGTCGGCGCGCTCATCTGCCTCGGCCGCTGGCTGCATCGAGTTCCCACATGACACGAGCATTACAGACACCCTCACTGATCTGTACTCTCGACAGTCGATACGTCGAGTCCCTGCGGGTGCTCCATGTCGTCGCCCGGGCCGGGTGATGAAGCCGCCCAGGGACATCTAGATGTACAGCACGATGCGTGCCATCGTGTGCTCCTTCGCTCAGATGGCCTGGTGGAAGCGGAGCAGGCGTTGGGGGTCGTAGACGCACTTCACTCGCGCCAACCGGGCGTGGTTGGCGCCGTGGTACGCCTCGGCCCAGTCGCTCAGGTCCGGGTCGGGGAAGTTTGGGTAGACCCGTCCTGATCCCCACGGAGGCACCGCGGCCCACGACCGCTGTGCCCAACGCGCCACGTCCGCTCCTGCCGCCACATGCTCGAGCAGGAACCGTTCCGAGCGTCTACGAAGGCGGCTGCGTCCGCCGGAACCGGTTGTAGGCGCTACCCATCGGCGTGAAGTTGAGCTCGCGATGCTGGCGCGCCGTCGTGAAGGTGTTCAGGAGCTTGGTGATCGCGTCGGCGGGCAGCGACCGGCTGAAGAACTCGGACTTGCTGATCACCGGCTCGGGCGGGCCTGCATCGGGCTCGGCCAGCGCCCATTCGAGGTAGCAGGGGGGCAGGCCGGCCAGGGCCGTGGACGTCGGTTGCACACCGACCTGCGGGGTGTCTCCTACAGTGGCCTTGCCGCGATGGCATGGTGCTCGTAGGGCCTAATCCACATCCCCTACTGCGCTGACCTGCAACATCAGCGCAGTGGCCACACCCGTGTGCCTACGAACTGCGGAACCCGAGCTTCGCTGGAGACCAGCAGCGTGGAGACGAGTTGCCGCTTGCCGTGCCGGGTGCTGGCAGGTGTCACAGCCGGGGCGGCCGTCTCGACCTATGGGGTGTGGATGCTCCCTCGATCAAGGAGCCAGTGATGAGGGTGTTTGTGGCAGGAGCCACGGGAGCGATCGGCAAGCAGCTGGCGCCGCGGCTGGCCGCGGGCGAGGCGGGCGCGGTGCTGATGACCGAGCTT
>Ga0210378_10002151_pt1 | contig 10068 bp, 8 predicted proteins | sample PLM1_60_b1redo_FD_155465 | JGI IMG/M metagenome (GOLD analysis project Ga0210378, IMG submission 155465) | Groundwater sediment microbial communities from an aquifer in East River, Colorado, USA - PLM1_60_b1 redo | ecosystem: Environmental > Terrestrial > Soil > Riparian zone | place: USA: East... | reverse complement strand
GGGCTTCGACTGGAAGGCCTATCTGGCCGCGGCCGGCGGCCCGCCGGTCACGGAGCTGAACGTCACCGTTCCCGACTTCTTCGAGGGCCTGAACACCCAGCTCGAGTCCGCGCCGCTCGACGCCTGGAAGGCCTACCTGCGCTGGCACCTCCTGCACGAGAACGCCGGTCTGCTGCCCGCGGCCTTCGTCAACGAGGACTTCGCCTTCTACGGCAAGACGCTCACCGGCGCGAAGGAGCTGCGGCCGCGGTGGAAGCGCTGCGTCACCCTCGTCGACAGCGAGCTGGGCGAAGCCCTCGGCCGCCGTTACGTGGAAGCCACCTTCGGCGCCGCGGGCAAGGAGCGCACGTCCAGGATGGTCGCCGCGCTGGAGGCGGCGCTGCAGCGGGACATCGAGACGCTGCCGTGGATGACCGAGGCCACGAAGGCCCAGGCCCTGGTCAAGCTGCGCGCGGTGGCGAACAAGATCGGATATCCCGACCGGTGGCGCGATTATTCGAGCCTGCGCATCGCGCGCGGCGACGCCCTCGGCAACGAGCTGCGAGCGGAGGGGTTCGAGTTCCGCCGCGACCTGGGCAAGATCGGCACGCGCCTGGACCGCAGCGAGTGGAGCATGAGCCCCCCGACGGTCAACGCCTACTACAACCCGCTGCAGAACAACATCAACTTCCCGGCCGGCATCCTCCAACCGCCGTTCTACGACAACGAGATGGACGACGCCGTGAACTTCGGCGGCATCGGGGCCGTGATCGGCCACGAGCTCACCCACGGCTTCGACGACTCGGGCCGGAAGTTCGCCGCCAACGGCAACCTCGCGGACTGGTGGACGGAGGAGGACGGAAAGGAGTTCGAGAAGCGCGCCGGCTGCATCGCCGACCAGTACTCCGGCTACACGGTGGCGGGGGACGTCCACCTCAACGGCAAGCTGACGCTCGGCGAGAACACCGCCGACAACGGAGGCCTGCGGATCGCCTACATGGCCCTCATGCAGACGCTGGCCGACGCTGAACGGCGGGGGGGTCTGGGGAGACTGGAGAGTCCCCCCAGCTCAATGAGCGAGCGCGGATTCACTCCGCGCGACCGAAAAATCGACGGCTTCACCCCCGAGCAGCGCCTCTTCCTCGGCTGGGGACAGATCTGGTGCCAGAACGAGACGGAGGAGAGCGCACGATTGCGGGCGACGATCGACCCCCATGCCCCGGGCCGGTACCGGGTCAACGGCGTCGTGTCGAACATGCCCGAGTTCCAGCAGGCCTTCGGCTGCAAGGCCGGAGATGCAATGGTGCGCGAGAACGCCTGCCGGGTGTGGTAGCCCTTCACGGCATGGCCGAGTATCGAGTCGTCTATCGCAAGGACGGACGGGGCTGGCGCGCGACCGTGCGCGGCCATCGGCGCGCCCGCGCCAAGGGGCGGACGATTCGGGTGACCCGGGTACGAGTGCGGCGCGCACTGGCGCTGGTGGTGGACAACCCTGAAACGATGGACTTCGTGGAGGACGTGCGGCTCCCCGGTCCCGCACGTCGCCTGCTCGGGCGTCACTGGGCGGCCCGCCGGCGCCTGACCGAATCGCAGGCCCGCGCCGACGCCGCCGCGCGCACCGCGCTGCAGGCCTTGAAGGACCTCTCCCTCGGCGTCCGCGATGCGAGCGACCTGCTCGGCGTCGCTCCCCTGAAGCTGCAGAAGCTCTGGCGGAAAGCCTGAGCGGCTTCCCGGCTATCGCCCCATGCCTGAGCTGCCCGAGGTAGAGACCGCCCGCCGGCTCGCCACGCGCGCCCTCGCCGGCCACCGCATCGTGCGCGTGTCGACCGTCGAGGATCCCATCGTCTACGCGGGCGTCACCGGGAGGCGGCTGGCGGCGGCGCTCCGTGGCCGCCGGGTGCGCGGCGTGGGCCGCAAGGGCAAGCACCTCTGGCTCGAGCTGGACCGCCGCCCGTGGCCGGCCTTCCACTTCGGCATGAGCGGCTCGTTCCGTGTCTACGGCCAGCAGGCGGAGCGGCCGCGCTACTGGAAGCTGGAGCTGCAGACCGACGATGGGGCGCGGCTGGCGCTGCGCGATCCGCGCCGCCTGGGGCGGATCCGCCTGCTGCGCGACCCCGCGAACGAGCCACCCATCAGCCTGCTCGGGTTCGACGTGCTCGACGAGCTGCCGGCGCGAGGTGAGCTGCAGGCGCTCCTGTCGCGCCGGAAGGCACCGATCAAGGCGGTGCTGCTGGATCAGGGCCTCTTCGCCGGGGTGGGGAACTGGATCGCGGACGAGGCCCTCTTCCAGGCGCGTATCAGTCCCCACCGGCCCGCTTCGAGCCTGGCGCCGGCAGAGGTCGCTCGGCTGCGCAAGAAACTCGAGGCGATCGTCGAGCGCGCCGTCGACGTGCTCGCGCGCAAGCAGGATTTTCCCCGGGGTTGGCTCTTCCACCGGCGCTGGGGACGAGACAGCAGCGCGCAGACGCTGCGCGCCGAGCGCATCATCCACGAGACCATCGGCGGCCGCACCGCCGCCTGGGTCCCCTCTCGCCAGCGGTAACTAGGCTGTTCCGCGAGCGACGCGCTTTTTAACGCAGAGGACGCAGAGGAAAACGGAGAGGACGCAGAGGACATGAATGATGTCTCCGCGTCCTCGAGCCTTGCTTGCCTATCTCCGCGACCTCTGCGTTTAAAGGGACTATCGCGTTCAGGATTCGATCATTCTTCCCAGGGTAATCCCGGGCGGCCGAAGTGGCCGTAGTTCGTCGTGCGGCGGTAGATCGGCCGCAGCAGATCCAGCCGCTCGATGATGGCCGCGGGGCGGAAGTCGAAGCCGCGCACGAAGTCGGCCGCCGCGCCGGTCTCGCCGGTGCCGAACGTGTCGACAAAGATCGCGACGGGGTCGGCGACACCGATGGCGTAGGCGACCTGTATCTCGATGCGCTCCGCCACGCCGGCCTCCACCGCCTTGCGCGCGACGTACCGGCAGAAGTACGCGCCGCTGCGGTCCACCTTGGACGGGTCCTTGCCGCTGAACGACCCGCCCCCGTGGCGGGCGGCGCCGCCGTAGGTGTCGACGATGATCTTGCGGCCGGTGACGCCGCAGTCGGCCGCCGGCCCGCCCTTCACGAAGCTTCCGCTCGGATTGACGGTGAAGTGGATCGACGTGTCGAACCACCGCCCGAGCACGCGCGGCGCGAGCACCGCCTCGACGTAGTGCTTCACGACGGGCGCGTCCACGTCGGCGGCGTGCTGCGCGGAGACCAGCACCTCGGTCACCCGCGCCGGCTTGCCGCCCTCGTACGCCACCGAGACCTGCGTCTTGCCGTCCGGGCGCAACCAGGGGAACGCGCCGGACCGCCGGTCCTCGGCCAGGCCGCGCGAGAGGGCGTGGGCGAGGAGAATCGGCAGCGGCATTCGCTCCGGCGTCTCCGCGGTCGCGTAGCCGAAGACGATGCCCTGGTCACCGGCTCCCTGCTCGCCGACGGGGTTGGTGGCCGGATCGACGCTGCGGCCGATCTCCCAGCTCTGGCCGGTGACGTGCTGCAGCAGGTGCACGCCGTCGGCGTTGAACGGGGCCTGGGGGTCGTCGTACCCCAGCTCCCGCACCGCGTGCCGCACGAGAGGCACGTGGTCGAGGACGGCGATGGAGCTGATCTCGCCGGCCAGGACCACGATGCCGGACTTGCACAGGACCTCGCAGGCCACCCGGCTCCGGCGGTCCAGCTCCAGGTACGCATCGAGGATGGAGTCGGCGATGTAATCGCAGACCTTGTCGGGGTGACCCTCGGCCACCGACTCCGAGGTGAGGACGGTCGCGGCCGGCGTCGGGCGGGCGCCGGACGGCCGGGCGCCGGCTTCAGCCTTCTCGCGGACGACGCTGGGCCGGCTCACGCGGCATGACCTTCGCTCGCGCGGGAATGTATTCCGCGCGATGCGCCGCATCCCCCCGAGCCCCGCCGGCCGTCCAGGCGCAGCGACAGCTCGCAGCCGCGCTCCTGCGGGTATTCGCGAAGGATCTGATCGCGCCGCGCGCGCGCCTCTCTCAGGTCGGAAGTTCCGAGCGAGAAGCGGACGCGCTCCTTCTGCCACCCGGGCAGGTGCACCGTGAACGCGATCCACCAGCGGTGGCCGTTGCGCCAGAGATGGTGGTCGGGATCGATGGGATCGGGGTACGAGGTGGGGAACGGCTGGCTCTGGGCCATCGGTGTCTTCTCCTTCCGAAGAAGACACCCGGAGAGCGCGGGTTTTAGCCCGCGCCGGACAACTTCGTTGCCTCGTTCCGGCTGAGGCCACATCTCCCGTCGGCTCGCTGCCGATCGGGACGGCACCTTGGGTTGCCCCCCCAGGTTGCCAGGCCCGCTTCCGCGGGTCACTCCGGATGTCGGAAGGAAATATGACTCCTTCCGAGGACGAATGCAAGAGGGGGTGTGTGTCATAGCCTGTGGTAGGCTCGTCGGGTCCCCTCGAGGAGGACGCCATGAGGCTCTCTTCCCTGCGGCCGGCGGCGCTGGCCGCCCTCGCCCTTGGCCTTTCCTGCGCGCTTGCGACGGCTCAGGACGATCCCCACGCGGCCTGCGCCGCGGTCGGCTGGGTGCCGCGCGCGGTCTTGGAGCGGCCCGTCAGCCTGCGCACTGGCATCGGTCAGACGCACGAGACGGCGACGACACCGTCGTCGGAAGCCCAGGCCTTCCACGATCAGGGACTGGCGTATCTGCACTCGTACGTCTGGATCGAAGCCGCGCGCTCGTTCAACCAGGCCTTGCACCTCGATCCGAAGCTGGCCCTCTCGTGGGTAGGCCTGAGCCGCGCCTACTCCGGCCTGGAAGACGGGCCGGCCGCGCGAGCCGCCCTGGACAAGGCGCAAGCCCTCTCTTCCGCGATCACCGAGAAGGAGCGGCGGAAGATCGCGCTGCGCAAGCTGCAGCTCGACGCCATCGACGACGTCCAGAACCTGGCCAAGCACGCCGAGTACAAGCGGGCGCTGGACGACGCGCTGGCCCGGGACATGGACGACGTGGAGCTTTGGCTGTTGCGCGGTAACACCGAGGAGCGCACCGCCGCCGGCCGCGGCCAGCGGGGCGGCCCGGGCTCCATCGCCTTCTACCGGCAGGCCCTGGCGGTGTCCTCCGACCACTTCGCGGCCCACCACTACCTCATTCACTCGTACGAGACGATCGGGAAAATCGACGACGCACTCGCCCACGGCGAGGTCTACGCGCGGCTGGCCAACGCCATACCGCATGCCCACCACATGTGGGGGCACGACCTGCGCCGCGTCGGCCGCGTAGACGACGCGATTGCCGCGTTCCAGAAGGCCTACGACCTCGAAACGGCCTACTACCGGTCGGAAGGGTTCGGCCCGGAGCTCGACTGGCACCGCCCCCACAACCTCGACCTGTTGGCCACCTGCTACCAGCACCAGGGGCGCATGCGCACGACCGAGGAGACCATGCGCGAGCGGGCGCGCCTCCGCCCGGTCATGGCGAACATCGAGTTCAACCGCAAGGCCTGGCCGGGCTTCCTCCTGGCCGCGGGCCGCCCCCAGGAAGCGCTGGCCGCGGCGAACGAGCTCAGCGCCGGTCGGTGGCACTCGGGGCGAGCGGTCGGCCACGCCCTGGCGGCCCAGGCGCTCCTCGCCCTCGCTCGCGTCGAAGAGGCGCGCAAGGAGATGGACGCGGCCCGGGCCCAGCTCGAACAGGTGCCGGTGACGAGCGGGATGCTGGGGTACAGCCGCGGCTGGGTCGAGCCGTACGTGGACGCCGCGCGCGGTGAGCTGATGCTTCGGAGCGGTTCCCGTGACGAGGGGCGCGCGCTGCTCAAGGAGGTGCAGGCTCGCCTCCGCGCCGTCCCCGGCCCCGACGCCTGGATGGAGGCGCTCTTCCGCCTCGAGGAGATCGCGCGGCTGGCCCGCGAAGTGGGGGACTGGGAGCTGGCCGAGTACACGGCCGGGCAGATGCGCGAGCACGACGCCGCCTACGCGGGCACCCACTACGCACTGGCCCTGGTGGCGGAGCGCAAGGGCGACGGGGCCGCCGCGCGGCAGGCCTTCGCCGAGGCCGTCCGCCTCTGGGCCAAGGCCGACTCGGACCTGCCCGAGCTGCGCGAGGCGCGCGCGCGCGAGGCCGCGCTGGCCGCCGCCGCGGCCGGTGCGGAGACCGGCTCCTCCCCTCGTTGAGCGCGTCGCGCCGGACGATCCGCCTTCCCGGCCCGTTCACGATGCGCAACGGCGGCGTCCTGCCCACGGTGGAGATCGCCTGCGAGACGTGGGGTGCCCTCTCGCCCGCCAAGGACAACGCGGTGCTGATCCTCACGGGGCTCTCGCCCGGCGCCCACGCGCGCTCCTCGGCCGAAGATCCGACCCCGGGCTGGTGGGAAGACATGATCGGCCCCGGCCAGGCCATCGACACCGACCGCTTCCACGTCGTCTGCGTGAACTCGCTCGGAAGCTGTCACGGCTCGACCGGGCCGGCGTCCATCGATCCCCGCACCGGCGAGCGGTACCGCCTGAGGTTCCCGGTGCTCACGATCGAAGACATCGCGACCGCCGCCCACGCCGCCCTCGAGCAGATGGGGCTGCGGCGGCTGCGTGCCGTGGTGGGGCCGTCGCTCGGCGGCATGACCGCGCTGGCCTACGCGATCCTGTTTCCCGAGGACCTGCGGGACCTCGTCACGATCTCGTCCGCCACCCGCGCCACGCCCTTCGCCATCGCCATCCGCTCCCTTCAGCGCGAGTGCATCCGGAGCGATCCCGGATGGCGCGGCGGCGAGTACCCGCCGGATCAGCCGCCGGAGACCGGCCTGCGCCTGGCGCGAAAGCTCGGCCTCATCACGTATCGCTCGGCGCAGGAGTGGCGCGAGCGGTTCGGCCGGGAGCGCATCGCGGGCGCGGGGCCGACCCAGATGTTCGGCCCGGAGTTCGAGATCGAGGCGTACCTGGAGATGCACGCCCAGAAGTTCGCGCGATCCTTCGACGCCAATTGCTACCTCTATCTCTCCCGGGCCATGGATCTCTTCGACGTCGCCGAGCATGGCGGCTCGGTGGAGGCGGGGCTGGGTCGCATCCGTGCGGAGCGCACTCTCGTGATCGGCGTCGAGACCGACTTCCTCTTCCCGATCGACCAGCAGGAGGAGATCGCCCGCATCCTCGGCGCGGCCGGCCGGCGGGTGAACCTCGTGCGCCTGCCATCGATCCAGGGGCACGACTCGTTCCTGGTGGACATGGACCGCTTCTGCCCCGTGATTGGAGAGTTCCTACGCCAGGTCTGAGGGGGCCGGGCACCACCGGCATGGGAGCCAGGGCGGAGCGCGGGCGGCCGGGCCGCCGGGCGGCGGCGGCCGCGAGCGACGAGGAGCGGCCGCGCATCAACTCCGAGCGGCTGCGCGCCATGATCCCCGATATCTGGGCCCTGGTGCGGCCGCGGCGGTGGATGCTGCTCGCCGGCCTCGTCCTCATGTCGATCAACCGCGTGGCCGGCCTCGTGCTGCCCGCCTCCACCAAGTACCTCGTCGACGACGTGCTCACCAAGGGGAGGCGCGAGCTGCTCGTCCCCCTGGTGGGCGCCGTCGTGGGGGCGACGGCCATCCAGGCCATCACGGCGTTCGGCCTCACCCAGCTCCTCTCCAAGGCCGCGCAGCGGCTCATCGCCGACATGCGCAAGCAGGTGCAGGCCCACGTCGGCCGTCTGCCCGTCGCCTACTACGACGTCAACAAGACCGGCAGCCTCGTCTCCCGCATCATGAGCGACGTGGAGGGAGTTCGGAACCTGATCGGCACGGGGCTGGTCGAGTTTGCGGGCGGGCTCCTGACCGCCGTCCTCGCCCTCATCCTGATGCTGCGGATCAGCGTGGTAATGACGCTCGTCACGACGCTCTCCCTCGGCGCGTTCAGCATCGTGCTCTATCGCGCGTTCGGCGTCCTGCGCCCGATCTTCCGGGAGCGCGGCAGGATCTACGCGGACGTGACGGGGCGCCTCACCGAGTCGCTCGGCGGGGTCCGGGTCGTGAAGGGTTATCACGCGGAGGCCCGGGAGGCCGAGGTGTTCGGCGGCGGGGTGGCGCGCCTGCTCGCCAACGTGATGAAGACCCTCACCTCGACCTCCGTCATGGGCCTCTCGTCGACGCTGCTGCTCGGCCTGGTCGGAGCGGCGGTGATGTACGTGGGCGCGCGGCAGATCCTCGCCGGCACCCTGACCCTCGGCGGCTTCTTCACCTACACGATGCTGCTCGGCTTCCTGGTTGCGCCGCTCTTCCAGGTGGTGTCCATCGGCACGCAGCTCACCGAGGCCCTCGCCGGCCTCGAGCGGACGCGGGAGGTGCTGCGGGAGAGGCCGGAGGACCAGGACCCGCGACGGACGGAGACGCTGGGCCGGCTGCGCGGGGAGGTCGCCTTCGAGGACGTGCGATTCGCCTACGAGGAGGGCCAGCCCGTCCTGAAGGGCGTGTCGTTTCGCTCCGAGCCGGGAACGGTGACGGCGCTCGTCGGTCCGTCGGGCTCGGGCAAGTCCACGATCATCGGCCTCGCGGCCGCGTTCCACGTCCCCTCCGAGGGCCAGGTGCGGGTGGACGGCGTCGACCTGTCCACGGTGCGCCTCGAGTCGTACCGGACGCAGCTCGGCGTCGTCCTGCAGGACACGTTCCTTTTCGACGGGACCATCCGCGAGAACGTCGCCTTCGCGCGGCCGAGCGCCAGCGACGAGCAGGTGCTGGCCGCCTGTCGCATCGCGCGGGTGGACGAGTTTGCGGAGACGTTCCCCGACGGCTACGACACCGTGGTCGGGGAGCGCGGCGTGAAGCTCTCGGGCGGCCAGCGCCAGCGCGTGTCCATCGCCCGCGCCATCCTCGCCGACCCGCGGATCCTGATCCTCGACGAGGCGACCTCCAGCCTCGACTCCGAATCGGAGGCGCTCATCCAGGAGGGGCTGGCCCACTTGCTCCAGGGCCGCACCACCTTCGTCATCGCGCACCGGCTGTCCACCATCCGGCGGGCCGACCAGATCCTGGTCATCGAGCAGGGAGAGGTGGTCGAGCGCGGCACCCACGCGGAGCTGCTGGCGCGGGGCGGTCGGTACTACGAGATGTACACGAAGCAGCACGGGGTCGAGGCCAACCTGTTCCTGGCTCCGGGCGAGGGCGACAAGCCGCCGGCGGAAACGGGCCCCGAAGCCGCCGCCTCCTCGGGCCCGGCGGTCCGCGAGGGCCTCGGCCGGTTGCTGGGGGGCGGCGGCTAGGGCGGCCCGTTGAAGCTCCTCGGCGGGCTCGTGGCTCTCACGGTCGCGGGATTCACTCCGGCGCGAGCGGAAGCCCAGCCCGTGGGGTCGTTGAGGGACGCCGGGTTGGCGATCGTCGAGCTGGTCAGCATCTCTCCGCGGACGGCGGGCGCGCGGACGCGCCACGGCGCGGCCTTCTACGTGAGCGGCCAGGGCCATCTCCTCACCTGCTTCCACGTCCTCGACCGCATGCCGCGGGAGAACGCGCCGCGGCTCCTGCTGGCGGACGGCCGCGAACAGCGCTTCGAAGTCGTGGACGTGGACCGCGAAACCGACCTCGCGCTGCTCCTGTCCGATCCTCCCGAGCGGTTCCTGCTCCTGGCCGACGCCCTCCTGCCCGATGTGGGAGAGCGGGCCCTGTTCGGCGACACCCCGTTCACACGCTGCACCGTCGTGGGCGTGGGGACGCGCCGGGCCATGCGCAACGTCAAGGTGGACCAGTTCGCCGATCCGGGGGACAGCGGCGGCCCGCTGCTCGCCGAGACGACTCTCGCCGTCATCGGGGTGATGCGCGCCAACCTGGAGAGCGCCACCGGGGGGGTGACCGGCACGAACCGGCGGGGGAATGGGGTGGCCGTGCCTCTCCTGTATGTCAGGCCCCTCCTCCGAAGAAATTTGAACCTTCCGGCCTCCGGGCGCGTCTCAGGGGACGACAAACAGGAGGCACAGGTATGCGCAAGGCATTGCTGGCCGGGCTGGTGGCCCTTCTCGTTTCCGCCCTCCCCGCCGTCGGTGACGATTGGTCCCGGCAGTACGCCCTGAAGGGACGCCCCCAGCTCAGCGTGATCACGGACGACGGCAGCGTCCGCATCGAGCCCAGCGACCGGCCGGAGATCGA
>Ga0210378_10002150_pt1 | contig 10072 bp, 12 predicted proteins | sample PLM1_60_b1redo_FD_155465 | JGI IMG/M metagenome (GOLD analysis project Ga0210378, IMG submission 155465) | Groundwater sediment microbial communities from an aquifer in East River, Colorado, USA - PLM1_60_b1 redo | ecosystem: Environmental > Terrestrial > Soil > Riparian zone | place: USA: East... | reverse complement strand
ATCCGCCGATCGATGCCGCTTGGAGGTAATCAATAAACGGCGTGTCAATTAGCGGCTCCCAGATTTAAAGTTAAATTTCGCGAGAGAGCACCCATCTGATCATGTCCCTGGTATTAATCCGAGAATAAGCAAGATGGTAAACCTTGATGCCGGCTCGTTGACGGAAGAGAAGCGACGGTTTTTCGTTGAAACCCGTGGCGGCGTTTATTTTCCGATTGCCGGGGTGATTTTTTGGCTGCTGCTAGGCGTGGCTGGTTTCTTTTTGTCTGAACGGACCTGGTGTGTCGTTATATTGACGGCCGCTGTCGTGGCGACACCGATCGCGATCATTCTGTTCAAGAAATTGGTTTCACATCTGACGGTCAAGTCGCCGCTGGCAACTTTGATATTGCCGGCGTTGCTGCCGGTTGCCTTGTCGCTGGGCATGGCAATCGCAGTGTTTTACTCTGATATGTCGTTGGTGCCGCTGGCATTGGTGATCGGCTTGGCATCGCACTGGCCGGCGGTTGGCTGGCTCTTCGGGACCTCGATATTTACCGTCCACGCTATCGTTCGGGTTTTGCTTGCAGTGGCGATCTGGTTTTTGTTTCTTGAAGCCCGCTTTACTGGTTGCCGTTGTCGACTGCTGCGGTGTATACGGTCACGTCGTTTTGGATTTTGCGGGAACTGCGCCGGTTGGGTTAAGAGCGCACGGGCTCAAAAGACCAGGTTGATTCACGATGGTGTTGGAAACTACGGGTCGAGTATAGGTGAGAATTTCTATGATTACTGACGCGGTTACATAGCAAACATGATAAATCCGACACGTAAGAAATCCGCGTCGGTTAACAACATCGTTAAGCGTTTCTAAAAAAGAATCTTTCGCTACGTCATGTCACTTCAACCTACGATTCATGGCGCCTGCTCGATTAAGAGCCCTGCGGCCGAGTTTTTCGCACGCATGAAGCAGCGCGTGGCTGCGGGGTTTCTTTCGGGCCGAGCGCAGTCAAGGTCCAACTATGTCGTTGCGCAAGCCGAGCCCACGTTTCTTTGCATACGCGCCGCCGATTGGTCGACCGCAATCAACGTCGGTCTCAACGAGCTCGAACTGCACGTGACCCAGCCCGGGCAAGTGCGTTATCACGTCCGCTATTGGCGCTGGGCCAGCTACGCCATTGCCCTCTCTGCAGTCCTCGGCGCTATTGGCCTGGCATTTCTTCTCCTCACCGACGTTCGTTCTTATATTGAGGCGAATCCGTCACGAATGATTCCAGGTCTTTCGACGGAGCAGAACCTGCTCCTTGCCTGGAGCATGGTGCTCTTTTGGGGTTTTGTATGGCCGTGGCTTCTTATTCACCTGCACCAGCGTCCGCTGCGTCGACTGCTCGAACGAGTGATATCGGAAGTGGACGCAAGCGAATACGCGGTCGGTGTGGGGTTGAATCGCTGACTAAGCGAAGTAGGCCCGGCCTTGCTCGCGTGTAGGATGTCCGCAACGTCAATGAATCGTCGAGAAGGGTAGGACGTCATTCTCTACTACGGATGGATTCAGTGAAAGCACGAAGGTTAAACATCGTCGCCGCCGTTGGTCTCGCGTTTGGCGCACTGTTTGGCCTGGCCGGGACGGTCGTTGCGCAACCCCATGTTCAAGCAACGCTGTGGGCAATCGACAGCGTCGGGCTCGTGATAGCATCCGTGTTATTGACGGTGAAATTTCTGCGCAAGGGCTGTGACTGCGTCGCTGCCGGGTTTCTGGTATTCGCCATCGGCGAGAGCGTCGTGCTTTCCGGCACCGCGGCGGGTTTGGTCGGAAGTGTTCCTGCATTTGCCGCCGGCACTGCGCTGTGGGCGGCGGCGCTTTTGCTAATCAGCATTCCGAACGAGTTCGCTGGCTGGGTTCGTCTTGTCGGCATTGCTACGGCCATTCTTTTTGCGATTAACGCTGCAAGAATTTACTTAGGCGAACAGTTACTGCCGACCTCATCGCCGCTGCCATTCTTCGCGTACCCGTTTCTCGTTATTACATTTATTGGTTGGATCTGGACTCTGGTGAAAGAAAACAGTTCGACGAAGTCACGCTGAAAAGTGCTGTATAAAGTCTGAAGCGTCTTTGGCGATTGATATATTGTTCCTGCGTTTTCGCCGTTTTTAACCAAAGACGATTACCGGTGAACCCTGCTGTTAGATCGCACACCGAGGAGGCCCCATGCTTGTAGATGATTATGTCGCGAAGCTACGACAGGATCAGATTTTCTTCGGGCCCGAGGACAAGGTGGGCAGTATCCGTTGGTACATCAAGTGGTACCGCGACAAAGCGCCGGCAAAGAGAATCTGGTTCCGCGCTTTCGGCCTTGTCACCTTGGTTACTAGCATCAGTCTTCCGTTCGTTATTGCTTTCGTTCCAGAAGCAAGCAAAGCTCTTGTGGCGTCCTTTCTCGCGTGGATAATCGCCCTTGCCGGCGGTATCAACGGCTTCTTTCAGTTCAACAAGTCGTGGCAGAATTATATCGAGACTCACTTCAAGCTCGAAAAACTGCTCATGGAGTGGGAACTGAGCATATCGGCGCTACTGGGTAAATCGGACGATGAATCGCTGATCAAGGCCCAAGAACTTACAGCCGCTCTCGTCACCGGGGCTCGAGCTGCGATCACCGACGAAACCAAGTCCTACTTCGAAGAGGTCAAGTTTCCGAATCTCAATATTGAGACCAAGTGAAAAGCAGATTAACCTTGCTAAGGAGCTTTTATGAACCTAGAAGGTGGCTGCGCGTGCGGTGCGTTGCGCTATGAATTGACCGCCGATCCGCTGATCGTTCACGCCTGCCACTGCCGGGACTGCCAGCGGCTTACCGGCAGCGCGTTTGTAACGAATATTTGGATCGAGAAAAAATTCGTCGAGACGGTATCAGGGGTTCCGCGGTCGTTTAAGCTTAGTGGTGGCAGCGGCAAACCTAACGAAGTGTTTTTTTGCGAGCGGTGCGGCACGTATGTGTGGAGCAAATATTACGCTTCGCCGGGCGATACGGTGTTGCTTCGCGTCGGGACGCTCGATCGACCGGAAGCGGTCAAGCCAGATGTGCACATTTTTACGAGAAGCAAACTGCCGTGGTTCAATCTGCCGAAGGATGTTCGGGCGTTCGAAACGTTTTATGAGCTCAAAGAAGTCTGGCCGGCGGAAAGCCTGGAACGTTTGCGTCGCAATGCAGCCGAGCAGAGTTGATGGGTTGTAATTACATTTCGGTTATTTCAGAAAAGGACCCGTTCAATCGCGAAAGATTCGGTAAAATTATCATCACAAGCCAAAGCAAGTAGGTATCGATCCATGCGTCAGTTCATTCGACACCCCTCGGACGTACCGATCGAGATTCAGTGCACACCCGATCGTGACTACGTTCGACGATCCACTAAGAATGTCAGCTTCGGTGGACTCGCGTTCTCTTCGGACGCGGCTCTGGAACCGGAAACCATCATCGCGTTGCGCATCCCGTATTTGCGGCCCGCGTTCGAAGTGACGGCGGCGCGGGTCGCATGGTGCCAAAACGACGGCGATCAATATGCCGTCGGCGTTCAGTTTCTCGACTCGGAAGAAGCGTTTCGAGTTCGCATGGTCGAGCAGGTTTGCCACATCGAGAGCTATCGGAAGGATGTCGCGCAACGGGAAGGACGCCAGCTGACCGCCGAGGAAGCCGCGATGGAATGGATCAGCCGATATGCATCGGCGTTTCCGAATCCGTGAGGATTGCGCAACGCGACCAAGTCGACTGGTTCACTTAAGGAGGGCGACTTGTGAGTAAACGAAGCGTCAAATCTTACATCTGGGACGAGGTCGAGACTCTTGCGTCGCGGGAGATGGAGAAGCTCCAGGTGGAGCGCTTGCGGGCCGGCGTCGATCGGCTGTCTAAGACTGTTCCTTTTTACAAAGACAGACTGACTCAAGCGAACGTGACGGCCGACAGTATCCGCTCTCTCGAGGATTTGGATCGATTGCCATTCACCACCAAGGGAGATCTGCGCGACAATTACCCTTACGGTTTGGTCGCCGTACCGATGAAAGATGTTATTCGCGTCCACGCTTCTAGCGGAACCACCGGTAAGCCGACCGTAGTGGCTTACACGCGCAACGACATAAATCTCTGGTCCGATTTGATGGCCCGTACGTTGGCGGCAGCAAGTGTCACTGAGGACGACGTGGTTCACAACGCCTATGGCTATGGTCTATTCACCGGCGGACTTGGTTTTCACTACGGCGCCGAGGAGATCGGCGCCGCGGTCATTCCGATCTCGGGCGGCAACACCAAGCGGCAAGTGATGATCATGAGAGACTTTGGCAGCACGGTGTTGTGCTGCACGCCGTCCTATTCTCTGTTGATTTCCGAAGTCGCCAACGAAGATAATGTCGATCTGAAAACGCTGCCTTTGCGGGTCGGTATTTTCGGCGCGGAGCCGTGGTCGGAATCCATGCGCGATGAAATCGAATCGCGTCTGAACATTGTCGCGCTGAATATCTACGGACTATCGGAGATTATCGGACCGGGTGTCTCGGTGGAGTGTACCGACAAGCGCGGCATGCACATCTTCGAGGATCACTTTATTGCCGAGATCGTCGATCCGGATACCGATCGACGCCTCCCGGACGGCGAAGTCGGCGAACTGGTCTTAACCTGCGTGACCAAAGAGGCGCTGCCGTTGATCCGCTACCGGACGCGAGACCGGACGCGTCTGACGCGCGATAAGTGCCCGTGCGGCCGGACGACCGCGCGCATGGAAAGACTCATCGGGCGCACCGACGATATGATCATCGTGCGCGGCGTCAATGTGTTTCCCTCGCAGATCGAGACCGTCCTGTTACAGATGGGTGAAGTCGAGCCGCACTACCAGATCGTCGTCGATCGTAGCGTAGACTACATGGATGAACTGGACGTGCTGGTCGAGGCGCCTGTGGAGATTCACGGCAATCAAGAGCGGCTGGTCCAGATTGAAAAACGCTTGAGCTACGAGGTGCAGAGCGCCCTCGGCATCGTCTGCAAAGTCAAACTCGTCGGCCCGCGGGAAATCGCACGGAGCGAAGGTAAAGCGGTACGTGTGGTTGATAAGCGAACGATTTAGACTGGGCGTCCGAAGACTTCGGCCGCCGGAACGGCATCAAATTGATCCACCTGAGGGAAAGGGGTTAGCGATGAAATTCGAAACAATCGACTTCGAGAAAGAAGGCAGAGTCGGCGATTTGACGCTCAACCGTCCGCATTTGCTCAACGCGATGAATTATCAAGGCTCCCTCGACCTAAACCGTGCCGCGGAAATGATCCGCGACGACGCGGATCTCCGGCTGGTGCTGATTCGCGGTGCAGGTCGTGCCTTCTGCACCGGCATTGATTTAAAGCAGCTCGCCGCCGGAGACACGCCGCATCAGTATTACGAGAATTGGGACCGGGCGCTGAGAGTTCTCGAGCAGTCCGAAAAGATTCTGATCTGCGCAATGCACGGCTACTCACTGGGTGGCGGATTGCAGTTGGCCTTGGCTTGCGACATTCGCATCGCGACCGAGGAGTGCCAGCTTGGACTGCCCGCGATTAAAGAGGGGATTGTCCCTGGGCTGGGCACATGGAGGCTGTCCCGTTATATCGGCCTTGGTCGAGCCAAGTGGATGACGCTGTCCGGAGAAAACATCGACGGTCGCAGTGCCTATCAAATTGGCTTAATCGATCACATCGTCAAAGCTGAATCCTTCGATGAGGAAGTAAAAGCTCTGGTCGAGAAGTACTCGCGGGTTTGCTCGGAAGGCACGCGCCAATCAAAAATGCTCCTTAACATGTCCTTCGATATGCCCCACGGCGAGTTTTTTGAAGAATATTTGCGCCGCCAGCAAATCGCACTGAAGTCACCGGATCATCAAGAGGCCATGGCAGCTTATCGCGAAAGACGGGAGCCGGTTTTTAGAAGTTGAGTTAAGATGTTGCGATGAGATGAACGAACGAACTAACTGGTGCGTCCATCCGTGCGCGTCCATTTTTTCGGATGATCAGCTTTCTTCCTCCATAACCCGCGTCGAAGCGTGTGGCGGGTGATGCCGCTCTATATGTTGAAGATCACGGCGCCACCGTTCCTCGGCGGCCGAACGCCCGCCGGTGTTCGTGAGTACGACGTGCGGTATAAACGTGGCTAGGTTTTGCCCATCAGGGCGAGATCTGAAAACACCCTCAGACTCTGTACAAACGTGAAGCAATCTTTCTGGCTAATAGCGTTGCTGATCGGCGCTGGCGTTCTTCAAGGATGCCGCAAGGATGCTAATTCTTTTTTTCCGGCCGGCCGTCCGGGATGGCGATGGCACATAACCGCGTGATCGATGATAGAACTAATGCGCATCCTACAAGCATTCCCGGATGCGAACGAATCGCATAAGTTGAGTTGGCAGGATTCGCTCGCCGCGTGGTGGCACGCAGAGAATGGGCGAGCTCGAATTCTTGCGGCTTTGCCGCACTTAACTAAGGAGGAGCTGCATAGCCTGGAGGCTTGGGTGACTGTACGCAGTAGCTCGTCGCCCCAAAAAGCCGCGGCGATGCTGGACGAGGTTGCAAGAGAGATAAGTGCACAGCGAAAGGAAGAAGGACAATCGAAGTAATTATTCTTGCTAGGGGAACGCGGCCAGAAATCGTCACCGTCAGAAGTTTTCACGCCGTGATACACTGCTACCGAGCTGAGGGCGAAGACTGACAATGATTGCGATTGGGATACTGGTTCTCTTTATCTTTCTGCTCGTGATTACGCCATGGCGCCGTCTCACTATTTCCGGACGACTTTGGGCTTCGGCGGCCTGTTTCAACACCGTCGTGTTCTTCAGCATGCCGACGCCGCCGGCCACGTCGCCATGGCGGCCGGTCGTCGGAGGTGTGTTGGCGGCGAGCGCCGGCTTAAGCCTGGTGCTAGCTCTGCTGGGCTTAGTGTTTCGGCGCGGCAAGGCTGTAGAGCCTGGAGCACGCGCCGCTTTGCGCGCACCCCTGATCATCGGCGCACTGCCGGCTGCGTTCTACGTCTTCTTCTGGGTTATCGGACCCCTGTATTGAAGGATGAGTCGTATAATCGGGTTCATAAGCTGATAAAGGCTTGCCATATAGTTCCTCAACCATCACATTAATTAGTCAAAAATTGCCGCGCGCCATCTTTCCCGTCAATCTCGATGAGAATCCTATCTTTATGTTTGGCCGGGCGAAGCGGCCAATCGGGGTAGCGAAAGCGATTCCCGCACAGCCGATGGCGTGTTATCATAACAGCCTGGTGGAATTATGAAGGCTATGAAGGATCACAGCAGTAGGTTCGCGAAGCACCGGTCTCTTGAGAACCTGAATATCTCGTCGTTCGACCTCATGCCGTCGCCGAAGGAGATCCACGACCGTGTGCCGATCTCCGACCGGGCGTCCGATACCGTCTTCGAAGGACGCGAGACGATTAAAACTATCCTCGATCGTAAAGACCATCGGCTTTTTATAGTCGTCGGTCCGTGTTCCATTCATGATCCGATTGCCGGCTACGACTACGCCCAGCGTTTAAAAAAGTTGGCCGACGAAGTCAGCGACACGCTGTACATCATCATGCGCGTCTATTTCGAGAAGCCGCGCACATCCGTCGGCTGGAAGGGCTTCATCAACGACCCGCGCATGGACGATTCCTTCCATATCGAAGAGGGAATGGAGAAGGCGCGCGCCTTTCTCTTACAAGTAAACGAGCTGGGCATGCCCGCCGCGACCGAGGCACTAGATCCGATCGCGCCGCAGTATTTGGGCGACCTGATTTCATGGACCGCCATCGGCGCGCGCACCTCCGAATCGCAAACCCACCGCGAAATGGCCTCCGGATTGTCGACCCCGGTGGGCTTCAAAAACGGCACCGACGGCAGCATCGATGTGGCGATCAATGCCGTCAAGTCCTCTGCCAGGCCGCATAGTTTTCTCGGCATCAACATGCAAGGACGCTCGTCGGTCGTGCGCACGCGCGGGAATGCTTACGGACACATCGTGCTGCGCGGCGGCGGCGACGGCGCCAACTACGATACCGCCAATATTTCATTGGCCGAAAAGGCGCTTGCCAAGGCCAACTTCGCGCCGAACATCGTCGTCGACTGCTCGCACGCTAATTCATCAAAGGATCACAACCTGCAAACGATGGTCATGTCCGACTGCGTCCAGCAAATCTGCGACGGCAATCGTTCCATCGTCGCCGTGATGATCGAGAGCAATATCGAGGCCGGCAACCAGCGGATCCCCGAAGATCTCTCCAAGCTGAAATACGGTTGTTCGGTGACCGATCCGTGCATCGATTGGCCGACCACACAAATCACGATCCGCAAAGCGCGGGATGTTTTGAAAGACGTCTTGCCGCAACGAAGAAAATAAGCAGCCAATCCTTGCCGGAGGAATTGAGAAGCGCCGTCTTGCGCACTTCGCCAAGCGAAGCAGCTTTTACTCGGCACACGAGAAATTTCCTGATCAGCTGCGGACTCTTGCAGGTTTACATTGATGCGACGAATCCGAATTCCAATAGGGGGCCTGTTGTCTATAATCGGAAGGAGTGATTTATGACCGAGCCACAACCCACGAGAGCGGAGATGACTCCCGAAGAGCTAGAACGACTCTGGGTGGAACATCTTGCAGGTGAATTCACGACCAAAGATGTGGAGGCTACACTGGCGACGATGGTCGATGACGCGTTCATCAATCACATGCCCGTCAACACGGGCGGGCGTGGCAAAGACGAGTTGCGCGCGTTTTATCGTGATGATTTCATTCCGTCTTGGCCGGACGATGTGCAGATGACGCCGGTCAACCGCGTCATTGGGAGCGGCCAGTTGGTGGACGAGTTGCGCGTTACGTTCACGCACAGCAGGCCGATGAATTGGTTCTTGCCGAACGTGGCTCCGACAAACAAGCGAGTGACCGTTGATTTCGTGGTGGTTGTACAGTTTCGCGGAGACAAACTTGCCTGTGAACGGATTTATTGGGATCAAGCAAGCGTGTTGCGCCAAGTAGGACGTTTAACCGAATAGTTATTGAGAACCATCGAAGGCGTGCGCACTCTCGATTGAATCCGATGAATTTTGTTCACCCACAATCGGATTGCGTTGTCGTCGGCGCGAGCTTCGCAGGCCTAGCGTGCGCGAGCGCGCTGGCGCGCACCGGCATGCGCGTTACCGTGTTGGAGCGAAAGTCCGACCCCGGCGAAAAGCTTCACACCACGGGAATCATTGTCAAAGACGCCATCGATCAAATCCCACTCCTCGACGGTCTGCCGCCCGACTTGGTTCATCGCATCAACGGCGTGCGACTCTACGCGCCGAATCTGCGCTACGTGGATCTTTCCGCGCCGGGTTACTACTTTCTCGCGACCGATACACCCAACGTCATGCGTTGGCTCGCTGCGCAGGCCGAACGAGCGGGTGCACAGATCGTCTATCGGAAATCATTTGCGCAAGCGGAACGCCTACAGAGCGGCTTCGGTCTCGGCGACATCGGCACGACGCGCTTTCTGGTTGGCGCCGATGGGCCAGGCTCACGAGTCGCGCAGGCGCTAGGACTCGGACAAAGCACTCAGTTTCTGTTCGGCGTCGAGCACGAGTATGAGGGAGTGGAGATTGCCGAGCCGCACAAGCTGCATTGCTTTATCGATCGTTGCTTGGCGCCGGGATATATCGCTTGGGTAGTGTCGGGAGTTGGGGTTGTTCAAGTCGGCCTCGCTCGGCGTATTCATGGCGACGAGTCAATGGCGACTTCAGCCATGGCGGCGTTCTTGGAAAAAATTGCACCGCTGTTCGATTTTCGCCGGATGCGGCCGGCGTCCGTGCGCGCCGGAATGATTCCCTGCGGCGGAGTTGTGCGACCCGTAGCAGCCAAACGCGTGCTGCTGGTGGGCGACGCGGCTGGAATGGTCTCACCGGTAACCGCCGGCGGCATTCATACTGCGCTGAAGCACGGACTGTCCGCGGGTCATGCGATCGCCGATTATCTCGACGGCAAGAGCGAGGACCCGAGCGGCTGGTTCGTCCGCTCTTATCCGCGATTTCGAACCAAACGCGTATTGCGCTTTCTGTTCGATCACTTTCAAA
>Ga0210378_10002149_pt1 | contig 10072 bp, 9 predicted proteins | sample PLM1_60_b1redo_FD_155465 | JGI IMG/M metagenome (GOLD analysis project Ga0210378, IMG submission 155465) | Groundwater sediment microbial communities from an aquifer in East River, Colorado, USA - PLM1_60_b1 redo | ecosystem: Environmental > Terrestrial > Soil > Riparian zone | place: USA: East... | reverse complement strand
CGCCCAGGTACTCGGGGGACTGGGAGAACGACAGGCGCCGCTCCCGGCGTGGCGCCACCCCGACCGTGCCCAGGAACGGCCGCAGCGGCAAGGCCACCGTGCCACCCCGGTAGGGGAAGGCGGCGATGCCGTCGCGGTAGGGGACGCGGCGCAGCTCGGGGGCGAGCGGCTGCTCGAGGGTGAATCCCTCGTGCTGCAGCGCCCCGAACCCGCCGAACACGCCGGTCCAGGCCTCGCCGGCGGCCGGGACCGGGTCGACCCGGTGCAGCTCGACCTCGACCACGTCGCCGGGCCGGGCCCCGGCCAGGTGGAACGGCCCGGTCACCGGGCAGGCGCCGCCGAGCCGCTCCAGCACCTGGTCGATGTGCAGCCCGCCCGACGCGGCCCCGCCATCGGCCGGGCGCGCGGCCCTACGCTCCGCCAGGCGAGCCTTGGCCAGGCCGCACAGCGAGTCGGCGGTCTCGACCACCACCCGCTCGCCGTCGGCGACCTCGGCCACCGGCTCGGCCTCGGGGTCGAAGAACAGGGTGGTGGCGGTGCGGGGGAACCGCCGCATCACCCGGTCTCGCGCAGGGCCGCGGCGGCCTCGATGAAGCAGGCCAGCGGGGCCTTGAGGATGCCGGCCCCGATCTGGCCGCCGTCCTTGCCGGCCAGGCCGCCGTCGATCACCGGCACCACCCCGGTGGCGACCACCTTGTTGACGTCGATCCCGGTCGGGGTCCCGCGGAAGCCGAGATAGGGGATCTTGAACGCGGGGTGCTCGCCGTGGGTGATGTCGTACATGGACAGGTTGTGGGCGACCATCGCCTCGGGCCCGCCGCCCTGGTAGGCCTGGAGGCCGAAGGCGGCCGCCTGGGCGAAGCCGCCGAGGCCGACGGTCTCGGTGATGTGGCTCTCGCCCCCGATCCACTGGATGTCGTCTTCGGTGTAGCCCTCGAACAGCTTGGCCTCCACGGTCGGCAGCGGCCCCCTGAACCAGCGGGGCCCGAGCCCGCTGACCCGGATGGCGTACTCCTGGCAGCTGATGGTCATGGCCGTGACCAGGCTGGAGCCGGCCACCCCGGCGGCGGCGTCGGCCAGCACCTTGGCCGCCGCCATCGAGCAGCGCAGGAAGAAGTAGTCGGCCGCCTGCAGGAAGTCGAGGGCGTCGCGGACCTCGTCGTCCCAGCCGTCGCCGGCCAGCTCCAGCAGGACGCCGAACAGCTCGCGGGTGAACAGCAGCGTCGCCGCGGTGTTGCGGCTGTGCAGCTCGTCGCCCATGTGCAGGGCCCGGCGGATGATCGGCACCAGCGGGATGCCGCCGGCCCGGCGGACGCCCGCGCCGAGCAGCGGCCCGAGCGACCCGGCCAGGTAGTCGAGGCCGCGGCGGACCTCCTCGTCGTAGACGCCGTAGTTCAGGCGCTTGCGCGACTCGCCCTCGTAGAGGTTGCAGAAGCCGCGGTTGCCGTAGCGGGCGCTCTCCACCACCAGCACCGGCATGGAGGCGGTGTAGATGCCGGCAACCGAGCCGACGCAGCCGTGGTCGTGGCAGGCGGCGAGGCGGATGCGGCCGGTCCGGATGGCCGCATCCGCCTCCTCAACGCCGCCGGCCAGCTCCTCGTAGACGGCGGCGTGCAGGACCGCCCGGCGCTGGCCGCCGTGGTAGGCCTCCCACGGCAGGGGCGCGCCCGAGGTGAGGATGGTCTCCGGGGTCATGCCCGGCACCACCACGCCGGCCGGCCGGACGTCGACCAGCACCGGGTCGGCGGTGGTGAGCCGGGTGAACGCATCCTGGTTGGCGGGCATGGTCGGGTACCTCCATCACCAGAGGTGCAGGTAGCGCTCGCGCTCCCACTCGCCGACGACGGTGTTGTACTCCCGCCACTCGGCCCGGCGGAGGCGAACATAGGTGGCGTGCAGCTCCGAGCCGAACACGGCCCTGGCCAGCGGGTCGGCCTCGAACTCGTCGATCGCCTCGCCGAGGGTCGCCGGGACCCGGCGGACCCCCGAGGCCTCCAGCTCCTCCTCGCCGACCGAGTAGGTGTCGACGTTGACCGGGTCGCCGGCCTTGAGCCGCCGCTGGATCCCCTCGAGGCCGGCGGCCAGGGTGATGGCCGCGCCCAGGTAGAAGTTGCAGGCGCTGTCGGCGATGCGCAGCTCCAGGCAGCGGCGGTTCATGGGCAGGCGGCACATCAGGGTCCGGTTGTTGTGCCCGTAGGCCCGGTACACCGGCGCCCAGGAGATCTCGTTCATCAGCCCGCGGGGCAGCATGCGCTTGTAGGAGTTGACCGTCGGGCAGACGACGGCGGTGATCGCCCCGGCGTGTTCGAGCACCCCGGCGGTGAACTGGTAGGCCAGCTCGCTGTAGCCGCGGTCGGGCCGCTGGTCGACCCCTGGCGCGCCGGGCCCGCCCCGCTCGGCCTCGAACAGGTTGCGGCCGCTGGCCGGGTCGGCCAGGCTCAGGTTGTAGTGGGCGCCCGAGCCGAACGCCTGCGACCACGGCTTGGGCATGAAGGTGGCGATGCAACCGAGCGAGCGGGCCACATGCTTGGCCATCAGCCGGAACACCACCATGCGGTCGGCCATGGCCAGCGCGTCGGTGTAGCCGAAGTCGAACTCGTACTGCCCGTCGCCGCCCTCGTGGTCGAACGAGTACACGTCCCAGCCCAGCTCGTCGAGATAGGTGACCATGGGGCCGAGGAACGGCTCGGCCAGCATGGTCGCCTCCAGGTCGTAGCCGCGGGTTGGGGCGTTGTCCAGGTCGGCGGCGACCAACGGCCGCCACTGGCCGTCGACCTGGCGCAGCACGTACACCTCGGGCTCGACGCCCAGGTTGGGCAGGTAGCCCATGGCCGCGGCCGCCTCCACCTGGCGGCGCAGCACCCGGCGAGAGTCGTGGCTGTAGGGCTCGCCGTGGAAGTACAGGTCGGCGGCGGCCAGCGCGTACCGGGTGTCCCAGGGCAGGACGATGAGGCTGTCCAGGTCGGGGCGGCTGACGCACTCGTCCTCGTTGGGGCCGAGCTTGCCCATCCCCTCCAGCGCCCCGACGGTGTACAGCTCGGAGCCGGCGACCATCGACTCGAAATGGCTAAGGGGCACGCACTTGGACTTGGGGACGCCGTTCAGGTCGGTGTAGGCCCCGAACACGTATCGCACGCCGGCCGCCTCCAGCCGCCGCCGCGCCTCCTGCACCTCCGTCATCGGGAACCTCCTCGCTCGCCTCGCCCTAGCCGGTCGTCGCCTGGTAGCGCAGGACCTTGCCGCCGCCGACGGTCACCAGCACCCCGCGCAGCACGCCCTCGCCGTACTCCGAGCCGGCGTTGACGGCCAGGGTGCGGCCCATCCGCACCGCACCCCCGGATTCGTGGATGTGGCCGTGCAGGCTGAGCAGGGGCTGGTGGCGCTCGATGGCGTCCCTGACCGCGGTCGACCCGACCGGCGCGGTCACCTCTCCGCCAATGGAGGTGCGCACCTTGAGGTCCTGGCCGAGCAGCGGGGCGGTGTCGAGGCGCGAGTCGAAGGGTGGGACGTGGATGTTGAACAGGGCACCGCCGGGGTTGGCGAGCCCGGCGGCCAGGGCGTCCAGGCGCTCGGCGATGGCCTCCTCCGGGTACTCGCGCGGGGTGTCCCAAGGGGTCTTGTTGGTCCACCCGGTGGTGAGCAGCTCATGGCCGGGGGCGATCTCGACGATCTCCCCCTCGGCCAGGGCCACCCGCTCGCCCCCGTGCTCCCTGAGCACGTCGTCGACCATCCAGGGGTCGTCGTTGCCGGGGGCGGTGAGGATGCGCACCCCCGAGCCGGCCAGACGCTCGTCGGCGTGGCGCAGCCAGCGGCGAAGGGTCGAGGCCATCAGCTCGGCGAACAGCTGCTCGACCGCCTCCGGGTTGGCCTCCAGGTGCCGATGCTCGTCCTGGCCCATCCGCCGCGTGTAGCTGCCCGCGACCCGGGCCTGGCGCTCCAGCTCCTGCGCGCCGGCCTCGTCCAGCAGCCGCCGCCGGCCGTGGACCCAGGCCAGCCACCGCCCACCCGGCTGCTCGACCAGGGGCACGATCAGCTTGCCGGTGAGGTCACCGCCGAGCACCAGCAGGTCGGCGCCGTAGAAGCCGGCCGCGGCCACGAACTTCCGGAAGCAGGTCTCCGAGCCGTGCAGGTCGGTGGCGAAGAACAGGGTGGTCGCGTCCGGGTCCGGGCCGGTCGACCTCTGCCGCCGCAGGGGCACGTCAGTACACCGCCTCGCGCTCGTCGACGTCCTGCCACCACTGCATGCGCTCGCCGACCCGGGCCCTGGCCCGCCACCTGACCGTCTTCGGCGCGGCCTCGATGGCGTCGAGCAGGGCATCGACCCGCTCCACGACCTGCCCGCCGGCGCCGTTGCCCGGCGGGCCGGCCCGCAGCGCGGCCAGGTTGGCGGTGGCGGTGTGGTGGAAGCCCCAGTCGCGGCCCAGCAGCCCGGCGACGTAGCCGGCGTCGATCACCTCGCCGGCGTCCGGCCCCCCCTCCGACCCGGCGGCCACCGGGTGGGTGGCCAGCACCGCCGCGGCGTCCATCCGGTCGGTGACCGTCTGCCGGACGATCTGGAGCTTCTGCAGCAGCAGCTCCTCGACCGGCACGGTGACGTCGCGAAGGCCGAGCCGGTCGCGCAGCTCGATGGTGTGGCAGAACTCGAGCCGGTCGACGAACACGTCCAGCTCCAGCCCGGTGGACGGGTGCCGGAAGGCGTAGCGCCGGCCCTCCATGGCCACCAGCAGGTCGCGGTCGACCTGCCAGCCGCGCTCCTCCAGGAGCCGCCGCAGCCCGCTGCGGTCCTCGTGCCGGCAGATCACGTCGATGTCCTTGGCCGGCCGGCCGAGCCGGTCGAGGGCGGCCGCGGCCGGCTGGCAGTGCAGGCGGATGCCGGTGGAGCCGACCAGCCGGAGCAGGTGGCCGCGCGCCCCGGCCGCGACCACGAGGGCGACAGCCTCCTCGTGGACCGCCGCCCAGCCGGGTCGGGGCGCCAGCCCGGCCATCACTCGATGGGGATCTGCCGGAAGGCCAGGTCGACGTCGATCCCCTGCCGGCGCCGGTACAGCTTGGTGCCGATGAACCAGGCCAGTCCGAAGACCACCATGCCGAGCACGATCCAGAACTCCCGCGACAGGTGGTCGAGGGTGAACATCGGGCCGGCGGCGATCGGGTCGTTCCAGAGCAGGAACAGCACCAGGGCGAAGAAGGCCAGCGAGATGGCCGCCGTGACCACCATCACCGGCACCCCGCCGATCCTCGACCCGGCCGCCGGGGACGCCTGGAACAGCTCGCGCCGCGACCGGGGGAACAGGATGGCCGCCACCATGGCCGCCCCCCAGACCACCACCAGCGCCTCGATCAGGCTGAGGAAGGCGATGTTGCGGTAGGCGATCAGCCACATGAACAGGATCGCCCCGGCGGTCGACAGGCCGATGGCGACCACCGGGGTGTGGAACCGCCGGCTGACGTGGCCGAGGCGGTCGGGGGCCAGCCGGTCGAACGACCAGGCGATCATCGTCCGGGTGGTGTAGGCCAGCTCGGCCGGGATCCAGAACCAGATCCAGGCGACGAAGGTGGCCATGATCACCGTGGCCAGGAGCACGTTGCTGGTGAGGATCCCGGCCAGCACCGTGAACCAGGGCGAGGCGCCGACCGAGGCCTCGGTCGACCCCTCGGCGATCCCGGAGATCGAGTTGAAGCCGATCGCGCCCTGGAACTCGTAGCCGAACGCCTTGGCCGCCAGCCCGTCGAACAGGGCGATCAGCACGCCGGTGGCGGCGACCGCGCCGAGCATGCCGAACAGCTGGGAGCGGCGGACCCGCTTGACCTCGCCGCCGAGCCCGATCGACTGCACGGCCCCGAGCAGGGGCAGCAGCGGGAAGACCAGGAACTGGATCGAGGTGCCGAGATTGAAGCTCCCGGTGGTGTAGCCGTTCTGCTTGGCGGTGGCGACCACCCCGCCGTAGTCGAGCCCGGTGAGCTTCTGGAGGTTGTCCTGGAAACGGCTGCGGCTGCCGAGCAGCATGACCGCGATCAGCACAAGGGTGCCGACCACGGCCAGGGCGAACAGCACCTTCTGGACCGAGAAGTAGCGGCGGGTTCCGGTGGCCAGGAGCAGCCCGGCCGCCACCAGCACGGCCGTGCCGATCCAGAACACGCCGCTCGGCTCGGCGGTGGAGGCGGCCCAGTCGAGCAGGGTCTGGTTGTCGGCCACCACCCCGACGGTGGCCAGGAACGACGACAGCCCGACCTTGACGATCAGCGAGGCCGCGAAGGCGGCGTAGTAGAGCAGGATCACGGTCTCGACCAGCGAGCCGACGAAGGCGAAGCCGGGGCTGAGACCGCGCGACAGCGACACGTAGACGCCGCCGGACCGGGGGAAGATCACCGACCAGAAGTAGAAGGTGGCGGCGACGGCCAGCATGCCCGCGGCCGCGAGCAGGGTCGACAGCCAGACGCCGGCCCCCGGGTAGAGGCTCGGGCCGTAGTACTGGTTGAGGGCGATCGCGATGCCGACCGACACCAGCCCCACGTTGTAGATGAACACGTCGGCGGACCCGGCGACCCGGATCAGCCCCGACGCCGGTCGCGAGAAGACCCCGCGGCCGGTCAGGTCGGCCTGTTGCGCCACCGCCCAACCTCCTTGGACGCCGTTGCCCCCACCAAGGCAGACGGTTACCAGCCGCGAGTTTGGATGTCAACGTTGCATGGCCCCCAGGGATCGGATATCGACCTTGAATGCCCGATAGTGGTTGAATATCGAGCGAAGATCCTGGGAAGGGGGCTGGTGTGCACCGTGGCCGCAGCCCGATCGACGAGGTCGACCGGGAGATCATCCGGCTGCTGCAGCGCGACGGGCGGACCAGCAACACCGACATCGCCAGGGCGCTGGACGTGACCGAGACCACCATCCGCAAGCGGATCGCCCGGCTGATCGACGAGGACCTGGTCAACGTGGTCGCGGTGCCGACCCCGCGCGCGGTCGGCATGACCCTTTCGGCCATCATCGGGATCTCGGTCCAGCTCCCGGGCCTGCAGACGGTGTCCGAGCGGCTGGTTGCCTACCCGGAGGTCCGCTATGTCGGGGTGGCCACCGGGCGCTACGACATCATCGTCGAGGCCTTCTTCAACGACCACGAGCACCTGCTGGAGTTCGTCTCGCGGAAGCTCGGCGCGCTCAAGGGTGTGACCGGGGCCGAGACCAGCCTGATCCTCAAGGTGGCCAAGTTCTCCTACGAGTGGGAGATCCCCTGACCGCCGCTCAGCCGAGCTTGGTCAGGGCGCGGCGCAGGTTGCGGGTTCCCTGGCCGATGCGCTGCTCGTTCTCGATCAGGGCGAACCGCACGTGGCCGTCGCCGCCGGGGCCGAAGCCGATGCCGGGCGAGGTGGCCACCCTCGCCTCCTTCACCAGCAGGGAGGCGAACTCCAGCGAGCCGAGCTCCCGGTAGGGCTCGGGGATCGGCGCCCACAGGAACATCGACCCTCGCGGCGGGTCGACCTCCCAGCCGATCCGCCGCAGCCCGTCGCAGAGGGCGTCCCGCCGCGACTGGTAGATGGCCTGGGCCCGCTCGGGGTGGTCGGGGTCCTCGTTGAGGGTCACGGTCGATGCGATCTGGATCGGCTGGAAGGCGCCGTAGTCGAGGTAGGACTTGAGCTTGGCCAGCGCCTGCACGACCTCGGCGTTGCCGACCAGGTAGGCCATGCGCCAGCCGGCCATGGAGTACGACTTGGTCATCGAGTAGAGCTCGACCGCGCACTGCATGGCGCCCTCGGCCTGCAGGATCGACGGCGGGCGGAAGCCGTCGAAGCCGAGCTCGGCGTAGGCGTTGTCGTGGACCAGCAGGACCTCGTTCTCGAGGGCGAAGTCGACGATCCGCTGCATGAAGGCCAGGTCGACGCAGGTGGTGGTCGGGTTGTGGGGGAACGAGAGCACGATCACCCTGGGGCGGGGCCAGGAGAAGCGGTAGGCCTGCTTGACGTTCTCGAAGAAGTCCTCGCCGGTCCCGATCGGGATCTCGCGGACCTCGGCCCCGGCGAACAGCGGCCCCCAGATGTGGATCGGGTAGGAAGGCGACGGCACCAGCGCCGCGTCGCCCGGTTGCAGCAGCACCCACATCAGATGCGAGAAGCCTTCCTTGGCCCCGATGGTGGTGATGGCCTCGGTGTCGGGGTCCAGCGCCACCCCGAACCGCCTGGCGTACAGGCCGGCCACGGCCTGGCGCAGCTTGGGGATGCCCCGGCTGGCCGAATAGCGGTGGTTGCGGGGGTTGCGGACCGCCTCGCACAGCTTGTCGACGGCGGTCGCCGGCGACGGCAGGTCGGGGTTTCCGAAGCCCAGATCGATCACGTCCTCGCCGGCCCGCCTGGCCGCCACCTTGAGCCCGTCGATGATGGTGAACACGTACGGCGGCAGGTTCGTGATCCGGCGGAACTCCACTGGCGACCCCCGATCTGGCCTGGTGCGTGAGACCCGAAGCCTACCCGCTCGAGCCCGCCGAACCCTCGGGTGGCGGGTGGCGGGGGCGCTCGGGTAACGTCTGGCCCTTGTGAAGGACCCGATCTCGCCGATTGCCCCACGGGCCTCCGGCCGATGACCTGGACGTCCGGCGCCCCGGGAGCCCTCGAGTGGCATCCCGGCCCCGGGGCGGAAGAGCTCGTCCGCCGAAGGACGCAGCTCCTGGTGCTCTCCGAGCAGCTGCTGGGCCGGGAGCGGAGCCTTGCCGCCTTCCGCGGCGAGCTGCACGCCTTCGAGACCAGCTACCGCAAGGCGCTCGGCGCCCGCTACGCGCGCCTCGACGACCTGGCCGAACGCCTGGAACAGACCGCGGAGCTGGGCGACGGCGACCGGCCGGGCCCGGACCTGGCCGCCGACAGCCCGGCCGATCGCTATCCCGGTCAGGGCCTGCCCGGTGGGCAGAACTGGGCCTGGGGCGAGCGCGAGCCGGAGCCGGAGCAGCGCCCGGTGATCAACGACGACGCCAAGCGGCTGTTCCGTCTCCTGGCCCGCCGAATCCATCCCGACCTGGCCGGCGACCCGGTCGAGCGGGAGCGGCGCACCAACCTGATGGTGGCGGCCAACTTCGCCTACGAGCAGGGCGACGTTGCCGCCCTCGAGCGCCTGCTGGAGGACTGGCAGCGGAGCCCCGAGGCCGTGACCGGCAGCGGAGCCGCGGCCGAGCTGGAGCGGACCCTGCGCCGCATCGCCCAGGTCGAGGCCAGCATCGCCGGCATCGACGAGGAGCTGGCCGAGCTGGAGGCGTCGGCCATGGGCTGGCTGCGCCGCCGGGTCGAGAAGGCCGCCCGCGAGGGCTGGGACCTGCTGGCCCACATGGTCAGGGAGCTGGACCGCCAGATGACCGAGGCGCAGCTGGAGCTCGACCGCCGGGCGGCCGGGTCGGACGCCGTCGCCTGGCGCACCGGCTGACCAGGCTGGCCGCCATGCTCGGACTCCTGTAGCGCGCGATACCGGTGACTTTGGGGCCACCCGCGTGGTCTGGTATACACGGCTGCCTGCATTGGTGGCGGGAGGCCGGGGGAGGAGCGCGTTGAGCGAGGTCGCCGGACGGACGGCCCCGAGCCGGGTGTGGCTGCTGGTGGTGATCCTGATGATCGGGCTGGCGCTGGCCGGCCCGGTGGTGATGGTCCGCGACCAGCTCGCCGACCGGGCCGGCGAGCCGACCGCGGCCGAGGGGTCGCAGTCGGCACGACCGTGAGCTGGTCCAACACCGGCCAGCGGCCGCACACGGCCACCGACAGGGGCGGCACCTTCGACACCAGGCCGATCGATCCGGGCGGCAGCGCCGAGGTCACCCTCAGCGTGCCGGGCACCTACTTCTACTTCTGCCGCATCAACCCGTCCAAGATGAACGGGACCGTGACCGTTGAGGCGGGCGACGACCCGGCGCGGGCGGTCAGGGTCCAGGCGGTCGACGAGGGCCAGATCGGCGACAAGCTCCGCTTCGACCCGCCCAAGCTGACCGTCGCCGCCGGCGCCACCCTGCTGGTGGCCAACGTCGGCGGCAAGCCGCACACCCTCACCGCCGACGACGGCTCCTTCGACACCGGCATCGTCGACCCGGGCGCCCAGGGC
>Ga0210378_10002148_pt1 | contig 10074 bp, 5 predicted proteins | sample PLM1_60_b1redo_FD_155465 | JGI IMG/M metagenome (GOLD analysis project Ga0210378, IMG submission 155465) | Groundwater sediment microbial communities from an aquifer in East River, Colorado, USA - PLM1_60_b1 redo | ecosystem: Environmental > Terrestrial > Soil > Riparian zone | place: USA: East... | reverse complement strand
CCGCTGGGTCGGCCGGATCGGCCTCAACGAGATCCTGGACTGGCCCGGCCCCGACAAGGTCGAGGTCGGCTGGGAGCTGCACCAAGAGTTCTGGGGGCGGGGGCTTGCCACCGAGGGCGGCCGGGCCTGCGTGCGCTACGGCTTCGAGGTTGTGGGGCTGGAGCGGATCATGAGCGCCACCATGGCGACCAACGCGGCCTCCCGGCGGGTGATGGACAAGTGCGGCCTGCGGTTCCAGGGCGAGGTGCACCTGCCAGGAACCGTGGTGGCCTGGTACACCATCGACCGGGCGGACTGGCAGGCGCAGCAGCAACCGAGCCGGTAACGCAAGCTGCGCAGTGCCGGGCGGCAGTGCTGGCGGGGCGATGGTGGTCGCCGCGGTCACGGCCGTCCCTCCCGCTCGGCCAGGACACTGGTGGGGCGGCGTGGCCGGTGCAGCCGCCGCAGCCGCGCGACGGTCCAGCGCCGCCCGGCACTGAGCGCGCGCACCGGAAGCCTGGGCTTGGGCCAGTGCCGCTCGGCCACCGCGACCAGCTGCCCCGCGTCCAGGCCCTGGCGGGCGCCTTCGCGGATCAGGGCGGCGGTGGCGTCCTGGTCGCCGTCGCGGGCGGCGGCGGCCACCGCTAGCCGCAGCCGGTACCCGGCCGGCAGCGGCCCAGAGGGGGTTGGCGATGGGCTGGCCGACCCGGCGCCGTCGTCGGTGTCGGGCGGTGGCTCGATCGCCAGATGCCCCTGGAGGCCCGCCAGGGCGTCTAGACCGCCCGCCGCCTGAGCCTCGGCCCAGGTGCCGGGCACCCAGCAACTGTGACCAGGGCGGGAGGATGGGGATCCGACCCCGAGGTCACTCTTGAGGACGGGGCAAAGCTCACCGTCTCCAAGGACAAGCTCAGCAAGATCGGCGGAGGCAAGCGTAGCTGGTGGTAGTTCGATCCGCCGTCCACGACACAGCGGGATGCGCCTTCAACGCCAGGACCGTGGGGCCACATCGGGGCCACATCGTTCCCGAGCGTTAGGGACAACACCGGTCACCAACGGACGGTCAACGTGCCAGCTCAGCAGCTCCTTTCGGCCACCGTCGCAGGTCGCTTGATCGCCCCGGCGCTCCCTCGCACGGAGAAAGTCAGGCCGGTCCTCGACCTATGTGCAGCAGGCGTTCGGGCCTTACCGTGGCTGGAGCTACTGCGCCGGTGGGATGTTGTTGTTCAGCCGGAACAGGTTACCGGGGTCGTACCGCTTCTTGACCTCGGTGAGCCTCTGGAGATTTTGCCCGTAGGCGGCCCGGACGAGCTCGGCTGCTGCGGTCTCCTCCTGGCCGCTGAAGTTCAGGTAGGTCCCGCCGGTGCCGGAGAACCCCTCGGCTTGGCTGATGACCTCACGCACCCAGGCAACCTGCTCGGCGGTGTCGGTTGGGTCGACCCAGTTGCCGTCGACGCTGAACATGAACGGGGCGCTGCGGTCGCCAAACGCGGTCGCGGTGGCGGCCACCCTGCTCATCGCACCACCAAGCATCGGCACATGGACAATGGAGAGCGGGGAGGGCCGCTGCACGCCGTGGTGCACGATCAGGTCGCTGAGGTCCTCGGTCAGCTCGTTGAGGTAGATCGACTTCCAGTAGCTGGCCATCTGCCCCTTGGGGAAGAAGGCGTCGAACGCGGACTGGAACATCCGAAACGGCAGCTCGGTGCCCAGGTCGACCAGCGGCGTGCCCAGCTCCCGCAGCGGCTGCAGAACCCGCTGCCCCTGCTCGGGTGGCCCGGTGTAGACGGCCCCAACGATGAACACCTGCTGGTTGTGCACCTCCGGGGGCAGGTGGGGGTCCTCGGGCATCCACCAGAATATCGCCCTGCTCATGGCCTCCTCGGGAGCGGTGGCCGCCCAGGCCCGCCAGGCCCGGAACAGCTCACCGGCGTGGTCGACGGGGTACATCACCGCCGCGACCGGCACCACCGGTCCCAGCGGGTGGGCGGTGAACTCAAAGGTCGTGACGACACCGAAGTTGCCCCCTCCCCCGCGCACCGCCCAAAACAGGTCGGAGTTCTCGGTCTCGCTGGCTCGTCGCAGCTGCCCGTCGGCCGTCACGATCTCCACCGAGCGCAGGTTGTCGCAGGCCAGCCCGTAGGCGCGGTGCAGCCAGCCGATCCCCCCACCCAGCGTCAGCCCAGCGACCCCGGTGGTCGAGACAATGCCACCGGGAACCGCCAGCCCGAAGGCTTGGGTCTCGCGATCCACATCCCCCCAGGTCGCCCCGCCCTGCACCCGCACAACCCGGGCGTCGGGATCCACCCACACGCCACGCATCGCCGACAGATCCAGCATCAACCCGTCGTCGCAGACGCCGTAGCCGGCGATGCTATGCCCGCCGGCGCGTACCGCCGTCACCAGCCGCTGCTGGCGGGCCAGGTTGACCGCGTCGATGACATCGGCGGTGCCCGAGCACTGCACGATCAGGCCCGGACGGCGATCCACCAGCCCATTCTGGACAACCCGGGCCTGGTCATAGCCGTCATCGTTCGGCGCCAGCAGCCGACCCCGGAAGGTCATGCGAAGCTCGGCAAGCCGCTCGTCGTCCAGCTCGCTGGTCTCGCCCGAAACAGTCCTCAGCCCAAGCGCCATGTGCCCCCCCGGCTCAGCGCACCTGATTTCGATTGCCCGGTAGCTTGCTGCTCCCACCACGTGACGTCAAGGACCCGCCACCGAGGGTGTGCGAGGTGCAGCCAGGTCCCGCGACACCGCGTATCAGACGGCGCTGGTCGTGCTCACCCCGGGAGTGGCCCGCGCTTGGCCCGCAGACGATGAGCAACGCCCGGTCAGTAAGGGACAACAGCGGTGAACGAACGGCCAGCTAGACAGCTCCTTCCGGGTGGTCGCGGCAGGTCACGCGACCGCCCGGAAAGCTCTCTTAAGGCAACGGTCCGGGGTTCGAGTCCCTGGCGGCGCACCCCCAAACCCGCAGGTCAAGCCCGGTATCCAGCCAGGCGTTCTTGTTGACGGGCGAGGTTTGGGGCACGTTGGGGCACACGCGGGAACGCGGTTGGCGGTGGTCTGTTGAAATGGGTCAGGCTCCCGCGGCGTGTGACTATCGGGTCCGCCGCCAGGAGCCCGACATCGTTGCCCGCTCGCCTGGCCCGCTGGAGGACTACGCCGCCCGGTTCGACTCCGTGTAGTCGAGCTTGGCGCAGCGCCGCGCCTTCCGTGACTACCTGCAAGGCTTGCTGCTCCCACGCGATCGCGACAAGACCCTGACCAGGCTGGCCGGTGCCGAGCCGATCACCGGCGCACAGCATCGCCGGGCGCAGCGGCTGCAGTGGTTCCTGTCGGGGGCGGCGTGGACCACCAGCAGGTCAACGAGCGGTGGGTGCCGTTGCTGTGCCAGGACCCGGCCACCGCGCCGCACGAGACGGGTGCGCTGGTCATCGACGACACCGGCGACGCAGATGCACTAAGGTTCGTACCGATTGCAAAATCGCCGGCGGTGGCGACGAGGACGGAGAGTTTCTTGAGCAACACGGTCTTCTGCGACATCTCGATCTCTGCCGACGGCTACGTCGCCGGTCCGGGCCAGACGGCGGAGAAGCCGTTCGGCGATGGACCAGTCGACCGGTTGCACGCCTGGATGTTCGACACGCCCGATGAGAACAAGGCCGAGGTTGACCGGATCGTCTCTGCTGGCGCGTTCGTGATGGGCCGCAACATGTTCGGACCGATCCGCGGCGATTGGGACCGCAGCTGGATGGGCTGGTGGGGCGAGAACCCGCCCTACCACGCCCCCGTGTTCGTGCTCACGCACCACCCACGCGACCCGCTGACGATGCAGGGCGGCACGACGTTCACGTTCGTGACCGACGGCATCGACTCCGCCCTCGACCAGGCCCGCAAGGCTGCGGGAGACCGGGACGTCGCAATCGCCGGAGGAGCCGCCACGGTCAACCAGTACCTCGCCGCCGGCTTCATCGACGAGCTCCGCATCCACATCGCACCGGTCACCCTCGGCGCGGGCGAACGCCTCTTCGACGGCGTACCTCCGTTGCACCTCGAGCTCCTCGCCGTCCGGGCCGCGTCGCTGACCACCCACATCAGCTACCGCGTACTCCACTGATTCCCCACACCTAACGGTGGTTTGTTGAGACCCGGGGCGCTGATACCGCACCTCCGCCCTTCCAGCTGCACAAATGCTCTACTCCACCACGGACCGGCGAGGCCCTGACCTGCACATTTCCCGATTCCAACAGAGCAGTGTTAGGACTGCGGCGGCTCGATTGCGCGCCGGCTGAGGGTTGTCTGCAGGCCTTGAGCGTGCAGGCGTCCAAGCGGTCGCGCAGCTCGGCGTCGTAGGTCGCGGGATCGGCCCTGTGGCGCTCTTAGGCAACGGTTCGGGGTTCGAGTCCCTGGCGGCGCACCGTCATCAGCCCCGCTCAGACCCGCTACCACGGCGGGTCTTCGTCGTTGCTTGCTCCGCCGTGGGCCGCGCTGGCGATGCTCACCTACGCCTCCCGTGCCGAGGCTCGCGACCGGCCTGGCGGCTGGCACCGATGCCTGCCTCACCGACGTCCGCCAGCAGGGCCGCTGGGATCCCCACCCTGTCGACGGGCGACGGGTGCATCATCTAGGCACCATGGATGATCCGGTTCTCGCTCATCGCCCGCCACGAAGTGACCAGCAACGCACGATCGAGATCGTCTCGTACGATCCAACCTGGCCTCGGCTATTCCGGAAGCTAGCGGGAGTTTCCTGGCTATCCCGGGGGGTGGTGGCGTTTCCGCAGGTGGGAAGCGCTGAATGAGGGTGGTTGGTGTATGACCTAAGGTTGGCTGGGTGGGGCGTAGGTGTGCAGTCCGAACAGGTCATACAGGCGGGCTTGGATGGGGGTGAGCTCGGTGAGCATGCGCCGGGCTCGGGGACGGCCCCGCTGGCCCTGGTAGAGCAAGACGGTCTCTTGGATGCCGCCCAGGTGGCCGAGCAGCTCCCGCACGCTCATGGTCAGGCCGGCCCTGGCCGCCTCGCGGCGCAACAGCCGGGCCACGGCCAACGCCAGCGTGCAGTAGAAGGCGTGGACGATCACCTTCTGATCGGTCCAGTGGTGCATGGGCTGAAACGAGACGACCTTGGGGTCCTTCATCTGGCGGAAGTCGGCCTCGACCTCCTCTTGGGAGCGGTAGGCGGCCACCACCTGGGCGACCGTCCAGTCGTGGCGGTCGGTGAACAGGATGCGCTTGCCGAAGCTCTCGGCCTCCAGCGCCTGGCGGGCGTGGGCGTCCACCTGCCAGCCCAGGCGGAGGCTGGCCGGCCGCTCGCCGTGCAGGGTGGTGTGCAGCACCCGTGCGACCCAGCGGTCGGCCACGATGCGGGCGATCTCGGCCTGGACGGCGGGCCGTTGCCGGCGGGTCTTGCCCCGTGCCAGGCGTGCCCCCAGCTCGTCCAGGCGACGACCGGCCTTGGCGAGGGTCTGCTCCAGGCCGCGGGCCTGCTTGGCGTGCAGCTCGGCGGAGTGGGTGCATACCGCCCGCCAGGTGCCCCCCAGCGCGCTGACGTGGGTGTCGTAGGCGCGCAGGCCCGGGAAGGTGGCAGGGTCGACGACGCGGTAGCGGCTGGTGGGCACCGCCAGCAGTGTGGGGTGGTCGGACGGCGGCAGCGAGCCGACAAAATGCAGCGGGCTGCCGGCAATCAGGGCCTGGTTGGCGGTGGAGTCCTGGCCGGCGTCGTAGACGATCGTCAGCTTGTCGCCGTCGGCTGCCAGCGCCTCCCAGCGGCCCAGCAACTCCTCCACCAAGGCGCCGAACTGGGTCACGTCGGGACGGTTGCCGGGGTAGGGGTGCGACACCAGCGGCACCCCACCGTCGGTGGACACGATCAGCCCGAGCCCGACCAGGCGCAGGTCGGCCCGGTGCTGCTTGGACTTGCCCCGCCGGGCGATGCTGTTGCGGGCGTTGGCGGAGTCCACCCAGGTCGCGAAGTTGGTCATGTCCAGCACCAGCCCGGACACATCCACCCCGTACGCGGCGACCATCCGAGCCATGATGGCCCGCTCCGCCTGGCGCACCGCCTGGGGATCGAGCGCGTCCATCGCATCCCAGAAGCGGCGGTGGTCCAACGCGCCCGCGGGCAGCCGCACCCACCGGTCGCCAGCGGTCGTCTGCCACCAGTCGGCAAACGCCAGCTTCGAGCAGGGCGCGACCACCCGGTTGACGGTGGCCAGGGCAAGGTAGGTCCCCACCGACGCGGCCGCGTCGGAGCGGCGGGATCCCACCAGTTCGTCGATGATCTCGACCACGCCGAGCCGGCGGATCACCCCCCAGGCGGCGGCCAGGTCCCCGAAGGCAAGGTGGCGGGTCCGGTCCGGCACCACGGTCGCCCCCGACACCGCAGCCTGGATGTCTGCTGCCCTGCCCAGGTAGCGTTGCGCGACGATCTTGGGCTTGCCGCCCACCCGGGCGACCTCTCGCAGGTAGTAGTAGGTCTGCCCGCCGATCCGCTTGCCGACGATCGACGCCATGCCGGCCATATTAGGTCATACACCTCCGGCTCTGCTCCCCGCCAGCACGCGAGGCGGCAAACCCCAGGTCAGGACCCCCTGCCAAGGCCCCTCCCAGAGCCGCCCGGTCAGCCCGACCGGTGCTACGGGGGAAACTCCCGCTAGGCCGACGCCACCGCCCATCCACCCGCTCGCCAGTCCAGGCCGAGGACGGCCAGGCGGGCCAGGTTCACCGCGGCGGCGAGCAGGGAGAAGTCCTGGTCCACCTTTGGCCGGCCACGCACCCGTGCTCGCCTGCCCCCGTGGCGGCGGCGCATGAGGTGCGCGATCTTGCGTTCGACCTTGGGACGGGTGGCGCGGTAGTCCTCGGCCCATGCCGGGTGCCGTTGGCGCTGGCGCGCTCGGGCCAGCTCGGCCTCGTGGGGACCCACACTGATCACTCGGCCGCTGCGGGAGGTGGTGCAACAGGGAGCCAGTGGGCAGGTCGAACACGCCCGCCCGAACCTGGCTCGGCCCCCGCCATCGGCGGTCGGGCGCAACCCGACGGTGACCGCACCCGGGCAGGTGACCCTCCGGGCGTCAAGGTCGATGACGAAGCGGTCCTTGGGGAAGTGCCCGCCGGGGGCGTTGGGGGCCTGGACCTTGACCATGGGCCTGGCCCCAGCCTGCTCCAGGGTGGCCAGCAACTCCCCCGTCCCGTAGGCGGCGTCGCCGTAGACGGCCACCCCCTCCGGATCCTGGGGCGGCCCCGCCGACCCAGCCGGGGACCGGTCGGGCTCCTGCTCAGCCAGGGCGGCCGGGGCGGGCAGGCAGTCGCCAAGCAGGTCGGCCGCCACGCTGGCATCCCCGGCGCCGGCGGTGCTGACCGCCGTGGCCGTGATGATCTCGGCGTCGGGGTCGGCGGCCAGGTGGCCCTTGTACCCGTCAAAGCCCCTGGCGCCGGTCTTGTGGCCATGGCGCGCGTCGGGGTCCACCGTGGAGATGATCCGGTCGGCGGCCACCTTGCGGGCGATGCGGAACACCCCGTCCTGCCCGCGCTCCAGGTCCTGGCCGACCACCGCGGCCACCAACGCCGCGGCCTGGCCGACCTCGCCAGGAAGGCGTCGTCCCTCCAGCAAGCCAAGACAGGCCAAGGCGTCGGTGGCCAGGGCGTCCACCAGCGCCTCCCGGGCGGTGGGGTCATCCCAGTCGCAGGGGGGTTTGCCCGCGGTGGCGTAGTCGTCGTCGCGGCCCAGCACCGCCCCCAGCTCGGCCGCAAGCTCCGGGTCGCAGACGGCCAGCAGCCCCCGGATCGCCGAGCGGACCAGGGTGACGGTGTCCATGGTGGCCACCGCGTCATAGATGGGGGTGGAGTCCAGCACCCGCCGCCTGCCCACCAGCCCGGCCTTGCGGGCCACCCCCACGGTCGTCTCGAACACGCGCTTGGGATCCTGGGAGCGGGCCAGGCGGGCCCGGAAGTCCACCAGCACGGTGTGGACGAACCCGGCCCGCTCCTGCTCCCAGCCCCCCACCCCGCAGGCATACCGCCACCTGGCGTCGAAGGTGAACCGGTCGACGGCCTCCCGGTCCGAGCAGCCCTCCAGGCGCTGCAGCACCATCACCGTGGCCACCACCGAAGGCGGTACCGACCGCCGGCCCACGCCAGCGAACAGATCGGCGAAGGTCTCATCGGGAAACAGATGGTCCCGCTCCCGGTGCAGCAGGCCGTAGATGGAGCCCTCGGGCACCGCCCGGTCGCAGAACCGGGTCAGCCCATCAAGCAGGTCGCCTTGGCGCTCGGCCAACCCCAGGGTCATGAGCTACCCCCTCATCGGGAGAACTACACCAATGTAATTCTCCCCTGCGGCCACCCTCAAAGCGAGCCCATCAGCGCGAAAAACACCACGTTCCTAGGGCCGTGCTCGCTTCCATGATCCTTCTCGCCGCGGGAAGATGGAGCATTAGGCGGCAGGAATCGAGAGGTTGGGGGCATGGATTCTGGACGCGACGATCCGGTCAGGTTCCGCGAGACGTCGACCCGTCCGCCGGAGCTGCCCGAAGGGGTCGTGACCTTTCTCCTGACCGACATCGAAGGCTCGACTCCATTGTGGGAGACCCACACGTCAGCCATGAGCGTGGCGCTGGCTCGACACGAGGCGCTTGTCACTGAAGTGGTGGCTTCCCACGGGGGTCGGCTCATCAAGTCCCGTGGTGAGGGCGATTCGACCCTTTCCGTGTTCGTTCGGGCCACTGATGCCGTGGCTGCCGCCTTGGCGCTCCAGCAGGTACTGGCTGGAGAGCTCTGGCCTGAGGGCATCGCGCTTCCCACCAGAGCCGCGCTGCACAGCGGGGAGGCTGAGCTGCGCGACGGTGACTACTACGGCCAGACGCTGAATCGGGCGGCCCGGCTACGGGCGTTGGCCGAGGGTGGTCATGTCCTGCTTTCGCAGGGGACGGCCGAACTGGTGACCGACCAGCTGCCAGCGGGGACGAGCCTGGCCGATGTTGGGAAGTACCGCCTGAAGGGCCTGTCTCGACCTGAGCATGTTTTTGCGCTGGTGCATCCCGACCTGGGACCGCCGCCACAGCTTCGTTTGGCGCCCGCGGCATCCGCGGGCGGGGCGTTCGTTGGCCGAGACGCTGAGCTGGCGCAGCTGGACACGGCGTTGGACGCTGCGCTTGGCGGCCAGGGCCGCCTAGTGCTGGTCGCCGGCGAGCCAGGGATCGGCAAGACGCGGCTGCTGCAGGAGTTCGCAGCCGCCGCGCGCCGGGTTGGCGCGCTGGTGCTGTTCGGGCGCTGCCTGGAGGGCGCATGGGTGCCTCCCTATCACCCATTCGTCGAGGCCGTCACCGGGTATGCGGCGCAGGTCAACCCCACGAAGCTGCGGGCCGATCTCGGCCCGGCCGCCGGCCCGCTCGCGCAGCTGGTCCCCGGCCTACGCGAGCTGCTGCCCGACCTCCCGACCGTCGCGCCGCTGCAGCCCGAGGAGGAACGGCTGCGCCTGCTCGACGCGGTGGCGCGGTTCCTGGCCGGGCTAACCGCGCACGGACCGGTCGTGCTCGTGCTGGACGACCTCCACTGGGCCGACCCGAGCACGCTGATGACGCTGCGCCACATCGCGCGCGTCCTGGTGGGGCACCGGCTGCTGCTGGTCGGGGCCTACCGCAGCGACGAGACGGGTCCCGACCTGATGGCTACCCTCGGGGCCCTGCGCGCGGAGGCCGAGGTGACCGCTGTGCACCTCCACGGCCTGCCCTCCGATCCATTGCGGCGCATGCTCGGCGAGCTTGCCGTGGCGCCCGTCTCGGCGGCGCTGGCCGAGACGATCCAGCGGGACACCCGCGGGAACCCCTTCTTCGCCCGCGAGGTGATCCTCCACCTGCAGGAGACGCAGGCGATGCAGCCGGACGCGGACGGCGCGCTCCAGGCCGACCTCCCCTTGGAAGCCGTCCCCGAGGGACTCCGGGACGTGCTGGCCCGCCGGCGGCTGCGCCTGTCACCAGACGCCAACCGCTTCCTCGACGCCGCGGCCGCCTTCGACGGGCCCTTCCCCTTCGCGGTCGTCGCCGAGGTCGCGGCGCCGGAGGACGCCAGCGCGCTGGCCGCGCTCGACCAAGTCCTGGAC
>Ga0210378_10002147_pt1 | contig 10074 bp, 5 predicted proteins | sample PLM1_60_b1redo_FD_155465 | JGI IMG/M metagenome (GOLD analysis project Ga0210378, IMG submission 155465) | Groundwater sediment microbial communities from an aquifer in East River, Colorado, USA - PLM1_60_b1 redo | ecosystem: Environmental > Terrestrial > Soil > Riparian zone | place: USA: East... | reverse complement strand
ACCAGGCGGCCGCGAGCGCTACGGCGTCCTCGGCGTATGGATCGACGCCGTCGATCCCGGTCGCGCCGTGGAGGCGATCGAGAGCTGGATCGCGCGCGGCACCCGCGGCTACGTCTGCGTCAGCAATGTTCACGCCGTCATGGAGGCGAGGCGCGACGAGTCTCTGCGGCGGATGATCAACGCGGCCGCGCTCGCGGTGCCCGACGGCGTGCCGCTCGTGTGGGTGGGCCGGCTGAAGGGCCACGGCGGCGTGCGGAGGGTCTACGGTCCCGACCTCACCCTGCAGCTTTGCGAGCGCGCCGCGCGGCGCGGCTACCGGTGCTTCTTCTACGGCGGCGCGCCCGGCGTGGCCGAGGAGCTGGCGGAAGTGCTGGGACGCCGCTTCCCGGGGCTGCAGGTCGTGGGCGCCGAAGCGCCTCCTTTCCGGCCGCTGAGCGCCGAGGAAGAGGCGGAAGCGATCGGCCGCATGAACGCGGCCGTGCCCGACCTGGTCTTCGTGGGCCTGGGCTGCCCGAAGCAGGAGCGCTGGATGGCGACGCACCGCGAGCGCCTCCAGGCGGCCGCCCTCGTCGGGGTGGGGGCGGCGTTCGACTTCCACACCGGCCGGGTGCCGCAGGCCCCGCGTTGGATGATGCGGGCCGGCCTGGAGTGGCTGTTCCGGCTGGGGCAGGAACCGCGACGGCTCTGGCATCGGTACCTCGTCTACAACCCGCTGTTCGTGGTCTACGTCACGCTGGAGCTCCTGGGGCTGCGGCGTTATCCGACGCCCCCGGATGACGGTTCCCGCCCGGCCTGATACCGCGCGCGCCTGCTCCGCAGCATCAGCACGGCGCCGATGACCGCGGAAAGCGCCATCACGGCGAGCCCCGCCCGCAACCCTGGGGGTCGGTACGCGAGCCGGACACGATGGCTTCCCGCCGCCACCGCGACCGCGCGGTAGTGGCCTTCGGCCTTTGTCACCGGCGTGGGCGTGCCGTCCACCCACGCGCGCCAGCCCGGGGCATGCCCGTCGCGGAGCACGACGAAGGCGGCCGCCGCGGCGTCCACGGCAATCTCGACCACGTCCGAAGATTCCCGAACGAGCGCCGCGCCGCCGGGCACGGCGGCGCCGCCCGCATCGAGCAGGGAGAGCCTTCCCGGCCCGGGAGGGATCACGTCGTACACGTGGACGGCGACGGGGGCGATGCGGGACGGGGCGACGACGGCGCGCGATCGCAGGGCGGAATCCGACAGCGGGTCGAGGCTCACGACGTGACCCACGACGGCCGATCTCAAGCGCTCCACGAGCAGGCCGATGCGATCGCAGCCCGCTTCTCGGCCCGGCGTGGCCTCCACGGGAACGAGCGAGGTGAGGTCCTCGCTGAGTGCCGTCGGGACGCGGGAGAGCAGGTTGAAGTCGGGCGTCAGCGTCTCCCGGTAGGTCTCGAACGTCCATGCCTCGTGGTTGTCGAGGCGACGGGCCCGGCCGGCCCAGTACGCCCGGCTGCTGACGGGCTCGCACACGAACAGGCGGCTTCCGTCCTGGAGCGCCGGGAGCTGCGCCGTCATCTCCGGCGACAGGCGATAGAAGCCGGCGCTCACCATCGGGTTCAGGCCGGCGCCCGTTCGCAGCAGGTCGGCGGCGAGGAGCGCGGCCACCGCTCCCACGGCCAGGCCGGGCTTCAAGCGGCCGCGGAGAACGAGCAGCGCGACCCCCGCCGCTCCCAGCGCCACCGCGCCCCCCGTCGCCGCGTCGTGAAGCATGTGGGCGAGCTGCCGCTCCCGGAGCGCCCACGGCTCGCCCGGCGGGAAGAAGCCGGCGACGAAATAGCGGACGAAGCCGGGCGCCACGTGCGGGAGGAGGAGGCCGCCGGCGAGCAGGCTTCCGAGGGCGAGGCCGGCTACCGTCAGCCATCGCCACGCCTGGCGCCGCCCCTGCTCCATCGCGTCCAGGCCCAGGGCCGCCAGCAGCGATACGGCAAGGTGCACGGTGAAGAAGGCCTTGGTCGGGAAGCGGAACCTGCGCAGCAGGGGCAGAGCCTCCACCACCGGTCCGATGATTCCCCATCGGCCCAGGCAGACGACGACGGCCAGCAGCGTCAGGACGACGAGGCGGACGCGCAGCGCGCGGCCACAGCGGGCGCCGGCGGCCGCGACGGCCAGCGTGGCCGCCCCCAGGTAGAGGCTCAGGAAGTAGGGGAACCCTCGCGGAAAGAAGTTCTCCCCCCACCACAGGTTCGCGACGTCGGAGAGGTCGCCGTAGAAGTCCCCGATGACGGTCTGGAGAAACGTGAGGGGATGGATGGACTGGGCGAGGACGACCTCGGAGGCGAAGCCGCGTGCGCGCTCGCTGACGGCGACCACGCCCGCCATCGCGCCCGTCGTCGGAGCGGCGAGGCCGAGCCCGAGAAGCAGGCCTCCCGCCACGCGCAGCAGGGCGGCGCGCGGCTCGCTCGGCGGCCAGGACAGCACCACTGCCGCGAGGATCGTCTGCAGGACCAGCTCGGTGCCGACCGTCGACCACGCCATGGCCGTCGCGAGCGCCGCCAGCGCGACGTCGCGCGCCGTTCCGGCCGCCGCCCGCCGCGCGCCCAGGATCACGAGGGGCGCCCACGCCATGGCCTCCAGGTAGACGTACAGGTTGAGCGTGGAGAGGCAGAAGCCGCCGAGGGCGTACGTGAGGGCCCCGCCCGCCGCGGAGACGGCGCGCATGCCCAGGTGGCGGGCGAGGGCGAGGAACGCCACCGCGGCCAGGGAGACATGGAGGGCCAGGAAGACCGAAAGACCCCATTCGTCTGGCCGCACGAGCTGGAAGAGCTCGAGGGGAGAGGAAACGGGAGGGAAGGGCGACGGGATGCCCTCGTGGAGATACGGGTTCCAGTACCGCAGCTCGCCGACCCGCAGCCCGTCGAGGGCGAAACGGCGCAGCGGGAAGAAGTGGAGCGAGAGGTCGCGGAAGAAGAACGCCTGGCCGGCAAGGAGCCCGCGCGCGAAGGGAAGAAAGGAGACCACCGCGACGATCGCGGCCGCCGCCGCGTGGCTCCGCCTGAGGTTCAAGCCAGGGCACGCAGGGCGCGGGCCGGCACGCCCCCGACCAGGGTCGCGGGAGGGACGTCCTCGGTGACGACGCTGCCGGCGGCCACGAACGAGCCGCGGCCGACCCTCACGCCGGGCAGGAGGATCACGCCGGCACCCACGAAGGAGCCGGCCTCGACGACCACCGCCGCCGCCATCGACGGGAAGTGGCGCTGCAGCGGATGGTCCTGGTGGCCGACGTTCGTGTGGGTGAGGACGAGGACGCGCTCGGCGAGCGTCACCTGATCTTCGAGGACCACGGCCTCCGCGAGGTCGATGAGGCACTCGTCTCCCAGGAAACAGTCCCGCCCTACCGACAGGCCGCCCAGGCCGCGGCGATAGAGGTTGAAGAAGCGCACGTCGTGGAGGATCGCGCCGGCCCCGATGCGCGCCCCCAGCAGGCGCAGCCACAGAGAGCGGAGCTGCGGAAAGAGAGCCAGCCGGTACGGCACCATGGCGAGGGTGAAGAGGCCGAAGCGGGCGGCCCGACCGAGGCCGATCTCGCCCAGCGCCTTCAAGGGCGGCCGTCCCGCAGCTCGCGCCGGAACGTGAGGAGCTTGCCGAAATACCGCGCGGAGTCGCGCAGCCCACTCACGGTGGAGGTCTTGTCGAACCGGCGCACGTAGGCGCCCGGCACTTCCGCGACGCGCAGGCCGCGCCGCACGGCCCGGATCATGAACTCCGTGTCCCAGAACCAGCCGGGGTCGCGGATCTCGTCGAGGACCGGCAGCAGCGCCTCGCGCCGGAAGAACTTGTAGCCCGTCTCGGTGTCGCGGAGAGCGGTCCCCAGCAGCTTCCGCACGAGGTACGAGTAGCCCCGGCTCATGACGTAGCGATCGAGCGAGCGGAGCTGGAAGGCGTAGATCCGCCGTACGGTGGCGACCTCCGCTCCCTTCTCGATCGCCCGCACGAGCGAAGGAATGTAGCGGGCGTGCACCTCGAGGTCCACGTCGAGGTAGCCGACGATCTCGCCGCGCGCGGCCCGGAAGCCGTCGGTCACCGTCGCCCCGCGGCCGCGGTTGACGTCGTGGAGGATGACCTGGATCGGCACCGAGGGGTGGGCGGCGACGATCTCGCGGAGGATCTCCCGGGTGCGGTCGCGGCTGACGTCGTCGACGAAGACGATCTCGTATGGCCGGCCAAAGTCCTCGAGGACCTCGAGGATCTCGGCGAAGCTCTTCGCGAGCACCTCCTCCTCGTTGTAGCAGGCCACGACCACGCTCAGCCGGGGGGCGGGCAGCATCGCCTAGGAGCGTGTCCCCGCAATCATGGAGGACACGCTCCTAGCATGAGAACCCGAAGAGAACCACCCACGTTAAGTTCTCCTGCGGCCCGAAGGGCCGCATTAGGAGTCCGTCTCCAGATTGCCGAGACGGACTCCTGGCGCCTAGTGTCGCATAACATTCGCGGATGTCCCGGATGCCGCCCGCCGTCCGCGCGCTCTTCGCGCTCGGGGCCCTGGCCGCCCTTCTCTTCGCGCCCGTGCTCTTCGCCGGCCGCATCTTCTACGCGCGCGACATCCACCTTTGGTTCTGGGGCCAGGCGGAGACGTTCGTGCGCTGCCTGTCCGCCGGCTCCTGGCCGGTGTGGGATCCCTACCTCGCTTTCGGCCACCCGCTCTGGGCGAATCCGGGAGCGCAGGTGCTCTATCCCGTCACCTGGGCTCACCTGCTCGTTCAGCCCGCGACGTTCTACACGCTCTACGTCGTCGCCCACTTCCTCTTCGCCGGCGTCGGCACCTACCTCCTGGGCCGCCGCATCGGCCTGGGTTTCCCCGCGGCCCTGGCGGCGGCGGCCTTCTGGACTTCCTCCGGACCCTTCCTGTCTTTCGCGAGCTTGTGGCAGCACTACGCCGGGATCGCCTGGCTGCCGTGGGTGCTGCTGGCGGGCGAGCGGGCGTGGAGCGAGCCCTCCGCAGCGCGGGCGCTGGCCTGGGGGTCGGCGGCGGCCGGACAGGCCCTGGCGGGATCGGTGGACTCGTGTGTCATGACGGTAGTCGTCTCCGCGGCCTGGCTCCTGTCCCGTGCGCTCCCTTGGCGCTGGCCCCCGCTCGGACGGCGTCTCGCGGTGACCGCCGGGGCTCTCGCCTGGTCGGTCGCCCTCACCGCGGCACTGTGGATGCCGGCGGTGGAGCTGCTGCGGCGGCTCCGCCGCGCCGCGATGTCGTCCGCGGCCGTCGCCGAGTGGTCGCTCCACCCCGCCGGCCTTGGGCAGCTCTGGCTACCCCTGCTGCCCCACCAGTTTCCCTTGCGGCCCGAGGTGAGAAATGCGCTGTTCGACGGCCGTGGCGAGCCTTTGCTGGGCTCGCTCTATCTCGGCCTCTCCCTCTTGCCTCTGGTCCCCGCCGCCTTCGCGGGTCGCTGGCGACGCGCGGCGCTGATCCTGGCCGGCATCGGCGGCGGGGCCCTGCTGGTGGCCCTCGGCCACCACACCCCCCTCCTGAGCGCGCTGCTCGAGATCCCGCTGGCGCGGATGCTCCGCTATCCGTCGAAGGCGGTCGTGCTCGCCGCCTTCGCCTGGGCGCTGCTTGCCGGTTTGGGGCTCGACACCTGGCTGCGCGGCGATGGGCACCGCCGCGGGCCGGCTCTGGTCGCCGGAGCCGTCGGGTCCACCTTGGCCGCCATCCTCGGCGGCTTCGTCCTCCTTCGGCCCCACGCCGTTGCCGCCGCCGTCCTCGCGCCGGGGGTCGACGGCCCCACCGTCCTCGCCCCGGTGGCCGCCTCGGCGCTGTTCGCGGCGCTTCTAGGGGCAAGCGCGACCGCCCTCGCCATGAGCGGCGCGCGCGTCGCTCCCTTCGCCGTGGCGGGGCTGGCGGTCCTGGACCTCGCCGTCGCGCAGCGCGCACTGAACCCGACCGCCCCCGCGGACGTCCTGACGCGGCCGCCGATGACGCTGGGCGCCATCGAACGGGGCCTCACGACGCGAGTCTTCGCGTTCCCGTACGAGGCGCGGCGCGCGGACCGCGCGTTCAGGAGGCCACCGTTGACGGATGCTTTCGAAGTGACTGCGGGGAGTCAGCCGGACCCGGCCGTGGCCCGCGCGCTTGGTTTGCAGATGTACCTCCACTCGTCGGTCGCCTCTCGGTGGGGACTCGCGTCGGGATACCAGGCGGACGCGCTCGGCATCAGCCCCCGGGAGCTGCTCGACCTCGACTTGCTCCTGCTCGACACGGAGGAGACGCCGAGCTTCCTGCGCATGCTGCGGCTGGGAGCGATCGACTATGTCATTGCCCTGCACCGCGAGGGCCTCGAAGACCTGGAGCTGGTCGGGGCGTTTCCGAGCCCCTTCGCCCGTCCCATTCATGTCTACCGCGTTCCGGACCCGCTCCCCCGAGTCTTCGCGGTCGGCACCGCGCGCGTGCTGACCGGGGGCGCCGCCCAGGCCACCCTGCTGGATCCCGGGTTCGACCCTCGCCGCGAGGTGATATTGAGCGACGGGGCGCCGATGACCGGCTGCTGTGCCCAGAGCCGCCTCGACGAGTACGCTCCGGACCGGATCCGGGCGGACGTGGACACGACCGTGCCCGCCTACCTCGTGGTGGTGGATGCATGGGCGCCGGGGTGGCGCGCGAGCGTCGACGGGTCTCCGGCTCCCGTCCTCCGCGCGAACGTGGGCTTCCGAGCCGTGCCCGTGCCTCCCGGCCGGCACCAGGTCGAGCTGCGGTATCGTCCGCGACCCGTCCGGGACGGCCTCGTCTTGTCCGGACTGGCCATCCTCGGGGGCCTCGCGGTCCTGCTCGGAGTCCGTCGTCATTGAACTGGGGGGTGCTAGCGGCGCACCCCCCAGAATCCGAGGTGCGACGCTGACGCGTCGCGTCGTATACGCGGGGTTGGCGCTCGCCTCGCTTCGCTCGACTTCGCGCCCCCGCGCCCACCCGCTCGCTCCGCGGGAGTGAATCCCGCTCTGCTCGCAGCTCGGGCTGGGTGCCTAGGGAAGCGCCTGCTTCAGCGCGCCCACGACGCGGTCGACGTCCTCCTCGGACAGACGCGGGTGAAGGGGGAGGCGGAGGAGCGTCCGCGCCACGCGTTCGGTGACGGGCAGATTCCCGGTGGTCCCCAGACGCCGCCCGTGGGGCGAGGAGTGCAGGGGGACGTAGTGGAAGGCGGCCATGACGCCGCGGGCGCGCAGCTCGGAAAGGCACCGGTCGCGGGTCGCCTCGTCGGGTAGCAGCAGGTAGAAGAGATGGTCGTTGCCCCGCCGCGCCTCGTCCACGGGCGGCAGCCGCACCTGGTGGGCCTCTGCCCACTCCCCCAGTTCCGCGCGATACCGCGACGCCACTCGAGCCCGTCGCGCCTGGATCTCGTCGAGCTTGTCGAGCTGCGCGTCGAGCATGGCCGCCAGCACGTCCGAGAGGATGTAGCTGCTTCCTTCCGCCACCCAGGTGTACTTGTCGACCTCGCCGCGGAGAAACGCGCTGCGGTTGGTGCCCTTCTCCCGGATCACCTCCGCCCGCTCGGCCGTTGCGGGATCGCCCACGACGAGGGCCCCGCCCTCGCCGCAGGTGACGTTCTTGGTTTCGTGGAAGCTCAGGCACCCGGCGTCGCCCAGCGTGCCCAGGGGCCGGCCGCGAAAGCTGGCCCCCAACCCGTGCGCCGCGTCCTCGACCACCTTGAACCCCCGGTCGCGGGCGATCGCCAGCAGAGGGTCCATGTCGGCGGCGATGCCCGCGTAATGAACGGGAAGCAGGGCGGCAGTGCGAGCCGAGATGCGGCGCAACACGTCCTGGGGGTCCAGGCCGAGCGCATGGTCCTCGATGTCGGCGAATACCGGCTGCGCCCCCACCCGCAGGATGGCATTGGCGGTGGAGACGAAGGTGAACGACGGGCAGATCACCTCCTGGCCGGGGCCGATCCCCAAAGCGAGCAGCGCCAGCTCCATGGCGTGGGTGCAGGAAGTGGTGAGGAGCACACGGTGGCCGCCGAGCAGCTTCTGGAGGCGGCCTTCGACGGTACGGCCGAAGGGGCCGTTTCCGGCCACACGGCCCTCCAGGGCGCGGGCGATGCGTTCGGTTTCCCTAGCGTCGAACCAGGTCTCTGAGAGCTGGATCGGGGGGGCGGGCATCCGTGTCGTATGCTAGCACGCTGTGCGCCCGACACTTGACAGCGTTCCAGTACCGCGCTAGGATCGCCCGACTAAGTGCAAGAGACTACAAGGTTTTCTCGGATCGAGGATGCCCGTAAAGCTCGGTGAACTCCTGCTGAAGGAGAACATGGTCACTCCTCAGCAGCTTCAGGAAGCGCTTGCCCACCAGAAGATGAACGGGGGCAAGCTGGGCAAGGCCTTCGTCTCGCTGGGCTACGTGCGCGACGAGGAGATCACCAGCCTGCTGTCGCGGCAGTACGGCGTCCCGTCGATCAACCTCGATCACTTCGAGGTCGATCCCGCGATCATCAAGATCATCCCCGCCGAGACGGCACGGAAGTACCAGATTCTGCCCCTGTCGCGCTCCGGGGCGACCCTCACCATCGCCATGGCGGACCCCACGAACGTGTTCGCCATGGACGACATCAAGTTCATGACCGGCTACAACGTGGAGCCGGTGGTGGCCTCCGAGACCTCGCTCGAGGAGGCGATCGACAAGTACTACGGATCCACGCGCTCGCTGCAGCTCAAGCAGGAAGGCGGTGGACAGTCGGGCGGACAGAGCATGGGATCGGCGGGCCTGAAGCTCGGGGACGCCCCCAGCCTGAAGGACATGATGGAGAGCCAATCACTCTCCTTCGACGACATGTCCTCCATCGGCCTCTCCGAGGTGGACATCGACTCCATCGCGGACGAGGAGGCCGACGTCGAGACGGTCAAGACCGAGGACGAGGAGATCGACCTCGGCGCCCTCGCCAAGTCCTCCGAGGCGGCGCCCGTCGTGAAGCTCTCCAACGTGCTGCTCATCGACGCCATCAAACGCGGGGCCTCCGACATCCACATCGAGCCCTACGAGAAGGAATTCCGCGTCCGGTTCCGCATCGACGGCATCCTCTACAACGTGATGGCCCTGCCCATGAAGCTGCGGGACCCCCTGATCTCGCGCCTCAAGATCATGGCCAAGCTGGACATCTCGGAGAAGAGGCTGCCCCAGGACGGCCGAATCAAGCTCCGGCTCAAGGTGGAGGACCGCAGCCGGGAGATGGACTTCCGCGTCTCCTCCTGCCCGACGCTCTGGGGGGAAAAGGTCGTGCTGCGCCTGTTGGACAAGACGAAGCTGATGCTCGACATGACCAAGCTCGGCTTCGAGCCGGGGTCGCTGGAGCGCTTCAAGCGGGCCATCGCCAAGCCCTACGGCATCGTGCTCGTCACCGGGCCCACCGGGTCCGGCAAGACCAACACCCTCTACTCCGCCATCGCCGCGCTCAACAAGCCCGACACCAACATCATGACCGCCGAGGACCCGGTGGAGTTCAACCTGATGGGCATCAACCAGGTCCAGGTCAAGGACCAGATCGGCCTCAACTTCGCCGCCGCGCTGCGCGCGTTCCTCCGCCAGGACCCCAACATCATCCTCGTGGGCGAGATCCGCGACTACGAGACGGCGGAGATCGCGGTCAAGGCGGCCCTCACCGGCCACCTCGTGCTGTCCACCCTTCACACCAACGACGCTCCCTCCACGGTCTCGCGCCTCGTGAACATGGGTATCGAGCCTTTCCTCGTCGGCACCGCGGTCAACCTCATCCAGGCCCAGCGCCTGATCCGGCGGATCTGCGCCAACTGCAAGCAGGAGGTCACGGACGTCCCCAGCAAGACCCTCATCGAGATCGGCTTCACTCCCGAGCAGGTCGGGACCTTCAAGCTCTACAAGGGCCGGGGCTGTGGCGTCTGCAACGGCACCGGCTACAAGGGCCGCGTGGGACTCTACGAGGTGATGGAGATCTCGGAGGGCATCCGCGACCTCATCATGGTCGGGGCGACCGCGGTCGAGCTGAGGAAGAAGGCCCTCGAGGAGGGAATGCTCACCCTGCGCATGAGCGGCCTGGAGAAGATCAAGTCCGGAGTGACGACCATCGAGGAAGTCCTGCGCGAGACGGT
>Ga0210378_10002146_pt1 | contig 10076 bp, 9 predicted proteins | sample PLM1_60_b1redo_FD_155465 | JGI IMG/M metagenome (GOLD analysis project Ga0210378, IMG submission 155465) | Groundwater sediment microbial communities from an aquifer in East River, Colorado, USA - PLM1_60_b1 redo | ecosystem: Environmental > Terrestrial > Soil > Riparian zone | place: USA: East... | reverse complement strand
GGAACCTGGATCTGGTCACAATCGCCGCGCACATTCAGGGCCGTGCCAGGATCAGGGAGGGGCGGGTCAGGGAGGGTCTGGCGCTGCTCGACGAGGCCATGGTGGGGGTCACGGCTGGCGAAACGTCGTTCGGGGTCACCTGCTGGATCTACTGCAGCGTCATCGACGCCTGCCATGAGCTGCACGAGTTGCACCGCGCCCGGGAGTGGACCCTGGCGCTCAACGCGTGGTGCGATGCACAACCGCAATTCAGCGGCGCCTTCTCCGGAGTGTGTCGCATCCACCGGGCTGAACTGCTGCAACTGGGCGGCGCCTGGGCGGACGCGGTCCGCGAGGCACGACTGGCTTGCGAGCAGCTGACCCCCCAGGGTTTCGCCGAGATGATGGCCGGGCCGGCGTTCTACCGGCTGGGTGAGATCCACCGGCTGCGCGGGGAGTCCGCGTCCGCCGAGGAGGCCTTTCGCCTCGCCAGCGAGTACGGGTGGGAGACCCAGCCGGGCCTGGCGCTGTTGTGGCTCGCACAGCGCAAGGTGGACGCGTCCGTGGCCGCTATCCGGCGCGCACTCGCCGAGACGACCGACCGCCTGGTGCGCTCGCGGCTCTTGCCCGCCTACGTCGAGATCATGCTGGCCACTGACGACGCCGCCGCCGCGCGCAAGGGCGCAAGGGAGCTGGCCGAGATCGTCGAGGTGTACGACACGGCCGCCCTGCATGCCTGGTCGGCGCATGCGCGCGGGGCCGTCCACCTGGCCGACGCCAGTCCCGAGGCGGCCTTGCCGGCGTTGCGTCATGCGTGGCGGCTGTGGCGGGATCTGGACGCGCCGTACGAGGCCGCACGCGCGCGGGTGCTCGTCGGTGTGGCCTGCCGAGCCCTGCACGACGAGGACACCGCGGCGATGGAGCTCGACGCGGCCCGCCAGGTCTTTGCCCGGCTCGGCGCCACCCCGGATCTGACCCGCACAGACACGCTGATCCGTAAGCGCCGAGTCGGCGACGTCGCCGGCCTCAGCCCCCGGGAGATCGAGGTGATCCGGCTGGTCGCGGCCGGCAAGACCAACCAGGCCATCGCCACCGAGCTGTTCCTCAGCGAGAAAACCGTCGAACGGCACGTCAGCAACATTCTCGCCAAGCTCGGCGTCGGCTCGCGAACCGCCGCGGCGGCGTACGCGTTCGACCACGGGATCCGCTGACGCGCTACATGGAACCACCCATCGCGCCGCCGCTCGGCATTTGGGTGGTTCCCCCGAAGCCACCACACCCTTGACTTCCTAGCGTTGAGGCGCACGTCACGAGCGGCAGGTCACCAGTGATGCGGCGGCTCCCGGTCAGGCGCCAGCGACCGCGGCGGGCGCCGCCGCTGGACCTGCGCACGCCCCAGGGTCACCTCCTGCAGTTCGGACGGGTCAGCAGCCCGACGTCCATCGACGCCGAGCAAGGAGGTGCGAGGTGCGGAAGATCGCTGATCACGCAGTGGTCCTCGGGGCCGGCATGGCCGGGCTTCTCGCCGCCCGGGTGGTGGCCGATGCGTACGAGCGCGTCACCGTCGTGGAACGCGACCCGCTTCCGGAGACGGCGGAGAGTCGGCGGGGCGTGCCGCAGGGCCGGCACGCTCATAACCTTTACCCTTCGGGAGCGCAGATCATCGGCGAGCTCTTCCCTGGGTTGCTCGACGAGCTGGAGGCCGGCGGATCACCGGTGGTCCGGGACTTCGCGGAGCTCCGCTTCTCCCCGGGCGGTCATCTTCTCTGCCTCAAGGGCCGACCCGTGGAGCCCATCTTCTACCAGGCCAGCCGGCCCTATCTGGAGGATCACCTACGCGCCCGGGTCCGGGCGCTTCCCACGGTCGAAATCGTCGACCGGTGTGAGGCCGTGGGCCTCGCCACCACCGCGACCCGTGACCGCGTCACGGGGGTGCGGATCCTGCGCCGCGCCGCCGGAGGCGCCGAGGAAACCCTCGAGGCCGACCTCGTCCTCGACGCGACCGGGCGCAGCGGCCGCACCCCGGCTTGGCTGGCAACGCTTGGCTACGAGCAGCCGACGGAGGAGCAGCTGGCGATCCACGTCAAGTACGCCAGTCGACACCTGCGACTGCGTCCGGGCGCGCTTGGCGGAGAGAAGTTCATCGTCATCGGTGCCGTGCCTGGGCGGCCAACCGGCTTCGTGCTGTTCGCGCAGGAGGAGGATCGGTGGATCCTGACGCTGGTCGGGTACGACGCGCACCACCCGCCGACCGACCCCGAAGGCTTTGTCGCCTTCGTCGAGACGGTCGCCCCGCCCGACGTCTTCGCCGCGATCCGCGACGCCGAGCCGCTCGACGACATCGTCGCCTACCGGTTCCCGGCCAACCTCCGCTGGCGCTACGAGCGGCTGCGTCGCTTCCCGGCCGGGTTGCTGGTCTTCGGCGACGCGATCTGCACCTCGAACCCGGTGTACGCGCTCGGGATGTCGGTCGCCGCGCTGCAGGCCGTCGCTCTGCGGGACTCGCTCACGAGCGGCGACCGCAACCTGGCCGGGCGGTTCTTCCGCGCCGCCAACAAGCCGATCAACATGGCGTGGCAACTGGCCGTCGGCGCCGACCTGGCCCTCCCATACGTGCGGGGACCCCGCCCGCTGCCGGTCCGGGTCATCAACGCCTACGTCGATCGGGTGCTGACCGCCGCCGAACGCGACCCCACGGTGGCCGAGCAGTTCATCCGGGTCGCCGCGCTCCAGCACCCGGCCACGCGCCTGTTCCGACCCTCCACGGCACTACGCGTGCTGCTCGACAATCTTCGGCGCAGCCGCGTACCAACGATCGACGCCGCGACACGCGTAAAAGCCACCGGTCCCGGCGCGCTTGAGGAGAAAGCATGACTGTCCCGAACGCCCGGCATCTGCAGTTCTCGCGGGGATCGATCAGCGACCTCCACCGGTAATCCTTGGTGGTCAGGTCGCTCCCTGGCGCGGGCGCTGCCGATACTGGGTCATCGGGCCACGCAGGCGTGCCCTTCCACTGAGCGGAAGGCTGGCGGATACTCGGCGAGCCGGATGTTGCCGAGCAGACGGCGGCCGTTTCGAAGTGCCTTTGTGGGAGCGCCGGTGGCCGGGAGAACGAGTGAACCAGGGCGCTCGGTGACGTCGCGGGTACTCGCGATCTTCGATGCGTTCGACATCGAGCATCCTCAGCTGACTCTGTCGGACATCTCTCGCCGTTGCGGTCTGCCTTTGGCGACGACGCATCGGCTCATCGCGGAGCTCGTGGCGTGGCGCGGTCTGGAGCGGGACCAGCATGGCGTGTACCACGTCGGGCTGCGATTGTGGGAGGTTGGGCTGCTGTGCCCGCTGCATACCAGGCTTCGGGAAGTCGCCATGCCGTTCCTGCAGAGCCTGTACGAGGCGACGCGGGAGAACGTGCACCTCGCCGTACGTGACGGCTTCGACGCCCTGTATGTGGAGAAGCTGTCCGGCCACCGGTCGGTGCCGATCATCTCCCGGATCGGCGGCCGACTGCCCATGCACACGACCGGTGTCGGCAAGGCGCTGTTGGCGCACCAGTCACCGGATTTCGTGGAGGAGTACGTGTCCCGGCCGTTGGAGCGGCCGACGCGCTACACCATCGCTGAGCCCGGCCGGCTGCTGCGCGACCTCGCGAACACCCGTCGACGCGGCTACGCGGTCACCCGCGAGGAGATGACCTTGGGCAGCTGCTCGGTCGCGGTGCCGGTGCTCGACGAGGAAGCCCGTCCGGTTGCCGCGGTCGGTGTTGTCGTACACACGGTTCGGGTGGAGTCGGACAGACTCGCCCCGCCGATCCGGCTCGCGGCCGAAGGCATCGCTGCTCGCCTTGTGGCCACTCGCGACGATCCGTACCCGAGCTACGTGCACGACTACGCCCGGTTTCGACGCAGCGCCCGTCGCTCCTGACGCGTCAGGCGTAGTAGCGGTGAACAGCCTGTGCGACGCAGCAGGGCTTGTCGGATCCGTCGCGCTCGACCACGAAGTCGATGACGACCTGCACGCCATTTCCCGCAATGTCCTCCACGGCGGCGAGGGTGGCTCCCAGGCGGATCTTCGAGTTGACCGGTACGGGCTGCGGAAACCGAACCTTGTTGAGGCCGTAGTTCACCTTGGTCGTGACGCCTTCGACCTCCAGTAGCTGCTCCCACAGGGGGATGATCAGAGACAGCGTGAGGTAGCCGTGCGCGATTGGACCGCCGAAGGGTCCGGCCTTGGCGCGCTCAACGTCGACGTGGATCCACTGATGGTCGTCCGTGGCATCCGCGAAGGTGTTGACCCGGTCCTGGTCGATCTCGAGCCACTGGCTGTACCCGAGGTGCTGGCCGACGAGGGTCTTCAGCTCGGTCAGGCCGTTCACGGTGTTGGTCACTGAGGTTCTCCTTGTTCGGTCGCGTATTGCTTGCGCAGTTGGGCTTTGAGGAGCTTGCCGGTGGCGTTGCGCGGCAGGGACGCGACGAACTCCACGGTCTTGGGCACCTTGTACCTGGCCAGCCGGGCGGCAAGGAACGCCAGCAACTCGCTGTCGTCGATGGCGCCGCCGGGCCTAGCCACGACGACGGCCTTGCCGACCTCGCCCCACTTCGGGTCCGGTACGCCGATGACGGCGCACTCGGCCACGTCCGGGTGGTCGTACAGCGCGTTCTCGACTTCCGCGGGATAGATGTTCTCGCCGCCGGAGATGATGACGTCCTTGACGCGGTCGACGATGAACGCGTAGCCGTCCTCGTCAAGCACGGCCACGTCCCCCGAGCGGAACCAGTCACGGTCGGCGAATGCCGCGGCGGTGGCGTCGTGCTGGCGCCAGTACGACGGCATGACGTTGGGCCCGTGGACCAGGATCTCGCCGCGCTCACCCTGTGCGACGTCGGTCCCGTCGGGTCGCACGACTCGGACGTCGGTGAAGAAGTGCGGGACGCCGGCTGATCCCAGCTTGCGTGTGCCCGCACTCGCCTCCATGTCCAGCAACAGCACTCCGGGTGCCGTCTCGGTCATCCCATATCCCTGAACGAAGGAGAGCCCGCGTTCCAGATAGGTGTGGATCAGCGCCTCCGGCACGGGGGCACCGCCGCAGAGCAGGGTTCGCACCGAGGACAGGTCGGCGCTGCTCCACCTTGGTAATTGCGCCAGCGCCGCGTACATCGTCGGGACGCCGAACAGCAAGGTGACGCGGCGTTGCTCGATGACGTCGATGACCCGCTCTGGTTCGAATCCGGGCTCGATGACCACTTGCCCACCCTTGAGCAGAGTGGGCAGGCAGGTCATGTTCAGTGCGGCGGTGTGAAACATCGGAGCGGTGACCAACGTGACCTCGTCGGAGGCCAGATCGACGTCGACGAGGACGTTCAGGCAGTTCCAGGTGGCGTTGCCGTGGGTGAGCGTCGCACCCTTGGGTCTCCCGGTGGTTCCGGACGTGTACATGATCATGCATGCCTCGTCGAGGCCGACCTGTTCGTCGAGCGGTTCCAAAGGAGCGGCGGAGAGGGCCGTCTCGTAGCCGCCACCGACGGCCAGCAGCGTCGCTGAGATGTCGTCGGCGATGTCCTTCACCGTGGTCTCGCACTCGGCAGCGAAGATGAGGACGGCCGCGCCGCAGTCGGCCAGCATGTACTCGATCTCCGCGGCGGCCAGCCGGGTGTTCAGCGGTACGAAGACCCCGCCGAGCGCGCCGGTGGCGAACATCGACTCGAGGAACGCGGCGTGGTTCGGGCCCAGGTACGCCACCCGATCGCCGTGCCCGACGCCGAGCGTTTGGAGCGCTCGGGCGAGCCGGGTGACCCGCTCGTCGAGCTCGCGGTAGGTCAGCGCTGCGTTCTGATGGACGATGGCGACGCGGTCGGGGGTCTTGCGGGCGCGTCGACGTGGCCACGAACCGATGCCCTGGTTGCGCATGTCTCGGTCACTCCTTCACCAGGCCGAGCAGGCGGGTCGCGTTCTCCTTGAGGATCAGCGGGCGCACCTCCGGCTTGATGTCCAGCGTGTCGAAGTCGGCCAGCCAGCGGTCCGGCGTGATGACTGGATAGTCCGAGCCGAAGAGCACCTTGTGCCGGAGCAGCGTGTTGGCGTAGCGGACCAACTGTGGCGGGAAGTACTTCGGCGACCAGCCGGATAGGTCGATATACACGTTGGGCTTGTGGGTGGCTACCGCGAGCGCCTCGTCCTGCCAGGGAAACGACGGGTGGGCGAGGACGATCGGCAGGTCCGGGAAGTCGGCGGCCACGTCGTCGACATCCATGGGGTTGGAGTACCGCAAGCGGATACCTCCGCCGCCGCGCGCACCGGCGCCGATGCCGGTCTGCCCAGTGTGGAACAGCGCTGGGACGCCGAGTTCCTCGATCACCTCGTACAGCGGGTAGATCTTCGGATCGTTCGGGTGGAACGCCTGGATGGAGGGGTGGAACTTGAACCCGCGGGCGCCGTGCTCCTCGACCAGCCGCCGGGCCTGCCGCACGGCGGCCCTGCCCTTCCAGGGATCCAGGCTGGCGAACGGGATCAGCACGTCGGCGTGCTCGGCACAGGAGGCCGCCACCTCCTCGTTCCGGATCGGCGGATGTCCGGTGGCGGTCTCCGCGTCCACGGTGAACACCACAGCGGCGATGCGCCGCTCGCGGTAGTACGCCGCCATCTCCGGGATCGTCGGCTGTACGCCGTGCGCCCTGAAGTACGTGCCCTTGGCCGCCTCCAGTTCCGGGCTGAGCGACGGATGCCCGTCGGAGGAGATCTCCGCGTGGGTGTGTACGTCGATCGCGACCAGATCCGCGACCTTCATCTCCGGCATGGTCACTCCTCCGGCGCCTGCGGGGCAGGTATACCGACAGTCTGCGGGTTGCGGCCTACCGACGTCGGCCACGCGGTGGCGATCGCCTCCGCGCTCCAGCCACCGTCCCTGACCGCGACGGCAGCCTCGTGCGGGTGGGACCACAGCGACAACCGGTCGCCACCGATCCCGATGGCCTGCCCGGTGACGTCCGCGGCGGCGTCAGAGGCGAGGAACACGACGAGGCCGGCGACGTCCTCCGGCGTGCCGAAACCCTCGCCCTGACGCAGCCATGCCGGCAGCGACTCGCCGCGCTGCTCCAGAGCGTCGACGTACGGGGCGAACGCGGGGATCGTCGCCGTCATCGCCGTCGCGGCGACCGGGATCACGGTGTTGACGGTGATTCCTGCCCTGGCGCACTCCATCGACCAGGTGCGGGCCATGCCCACGATCCCGGCCTTGGCCGCGGCGTAGTTGGTCTGCCCGAAGTTGCCCCGCTGACCGGCGGGCGACCCGATCAGGATCACCCGACCGCCCTCGCCGCATTCCCGCAGGTGCCGCACTGCCGCCCGCGCGCAGGTGAACGTGCCCCGCAGGTGGACGTCGATGACCGAGTCGAAGTCGTCGTCGGTCATCTTCCACAGCACCTTGTCGCGCAGGATGCCCGCGTTGGTGACCAGGATGTCGAGCCGCCCGAACTCGGCGACGGCGCGCTGCACCAGCCGTTCTGCGACCTCGGTACTGCCCACCGCGGCCGGCTCGGCCACGGCGGTGCCGCCGTCGGCGATGATCTGCTCGACGGCCTCCTTGGCCGCCCGCTCGTCGGCATCGTTGACGACGACCGACGCACCGGCGCGCGCGAGCGCGGTGGCGTAGGCGAGGCCCAGGCCCCGGCCGGCGCCGGTGACCAGCGCGCTCTTCCCTGAAAGATCCATAACGGGCCCTTCCTCTCTGGTTCGGCTGGGGACGTCAGGCACGCACAAGTGCGGCGTTCGTCACCGGTGCGGCGTCGACGGGCGCGAGGTCCTGACCGCGGGTCTCGCGGACGAGCCAGGCCGCCACCGCGCTGACGACACAGCTGGCCATCAGGAACAGGGAGACCAGCGCGGTGCTCGTGCCGCCCGCGGCGGAGAGCAGGCTGCCCGCGATGAGCGGGGCGAAGCCGGCGCCGAGGACGGCGGCCAGCTGATAGCCCAGGGACGCCCCGGTGTACCGGGTGCGGGTGCCGAACATCTCGACGAACAGCGCGGCCATCGGGCCGTACATCGCGGCGTGCAGGACGCTCTGACCGAGCACGACCGCGAGCGTGAGCAGCAGCGGCGACCCGGTGTTGATCAGGGCGAAGATCGGGAACGCCGCGACGGCCATAGCCAGCGCGCCACCGAGGACGACGGGCCGACGGCCGACCCGGTCCGAGAGAGCCGCGAAGGCCGGCAGCCCGATGACCGCCAGACCGGAGGAGATGGTCAGGCTGACCAGAACCGTCGACCGCTCGTATCCCGTCTGCGCCGCGTACGCGATGACAAACGTGGTGAGCAGCGACTGCGCGACGAAGGCGCCGAAACCCACCGACGACGCCAGAACGAGGTTCCGCGGGTGCCGGCGCAGGACCTCGATCAGCGGCCGCCGGGGCACGGTGTCCGACGCCTTCAGCGCGGTGAACAGCGGGCTCTCGCTGACCTTGAGCCGCACGAACAAGCCCACCCCGAGCAGCACGACGCTGAACAGGAACGGCATCCGCCAGCCCCAGGAGAGGAACTGGTCCTCAGGCAGGGTCGAGAACGCGGTCAGGACCCCGGTGGACAGCAGCATGCCGGTCGGTGCGCCCATCTGGGTGAAGCTGGCCAACAGCCCGCGATGCCCCGATCCCGCGTGCTCGGCAGTCATCAGCGCGGCGCCGCCCCACTCACCGCCGACGGCAATGCCCTGCAGGAGACGCAGGGTGACCAGCAGTGCGGGGGCCCAGATCCCGATCTGGTCATAGGTGGGCAACAACCCGATGAAGAAGCTCGCGACGCCCATCAGGCTCATCGTGGCGAGCAGCATGGACTTGCGGCCGATCCGATCGCCGAAGTGCCCGCACACGATGCCGCCAACGGGCCGGGCCACGTACCCGACCGCGAAGGTGCCGAACGCGGCGATGGTGCCGGCGAGGGGATCGAGGCTGGTGAAGAACAGCTTGTTGAACACCAGCGCCGCGACGGTGCCGTAGAGCAGGAAGTCGTAGAACTCGATCGTGGTGCCGAGGTAGCTGGAGAACACGACCCGCCGAAGCTGTGTGCGGTGGTCTCTGTCGGCTTGGAAGGCGGTGTGTGGCATGGCAGGACCCCTTGTCCGGTGTGATGGGGCGCGGGCACTTGGCGTGTCTGGGCGCCCGGCCCAGCCCTTCCTCCACGCCCCCGTTCCGGCTAGGCGCTTGCCGTTTCCGACGGAGTGGAGGACGATGGATAACCATCAGGAACCCTGATGATGGAACACCCAGAGAGGAGCCGTGTCAATGGCCGAAGCCAAGGCGATGGTGGAGAGTTCGGGACGACTGTGACCGTGGTGCAGGATGGCGGGGTGAGCACACGGACGCAGGATGATGCCGACCAGGCAGGCCACACGCTGTACATGGTCAAGCAGCTGGAGCAGGTGATCCGATCCCACCTGGACGAGCTGCTACGCCCGCTCGGTCTGACCACGCAGCAGTACACCGCGTTGACGGTGTTGGAGCGGCGGGACGGGCTGACGTCGGCCCAGCTGGCGCGCCACTCCTTCGTGCGGCCACAGACCATGCACGAGATGATCACGAGCCTCGACGAACGTGGCTTCATCCAGCGCAAGCGCGATCCGGCCAACCGCAGAGTCCTCCTCATCAGCCTGACCCGGCAGGGCCGCAAGATGGTGGAGAAGTACGACGAGGAGGTTCGGCTTCTCGAGGAGCACATGGTCTCCGGCCTGACCCTCCGTCAGCGGAAGACGCTGCGTGATGCTCTGGACGCATGCCGGCGGAATCTCGCAGCCCACAGCGGGCGCCCCCAGTAGTACCGGAGTCGGCTCAGGGGTCGGTCTTCGAGGTTTCGCGGACGAATTGGCGGATGGCTTCCACGCAGGCGGCCGGTTGATCATCAGGGATGAGCGTGTAGCTGTCCGGAACTTCGATCAGGCGCGCGTTCGGGAGGTATTCGGCCAGCCGCCGCCCGTGGTCGCGGGGCATGATCCGGTCTTCGGCCGCCCACAGGACCAGCGCCGGGCGGTCGAAGCCACGCAACTGATGTCACGCAGGTCGAGCCGGTCCAGGAGTTCGGCGACCAACCGGGCCTGGCCCCGACCACTGAGGTCG
>Ga0210378_10002144_pt1 | contig 10083 bp, 15 predicted proteins | sample PLM1_60_b1redo_FD_155465 | JGI IMG/M metagenome (GOLD analysis project Ga0210378, IMG submission 155465) | Groundwater sediment microbial communities from an aquifer in East River, Colorado, USA - PLM1_60_b1 redo | ecosystem: Environmental > Terrestrial > Soil > Riparian zone | place: USA: East... | reverse complement strand
CGAGATCCAGCACGTCTCGGTCGGCGCCGTCGAGACCTTCATCTTCCGGGCTCGGCGCGCGCTGCGCGAAGAGCTCGAAGGAGCGCTCAGCTGCCACGAGGCGGAGCGGGCGATCTCACGCCGGCTCGACGGCCAACTCGCGCGCGCCGAGCGCCGCCCGTTGCGCCGCCACCTGCGCGGGTGCGGCGACTGCGCCCGCTTCGACCACAGCCAGCACACCCAGCGCGCCGCTCTACGCTCGCTCGCGAGGGTCCCGTTGCCGAGCTCACTGTCCTCGTTCTTCGCGGCTGCCGGCGCCGGGGTCGGCTCGACGAGCAAGGCGTAGGTTTCGCAGCCCTCCGGCATCTCTCGGTATGTGGGTCGGTCCGGGCCTCTTCCTCCTCCTTCGGCTCGGATCTTTCCCCTCTCTCCACAGGACGTCGCTTCGGGGAGCGGCGTCCTGTGTTCGAATGGCCGCCGCGTTGGGTACGCTCGAGGTATGGCACTCCTGAACAAGCGCAACGCAGTCCTCGGCTGGACGGTCTGGAAGCTCGGAAAGCGCGTCGCGAAGCGGAAGGCGAAGGACGCCGTGCCCGGCCGGGTCGACGACTCGATGCGGCCGAACAAGAGCGCGATCGCAACGGGGCTCGCCACGCTCGGCGGCGTGTTCTGGTTCTGGCGCCGCCGCCGGAGCGACTCCACCCCGAGCTGATCTCCGCTCTTTGCGCAAACTTCTTGCGCGGCTGATCTTGTGATCTCGCAAAGAGCGCAAACTTTCGTACCCGAGGACCTTGCAACCGCCCTCGATTGGCCCTAGGTTGCCGTTTGCGCCGAGCACGGAGCGCGAGTAGGTCGAAACTGAACCGGAGGACTGTAGGCGCAAGCCCAAAGTCAGACGGTTGAGTGGACGAAAGCGCAACCGGCTCGGCGAATTTTTTTGGTCCCGCGCGGTAGCGCGTGTCCGCGAAGCGGACCAGTGGAAGGGGTCTGGGGGAACCGGGAGGTTCCCCCAGTAGAACCGCTGGCCCCTAAGCCCCCGCGTCAGCCTCTTGCCGGCCTGGAAAGTAGCGCCAGGCGATCGCGCCGACGACGAGCAGGGCCGCCTCGACGATCGTGATCGTCAGCCGGTTCAGGACGGTAACGCCGAGCGCGACGCCGTTCGAGCTGACCGCGAGCAGCAGGCCGTACATCGAGGCCTCGCGCACGCCGAGCCCGGAAGGCGTGATCAGCGAGAGGAAGGCGACGATCGCCGAGACCGCGGCGACCCCGCCCAGGTAGGGGATGTCCTCGACGGCGGGATCACCGCCCAGCGAGCGCAGCAGGAAGAAGAGCGCCGTGCCGCCGACGAGCCACGTGAAGCAGTAGTAGGCGAGCAGGCCTAGGAGCGTCGAGTAGCGGAGGCGCGGCAGCAGGGTCGCTCCGAACGGCCGCAGGACGCGCCGGATCCCCGGCGTGAAGACGCGCGGATGGAGTCCCACGATCGCGATCAGCGCGAGCACGAGCAAGGGGAGGACCGGGGCAGCGCTGAAGCCGACCGTCGTCAGGCTGACGAAGAAGACGAGCGTGCCGGCGAGCCCCGAGAGCCCCGCCTCCATCACCATCGAGCTCAGCACGAGCGGCGTGTCGCGCACACCGGCGCGTCGCAGGGACGCGATCCGCGCCGCCGGGATCCAGACCGTGCCCGGCACGTACTTGGCGAGAATCGACGCCATCTCCGCCTGGAGCGCGATGAAGTACGGGATGCGCAGGCCCCAGGCGCCGAGCATCCGCTGCCAGGCGACGGTGAAGAGCAGGTAGTAGGCGGCGAGGATCGCCGTCGAGAGGATGAGGTCGGGGAAGTTCGCGTCCTCCAGGCGCGGCCGCGCGTCGTGCCAGGCGCCGCGGAAGGCCCAGCCGAGGAAGAAGAGCAGTACGCCAACCGCCGTCAGCTGGATCGCGATCAGCGCCCAGCGGCGGCGCGTCAGCGCCTCGAATGCCCTCCGCAGCCTTGCCACGGGTGCAGTGTTGCCAAACCGGCACACTCCGGGCACAGACACGCGCGCCCGCCGCTGCTTCGATAGTCACGGTGGAGAAGCGCGGCAAACCCACGGTACGGCAGGTGTACGCCCTCGCGGCGGCGCTCTGCGAGCGGATGGGCGAGGAGTTCCCCGAGTCGCGCGGCACGGCCTCGGAGCTGATCGAGCGACTGCGCACCGAGAACGGGCACCCGGCGCCACGGCTCGAGGACGCCGCCAAGGATCGCTAGCAGAGTGCTAGCATGACGGAGTGGCGACCTTGCACATCCGCAACGTGCCGGAGGAGATCTACGAGGGCCTGCGCGAACGAGCTCGGGAGCGGGGAACGTCGATGAACGCCGAGACGATTGCGATCCTCCGCGACGTCGTTCGATTTCGGCGTCAAAGTTGGGAAGAAACGATGGCGAGCCTGGAACAGTTCGCGCAGGAGATCGATTTCGGCCCCGACTGGCCGGCACCGGAAGAGCTGATTCGGGCGGACCGCGATTCCAATCACGGCCGTCATTGACGCCAGCGCCGTTGTTCGGGGCCTGCTGCACGGGCCCGGACACGGCGTTTGGGCCCACAGCCGCGGAGGGGCCGCGCCCGAGTTGCTCTTTGCCGAGACTGCAAATGCGCTCGTGCTCTATGTCCGGGCGGGACACTTGACGTCTGTGCAAGCAGCACGCGCTCTTACCTTCGTCTTCAGCTCCGGCATCACGTTCGCGCCGTTGCGGGAGCTCGCCCTCCCGGCCATCGAGTATTCCCTGCGCCACCGGATTTCCGCGTACGACGCGTTCTACCTCGCGCTCGCGGAACAGGTCGATGCCGTGCTCGTCACCGCCGACCGGCGGCTCGCCGAGCTCGCGACCCGCGCGGAGCTTGTCGCGTGATCGTCTCGCTCCACGTTGCGACAGGCGCAGCCGTGGGCGCGCTGACGCGCTCGCGGCCCGCGGCGATCGCGCTCGGCCTCGTCATGCACGCGCTCGGCGATCGCATGCCGCACCAGGACATCGGCTCGCGCCGCTTCGAGGTGCGCAGCGGCGTCCTTTGCGTCCTCGCGCTCAGCGCCCGCCATGGCCCGCTGAGCCCGGTCACGCTCGGCGCGCTCGCCTCCTCCGTGCCCGACGTCGAGCACGTCTTCCACCTGCCGCGCCCAGGCGGGCGCAAGCTCTTCCCGAGCCATCGCATCCCCGGCTGGCATCGCGAGGGCGGCGTGCCCGCGTGGGCGCAGCTGCTCGCAGCGGGCGTGATCCTCGGCGTCGTGCTCGGCTCGCGCCGTTGAGAGCGCTCGCGCTCGCCGTCCTCGTCGCGGTCGTCCTCGCGGCCTTCCTCTGGTCCCGGCACGACGCCTCCTCGTCCTCGAGCGCGGTTGTCGCGCGGGTCCTCGACGGCGACACGATCGTCCTCACCAGCGGCGGGCACGTGCGACTCGTCCAGATCGACTCGCCCGAGCAGGGCAGCGAGTGCTACGGCGAGGCCGCGAGCGCGCTCACCCGCCGGCTGCTCCCGCCGGGCACGCGCGTGCGTATCGAGCCCGACCCGAGCCTCGACCGGGTCGACCGCTACGGCCGCGAGCTCGCGTACGTCTGGACAGGCGACGAGGACGTCAACCTCAGACTCGTCCGCGAAGGCGCGGCCGGTGTCTGGTTCTTCGACGGCAAGCGCGGCCGCTACGCGAACGCGCTCCTGCAGGCGGCCGAGAGGGCCCGCGCCGACCGCAAAGGCCTGTGGGGCACGTGTCCGCTTGCGCGCGTCGATGCGACCGACTCGCTGGCGAGCGGCCCGCCCTAGGCGATCACCGCTTCTCCTCGCCGGTAGAGGAGCAGGCTGACGACGATCACCCAGAGCGGGAAGGCGGAGATGAGCGCGGCCCAGCCGATCGGCGGGATCAGGAGCCAGAGTCCGATGCCCAGGCTGACCCAGCCGAGCCAGACTGGCAGGGCGCGGGTCCGCAGGACGACCATTCCCGTCGCGAGGATGAGGACGCCCACGGCGGGCTCGGCCGCGTAGAAGAACGCGTCGCCAAGCCCGCGGTACACCTGCGCCGCCTCCGGGGAGAGGTTGGCCTTGTTGAGGGCTCCGGCCGCCTGCGTACTGCCCATGAAGAGCAGCGAAGCCGCAGCGACCAGACCGCCGGCGTAGCCGGTCCCGGTCAGTCTCCGCGTGCCGCCCTCGGCCAGGTAGAGCCGCGCCCTCAGCGCGCCGACGAACCAGAGGAAGAAGACCGCGCCGAGCATGAAGAAGAAGGTGCCGGCGAGGATCGCGTGCTCCTCGCCCTCGAAGTAGGTGAGGGCGCGCGCCGGGGTCGCATTCGTGCCCGGCTGGTCGGCGATCGTCTCGAGGACGACGAGTCCGGTGACCCAGAGGGCGACCGCCGTGATCCCCGTCAGCGCAGCTGATCGCTCCCGGCGATCGATCATGACGTCTCCTTTGCTCGCAGGGAGAGCGATCTTACGAAGCGAGGCGGCCGGGGACGGCCTGCGCCCCCGGCCGCATCGGGAGCCTCAGCCTTGGATCAACGGGCAGACGAAGTGCGTGCCGGTGTCGACGAGCGAGCTCGCCTGGGCGACGACGTCCTCCGCGTTTGTCAGCTGGGTCGTGATCCCGAAGGCCTCCACGACGCGCCAGCGTCCTCCGTTGTACCCGGGGTGGCCCGGCGCGGCCTCGGAGACGGACGCGCAACTCGAGCAATCCGGGAAGTTGTAGATCGTGTCGAACGGCCCCCGGTCCGGAAGCGAGGTAGGCGTGGCGATCGTCCGGTAAGCCTGGTCGAACGCGTAGATCGTCGAGCCCGGCGGGCCGAGCCCGGCCGACATCGAAGGCGCGGCGAGAACGGCGACCGCGACCGCCGAGGCCAGGATCAGAAGCAGGAAGCGCCTCATTGCTCTCCTTTCGCCGATTGCCCAGGCGAGGCTAGACGCGAAAGATTGCGACGAGCTTGCGCGCTCCTTACAGACTGATTAATACTCGGCGGCGGCGGTGACGATGACGGATGGGCCGCTCAACGACAGTGTGCTGACGCTTACTGACGGGCGCGCGCTCGCCTATGCGGAATGGGGCGACCCGAGCGGGTCACCCGTCCTCTTCGTCCACGGCACGCCGCACTCACGGATCTGGTGCCCGGACGAGGAGGCCACGACCGGTGCCGGCGTCCGCCTGATCATCCCCGACCGGCCCGGCTTCGGCGGTTCCGATCCCCAGCTCGGGCACACGCTCGTCGGCTGGGCCGCCGACGTCGGGCAGTTGGCCGACGCGCTCGGGTTCGACCGAATCGCCATCGTCGGATGGTCGGCGGGCGGGGTCTACGTCGCGGCCTGCGCGGCGACGATCCCCGAGCGACTGACGGCTGTCGGCATTGTCAGCAACCGGACGATGGCGGTCTACAACGTGGCCGAGCGCCCGCAGGCGCTCGGCGAGCTCGACGACGAGGAGCGTCACATCTATGAGCTCGTGCGCGAGCTCGGGATCGAGGAGGCGGCGAAGAGGCACGCCGTCGAGGAAGAGGAGCACCTCGGCGGGCTCCACGAGCGGCCGGAAGGGATCCTCGACGGCTTCGAGCCGCCGGAGGGAGACCGGTGGTTCTACGCCGACGAGCGCCGGGCCGGGCCGTGGTTCGCTGCCGTGCGCGAGTCTGTCCGCCAGGGAGCGCTCGGCTGGGGTTGCGAGGGCGCCGCGCTCATGGCCCCGTGGAATTTCCGGCTGGCGGACATCTCAGTCCCGGTGCAGGTCTGGTACGGCGAGCAGGAGCGTCCCGTCTACCGCGAGGCCGCCGAATTCGCGGCCGAGACGATCCCCCATGCGCGGGTGACCGGATGGCCCGATGCCGGGCACATGGGGGTGGCGAAGCACTGGCGCGAGATCCTCGATCGCGCGCTCGCCACGCCCAATAGCTGAGCCCGCTGAAGATTCCGGCCAAGAGGTAGCCGAGTTGGGCGCTGCCCGGGCAGGCGGAGACACCGCGCTCGGCTATCGCGATCTCCTCCTGCTTCTCGTGCTCGAGCGACGGCTGCTGCGCGCGCCGGTTGAACGCCTGGCCGCGGTGAGCGATCATTGCCCGTCGAAAGGAGTGGCGATGGCAGACGTGACGAGTGCTCTCGACGAGGCCGGGGTCGACTACGACGTGCTCGAGCACGAGCACACGGAGCGGGCCGCCGACGAGGCCGCGGCGCTCGGCGTCGCGCCCGACGAGGTGGCGAAGACCCTCGTTCTCGCGACCCCCAGCGGGACCGTGCGCGCCGTGCTCCCGGCCTCCGAGCGGGTCGACCTGCCGAAGGTCGCCGACCTGATCGGGGCCCCGCACAAGCAGGTAAACCTGGCGACCGAGGACGACATGAAGCGCGACTACCCGGACTTCGCTCTCGGCGCCGTCCCGCCCTTCGGCGGCCGGGAAGGCGATCGGGTGATCGTCGACTCACGATTGGCCGAGCGCGACTCGGTCGTGCTCGAGGCGGGCTCGCACGAGCGCTCGGTGCGGTTGAAGACGGCCGACCTCATGCGCCTGACGGGAGCGCAGGTGGCCGACATCGTCAAGGAAGAGGAACGCACCGCCGGCTAGCGTCAGCGCGTTCTGCGAGCGCCTTAACTAAATCGGCGCTGAGACGACACACCGGCGTGCCTATTGGGCCGTCTCAATATGCTGGTGTCTCGACAAGACGATTGCTCCGGGCAAGTGTCTAGTCTTGTTTACAATTAGCCCGTGCGACTAATCCGTGACCGGGCGACAGCTCATGAGGCGCCTCAGGAAGCTCGGCTGTCAAAAGGTCAGACAGCGTGGCTCGCACGTCCGCGTGCGTTGCGGGCGCTGCGAAACGACGGTTCCCATCCACGCTGGCGAAGACCTGCCGCCGGGAACGTTGCGAGCAATCGAGCGCGACCTTGAGCCGTGTCTAGGCAAGAAGTGGCTGCAATAGGAGCCGGTAAGTATCGAGTGATTTTCGAGCGCGACGACGGTGGCGCTTGGCTTGCGCGTGTCCCAAGCGTTCGCGGCTGCCATACGCATGGGCGGACCCTGGAGCAGGCTCGTAGACGCATTCGTGAAGCCCTTGGCCTCTGGGTCGAAGATGCCGACGCGGCAGAGCTCGTCGAGGACATCCGTCTCCCGGCTCGCGTCCGCGAGGAGCTCGACCGCTCTCGGTCATCCCGTCGCCAGGCCCGGCGAGAGCGGGATCAGGCACAGGAGGCGATGAGAAAGGCTGCGCGAACGCTCGTCGAAGAGTTGGGGCTTGGCCTTCGCGATGCCGGCGAGCTCCTAGACATCTCCCACCAACGCGTGCAGCAGCTTGTGCGACCGGCTACGAGAGCGCAGCCGCCAGCCGCTCGAGCCCGGTCTCAAGGACCTCGTCCGTGACCGCCAGCGAGAGCCGCGCCCAGCCCGCCCCGCGCGAGCCGAAGCCCTCGCCGGGCGCGACCGCGAGGCGGTGCTCCGCGAGCAAAAGCTCCGGCGTGAGCCCGTCGGGGAGCTCCCACCAGAGGTAGAACGAGCCTTCGCACTCGAGGTCAGGAAGAATCTCGCGCACCCGCTCGCGCCGCCGCCGATAGGTCTCGACGCGCTCGCCGACCGAGCCCTGCGGCCCGGTCAACGCCGCGATGCCCGCGTGCTGGATCGGCGTGAAGATGCCGACGCGGTTGTGGTCGGCGAGCAGGTCGAGGCGGGCCACGATCTCCGCGTTGCCGACGACGAAGCCGAGCCGCCAGCCGGCCATGCCGTACGTCTTCGACATCGAGAACATCTCGACACCGACCTCGCGCGCACCCGCTTCGGCGAGGAACGATTGCGGCGCGCGCCCGTCGAAGACGATGTCCCCGTAGGCGAAGTCGTGGACGATCGCGGCGCCGGTCTCGTTCGCGTAGGCGACCGCCGCCGCGAACGTCCCCTCAGGCACGCAGACGGCGCAGGGGTTCGAGGGGTAGTTGAGGAAAACGGCGGCGACGTCGTCGCGCGGCGCGGCGTTGAAGTCAGGCGCCCAGCCCGCGTCCCTATCCAACGGCACGTATCCGGTGCGAGCCGCGGCGAGCGCGGGCCCGGAGGGATAGTCGGGGTAGTAGGGATCGGGCAGGACGATCGTCGAGCCGCGCTCGGCGAGCACGAGCGCGAGCTCGCAGATCGCAGTCTTCGTCCCCGGCACGATCGTGACCTCGGAGTGCGGGTCGAGCTCGACCCCGTAGAGCGCGGAGTAGCGATCCGCAATCGCCTCGCGCAGGGCGGGCAAACCGCGAAAGGGCGGGTAGCCGTGCGCCGAGGGCTCGTTCGCCGCCGCAGCAAGCGCGTCGATCACGTGCTGAGGCGGCCCAACCTCAGGATTCCCGCGCCCAAGGTCGACCACCGGCTCCCCCTCGAGTGCCGCGTGCCTGGCAACCTGAGCGAGCAGCGCAGTGAAGTACTGCTGGGGAAGCCGTTCGACGCGGTGTGGGGCGGGCCGCACGGCGCGATCGTATTCAGTCGAGCCTGCCCGGCTGCGCGAGCCATTGCGCCGGTTGGCCGGTAACGCGGGCGATCGCCTCGAAGTGGCGGTCGTAGTGAAGCAGGACAAAACCGTGAACCTCGGCGAGTCCTGCGATCAACAGATCCACCGGGCTTGGCCCTCGATGCTGCGCTCGCCGGGCCAGCAGCCGTTGTGCTCGCCCGGCCGCCGACTCGGCCCGGACGTCGAGCTCAACCTGCGGAAAGCGGCCGAGATCCTGGGCGAGCGACTCGTAATCTCCGCGTCCGCGTGCAGAGTAGAGAAGCTCAAGCGTCACGGGCGAGCAAAGCGCCAGCTCGTCGCCCTCGATGAGGTCGGCCCAGCGATCGGCGACCTGACCTGCTCGGTGCCAGGCACTCGTGTCAGCGAGGTACGTCGGCACCTACGGCGTCCGGAGCCGGCGCAGCTCCTCCGGCCCGGGGCCGAGCCCGCCGTCACGGCGGATACGGTCCATGACCCGACGGCGAGCCTTGAGCCGGATGACCTCGTCGAGCGCAGCATCGACCGTGTCGGCGATCGTCTTGGTGCCGAGGATCTCGCGCGCCTCCGCGAGTTTCTCGCGGTCGATGACCATTGAGGTCTTGTCCCGTCTGGATATCTGTTTAGCCATCAGTAGATATCCTAGAGCAGAGCACGGCGCGGAGGCGCGAGCACCCCGAATTTGTGACGTGCACCGGTCGGGCTAGGTCTTCTGCCTCTGGCGCTTCTGCACGATCCGCGCGACCCCGGCGGAGGGAGAGAAGATGCTCGAGTGGCCGTCCTGCCAGCGAACCTGGTAGCGCGGCGGCTGCTCCTGGAGCACCCCTTCGATCACGCCTGTGCGCGCGGGCGTGGCGACCCGCTCCGACTCGACGACGATGGTGTCTCCGACGTTTCCCTGCATGCGAGCGAGCCTAGCGCGTAGGAGCGCGAAACGGTAGAAAGATGCGGTGGCCGACTTCGAGCTGACGAGTGGGGCGTTCGCGCAAGGGCAGCCGATCCCGCGCCGGCACACCTGCGAAGGCGAAGACGTCTCCCCGCCGCTCGCCTGGAGCGGCGTCCCGGAGGGGACGGTTTCCCTGGCGCTGGTGGTCGACGATCCCGATGCACCGAGCGGCACGTTCACGCACTGCCTCGCGTGGGGAATCGATCCGGCCGTGGGCGGTCTCCGCGAGGGCGAGGCGGCTCCGGTCGAGGGGCGGAACGATTTCGGCTCGGCGGGATGGCGCGGCCCGTGCCCGCCGCCGGGCCATGGTCCCCACCGCTACTTCTTCAAGCTGCACGCGCTCGACGGCGAGTTGGACATCCCGGCCGGAGCCGGAAAGGCCGAGGTCGAGCGGGCAATCGAGGGTCGCGCGCTCGCCGTCGCCGAGCTCACGGGCACGTACGAGCGCTAACGGGCGCGACTATTAGTTGCAACTTGGACGCAGGGATGCGATAACACCCCGCCCCCTGCGGCTCGATAAAGGAGCTGATCCAATGAAAGATCGTCCAGTGGAAGAGGCCAGGGCAGCGGCCGAGGAGCCGCGTGACGCGCGGAGCCGCGCGGACGTCGGCAGCAAGGTGAACGCGATCATCGAGGCAGCCGAGACGGCTGCGGAGCAGATCGGCCAGGACGCCCGCAGCAAGGCGCGCGAGATTCTGGAGCAGGCGGAGACGATGGCGGC
>Ga0210378_10002143_pt1 | contig 10088 bp, 3 predicted proteins | sample PLM1_60_b1redo_FD_155465 | JGI IMG/M metagenome (GOLD analysis project Ga0210378, IMG submission 155465) | Groundwater sediment microbial communities from an aquifer in East River, Colorado, USA - PLM1_60_b1 redo | ecosystem: Environmental > Terrestrial > Soil > Riparian zone | place: USA: East... | reverse complement strand
AGCGATGGTTTAGCGACGTCGGAGACGCCACCGCGTTCCCGCCGCAATCACGGCACGTCGGGAGCCGAGTCAGCGCTTCCACCGACAACAATCGGGTACAGGGGGTACGCGACGGCGCGGTCTTCATGGGCAAATGGGCCGACGCGATCGACGCCATGCGCAATGGCAGCCACCCCTCGGCCTGCGAAGTCTGGATCACCGGATGGCGGCTCGAGGGCGTGGAGACGCGAGGCCATGACAAGCCGGAGTCCGACGCCCTGGATATGCTCAAGGCGGCCCAGACGGCAGGGGTCCGCGTCTACGGCATGATCTCGCGGCACATCCCTGGGTGGGCGTTTAACTCCCCCACGCTGGCATGGCTCAACGCCAACGACATGTGGGGCATCGCGCTCGACAACCGGTTCCCGACCCGGGGCAGCGGTCACCAGAAGTTCACTTGCCTGCGTGACCCGGCCCATCGCCATTGCCTGCTCGGCTCGATCGACATTTCCAAGACCCGGTGGGACACGATTTTCCACGACTTCCACTCCCTCCAGCGCAATCCCCGGTTCGGGAAACCGACACACGACACCGGGGTCCTGGTCGAGGGGCCGGCGGTCGCGGACATCGAGGCGACGTTCCAGGAGCGGTGGGACGACCCGACCACCCGCACTTTCGGGCTAATCTCGACGCTCTCGGTGCTGCCGACGCTCCCGCTGCTCGGGCCGCCGTCCGCCGCTGAGCCTGTCGCCGGTGGGACCCACTCAGTCCAAGTGCTCCACACCTATGGGCGGGCGACGGCCTTCGAAGCCTATTCGTGGTCGCCGAAGGGTGAGTTCACCGTCTGGGCCTCCTATCTGAACGCTATCAAGAAGGCCTCGAGGTACATCTACATCGAGGACCAGTACTTCCTGCCCTTCGGCTGGGAGCCGGCCTTCCGAGGCCCCCCGGGCAAGGCGCGCGACACCGATCTCTTCTACCAGCTGGGCGAGGCCATCAGACGGGGCGTGAAGGTACTCGTGGTGGTGCCGGCCAACGCAGAGGACAAGGCCCACGTCTACCAGAAGTATCAGCGTGACGTCGGGGTCGCGTACCTGTCGGGCATCGCGAACGCGCCGGGCGTCCGCGGCGACTTCGTCATCGTCTCGCTCACCAACGGCGTGTCCGATATCTACGTGCACTCCAAGCTGATGATCGTCGATGACGAGTTGGTGCTCATCGGCTCTGCCAACGTGGGCAGGCGGAGCATGACCTTCGACTCGGAGATCCAGCTGGCGATCGTCGACAGCGCGAACCAGTTCGCCGCGGAGTTCCGCAAGGATCTCTGGGAGGAGCATCTGTGGACCTCGCGCGACGCCGTGGCCGATGCGCTCGTCGGCTACGAGTTGATGAAGGCGGCCTCGGACACCGCCCGCACCGGCCATGTCAGGCGGTACCCCTACGAAGAACCGGGGGACCCGAGCTGGGAGCACGGGCATTACATCAATCTGCTGATCGAGCCGTACGGGGGCGCCCGATGAGCACCGACCCAGTTGCGGACCCCCTGGAAACGGCGACCACCGGCGACCTCGGGCTCAAGCTGCTTGAGGTCGTCCGCGACCTGCTGGACTCGGTCGTAACGCTCGGCTCGGCCGAGCAGGTCGACGCCGTCCTGCGCCTGCTGTCCTGGGACCCGGAGCTGCTCCAGGTGTCGGAACCCATCGCGGGCGGTGTCGCCAGGGTCGACGAGGCGCTGCGGCCCCTGCGAGCGGCAGTCGACCTGCAGCGCGCGCCGGCAATCCCGGAGATCACCTCGGCGCTGGCGACCGCCACACCCAAGATCGCTGGTCTGGTCGAGGCGGTCAACGCCTGGTCGCCGCCGCCGGGCGCCCCTCCCGGCACGACGGACGTCCTGGTCGCGGACCTCCTCAAGGGGCTCCCGTGGTCCTCCTTCGCCGCCCGCTTCCCCATCTCGACGCTGGCCCTGCGGCTGGCGGGCGCCCTCGTCGACGAACCCGTCGGGGAGCTCCGGCTCGCCGACGGGACGCTCCTACGGGCCGGCGGCTCCCGGCTCGTCGTCGACCCGAACGCGTTCGCCCGGTTGCTGCGTGACCCGCTGGGAGCGCTGCGCGTGCGCCTTTTGGACGACGGCAGCGGTGGCCGCAGAAGCCCGGCGGCCGTCTCGGATCTGGTCGCCTCGCTGGTCACCGACCCGCTGATGCTGGCCGGCGTGCCAACTCGCTACCCACTGCGCCCGGATCAGGTCCCGGCCGCGCTCGCGGTCTCGGACGCGGCGAGCCGGCTTCTGGCGGTTCGTATCCCCTTCACCGACAGCGCGTCCAGCGTTCCATCTGAGCTGCGCCTAATCGCCGGCCTAACCGACGACACGGGCGGCGAGGGTCTCGGATTGCTGGTCGCCGCGGACGGCTCGCTGTCGACCAAGGTCCGTGCCGGGAGCGGGGTGCTGACCGCGCACCTGCAGGTCGGTGACGAGCCGGTGCTGGTGACCGGTCGGGGCGTCAGGCTGGCCCGTCCCGGCAGCACTGGTCTCCCTTCGGTTAGCCTGACGGTCGGCTACGGCAGCGGGGAGCTGGTCCCGGTCGTGCGGCTCGGCGTGGCGGGGGGGACCCGCTTCGAAGTGGACCACGTCGCCGTCGAGATCAAGGGCAGCTTCGACGGGCAGGTACCTGACGTCGGGGCGTCGGTCGCGCTGACCGGCATGCGGCTCGTCATCCAGGCCAGCGAGGGTGACGGCTTCCTCGCCACGGCGCTCGGCGGCCGTGCCATCGAATCGACGTTTGACCTCGGCCTCGCATGGTCGTTTGCCAAGGGGCTGCAGATCCGCGGTGCCGCCAGCCTTCCAGTCGAGCTCGCCATCAATGCCGACCTGGGCCCGATCCACGTGAATTCGGTGTGGCTCGCCCTCAGGGTGGCCGCGGATGGCTCGACGCCGGCGATTACCCTTGAGCTCGCCGCGTCGATCTCTCTCGGCCTCGGCCCGTTCGCGGCCAGCGTCGACCGGATCGGCCTCGCCGGCCGCCTGACCTTTCCGCCCCAGCCCGGCAACATCGGACCCGGCCAGCTGGACCTGGCGTTCAAGCCTCCGGTCGGCGTCGGCATCGCGATCGACACGCTGGAGGTGTCCGGCGGCGGCTTCCTCTTCTTGGACTCCGGTGCCGGCCGCTACGCCGGCGTCTTCGAGCTGACCCTCCTGGACGTGGTGTCGGTGAAGGCAGTCGCGCTGATCAGCACGAAGCTGCCCGACGGCCGCCCCGGCTTCGCGCTCCTGATCATGATCACGGCCGAGGGCTTCACGCCCGTCCCGCTCGGCCTGGGGTTCGAACTGACCGGCGTTGGTGGGCTGCTGGCGCTGAACCGCACGGTCGACGCCGACGCGGTCCGCGGCGGCCTGCGCGACGGCGTGCTGGACTCGATCCTGTTCGTCAAAGACCCCGCCCACAACGCTACCCGGCTGCTGGCCACCCTGGACCGGGTCTTCCCAGCCGCGCCTGATCGGCTGCTTATCGGCCCGCTCGCGGAAATCAGCTGGGCCAGCCCCCCTATCCTGCACATCCGGCTCGCGTTGCTGCTCGAGGTCCCGCAGCCAATCCGGGCGGTGCTGGTCGCCGCCGTCAGCGTGACCCTCCCCCACCAGCAGGATGCGGTGGTTGAGCTGCACGTCGACGCGATCGGCGTGCTGGATCTGGCCCGCGGCGAGCTCGCCCTCGACGCCTCACTGCACCACTCCCGGCTGCTCAGCTTCACCCTCAGCGGCGATCTGGCGTTGCGGCTGAGCTGGGGTGCCGCGCCGACGTTCCTGCTGTCGGTCGGCGGCTTCCACCCCCAGTTCCCCCCGCCAGCCGGGCTGCGTCCGCTCAACCGGGTCGCGCTCAGCCTCACCGGCAGCGACAACCCACGGGTGCGAATGGAGGCCTACCTGGCGCTCACCTCCAACAGCATCCAGCTGGGCGCACGGGTAAGTCTGTACGCCGAAGCAGGCGGGTTCGGTATCGACGGCGGCGGCGCATTCGACGCGCTGGTGCAATGGTCGCCGTTCCACGTCGACGTCGCCTTCCAGGCATGGGTGCGCGTCTTCGGCCCGACCGGCACGCTGCTGGCCGCCAGGGTCGCCGTCGACGTCAGCGGCCCCGGCCCTTGGCACGTCACCGGTGTGGTGGAACTTCAGGTGTTGTTTGTGACCGTCAAGGTAGGCGTTGACCTATCGGTCGGCGACGCCGCCTCGCAACGGCCGATCGAGACCGCCGACGTCGCCGCCCTGCTGTGGGAGCAGGTCAGCCGCACGGCGAGCTGGCAGGCGACGCTTGCCGGCAGCGTCGCGCCCGGGGTGACGCTTCGGCCCGCCAGCTCCGACGCTGACCCGGCTGCCAGCCCGCTGGTCGTGCATCCGTTGGCCACCCTCACCCTGCGCCAACAGGTCGTGCCGCTGGCCACCCCGATTGCACGGGTGGGGGCGCGCCTGCCCAAACACGGCACCCGCAGCTACCACCTGGACGTGGTCGTCCCGCCCGGGGTGCTGGTGGACGGGGTCAACGAGCTGTTCGCGCCCGCTCAGTTCGTGGAGGTGGCCGAGGACGCCAAGCTGTTGGGGCCGGCATTCGCGCCGCTGCCCGCCGGGGTGTCGTTGCGGCCGGAGACGGCCAGGGTCGCCGCGCAGGACGGCGTCGCCGCCACCGACTTGACCTTCGAGACGCTGGAGGTCACCGACCTCGACCAGCCCGCGACCATCGGTACCCCCGCCGATGCGGTCGCCGCCTCCGCCCTTCCCGGCGCCCACGCCGGAGAGGCTTCAAGACGAGCTGACGGGCGGGTGCGGGCGGGCTGGCAGGTGGTGGCGTCATGACGGTCACTCGCACGTTCCTGCCGTGGTACCGGGAAGGGTTCGCCACCACCCTGGTGGGCGCGCCACCAGCCGGCGCTGGGCGGGCGGCGCTGCCTGCCACGGTCACCCTCCGCGGAACGGATCGCACCAGGAGCCTACCCGCCGAACTCGCCGGGCCGGGGGATGTCGTGGGGTTGGATCCGCGCGAGATCCGCCGCACCGAACCCTACGACGGCTGCAACGACTTCGAACCCTCCTACTTCCCCTACGTCGAGCTGACCCGCCCGGACCTGCCGTGGCGGTTCAGCCCCTTCGGGCAACAACAGCCGCAGCTGACCGACCCCCAGCATCCCGGCGCCACCGTCCAGGCGACCCTGCTGCGCCCCTGGCTGGCCCTAGTGGTGGTCCCCGCCGAGGCCGCCACCCTGACCGGCGCCCCACCCGGCGGCCTACCGGTGCTGGCCACCGACGGCGCACAGCTCTCTAACCCGATCGAGGCGTGGGCCTGGGCGCACGTCCAAGTCGTCACCACCCCCGGCCAACGCGTGGAGGATGCACTCGCCGACCCCACCCGCCAGACCACCCGGCTGCTGTGCCCCCGTCGGCTGCAGCCTGCCACCCGCTACCTGGCCTGCCTGGTACCCACCTTTGCGGCCGGCCGCGACGCGCTGGCCTCAACCGGCACGACCACTGACCCGCTCGGACCGGCGTGGGACCCCGGCCAGCCGGCGCGGCTGCCTGTCTACTTCAACTGGTCGTTTACCACCGGCGAGGGCGGCTCCTTCGAGACCTTCGTCCGGCGGCTGCGACCACAGCCAGCACCCCCCGCGGCGGCCGGCCGGGTCATCGCGGTCGACAGCCCGGGCTGGGGTGCCAGCGGCACCGCCGGCGCGACCACGGTGATGCAGGGCGCCCTCCGCCCGGTCGGCCCCACCGAACCCCCACCGGATCCGACCCTCGCCGCGTCGCTGCGGACCGCGATCAGCGCCCCCGGCGGCACGGTGCAGCTTCGCCCCCCTATGTACGGGCAGGACTTCCAGGGCGGCACCAGCGCGATCCCACCCGACGCCAGCGGCTGGCTGACGCAGCTCAACTGCGACCCACGGCGGCGGATCGCCGCAGGACTAGCGGCATGGGTGGTCGCCGTCGAGCAAGAAGACTTCGCCGATCGGGCGTGGCGGCAACTGGCCGACGCCGGCCTGGCCACCCCCACCGCGACTAGCGCCGATCTGGCCGCGGTGGTCGGTGAATCGCTCGGCCGCCGCCACCAGCCCGCCGCGCTAGCGTCGGCGCCGGCCGCAATGACCCGGCTGCTGCGTGCGGGCGGCCCGCTCGGCAATGTCGGGGCAGCCGCCGCCACGCTGGCAGCCCGCAGCCTGGGAGCCGCCATCTCTGGCGTCGACCAGCCTTCCCGCCCGACAAATGCCGTCGCCCCGACCCGGGCAGCCATCGCACAGGGCGACGGCGGCCAGTCAGCCCCCGGGTCGGCCGGCGGACAGTTCACCCCCACGTTCCCTGAACCCGCCTACACCCTGCTGCGCGCCGTGGCGGCAGAATGGCTGCTGCCCGGCGCCGGTGACATCCCCCCAGAGAGCGTGCTGCTGGTGCAGAGCAACCCGGCGTTCGTGGAGGCCTTCCTAGTCGGGCTCAACCACGCGCTGGCACGGGAACTGGTCTGGCGCCGCTACCCGCTGCAGCCGGCCGGCACGATGGCACGCAACTTCTGGACCGGCAACGGTTTGGCTGACGTGCCGGCGCTAGCCGGTTGGGAGGCGGGCAGCGATCTCGGCAGCCACGCCACCGACCCTGGCCAGCTGGTGCTGCTGGTCCGCGGCGCATTGCTGCGCCGCTTCCCAACCGCCGCCATCTACCTATCCCGCACCGAAGCCGACGGCACCGAGACCCACCTGCCCCCAACCATGACCGGCACGCTCGGCACCGACCTGGCCTTCTACGGATTCCCGATCACGGCGCAGCAGGCCCTGTCGGCCGACGGCGGCTGGGCGGTCGTCCTCCAGGAAGCCGTCGACCATGTCCGCTTCGGCATCGACGACCCATCCGAAACGGGGATGGCGACGCTGGACAGCTGGCAGGACCTCGATTGGGGTCATTCCCACCTGCAGGGTCACACCCACGTGCCGGTCGTCGGGCCGCTGCTCGGTGCGGTCCTACCCGCTAGCGCTGGCGCTACCGCCACCGCCACCTGGGGGTGGAGCGCCGGACATATGGCCGTCGCGCTGCAGCAGCCAGCGTTTCGAGTGCGCATCCCGATCGGCCTGTGGCTGACAGAACTCGTCCCGACCGGCCAGTAGGAGGAACCACTTGTTCGGTCACCTTCGTGCTCACCTGCAGGAGCAAATCACCGCGGCGCATACCAGCGCGGAGCAGGCCAGCACTGCTCGAACCCAAGCCCAAACGGACCGTGACCAGCTCGCCGAGCGGCTACCACCGCTGCAGGACGCGCTAGCCCAGGCGCAGGCCACCGCCCAGGAGGCCACGGCGGCGCTGACCGCTGCGCAGGCAGTGGTCGATCAGCGCCGCCAGGCCCGCGACGACGCCCAGGCCGCGTTGGTGAACGCCAGGCGAGCCCTCGCCGACCACGCGGCCAACGAGCCAGAGCGCTTCGATGAACGCCATCACCTCAACCCAGAGTGGGTTGAGTGGAAGGAGAGACGCGACGAGCTCAGTGCCTCAGTCCAGCACGCCCAGGCCGCCCTCGAGGACGCGAACACCCTCCTTGCCCAGGCCCAGCAGGCGCGCGACGCGGCGGCCGAGCGCGCCAACCAGGCCGCGGCTGCCGCTACGGCGGCCCAAGAGCAGCTTGATGCCGCGACCGAACGCGTCGCCGAGGCGCAACGGCGCGTGGATGCCGCGACCGCCGCCATCAACGATGCCGAGCAAGCGGCCGCGCGGCTGGGCGAGCAGCTCAGCAAGCTGGATGCCCGGGCGGCGCGCGTCCTCGCTGAACCGCTGGACCGCACCGACCTCGAGCATGCCGCCGACGCCGAACTCGCCGACCTGCTCGGCCGCCGCCATGAGCGCCATGAGCTCTTCATGCAGCGCGCAAGCCTCAACACCGACCGGGCTGCCGTACTCGCCGCCCACGACCAGACCGCCGACGCCGTGCAGTTGCTCCAGCGATCGATCGGCAGCTGGCCCGACAGCGGACGTTACCCGGCACTTGCTGGAGTCGCTGACGCGCTGGGGCAGGTTGCGACCGCGTCCATGACCCAGCGGGCCCGGCCGCCGGCACAACGCACCGATGACCTGCCCGCCGTCCAAGCGATCCTCGTCGAGCAACTCGGCGCGCTACGTGCCGCGCTCCAGCAGGCCATTGTCGAACGCCAATTCGCCGCCGCAGCGGTGGCGCAAGCCGCACAGGCAATGGCCGAGCACGAGAAGGCGGAACCCTGATGCGCCCCGGCAACTGGAATCCGGACAATAACGACGAGGAACAGGCCCGCGAGTACCTAAGGCAGCTGCATGCGTGGGAAGCAGAACGCGACCGGCTGGCCGGCGTCCAGGCCAGTGCGCGTGCCGACCTAGACGCCGCCCAACAACGGGTGGCGACCTTGGACGGTTGGGTCGCTGACCTCGTCGACTGCCTAAACGCTACCAGCACCCACGCCGAGCAGTTGGCTGCCGACGACAACAACATCGCCACGCTCACCTCGACCATCGCATTGGTCGACGGCGACATCGCCGACGTCGCCGAAGCCCACGGAATTGCCACCGCCCGGCTGCTTGCCGGCCCGCCCACCAGCGTCCCGCTGGTGCTGCTGCCGCTGCGGTTAGAGACCCACTGGGACGCCGCCACGTTGCACGTGCGGATCTACCCTGACGTGGTCAGCATCGACACCCACGACCCCGCCCTCACCACCGCCGAGCGGACCGCCGGGGACCGCTACTGGGCGGTCGCCCGCGGCGGCCAACCCGTGGACGCCGACCAGGGGTGGGCGGAGCTTGCCCGCCTTGCCGGTCCGCAGCGCGCCGCCTGGATCGTCCAGGCGACCGACCCCGACGGCCAGACGGCGATCACCCGCGACAGCGCCTGGACCAGCCCGATCGTTGCCCGGCTGCTGCCGGACCGGTTCGCCGTCGTGGCCCTGGCAGCCGGGGAGCCGGTCAACTATGCGGCGGCGGGCGACCCACCACGCTATGTCGCGTGGACCAAGCTGGTGGCCGACCCACTGCCATGCGGCGTGCTGGACGCTCCGGGCACCCCGAGCTGGATGACCGACCTTGCCGCCGCCCGCGACGCCGGCATGGCGGTCAGCATCCCCATCCTCGACGGGGTACCACCGTTGGACACGTTGCTGGTTGTTGGCGTTGCCACCAGCCCCAGCGTCGACCTCGAGGTCCTTCTGCACCACCACGCCATCACCGCCGGGCTGGAGATTCTCGCCGACGCCACCCCGTCCAACAACAGCAGCAGCCAGATACGGGCCGGCCATAGTCTCCGCCGCGACGCCGACGTCGCTCGCGCACTAATCGGCCCCGAACCAGCAGAGCCGCCTGACGGCAGCGCGGGCGCGCAGCTGGCCGACCTGCTCGGCCTGCCCCGCGCCCAGCTCGCCCGCGTGGCCGGCGCGGACCAGCCGCGCGAGCCGGCCGCGGCCGCGGTCCGGCTGCTGGTTGGATTCGCCGCCAGCGGCGCGCTACGGGACTTGCTGGGCGCTGGCGGGCAGAGCGCCTGGTCGCTGCTCGCCCCCGCCGGCCCGGCGCCGCCGCTGCGGATCGGCCGCCAGCCCTACGGGGTCCTGCCGGTGACCGCCCCCGGGCGCTGGCAGCCGCGCGACCAGGAGGCGGCGACCAGCTCCCCGCTGACCGACTGGCTGCGCGAATGGGGGCTGGCGACCGGCCCCGCGGTTGATATCGACCCCGATGCGCCGCCACGCCATCTTGGTGGCGGACCAGCCCTGCACGTGACCCCCACTGACGACACTCCGCTGACGCAGCTGCTGCTGGAGGCCGCCTCCACGGTGCAGTGGGCGGGGGAGGGCGTCAGCTTCGCCGAGCTGGACGAGTTAGTGGGATCCGCCGACGGCGACCAGGCTCCCGCCGTGTATCTCGAGCGGATCGCCGCGACGAGCCTCGCCGACCTGCCCGGGCTGGCGGCGACGCTGCCGCCGGTGCTGCTCGCCCAGGTCGCGGTCGCCGCCAAACAGCAGGCCCCTACCGACCAGGTCGCCGCCCAGGTCGACGGCGCCCTGCGGCTGCTCGCCGCGGTCGCCGGCCGCCCGGCAGGCCGCGAGGACCTCGCCCGGCTGCTCACCGAGACGCTGGATGC
>Ga0210378_10002142_pt1 | contig 10088 bp, 8 predicted proteins | sample PLM1_60_b1redo_FD_155465 | JGI IMG/M metagenome (GOLD analysis project Ga0210378, IMG submission 155465) | Groundwater sediment microbial communities from an aquifer in East River, Colorado, USA - PLM1_60_b1 redo | ecosystem: Environmental > Terrestrial > Soil > Riparian zone | place: USA: East... | reverse complement strand
ACACCCCCGGTGTCCGGGATGACCACGCCGGTTGACGGCTCCGGTGAATCCGCCACCATTGGTTCCACCCCCTGCTGTTCGGCCGACCAGCCGAGACGCTGCCGTGCTCGGGCCACCCCCGCAGCGGCGTAGCCCGTTCAGCATCCCAGCCGATCCGCCAGTACTGCAGCCTTCCACGGCCCGACCGTGCCCCGCACCAGGCAGCTCTTCCGACGCCAGTTCAGCCTTGCGTCGGCTGCGGTCCAAACCCTGGCGCCGGCGGCCGCTGCCTGGCTGACGTGGCGGCTCGGTGGCCCGACGACCCGCGCCAGGCGGCGGTGGTCGATCGGGAGCAGATCGCGGACATCGTCCGCGCGCCGACCGGTAGAGAAAATGTGAGCCGGACTCTTGTTTCGTGCTTGACGGGTCCCTAAGCTGAGCGCCCCCACCACGCCGGCAGGTCCTGAACACGAGGAGAGTTCCTTGTTACACCGATCCCGACGCGCCTGGCTGGTGTCGCTCGCGGCCGTGTCGCTGGCTGGCGGCCTGCCGTTCGCTGTCGCTCCCACCGCGTCGGCGAACGAGCCGCTCCCCGAAGGGCCGGCGACCCTCCAGGACTTCGTCCGCAAGTCCGTACCGCAGTGGAACTTCGCCCGCGCCAACCGGAACGATCCGTGCTGGCCCGAGCCGGCGTTCGACAGCAACGGCAATCCCGCGGACGGCGGCAGTGTCCAGGCCTGGCCGAACAGCGACGGCGGCTGCGCCCCGCACGGTGCGCCGTTCCCGACCTACTACACCGTGCAGAAGTGCAACCCCGACGAGATCCGGGTCAGCTTCACGATCTACCAGGCGACCAGCGGCTTCTGGCCGTCCGGGCACCGGCACGACTTCGAGCACGTGGACGTGGTGTGGCGAAAGAACGGGAACGACTGGACCCGGGACCGGCTGCTGCTGAGCGCCCACGGCAAGCACCGCGTCGTCGCGTGGAACCGGGCCGAGAGCTGGAACGCCGACCGCGGCCACGCCTCGCTCGGGCTTGAGCACCCGCGCATCTTCGTCGGGTACGGCAGCCACTCGATGTACAACAACCAGGGCGGACGCAAGGACGTCATCTCGGCCTACACCGACGAGTACCGCCACGCCGACTACCCGGTGTGGGCCGACCAGAGCGGCGGCCTCGTGGAGGTCGCGAAGGACGGCGACCTGTACCGCAAGTTCGAGGCGAACGCGGCGGCCTGGGGCAGCGCGGACGGCAACCCGGCGAGGGTCGGCAAGAACGCCTGCGGGCACTGAGTGCGTGAACGAACCTCGGCCCGGCTCCCCACAGGAGCCGGGCCGATTCCCTACTCATGGGCCTGTCGCACTGGGGCCTCGGCGCCGGGACTCACTGGTGACGCCGTCGGGTGCCACGTCGACGACACTCGTCCAGGCCACCTTGTCACCGCCGTTCCGATGCTACGGCCTTTGCCCGTGCCTTCACGATGCGTGCGCGAGTGAACAGGTAGACGATGGCGACTGCGCCGATCGTCGCGACGAGCCGGTTGACGTCGACCGCCGGACGCCACCGGACCTTGCCGTTCTTGATGATGTAGGCGCCTGCAGGCCGTGCTTGCATGCCGAAGCCTCCACCCCCGCCCTCCTGGCCTCGTTCGTCGTGTCCGCCTCCACCCCCACCGCCACCGGCCACTGAGGCCGCGGTGACAAGCGTGACGCCGTCCTTCTCGTAGGGCTCGGCGAAGACCCTTCTGACCGTGAACGCATCCCGTGCTGCCGTCACGAGCTCATCGAGCTTCACAGCCGCCTCCTCATCGTCAGCTTCTGCGATACCGGTGTCCTGATCCCTTCAGCTTCGTCCGGGTGAGGCTGGCAGGGAAGACGGCGAGGCTCTCTCTTGCCGCACCTCGTACCGCCGAGGCGCACGCTCGTACGCCCTGACCTCACCAGTTGATCCGCCTCGCTGATCTGGTGATTTCCAGGCACAGCCTCCACTTTGGACACTGTTGGCACAGATCTCAGGTGGTGCACCGACCGGTGTAACGGCCGAGCGCTGCCGATCGGGCCGCTTCGTGCGAACCTGGTTGGGCGGGGGATTCAGTGCGTCCGCCTCTCATCCCCGGAGGTCGTCGTGGCACATCTGCTCGCTCGGGGCGCGACGCGAGTCGCGTTCGCGTTCGCCGTTACCGCCGTAGTGGCGTCCAGTGCAGTCTCGGTGGGCGCTGCGGTACCGATCTACAAGGATCCGACGCAGCCGGTCTCGGCGCGCGTCGCCGACCTTCTCGCGCGGATGTCGCTCGATGAGAAGGTCGGCCAGATGACCCAGGTCGACCGCGGCTACCTAGCCACGCAGTCGGACATCGCGACGTACCACCTGGGCTCGCTGCTCAGTGGCGGCGGTTCGGCGCCGGCGACCAACACGGCGACCGGCTGGGCAGACATGTACGACAGCTATCAGCAGACGGCGTTGACCACCCCGCTGCAAATTCCGATCATCTACGGGATCGACGCCGTGCACGGGCACAACAACGTCTACGGTGCGACGATCTTCCCGCACAACATCGGGCTCGGCGCGACGCGGGACCCGGCACTGGTACAGCAGATCGGGCAGGCCGTTGCCGAGGAGGTCGCGGGTACCGGCATCGACTGGACGTTCGCGCCGTGCCTGTGCGTCGCGCGAAACGAGCGCTGGGGACGCACGTACGAGAGCTTCGGCGAGGACCCGTCGCTCGCACAGTCGATGACCACGATCGTGACCGGCTTCCAGAGCCCCACGCTCGGGGGAACGCCGACCTCGATCCTGGCGACGGCGAAGCACTACGTCGGCGACGGCGGCACGACCGGCGGCGTCGGCCAAGGGAACACGCAGCTGTCCGAGGCGGACCTGCGACGCATCCATCTCGCGCCGTACGTCGACGCAATCAGGGCCGGCGCGGGCTCGGTGATGATCAGCTACTCGAGCTGGAACGGCCTGAAGATGCACGCCAACAGATACCTGATCACCGACGTGCTCAAGGGCGAGCTCGGGTTCACCGGTTTCGTCGTCTCCGACTGGGCCGGCATCAACCAGATCGACGGGGTGGGCAGCTTCTCGGCAACCGACGTCAGCACCGCTATCAATGCCGGCATCGACATGGTCATGGTGCCCGACAGGTACAAGGAGTTCGAGTCGACGGTCAAGGCCGAGGTGGGCAACGGCCACATTCCGCTGTCGCGGATCGACGACGCCGTCAGCCGTATCCTGACCAAGAAGTTCGAGCTCGGCCTGTTCGAGCATCCGTACACCGACCGCACGTACACCCCGACCGTCGGCTCGGCCGCCCACCGCGCCCTAGCCCGGCAGGCGGTTCGTGAGTCACAGGTGCTGCTGAAGAACGATGCCAACATCCTGCCGCTGCCCAAGTCCGGCAGGAGAATCTTCGTCGCCGGCAAGAACGCCGACAACATTGGCAACCAGAGCGGCGGCTGGACGATCAGCTGGCAGGGCTCGAGCGGCAACATCACCCCTGGGACGACGATCCTGCAGGGCATCCGAGGTGCGGTGGCACCCGGCACCGTTGTCGACTTCGACGCGGCGGGTCGGGGCGCGGCGGGGCATGACGTCGCGATCGCGGTGATCGGCGAGAAGCCGTACGCCGAGGGTTCCGGCGATCGTAGCGACGGCATGGGCCTGGACCGCACAGACCTCAACACCCTTGCCACGCTCAAGCGTGCCGGCGTGCCGATCGTCGTCGTCCTCGTCTCGGGCCGGCCGCTCGTCATCACCGACCAACTTCCGGGCTGGACGGCACTCATCGCAGCGTGGCTACCCGGTACCGAGGGCCAGGGCGTAGCCGACGTGCTCTTCGGCGATTACAGGCCAACCGGCACGCTGCCACACTCGTGGCCACGCGCGGCGACTCAGATACCCATCAACGTGGGCGATGCCAGCTACGACCCGCTCTTCCCGTATGGCGCCGGAATGACGTACCCGTAATGCCCTCAAGCCCATCGCCCCAGTACGGGAGCATCATGGGCTCATGACGGGTGAAGACCGGGCCGCGACGTCGATGCTGGGACAGACGGGTCTGCGGGTGCCCCGGCTGGGTCTTGGCGTCATGGTGTGGGGTGACATGTCGGCGGTGCCGCGGTGGAATCCGGCTCGTAACGCCTACGGACCCACCAGCAGCATGGAAGAGCAGCGGGAAGCGCTGGAGGTCAGCCTCGCGGCCGGGGTGAATCTTCTCGACACCGCAGCCATGTACGGCAAGGGGGCCTCAGAACGGCGCGTCGGTGAGCTCACCGAGGGCAAGGAGGTTCTGGTCGCGACGAAGTTCCCCGCCGGGTTCTTCTCCCGGGCCGGCAGCCTGCCCGCGACCCTCGACGCGAGCCTCGCGCGGCTGCGACGCCCGGTCGTCGATCTGTACCAGGTTCACTTTCCGTCTCGCTGGATGTCCATCCCGGCTCTGATGAACCTCATGGCCGATGCCGTCGAGGCGAGCAAGGTACGCGCCGTCGGGGTCAGCAACTACTCGGCCGTGCAGCTGCGTACTGCGCATGCCGCCCTCGGTAAGCGGGGTATCGCGCTGGCTTCCAATCAGGTCCAGCACTCGCTGCTGCACCGAGACCCCGAGGTCAACGGAGTCTTGGACGCCTGCCGGGAGTTGGGCGTCACGCTGATCGCGTACATGCCGCTGGCGTCGGGGGCGCTCACCGGCAAGTACTCGGCAGCTCACCGACCCGCGGGTTGGCGCAAGTACATGGGAGCGTTCCGGGGCAAGGGCCTCGCGAGGCTCGAACGCGTCAACGCCGTGCTGCGCGACCTAGCCGCACAGCACGGCAAGACTTCGAGTCAGGTTGCCCTGCGATGGCTGATCCAGCAGCACAACGTTCTCCCGATCCCAGGCGCGAAGACCGGCCGCCAAGCCTCTCAGAACGCCGGCGCCTTGTCCTTCGTGCTGAGCGAATCGGAGATGGATGAGCTGAGCAGGATGACCGCAGGCGGCACCTGAGCGTCGTGGTTCCACATCGTCGTGGTTCCAGGTTCAGTGCCCGCTCGGGGGATGAGTCCTTGGCGCCACCTGGTCACCGGGTAGGGCTGACCAGCTTCGGATCGTTGATCCGCTCGGCGGCCAGGTAGTACAGGATCGCTCCCGGGACCAGACGAGTGTCCCAGGCTGGGCTGACCAACAGCCCCTGCGATTGGCGAACCGCGATGACGGTGGCCCCGTGGCGCTGCCCGAAGATGGTCTGGCACTCGCCGAAGGTGGCACTCGCCAGGCTCTGCGGCAGCCTGGTGGAGTAGGTGTTGCTGCGGCCGCCGCTGGTCATCAGGTCGGTGTAGACCTGCGTGATACCAGGGTCCTGGACCTCCTCGACCAGCAGGTTCGGCATGTGCCATTGAACGCACTGCACCTGCGGGTCGACGTAGCGCAGGTGCTCGCTGCGGCTCATCTCCCGCAGTGAGGCGACCATGTGCACCGTCTTGTTGGCGTGGTAGGCCGCGACCAGGGTCGCCAGCGCCTCGTTGTCGTCGCGCACATCGATGACCACCGTGGCGGCCTCCGCCACGCCCGCGCGGGTCATCACGTCGACGTTGGTCAGGTCCCCTCGCACGAACCGCACGCCCGTATGCTCGGGCATCGGATGCTCGGTCACCTCGTCCCAGGCGCACAGCACGACGTCGAGCTGGTCTTCCGCACCCAGCTCGGCCACGATCCTCTCCGTGCGCCCCGGCGTATACCCGAGGATGACGATGTGGCCGCGCGCGTCGTGCCGAATCAGCCCCTTCATGCGTCTTCCCTTCGAGGTCTGAACGTAGCCGGCCAACTGGGTGAAGAGAGTGGTCAGCGTCACGATGCCGCCGATGATGATGTAGCCCCCGACGAGGTGGCCACCGGTCGACGTTGGGAAGAAGTCGCCGTAGCCGACGGTCGCGGCCGTGACAAGGAAGTACCACCAGAAGTTGGCCGGCCGGGTGATCTCGTTGCTGCTGGGCTCCACCAGGGCCAACAGCAGCCAGCTGGTCCAGAAGACGAACACCACTATGGCGAGCGGCAGCTTCCACCCTGACAGTCGGATATGGACTATTTGAGAGAGCATGCGTAGGAAGATGGGCACGTCGTCCCTCCTCCTTCGCTCGGTGCGCGCTCAGCCCAGTCGCGCGACTCGCGACCGGACGGTATCTCTTCCTGGACCTCTCCTTGTGCAGATTGCCGTTGCTAGTGCCCCTTTGGGCTGCGGGCGTGGCAGTCGTCGTGCTGCGTGAGCCGCCGAGCGAGCGCGCCTACCGTCGACTGGCCGCCGAGATGCCTCTCTAAAGCGACGGCTCGGTGTAGATTCTCTCCGGAGAGGGAGTCTGTTCAGAGAGGTCATCCGCGGTTTCGGTGTGCGCGCCCAGTGCGTATCTGTCGTTCCGGTTCACCGCCGAGCCGGCACACGATAGCGGAGCGTTATGAGCACACTCGACATGCGCACGCTCTTCATCTCGGCGGCTGTCGTGGCGCTGCTCATGGGTGTGATCGTGCTCGCGTTCGGCGGCCAAGCAGGTGCGAAGGCAGCGCTGCGAAGCTGGGGCTGGAGCCTGCTCGCACTGATGACGGGCTTCACGGTCATCGGCCTCCAGGAATCGCTGAATCGCACCTTTGCGAACGTCGTCGGCAACACGCTGCTCACGATGGCTGGCGTCCTCCTTGTCAACACCGCCAAGCGCATGCGAGGCCTCGCCGAACCCCGGCTCCCCTGGCTGCTCGTGCCGCTCATTGCGGTTGTCTCCTTGGTGTGGACTGTGGTCTGGGACGTATTCAAGGTGCGCTCTGTGCTCACCACGGCGCTCATCGCCGGCCTGCTCTTCTGGGCCGCGTACATCGTCGGACGCGATCCGCCGCTCGATGCGCGGCGAGCCCATCGCATCGCGGCGATGACGATCGGCGGGTACGCAGCAGTCCTGGCGATCCGCAGCGTGCTGACCCTCTATCGCGAGCAGCGCGCCGGAATACTGCAGCCCACCGCTTACGACGTCCTCTCGCTCCTCGCCTTCCAGGCCTTCGCCGTGAGCGCCACCCTTGGCCTCATGTGGATCGAGATCCAACGGCTCGAGGGCGAGCTCAAGCGCCTCGCCGCCCACGATTCCCTGACCGGCCTTCTCACTCGCAGGGCTTTCCTGGATCAGTTCGAGCGCGACGTCTCACGCTCGCGGCGCAGCGGCGAGCCGTTCGCTCTCGCGCTCCTGGACCTTGATCACTTCAAGCAGCTCAACGACGGTCATGGCCACCCGTTCGGCGACGAGATCCTTCGGCGCACGGCGCAAAGGCCTACGTTCGGCGTGCGGACGCATGACGTCCTCGGGCGCTACGGGGGAGAGGAGTTCGCGCTGCTGATGCCCGGTCTCGACAAGGAGGCGGGAGTTCGCGCTGCGGAACGGGTACGGGGTTATGTCGAGGCGCTCGAGCTGGAGCACGACGATGTGTGGCTGCGCCTCACCATCAGCGCGGGCGTGGCGGCGTTCCCGCAGGACGGTGCGGACTGGGAGTCCCTGCTGACCGCGGCCGATGTGGCCCTCTATGAAGCGAAGGCCTCGGGTCGAAACTGCGTGGTCCCCGCGCGCTCGCCAGCGCCCCCGTTCCTCACCGGTCTGGACGAACAAAGCCAGTAGCGCCCTGCGGGCGACCTGGCTAGCGCACGGTGCCGAAGGAGAAGGCAATGTCCGAACAGCCGCAACCGGTGCCGCTGGCCACCGATGAACAGATCGAACGAGCCAACGCCACCGGGCGGGCACCGGTCGTGTTTGTCCACGGACTGTGGTTGCTGCCCAGCAGCTGGGACCGATGGGCGGCGGTGTTCGAGGAGGCCGGCTACGCTCCGCTGACCCCCGGCTGGCCCGATGACCCCGACACCGTCGAGGAAGCTCGCGCTCACCCGGAGGTGTTCGCCCGCAAGACCGTCGGGCAGGTCGCCGACCACTACGCGGCCGTCATCGGCAAGCTGGACCGGAAGCCCGCGGTGATCGGACACTCCTTCGGTGGGCTGCTCGCCCAAATGCTCGCCGGTCAGGGACTGTCGGCCGCGACCGTGGCCATCGACGCGGCACCATTTCGCGGCGTGCTGCCGCTGCCGATCTCCGCGCTGAAATCGTCCAGGCCGGTGCTGGGTAACCCGCTCAACTACCACCGCGCGGTGCCGCTGACCTACGACCAGTTCCGTTTCGCGTTCGCCAACGCCGTCAGTGAAGCCGAGGCCCAGCAGCTCTACGCCACCTTCGCCGTACCGGCCTCCGGGACACCGCTGTTCCAGGCGGCCACTGCGAACCTCAACCCGTGGACCGAAGCAAAGGTCGACACCGAACGGGCCGACCGCGGGCCGTTGCTGATCATCTCCGGAGAGAAAGACCACACGGTCCCCCGGTCCATCGCCGAAGCCAGCTTCAACAAGCAGAAACGCAACACCGGCGTCACCGAGTTCACCGAAATCACCGGCCGCGGACACGCCCTGACGATCGACAGTGGCTGGCGTGAAGTCGCCGACACTGCCCTGACCTTCATCCAGCGGTTCGCCTGAGTCGTTCTTGCCAGGGGCCAGCCGGACAGAGGCCCAGGTGCTCCAGTGCGGTCAGGGAGACGACGGTGGGCGGAAGGTGAACACCTGGCCGTCCTCGGTCGGGTAGCACGGCAGCTGGTGCGCGATCGCCCATTCCTGCATCGAGTCGTGCACGCCGAGGCACAGGTCATTGTGGGCGGGGCGCACCCGGAAGCCTCGGACCGGCGTGGTCACCGGCTCCAGCCGGAACTCCTCGGATGGCCGCGTTCCGCATGCGCCGGCCGAGACGGTGTCGCCCTCGGCCGGGATGCCGCCGTCGACCGCGATGCAACGCGGACCGAGCCGCGGATGGGTGAGGCGAAGGCGGTAGACGCCGCGGCCACGAGCCTCGAGCACGATCGGTGGGGACGAGCGTTCGCAGCTCGCCTGGTAGATGCGGCCGTCATCCTGCGCGGGGTCCTCGGCGAGGCACAGCGAGGTGCGTTCGACGCGGATGCGGTACGGGCCAGGCGGCGGGAGCGCCGCGTTGCTCGACGGTGCGGGTTGGCTCGACGGTGCGGGTTGGCTCGACGGTGCGGGTTGGCTCGCGGATGGTGACTGGGTCCGGCGGGTGCCGGTGTCGGCGGTGCTCTCGCCGTCGCGGCTCTTGGCGGCGACGACACCGGCTGCCACGACTACGCCGATCACAAGGCCGGCTGCTGTCCACGCCGACCACCTGCCGCCCAGCACTCGCGGCACCCTGCCCGAGTCGGCCGCGGGCTGGTCGCTCGTTGCGCCCGGCGCCGCGGAGGCGATCCGCTTCCGTGCCTCAACCCAGCGGGCGGCCTCTTCGGGGCTGCCGCCACAGGCCCGAACCAGCGCCGTCACCAGCGCCTCGCGCGGAAGGCTGCCGCGGCTGAGCATCGCCGACAGCGTGCTGCGGGGTAGCTCCTGCCCGGCGGCGCGGGCGCGGTGCTGAATCTGCCGGTAGGTCAACCCGGACCCGTCCCGCAACCGCCGCAACAGGTCGACGTACTCGGCGGGCGTCCGCGCCGAACCGGGATCTAACTCCGTGTAGTCATCCGGACCGGCATCCGTCATCCACATACTGTGCCGAGTAGGCGGAGCCACGGACAAGTCCCCTATCCACCACCCGGGTCCGCGCCCCGTCGCACTGGGCGGCGGGACGCGGAGATCCTCGGGTCAGACCGGCGACACGAACCCGCTCGCCCGCAGGTTCCGGCCGGTCAGCGCGTTGATACTGCGCCATCCGGTGTCAACCACCCGGTCGCGGACATTGCCCTCCACGGTACGGACCGCGGTGGCGCGGCCCTTGGCGTTGATCCGGACATCGATCACCACACCGACGTGACCGGACTGCGCGAAGCTGCCGTAAACGATCACGTCGCCGCGGGCCACCCGGCGCTGACCGATCGGCTTCCACCGCTTGTTGGCCTTGGCCCACTTCTGCCAGTACGTCGCGAAGTGGCCCTGATTGACGCCCACGCCGGCCATGTTGGGACGCTTGGTCGCGTGGCCGGCGTACCACGCCCAGTTGGTGAAGACGCCGCACCAGGCGGCCGGGCGCTGGATCTGCGCACTGATCTTGTACCTGACCGGGT
>Ga0210378_10002140_pt1 | contig 10097 bp, 12 predicted proteins | sample PLM1_60_b1redo_FD_155465 | JGI IMG/M metagenome (GOLD analysis project Ga0210378, IMG submission 155465) | Groundwater sediment microbial communities from an aquifer in East River, Colorado, USA - PLM1_60_b1 redo | ecosystem: Environmental > Terrestrial > Soil > Riparian zone | place: USA: East... | reverse complement strand
GCGCAGCTCCTGCTTCGACCAGCCGCGCGTGATCACGCACACGGTCTCGGCGCCTGCCTTGCTCGCCGCCTCCACGTCCCAGGGTGTGTCTCCGACCAGCACCGCGCTCTCCGTCTGCGCCTTCTCCAACGCGGCGAGGATCAGATCGGGCGCCGGCTTCGTCGCGTCGACGTCGTCCTTCGTCGTCCAGGCATCGGCGAGCTCTCGCGCCTCGAGGAGGTCGAGGTAGCGCTCGAGCTCGTCCTTGGGCGAGGAGCTCGCGAGCACGACTTGCAGGCCCCGGGCCTTGAGCTCGGCGATGAGCTCGTGGCCACCCTCGAGCGGCGTGACCTCGTCCATCAGGGCCGCTCCTGAAGAGCTCGTCGCGAGCTGCGCGGATGTCGTCACCCTGCTCGTTGTCGACCTCGGGACCGACGAGGGCGGGGACGAGCTGGTCCCCGCCCATGCCGATCGTGCGATGAATCCGCCACATCGGAAGCACGATGTCGTGCCTGCGAAAGGCCCGGTAGCACGCGAGCGCGTGGTGATAGTTCGAGTCGATCAGCGTGCCGTCGACGTCGAGCAGTGCGGCCTCGACCGCCACCTACGCGCGAACCGGGGTCTTCGCGAACTCCTCGAGCATCTGCTCGTTGAATGCCGGGATGTCGGCCGGGGAACGGCTAGTGACGACGCCGCCGTCCAGGACGACTTCCTGGTCGACCCAGTTCCCGCCTGCGTTCTTCACATCGTGGTTGAACCCATGGATCTCGCCTTCCTCGAGCGAGACGAGCTCTGCCTCGGCGCCGCATCCCGATACCGCCTGAACAGTGGCTCCAAACAACGAATCCCTGAGCCACGTCTCTAGCGGGCACCCGCAGGTGCCGAAGCGTCAAGAAGAGAGCCGTGAAAATTCTGCTTTCCGACGCCGCCTACCTCGATGAGCTCATCGCGTACCTCGACAGCGAGGGCTGCATCGTCGACCAGGTCGGCCCGAACCTCGTCGAGGTCTCGCGGCTGTCGTCAGTGCGCCATGACCAGGCGCGCTTCGAACTGGATCTGTTCCTCCAGGCGTGGAGAGCCTCGCATCCGGAGGCCGATGTCAGGCTCCTGGATTAATTGAACGGACAACGGGTGGCAACGCCGCCGCAGCCGACATGCGCGGCTGCGGCTCACAAACGCCTCTCGGACGACCACACGTCGCCGAAAGTCGCCAGACTTTTGGCGAAACGCCGAAGGCGATGCGCCTGGAGGGACTCGAACCCCCGACCAACCGCTTAGAAGGCCGCTACTCGGCCGGTCCAAACCCGCTTAGTAGAGCGGTTTTCAGGCGTACGATCTGGTTACAGCCCTTGCCGCGCCCTTGCGCGGTGCCGCCGGAAGGGTCAGGTGTACAGAGCGCGAGGCGAAGTCGGCGGGGGTTTAGGGCGCGGTTGGCGGGCCGAACCGCTCAAGCAATCGGCCACGCGCATCGTAGGCGCTGAAGGCGCGGACGGGGACGGGAATTCCTACCTTCGGCGCGCCGTACTCTGGCGGGCGAGTGCGGACGAGGAAGAACTTGAGATCGAGTCCGAGCGCGGCGGGAGCATCGTAGACGGGTGCTTGCAGACGGCGGCCATCGGTTAGCTCGACCTCGGCACGGCTTACATTCGCGGCGACGACGCCCTCGACCCAGAGGTCGTCGTCCGGTCGTCCTTGGTACGTGCCTCCGACGATCAGGTGTTCGGGACTACGCGTTTCACGAGGAGCGCCGACGACGGGTATCCCACAGCTCGTCCCGCCCTGGTTCTCGGGGAACACGAGCGACGTGCAGAGGCCGCGCGTACTTCTCCAGGCGACGAACGCCCAGTCCTCGCCGCGTGTGACCACGGCTCGGTCGCCGATCAGGCGAGGAATGCTCGGATCGTTCCCCTCCTTATCGAAGAACCAGAAAGACGCATCGAGGTCACCGAGACGTGGGCCGACGGCGAAGGCGGTGCCAACACCAGTGAGTGCGAGGACGAGAGCAGCGGCAAGTGCAAGGCGGCGACGGAGCGGCAAGAAGCGGAAGGACCGCTCTTGGGCGGAGCCGCCGGGGGTGGGCGACTGTGTCAGAGCTAGAAACGCTCCTGCGTGACTACGCCGTGTCGCTTGCGGGCGTCGCGAGCAACTTGCCGAATCTGCTCGGCGACCTGATCCGGTTCCTTGATCCAGACGAGGCCTAGCACGGGAGTCGTGGCGTCTGCGCTCGTGACAACGACATCGCCGCAGCTGCGTGTGCGCTGGGTCATACCCTTCCTCACGCTCACGTCCTTGACGCGCCAGAGGTCGAGGGACTCTGCTGCCTTTCGAAGCATTCCTGATTCGACGCTCAGGCGCTCTGTCGTCAAGATGTACTTCGCTGACCGCCTGTTCATAGGGGCGAACACGCGGTCAGGCTGGCCGCTCCAGACTTCCCGCTCCTCGTCCTCAACCTGGACGACCGGGGCGGCCTCGCCGGTCGGTGCCGACGCGTGTCCGTTCAACGCCGTGCCGCACTCGGGGCAGAACTTCGCGCCTTCCGCGCTGGCTCCGCACTCAGGGCAAAACTTTGCCATCGGATTACCTTACGACGAACGAAGTCCGCAGCGTCCCGGCCGAACCGCAAGAAACGACAATCGGCCATCGTCCCGGCGTCGTCCTCGTGCCGACCTTCCATGTCCACGAGATGCGCCCGGCCCGTGGGGTCTTTGGATACAAGCCCTGCGCCACCGACCGGCCGCTTTTGTAGTAGACCGCGACGCGAGCGGCAATCGCCGTGGTGGGAGTTTCAGGATGACATGAGCCTGCTCGGGAAGATGGTGCGGGACGAGCCGCTACCCGAGATTGACGAGTTGATTCTGAATCACATGGACAAGGTCGAGCAGTTGGCAGAGATCATGGTCGAGCTCGCAAGCAGCGATGAGCTGCGGTACGAGGCGCTGCTACATGCCTGGCCGCCGGGACCGAACAATGATGCTCCGCCAGAGGAGGGTTTCGACCGGGCGCGCTTTACGCCTGAGCGGTGGGACGAGGTTGAGGACGCGATGTGGGAGCTCTACACGACCGGCATTACTCATCGCCCCTCGTTCGTGAACGCGATCGCAGAAGAGGCGTATGCGGCCGGATTGCGGATGCCCACGGCTGACGTTGAAAACTCGCGCGCCGGTATCGCTGCGGGGGCGCACCCTCCTGGGGCAGCGGCACCGTGCGCGCGGGCTGATGGCTAGTACAGGGCCATCGGGCCACGCCTGCGGAGCAACGCGGCCCGGCTTTCGATCTAGCTACACGCCTACCAGCGTGCCGGTTTCGACCTCGTCAAAGTAGGAGATCTCAACCGAGTCGGCATTGACACCCCCCTGGCTCATCGCCTCCTTCAACTCAGGCATTGCGAAGAAGGCGCTCGCAGCCTCGCGTGAGTCGAATGTGTGAGTGACGATGACGTCGGTGGGATTCTCGATCGAGCGCAGCACCTGGTGGGCGTGCACGCCGTGCTCGGCTTGGATCGGCGCGAAGCCGTCGTACACCTTCCTCCAAGCGTCGAAGTCGGCAACGCGGTGGCGGACAAGAGCAATGGTGCTCGTCATGAAGTGCCCCCTTCCGGGGCGGGTGCCTGCTGCGAAAATACGGGCTTCAGAAGAAGCGCGCAGCGAAGGCGACGCTCAACAGCCTACTCCTCAACAGCCGACAATGCGCCGGACGCGGCTACCTAGAGAGGCGTCCCCGGTATCGGTAGCCAAGGATGGCTAACACGACAATGACGATGAGGACGATCCAAAGCCAGCTCACATGATCCTTTCTAATAGGAGCGTGCCGACTCTACGGCGAGCCGACCCGTATTGCAACGTGCGCCGCCTACGCCGGGAGCGGAATGGCTCGCGCTCGGCCGACTCCTAGCTGGCCCACGCGCCGTGGTCTATCTGTTGTCTCGCGGCTCGCGCGGGCCGAGGGCAGGGGAGCGGCCGTCTCGGCTTGCCGAAACGCTTAGGCGGGCTTACGCGGCGTCCCCTCGACGGACCGCTTTGCCGCCCTTGTCACGCCCTTGCGCCCTTGCCGCGCCCTTGTGAATAAGGGCGGGAAGCGGTAGCAACCGTTACTAACCGTCGCGAACCGGCGAATGGTCAATTCGGCCAATTTGCGGGTACTTTTCGCCGGATTCGACTCTACTACTGGCGATGCGCCTGGAGGGACTCGAACCCCCGACCAACGGCTTAGAAGGCCGCCGCTCTTCCACTGAGCTACAGGCGCGCGGAGCTAAAGAGTACCGCGCTCTGGATCGAGCACAGGGCCAGGAGGGTTTGGTCGGAACTCGCTCGTCGCCGGGGTGCGATGGTCGTTCTGAGGCAATGGCGCTCGGCGCTTCGCGCCTCACGAGAGGGCCAATAGTTCTCACTATTGGCCCGACTGAGGACGCGGCCTCGGGGCGACCAGCGCGGCCCGGCGGCTCAGCCGGGTTTCGCCAAACCCTCCTAGGTTCTGGCGCCGAAGTCAGCGGTCACGATCGTGACCTGGTCACCGTGATAGGCGCCCGGCGCGGAGGGGAAGTGCGCGGCACCGAGACCGACCTCCCGCCACTCGCGCGACAGGATGTTCGCGCGGTGGGGCGAGCTCTGCAGCCACTCGCGGATCGCCGAGGAGGCGGAGATCTCAGGGGAGCCCCAGAGGATGTTCTCGCCGACCGACCACGAGCCGGCCCGGGGCGACGGATAGAAGCGCTCGATCCGCTTCCAGAACTCGGCTCCGTTCGCAGACTCGTGCTCGAAGAAGCCCCGCAGGCCCATCTGGTTGCTGTGGTACGCGGCGGCTGCCGACAGCTGGCGCGAGACGCGCAGGGCTCGAAGGCCGCGGCCCGTGCGGATCGCGTTCATCCGGCGGACGATGTCGAGCTCGTACGCGCTGAGAATCGCCAAGGACGATGCCGGGGCAGCGTGCTGTGTGGGCTTCACGCTCGTGCGCGCGAAGAACGCGCCGCTCGCGAGCGGCTGGGCCTTCAGGCGAGCGAAGAAGCCGCCGGTCGAAACCTGCCGGAGCTGCCAGCTGGACTGGTCCGTGCTGACTTCGGCGTCGGCCGGAGCGGCGGCAAGCAAGGCGACGAGTGTGGCGGCGCAAGCGGCAACTGTGCGCATACCTCTGACATCGGCCGCACTCGTTCAAAGTTATCCCCCTTTTGGGGGATTTAGGAGGGTCTGGCGAACAAGATCTGTGCCGCCGGGCCGCGCTGCTCGCCCCGAGGCCGCGTCCTCAGTCGCCCCAATGCTGAAAAGCATTGAGGCTCCTTGCGTCCTTGCCTCGGAACGACCATCGCACCCCGGCGACGAGTCGAGTCCGCCAAACCCTCCTAGATTGTCGCGGGCTTGGCGCCCTGGCGGCTTCTCCGCTCCTCGAGCCCAGCCAGCACCAGAACCTGGAGGGTCCCGGCAACAGGGATCGCGGCCAGCGCGCCGACCACCCCGGCGAGCTCGGCGCCGATGAGCACGGAGATCAGGATCGCCAGCGGAGAGAGCTGCACGGTCCGGCTGTAGACGAGCGGCTGCAGTACGTGGTTCTCCAGCTGCTGGTACAGCACGAAGAAGACGAGAACGATGATTCCGTTCAGCGTCCCGTCGAGGAACGCCACGGAAGAGACGACGATGGCAGCGATCGTCGCCCCGGCCAGAGGAATGAGATCGAGGATGGCGACCAGCAGGCCGAGCGCGACCGCGTAGGGCACGCCGAGGATCAGGAGCAGCACCGTCGTCGCACTACCGGCGATGACGCTGATGAAGAGGTTCCCGCTCACGTAGCCGCCGACAGTCCGGTAGATCTTGTGACCGACCGCGCGCCACCGGTCACGCGACTGGTCAGGCAGCGCCGAGTAGATCCGCTCCAGCCACTGCGGTCCCTCGAGGAGCATGAAGAAGGTCATGAACAAGATCGTCACGATCGCGACGATCATCGTGATGATCCCTCTCGTTAAGGCGAGAGCGGTGTCAGAGAGGCCGAGAACTCTCGATGCTCCGCCACTGTCGACGCTGGCGCGCACTCGCTCGACAAGGTCGTAGCGCTCGGCAAGGCGGCCGAGTGGGCCGCGCCCCTGAGTGATGTCGTTGACGTAGTTCGGGACCTGGCGAACGAAGCCGTTCACCTCGTTGACGAGCGTCGGGACGAAGAGCGCCGACAGGCCGACGATCGCTGACAGGGCGAGGATGAAGGTCAGCCCCGCCGCGAGCCCCCGCCTGCGGATGCCGTGCCGCTGGAACCACTCGACGAGTGGGTTCAGCGCCAGCGCGAGGAAGATCGCAATCAGGAGCCAGGTCAGGACCTGCCGCGCGAGCCAGACCAACTGGAGCAGCACCACGACCGCGATCGTGAGCGCCAAGACGGTGAGAATCGTCGTGGCGCGGAAGCGGACAACACGCTCCTCCACGCCGTGCAGCATCGCGCTCTGGCCGGACGCCGCTGCTTTACAACACCCACTCCTCGCGGTCGAAGCCGCCGTACTCCTGAATCGCCCCGTAAATGTGTTGAACGAGGGTCGTGTCGCACACGACCAAGCGGCACGTTCCGTAAGGCAGCTTGTTGCGCCGCTTCTTCTGGCTGTATTTCGAGTACCTGTTGACGGCCGACTTCCGCATGCATGCGCGTGGGAGTCCGAGTGTACGGAGCCAAAACCTCTCGATCTCTTCTTGTCGCCGGAGGTGGTCGGCGAAAAGGTTGCATGCGATTCGCACCTTTCGATCAGGAACCTCGAAGCAGCTGCGTAGGAAAGCGAGGAAAAACGCGACCATCGCTGGATCAGAGTTCACAAACTCGACGGCGTGCCGATTCCGAGAGCCTTCGGCCCAATAAAGCATGCAGCCCGCAATGTGAAGAGGATCTTGAGCTCGAGCAGTCTTCCGTCCTAACTCTTGCGCCTTGCGCCTCCGCTCGAGACCAAGGGCAGCGCGAGCGGCACCGCCTTTGACGCCGCACGGACGAAGCTTCGCCCTCTGTTCGTCGGTGAGCTCGATGTCTCGCACCCAGAGGCTTATCGACGATTGAGACACGCCGAGCATGCGGGCGAGCCGCTTCACTGATACACCGTGTTCTCGGCGAAGCACACGCGCCAAGTGACGCTCGGCTGTTTTCATTTCCGACAACAGCCTAGCGAGACGGTCGGACGAAGCGGGCGGCGGGAATCGAACCCGCGTGACGGCCTTGGAAGGGCCGAGCTTTGCCATTAAGCTACGCCCGCGTTCCGCTCCGTAGGGTAACCGCATGGATCCGAATGCGTGGGCCTGGGACGCTGACGCGCTCATCCTCGTGCCGGCGTTTGCGCTCGCGTACACGCTCGCAACCCGGGGGCGACCCGTCGAACGGTGGCGCGTGGTCTCGTTCGGCGCGAGCCTGGCCCTGATCGCCGTCGTTTCGATCACGCCCCTGCAAACGGTCGCGCTCAACTACCTCCTGTCGGCGCACCTGCTGCAGAACGTGGTTTTCGCCGAGTGGGCGCCGGCGCTCTTCGTGCTCGGCATCCCGCCGTTCCTGGGCGCCTCGATCGCGCGCCTGCTACCGGCTCGGTACCTCACTTGGCCACCAGTGGCGCTTGCGATCTGGCTCGCGGTCTACTTCTTCTGGCACCTCCCCTTCGCCTACGATGCGGCTCTCCGCCATCAGGCGACACTGCTCCACCTCGAGCATGCGATGTACTTCGGAGCGGGATGCCTTCTGTGGTGGCCGGTCCTGCAGGACGAGCCCTGGCGGCTCCGGCCAGGCCGGCGAGCAGGCTACCTGTTCGCCGCCTTCCTCCTGGCGAGCCCGCTCGGGCTGCTGCTCGCACTCATTCCAGAGCCGCTTTACGACTGGTACGAGGACGGGCCGGGGCTGTGGGGGCTCTCGCCGATCACCGACCAGCAGATCGCGGGAATCACCATGGCGTTCGAGCAGGCGCTGGTGTTCTTCGCGGCCTTCGCCTACTTCTTCCTGCGCGCCCTCGGCAGCGACGAGCGCGGCGAGGTCTTCAGAGACGCTTCTCGTACGTCGCGTAGCGGCGGGTGACCTTCATGCCCGCCCGCTCGTAGAGCCTGGTGGCACCGGTCTCGTTCTCGGAGTCGACCTCCAAGCCGATGCGGGTGTGCCCCCGCTGCCAGAGCGCCCGGAAGGCCGAGCGCAGGAGAGCCTCCCCGACGCCGTGCCTGCGGTGTGTCGGGCTGACCGCGAGATCGAGCACCCAGCCCAGATGGCGCTCGCCGAACGCGAGCGCCGCGCCGGCGATCGACCCATCGGCGATCGCGAGCCGCCAGAGCTCGGGGTTGTAGTCACTCCTACTTGCGCGCCAGCGCAGCCACCTGTCGAACGGCTCCGGGGTGAACTCCCAGTGCTCCGCGAACGCAGCCTGGTGCACGGCATGCAGCTCGTCGTCGTCCTCCCCTGAGCGGTACTCGCGAATCTCGAAGCCAGCGGGGGCCTCGGGCTCGAGCGGCTCGGATTCCAGGTCGATCACCATGCGCCAGAAGTACCGAACGAGCTCGTGCCCACGGTCCTCGGCCAGTCGACGGCCGTCGTCGGTGACAACGTGGACGTGGAGACGCGCGAGGTCGTGCTCACCGGCCCAGGCCTCGGCGAGCTCGAGGAGGTGCCAGCCGATTCCGCGCCCGCGGGCCTCCGGATGGACCGCCGACTCGTCCTCCAGGTTCGCCAGGTCGCGCTCGCGGCGGGCGCGCACGTACGCGACGAGCTGTCCGTCGACGTGTGTGAGCCACGCGTCGGTTTCGAGGCCGGCCTCGTCGAGGCGCCACCATTCGCGGAGCTCGGCCCCGCTGAACGCGAGACCGTCGATCTCGCCGAAGTCGACGCGATTTCGCTCATCAATGAGAGCCGCGACGTCGTCGGCGTCGTGGAGCGTGCAGCGGCGTACGAGAAAGTCAGTCAGTCGGGGTGGCCGGATTCGAACCGGCGACTTCTGCGTCCCAAACGCAGCACTCTAACCAGGCTGAGCTACACCCCGTCGCTCAAAAGATCGTACAGCGTGACAGTTTGCGCAGACGAGTTCGCACTTGGCGATCTCCGCGAGAATCGCGGCGCGATTGTGTTTGCCCTTTCAGGCGGTCGTCGCCCTCGTTCGGGCACGGATAGTGCCCATTGGCCTGCACTTCGGCACCTGACGCCCATACCTCGGCGACCCGAATCGGCGTTAGCACGATATGGGAAACCCGATTAGGCGCATTTTGGCTTGTTCTGGCCGGATCTCCCGGCGCAGACAGCACGCTCGCCCGTAACAGTTGCAACTTTTAATTGCTCGAAAAAGGTTGCGATATACGAACAAAAGCTTGCGCAATCCGCAATGGGCTGTATCCTGCGCCGCCGACCGCATGATGTCTGAGAACCGCCGCATTCTCAGCGTCGTTGCTGCTGTGCTGTTGGTCTGCTTCGTTGGACCGTCAGCGGCCTCGGCCGACACGATTCCGCCGCTCCCCGTTGTAGGACAGACGGGGCCGGTAACGGCTCCCTCGAGCCATGAGTTGGCGATCCTTCGCGCCGTGAACGGCGTTCGCGCCGCACACGGCCGTCGCCCGCTCGGCCTCGGGCCCGCACTGCATCGAGCAGCGCGTGCGCACTCCGTGGACATGGTTCGTCGCGGGTACTTCGACCACGGGGCGTTCGTCCAACGCCTGCGCCGCTTCGGCGTTCGCGGACGAGCCCTCGGGGAGAACATCGCCTACGCGACCGAGCCCGGCTTCAGCGCCGGGGTCGTTGTGCAGATGTGGATGACGAGCCCTCCCCACAGGTCGGTGCTGCTCGATTCGAGCTTCAGGAAGATCGGTGTCGGCGTGGCAGGTGGCGTGACGCGACGCGTGACAGCCGACTTCGCCGGCTGAGGTCCCCGCCCACGGGGGCGGGGACTCGCCGAAAGTGCGCTGCACTTTCGGCGACTACAAGCACGCCCCTGGTGGCGTGCCTGCTGCACCGACCCGCGTGGAGCAGCAACCGGCACCTCGAAGCCGGCGAGATGAGGCTCGCGACAGATTCGACTGCTACTCGACCAGAAGGTCGCGCAGCTCCGCAATCCGCTCCTGGCCGAGGGCGCCGCTTGCGGTGCCCGCCTCAGGACGTGCGGGCTTGGCCCGCGCGTCCGTCGGAAATGACCGGTCGACACGCCGGAGTCC
>Ga0210378_10002139_pt1 | contig 10097 bp, 5 predicted proteins | sample PLM1_60_b1redo_FD_155465 | JGI IMG/M metagenome (GOLD analysis project Ga0210378, IMG submission 155465) | Groundwater sediment microbial communities from an aquifer in East River, Colorado, USA - PLM1_60_b1 redo | ecosystem: Environmental > Terrestrial > Soil > Riparian zone | place: USA: East... | reverse complement strand
AACGTCGAACGTGGTCAGCACCAGCACCTTCGCGCTGGTCTCGCGGCAGATCGCGGTGGTTGCCTCGATGCCGTCGACGTTCGGCATGCGGACGTCCATCAGCACCACGTCAGGTCCGAGCTCACGCGCCGCCCGGATCGCCTCCGCACCGTCGGCAGCCTCACCGACCACCATCAGATCTGGCTGGGCGCCCAGGATCATCGCGAAGCCGGCGCGCACCAGCGCCTGGTCGTCGGCGATGAGTACACGGATGATCGGCCGGTCGGGCACGCCCTACTGTAGAGGCAAACTGGCCGCGACCCGGAAACCGACCCCGTCCGGGCCTGGCCCGCAGGTCAGCTCGCCGCCGGCCGCCGAGACCCGCTCGCGCATGCCGACCAGCCCGCGCCCGCCTGGCCCACCGCTGCCGACGGGGCCCCGCCCGTCGTCGCGTACCTCCAAGGCGAGCGTGCCGTCAAGCCACTCCAGCCGTACCGAGACGTTGCTCGCTGCGGCGTGCTTGACCGTGTTCGTCAGCGACTCCTGCACGATCCGGTACGCGGTCGCGGCGAGATCCGCGGGCACCGGCCGCCGCTCGCCGTGCTCCTCCAGGCTGGCGGCAAGGCCGGCCCGCCGTACGCCAGCGACCAGCGGTGACAGGCCGTCGAGGCCAGGCTGCGGCTGCCGGCCCGGCTCGTCCGACCGGAGCACGCTGAGCGTCCGGCGCAGCTGCGCCAGCGCCTCCCGAGCAGTCGCCGAGATGGTGTCGAACACCTCCACGGCTTTGTCGGGGTCGCTGTGTACCGCGACCGGGCCGGCCTCGGCCTGCACGACCACCAGGCTCATCGAATGGGCGAGGATGTCGTGCAGCTCCCGGGCGATCCGCTCGCGTTCCCGGGCGGCCGCGGCGTCCTGCTCCTCGGCGAGCCGCCGCGCCCGCTCCTCCAGCATCTCGATCCGGGCCTGGCGCGCCCGGGCGCTGGTGCCGAGCGCATAGGCGACCACGAACAGGATCGCGTTCGGGCCCAGGTTGATGAGTTCGTCGCCGGGAACCACGATCGATGCAGTGACGCCGATGACCGTGCCCACCACCGCGATCAGCCGCTTCACCGGCGGGGACAGGGCGGCGAACGTATACGTGGCGACCAGCGAGGCGGCCGGGATCTCGATCAGCTGGTACGCCATGTCCAGCCAGCCGGTACTGATTCCGACGATCACCGTGACGAGCAGCGGGTACCGCCGCCGCCACATCAGCGGCAGCGCGTTGCTCGCCGCCAGCAGGACGACCCACCACTCGAGGCGTTCGTTCAGGACCGCATCGATCACGATCGTGAGATAGCAGGTGATCGCGAGCGCCGCGTCGACCACCACCGGTGGCAGGCCACGCGCCCAGTCCGCCAGCCGCTGCCCGTACCTGGCGGGCGGCGGCCCCGGTCGGCGGTCGGGCGACATCGTTCCGGCTCCTGTCCTGGGCATCCTGGTTGACCACCAGTATCGACAGCCGGTGCGGTCGCGTCCTCCCTCTCAAGAGCGAGCCGGCGTCAGAGACAGCGCCTGCAGCGCGGTGGCCGCGCGCCTCGGGACGCACCCGGCGAGGCGGCTGCCGTGTCCGGCGCCACCATCAGCATCCGCCCCCGAGCGTTCTTCGACGCCCAGGCTCGGCCGAGCAGCGTGAGCCATCGCAACACCTGACCGAGCGGGAGATACACCAACCGCAGCGACATGTCATCGATCTTCCAGCCGGCCGCTTACCCGGCGCAGCCCCGGGTAAGAGAGGACGGACGAATGACCGGCACCCACACCCTTATGGCCGACCAGCATGCGGCGCCGACACCGCTCTGTACGAGACATGCCGGGCGGCATAGCGTCAAAGCGAGAGAACGCACAGGCGGTCACGGACGAGAGGAGAAGTCATGACGATCCTTGACAAGGCCAAGGCGGCCGCCGAGCGCGCGCGGCGCCAGGCCAAGCACGGCGTGGAACTGGGCCGCGCGCGAGTCGACGAGGGGCAGGCCCGGCGTCAGCACGGCAAGCTGCTACGGCAGCTGGGCGAGGCCTGCTACGCCGAGCACTCGGGCGAGGGAACACACGAGGCCGTGGTCCGTGCGCTCGCCGCCCTGGACGCTCACGCACAGGCGCGCGCCGAATCGCGGGCGCGGGGTCGCCTGGAGACGGCCCGGCAGGCACGAGACATCATGCATCCGGGCGCCGAGTGCATCCGCGAGGACGACAGCGTCGCGAGCGCCGCGCAGCAGATGCGTGATCTCGGCGTCGGCTCGCTGCCGATCTGCGGCGCAGATGACCGGCTCCACGGCATCCTCACCGACCGGGACGTCGCGGTGAAGTGCATCGCCGAAGGCCGCGATCCCGCGCAAGTTCGGGCCGGCGATCTGGCCCAGGGCACGTTGTTCTGGGTCGACGCCACCGCCGACCTCGGCGAGGTGCTGCACCAGATGGAGGACCACCAGGTCAAGCGGCTGCCGGTGATCGAGAACCACCGCCTGGTCGGTATCATCAGCGAGGCCGACCTGGCCCGGAACCTTGACGAGCACCGGCTCGCCGAGTTCGTCGAGAAGGTGTACGCGAGGTCCTGAACCTGGGGCACTGCCCGTAACCCACGCCTGAGGCGCTTGCCGCGCTCCATATGGAGCCGCATGGTCACGCCGCCCCGGTGTCGCCAGGCACCGGGGCAACTCCATGACATCCACTGGCGATTCCACAACCCATAACAGAGAACTTGCGCGGGCGGGAGAAATCGGGCTGATCGGCAGGGCCCGTGATCGGTGAGGTCCTCGCCGATCACCAGCACGCCGCCTGACATGTATCCGACTGGCCCTCGATGCCGATTAGCGCGGACGCGGGATACGACCAACTGACGAGAGGCAGCTTGACCAGTTGGTTGCGGGACGCGTCCTCAACATGGTCTTGCGCCCCGCCGCAGGCGACAGCAGTGCGCGCGCCATCTCCTGCTATTCGAAGGCGAACCGCTGACAGCGCGTTTACGCAGGTCGTAGACGCAGCTCGCAGTCAGAGCTTGGGCGGTGCCTGGGACGATCCGCAATCGAGATCCGCCAGCAAGCGAGACAGGAGGCGCTCCTCCATCACCGAGCGTCCCGCCTCGCGCATGGCCTCGGCGAGCGAGTCGTCCCACGGGCTGGCCACCGGCGTGCCGGTCAGGGGTGCTCCATCGTCGGCAGCGGCCAGGTAGTCCGCGGTGCTCATTCGCCAGGGCAGCGCGCCGAAGCGTTTGATGGCTTGCGCGGTCATGCGTAGGCCGGGCCAGTCCAGATCGTTACGCCAGTGGATCGTCGCCGACCCGGCCGCCTCGAGCAGCCGGCTGCAGGCCACGGACGGGACACCCTCCGTACAGACGAGGGGTGCACACGCAGCGCCCAGCACGGTGGCCGCGGCCCGCAGCACAGCAGGGTTCTCGCAGACATACACGGCTGGCACGTCGATGACGACCGGCGAGGCCATCAACTGCTGCAGCGTCACGCGGAACGGCAGCGCTTCCCTGGTCGCCGAGGAGAGCCAGCCGGCGAGCGCTCCCCCGGTGGCCGGCATGTTGAGCACCAGGACCTGGCTCGCTAGGTCATCGACGATGACGCCGACGACCTCCCACAGGGTCCGTACCTCTTCGGCGGTGGACGGTGCCGGGGATGCGTACCGGAGCGCCAGGGCGCGCAGTACCAAGGCGGCCAGCGGCGTTCCGGACAGCGCCTTGGTATCGCCGACCGCCTGCTCGGCAAGGACGGGAAGCGGCACGACCTCCGCAGGCCGCGCGTCGGTCGGCAGGGCGTCCAGCACCGTGACCGCGGCCGCGAGCTCGCCGCCGCGGCGGACAATCCTGGTCAGCGTGCCGTCACGAGTGATCGATGCCAGCCACTCCTCGTACCACGGGGTGCTGGCGTGGCGGCTCCGCATCGCCAGCGCCAGGGCGGCGTCGCGGGCGGAGGTCTCGCGGCGCCGATCGCCGGCCCGGTCGTCGAGCGGGCGCCCGTCCATGATCGTCAGCGTCTCGGCCAGCCCGGCGCCCACGTTACGGCGCAGCCACGCCTCCACGGCGCGCAGCGGGACGCGGATGTGGCTGGCGTTCGCCGACCGGTGGCTGCCGGTGATGCCGATGACGATCCGGCGCTCAGCGTCGCTGGGTGAGCGCAACCCGATGGAGCCGTCCGGCGACCCGCCTGTCTGCTCCAACCGCCGCCGTGCTGCCGCGAGCAGGCGACCCCAGCCGTCGGCGCGCAGTGGCGCGTACGGGTCATCGTTCACGGCACCACCTCGCCGCGCTCGGCGGTCCGCGACCGAGCATTGCTGTGCTTCCCAGTTCCCTCGCTCCGCTCGGTCACTCGTCGTCTGTGCCTTCCGTTCCCGCCACGTCACCTGGGGCGAATACTGCTTCGGTAGCCGGCCGGCGGCGGGTGCCCGGCGACCCGAGCGCCGCGGTGAGCGACCCGTCGAAGTCGGCCAGGTTCTGCGCGCCGTCCCAGACCAGGAGAACGGCCGAGACCGTGTGATCGACGGCGGCATGCGACAGGTCGTAGTGGGCGCACCCGGGCACCGACGGGTAGGTAGCCCAGAGGTCGTACCCGGTCATGAACAAGTCCAGGTCGAACTGGACCGTCAGGGCCATCAGCTCTGCTCGTCCCGTGTCGTCGACGCCCGCGAACGCCTCGTCCAGGGCGAGCAGCCGCGGGCAGCCGGGCCGAGCCGAGCGGAACAGCGCGTGCGCCGCCGCGAAGAGCGGCAGGTGCAGCGAGACGGACTGCTCACCGCCGGAGAGCTGGCTGTGCCGCGCGCGGGTCAGCGCGTCGGCGTTGCCACCGGGACGGTGGAGCTTGAACGCGAACACCCGCCACCGCCGGTAGTCAAGGACATCACCGAGCAGTTCCCGGAACGAGCGCTCGGCCCGTACCGCTCTGGCGGCCTTGATCCGCTCCGCGAAGTGGCGGCGCATCCGGGCCATGTCGTCGGGGCCGAGCGCGGCCGCGTCCCGGTCGAAGAGTTTGCAGAGCGCTCGCTGCTCCTCATCGAGGTTGTCGGCGAGATGCCAGCCGACACCGATACTCACGCCGGAGGACATGCGCCGTGCCCGCATGTCCCGGTCCATCGCCCCGACGAGGTCGCGGGCGTCGACCGTGCGCTGGTGGATCTGGCGGGCGAGCTGCGCCAGCAGGGTGTCCTCCAGGATGCGCCGCTCCGACTCGGTCAGCAGCACCTCCTGGTCGCGGCGGGCGGCGGCGATGCGGTCGGCGAAGACCTTGACCGGGGCGTACCCCTGCTCGTCGGCGACCCGGACCACGATGACACCGTCGTCTGCTATCCACTCCGGACGGTGGTCCTGCCCTGCGGCGGAGAGTTGCCCCTGCAGATCGTCGAGGGCCTTGGTGAGCCGGGTGGCGCTCTGCTTGATGGAGGACTCGGACGGCGTCAGATCACGGGTGGCGGTGAGGACGGCCTCATGCAGCCGGGCTACGGACACCGGCAGGCTCGGCGCGTCGGGCTGGGCGCAGACCGCCTCGACCGCGGGCCAGTCGGCGTGCTGCGCTGGCCAGCGCAGCTCAGTCGGGCAGCGCAGAAGGGCGAGCAGGTCGTCGTGGGCGAACGGGGCCAGCGACTGGGCCTGCTCCTGCTCCTCGACCACGGCCGTGCGGAGCGCTGCGACGGCAGCCTGCTCGGTCGCCTGCGCGGCCGCCACCGCCTTCTCCGCGTCCACCGCGGCAGAACGGGAGACAGCGACCACGCGCTCGGCCTCGGAGATCGCCGTCTCGGTGCGGGCGACGTCGGCGAGAACTACCTCGGCCTCCGCACCGACTGTGTCGCGCAGGGTGCGGAGCTGCTCAGCCTCGGTGTCGTGCTTGGCAGCGGCGGCGCGGCGGGTCTCGGCGGCCGTCACCTCGGCATCGTGGGCCTCTCCCAGCCGGCCGTCCGCCTCTGAACGGGCAACCTGTGCCTGCCCGACCTCTCGCCGGGCGCCGGAGAGGCGGTCGGCGTCGCGCTCGACGCGACGGATCGCACCGGCCACCTCCTCCACGGCGTCGGCTGCCAGTGCCCGCTCGGCCACCATGCGGCGCAGCGCCAGCTCAGCGGCTCCGACCTCGGCGATGGCCGCGTCGAGCGTGGATGATGCGGCCTCGGCAGCCTCCTGGCGGGCGCGCATCGTGGCCGCGGCCCGGTCATGGCTTCGCAGCGCATCGATGATGCCCGAGACACGCGGCAGCTCCTGCCCGGCCGCCGCGATGGCGTCCAGCCCTGCCTGCCGGGCTGCGGTCTGGCGCGCCAGACCATCCAGGCGTCCCGCCAGCTCCGCGATCTGCCGTTCGCAGTCGGCCAGCCGAGCCGCGCGGCGCCGCGCCCGCGCCGTCGCCCCGATGTACTCAGGCGCGGGCTTGGCGTAACCGCCGACCTGGATGCCCTGCGCGAACTGGCCCGCCACGGAGACGGCCGGCGCCGCGCCAGGGGCGTCGATGCCATCGACGAGCGCCACCGATGCCAGCACGGCCGCGACGCGGGCAGGGTCGACGTGGGCCTGTTCTTCCGGCGTCAGCGCGTCGGCAAGCGACCGGCCCGACGGCCGGACCGGCGGCGGCAGTGGCACGAGGTAGCCGTCCCTGTTGCCCGCCGACAGGGCGGCCGTGGTGTCCGCGTCGGTGGGGTGGACCCACGCGTCGAGCAGGTTCGCGGCCTCCAGGGCCGCCTCCACCGCCGCCGCATCGGTCTCAGACAGACCGTCGGCGAAGCGGACCAGGCGCCACAGCGGCGCACCGGCCCTGTCGGCGCGCGGCGCCGGACGGGCGGCGAACGGCTGCGGCGCATCATCGCGCTCGGCCGCGATCCTGTCCCGCTCCTGCCTAGCTGCGCTCAGTTCACCGTCCACCGTGGACCGCTCGGCGCGCAACCGGGCCAGCTCGTCCCGGAGCCGGCTGGTCGCCTCCGCGGTCGCCTGCGCGTACGCCACCCGGGGATCGGCCGCGTCCGGCTCCCCTGTGGTGTCGATCGCGCCGGCTACCTGATCGACGACGCCGGTGATGTCGACGGCCGCGAGGGTGGGGCCGTGGCGCTGCGCCCAGGCGGCGAGCTGCTGATGCGCGTCCCGGCGGGCGCCCTCGACCCGGGCGAGCGCCGCCTGCTCCACCGCCTCCGCCTCGTCAACGGCTGTGCGCGCCCTGGCCACGGCCTGCGACGCCCGGCCACGGTCACGTTCGGACTGCTCCAATCGGGCGGAGGCGGCGCGTACGGCCGCCACGTCGTCACGCCGGGCCGCGACGCGCGCGGCAACCCGCTGGACGAACCCGTCGGACTCAGCGTCCGCCACCGACCAGGCGATACCGGCGTCCTCCGCGTCACGGGCGAACGCCTCGGCAGCCCGCGCCGCCTCTGCCTCGGCGTGGACCAGCCGCTTCTCGGCGGCGGCCAGCTCGTCGCGGCGGCGTGCGGCCTGCGACCGGCGCGCCGCCACCGCCGCGCCAGCCCGCTCTGCGCTCTCGGCCAGCTCGCGGACCAGCCGCTCCAGGTCCGCGAGCTGCTCGTGCGACTGGTACGCCGCGGAGGACTTCAACCGGTCGAGGTGGGCGCGCAACCGCGGCGGGGCCTTCTCTGCTTCGTCGAGCGCGGCGAGCGCTGCCTCGCGCCGCGTGCCCGCCTCAACTCCCGCTGCCCGCGCCGTGGACAGCTCGCGGCGCTGACCGGTGACGGCGTCCCGGCGGCGCGCGACCGCATCGGCGGCGGCGCGGGCGTGGACCCGCAGGTAGGTGGTGTAGACGCTGAGGAACGCCCTGGTCGCCTCGTCCGCCGCGATCAGCCCGTCGAGGGTGCGCTGCACCGCCTCCATGTCGTCGAAAGAGCGGGCCGCCTCCACCAGCAGATCCTCGTCGACAGGGCGAAGCCCGTCGGAGAGCGTGTCGGAGAGTCGGCCGGGGTCGAGGTTCTTCGCGAGCTGGGGCCGGCGCAAGGTCAGCACCAGGGTGAGCAGCTGGTCGAACCGCTCCCGGCCAAGGCCGAACAGGCGGGCGTCCACCGCCGCGCGGTGCTCCTCGGCGCTGTCGTGAACCACCTCGGCGCCGAGCTGGGCGGCGAGTTGCTTGCGGGTCATTGGGCGGTCGTCAGGCTCCAGCAGCGAGAAGTCCACGCCCACGCGGCCGTCCGTCACGAAGTACCAGCGCGTCACCTTGTCGCTGTGCCGCTGGGCGCGCAGCCCGACACCGACGGTGACGTGGTCGACCCCGTTGCCGAACTCCAGCCACACGTAGGCGTACGCCGCCTCCTGGCCCCGGTAGAGCAGGTTGGACTTCATCGTCCGCTCTTCGCTGGCGAACGGGTTGAGCCGGCGCGGCTCGATCCGGCCGTCGAGCACGAACGGGAACAGCACCTCCAGCGCCTTGGTCTTGCCCGACCCGTTGGGCCCGCGCAGCACCAGCCGCCCGTCGGCGAAGACGAACTCCTCGTCGCGGTAGTCCCAGAGGTTGACGATGCCGGCACGGGTCGGCACGTACCGGCGGCCGGCCGGTACGGACGCCTCCGACGCGTCGGCGCGGGTCATGGTGGTCAATGCTCGGACTCCTCGGTGAGGTCGAAGAGGGTGGCCGGGGTCGCGCCGCGGCGTCCGCGGATCGTCGCGATCACGTTGCGGTAGCGGCCGGTCAGGGGAAGGACGAGCACGCCGCCATCCATGGGCATCAGGAGGCGGTGAGCGGCGAGCAGCTCGATCGCTGCGGTGCGCAGCCGATCTGGGTCCTCCCGCCACTTCTCGCCGAACGCCTTGCCGTACCGCCGCATCAGCCCGACGAGGGCCGCGCGCAGGAAGGCGTCTGGAACGAACGGGTACACAGCACTCTCTGCGTCCCGCTCCCCGCTGCCGGGCTCGCGGTGGCGCGCGTCGGCGTCGTCCGGGTTGAGACCCACGATCGCTTCGAGTAGCCCGGCGACGGGCAGGCCGGCGTCGACCGTGGCGACCAGATCCGCGAGCCGCTCTGGTGGGCTGGGCGCGGCCAGCTTCGGGAGCGGCTCGGCGTCGGGGTCGACGACCCGGTCTGCGATCTCACCGAGCAGAAGCAGTGCTGCCTGCGCCACCGCGCCGGTGCCCGGGAAGCGCCGGTCGGTGAGGCCGGCGGTGTCCACAAGGACGAGCCCCTCCGACCGGCGCTCCACGCGCAGGCCTGTCAGCCGCTCGATGTCCTCGACGAGGGTGGACGTGCGCAGGTGGTTGCGTACCTCCGGCTCGACCTCGGCGTAGTAGACGACCGGAGACTCCACCACCGCACGCCGCGCCCGCTGGGCCGCCGCGCGCCGCCGCGCGTTGTCGCTGGTGCCCGGCGGGCGTTCGAGCAGCGCGGCAACGCTGCGCAGGTGCTGCAGCACCCGGGTGGGCCGGTAGGCGGCGGTCACCACGTCCCGCGCGACGTCGTACAGCGCCTCCGCGGCGTCGGGATCGCTCGCCCAGGCGCCGGCTGAGCCGTCCGCCAGCCGCAGCGCCCCGCGGTCCTCCAACCACAGCACCGCGTCGACGAACGCCCGCCGGTCGGCGCCCCGGTCGGCGTCGAGCCCGAGCCCGCTGATGCGTGCGGCATCGGCGGCGACCGCGTCGGCCAGCTCGCTCAGCGTGATCTGGATGCTGGCCCGGCCCAGCACAGCAAGGGCGAGCGCGAGGTAGGCGTAGCGCTGCCGGTCGAACGGCCGGCCGGTGCGGGTCAGCGCGGGCTGCGTGGGGTCGAGCCCGTCGTGGAGCCGGACCAACCTGGCGGTGTCGCCGTGCACCTCCAGCCGGTACCCGAGCATCTCCGCGAGGTCGACGCGGAGGGTGGCGCTCCAGCGGCGCACGGCGGGCAGCGCCCTGCCGTCCGGATAGGTCGCCGTCACCAGCGGGTGGCGCAGCAGGAGGCGGACCGTTCGCTGGTAGGCCGCGAGCTCCAGCACGGGAACGTCGCCGGCGACCCTGGACTGGATGCCGCTGGTCATCGTGCCGCCCCGACCAGCTCCGCCGGGTCGCGCCTGCGCGCCTGCTTCCCGCGGTCGACCTTCCGGCCGTCGACTGAGGTGACGGTGAGCGCGAAACCGTCGAGGTGGAGGTCTCCGGCGCTGGTCCGGACCGTCGTCACCCCGTCGACCGGGCTCAGCGTCAG
>Ga0210378_10002138_pt1 | contig 10097 bp, 7 predicted proteins | sample PLM1_60_b1redo_FD_155465 | JGI IMG/M metagenome (GOLD analysis project Ga0210378, IMG submission 155465) | Groundwater sediment microbial communities from an aquifer in East River, Colorado, USA - PLM1_60_b1 redo | ecosystem: Environmental > Terrestrial > Soil > Riparian zone | place: USA: East... | reverse complement strand
GTGATCGTGGTCTTGACGTCGATCACACCGGCGACGAACGGCCGGTCCCAGTTGTGGTCGGCGAGCGGCTTCAGGTCGTCCGGCCCCATCCGGCCGACCTCGTAGTTCAGCGCGGTGATGTTGGTGTCGAGCACCTTCGGGAAGATCGCCGCCGCGCGCTCGGGCGCCGGTGCGGCGGACGGCCGCTTGTCCAGGATCCAGGCGCCGAAGTCCTTGTCGGTCTCCTCGTCGGGGAAGTAGCCGGGCGTGCCCGAGTAGTTGCCCCAGCAGGTGTGCACCCAGAACTGGCAGTCGACGCCCTCCATCGCGGTGTTGATGGCCTCGACCTCCCAGTCGCCCATGCCGTAAGGCCAGACGAACTCGTCGAGCTGGATGATGTCGCAGCCGTTGTCCGCGAGCTCCTTGAAGTCCTCGTTGAACGCCCTCGCGATGGCGAGCGCGAGGTCGCGGGTCTCCGGGTAGTACTGGTTGGTCGCGGCGGCCGCCAGCACCTGGATGCCCACGTAGGACACCTTGACCGGCTTCTTCGTCGCGTGGCGGGTGGCCCGCAGCGTGGCCATGTGGAACGGGTGCTCGCGGGTGACCTCGCCGACCACGGTGGGTGAGTACAGCGTCGAGTAGATCGGCAGCCCGATGTTGGCTCCGGACGGCTTGAAGCCGGTCATCCGCTCCGTGTAGTGGTAGAGGATCGAGGCGTACGGCGAGTCACCGCCGTAGACCCGGCCGTCGGCGATCACGTCGAGGCCGGCGGCCTCCTGGTCGTGCACGATCGCGAGCACCGCGTCCTGGAACGCCTCGTGGCTGATCGCGTCGTAGATGAACTCGCCGCGCGGGAACGTGGCGAAGCCGTGCCCGTCGTACCAGCGCGGGTTGGGGTAGTTGCCGACCATGGTGGTCGGCAGCAGGACATCCTCGGATCCAACGAGCATGGTCGGGCTCCTCTCACGGCTCTGACGGCGCAGACCTGGCCAGACGCCGGACGTTACGCGCAGTTAACGGTCCCGTCCCCGGCCCGGCGGGCCAGAGCTCCCCCGCCGGAACGCGAGTGCTCTCGTCCTGGCGGGACAGGACCTTCCAGTCGACGGCGACCGCGGCCGCCTGGCCGGCGAGTACCGGGTTGAGGTCGAGCTCGGCGATCTCCGGGCTCGCGACCATGAGATCACCGGCGGCCTTGACGACGGCCGCCAGCGCGTCAAGGTCGACCGACGGCCGGCCCCGGACGCCGTGCAGGATCGGCGCGCCGGCGAGCTGGTCGAGCAGCTGCCGCGCCTCGTCGTGGCTCAGCGGGGCGAGCGCGAACGCGACGTCGCCGAGCACCTCGACGTGCACCCCGCCGAGGCCGACCATCACCACCGGCCCGAAGGCCGGGTCGCGCAGCCCGCCGACGGCGACCTCGACGCCGCCGAGCTGCGGCTGGACGAGCACCGCGTCCGCCCCGGTCAGCAACTCCTCGGCGGCGGCGCGGACCTCGGCCGTCGAGGTGAGGCGCAGGCGCACGCCGTCCAGCTCGGTGCGGTGCTCGTCGGTGGCCAGCTTGACCACGGCGGGGAACGAGGTGGCCGCGGCGGCCGCCTGGTCGGGAGTGCGGCAGACGGTGGTGGCCACGGTGGGGATGCCGTTGGCCGCGAGCAGCGCGCGCGGATCGCCGGAGGTGACGGTGGGTGGTCGCGGAGGTGGCGTGGCGGGTTCGGGGCCGGCGCCGATGCGGGCGCGGGCCTTGGCGTAGCGCCTGGCGTGGCCGGCGGCGGTGGCGGTGCGGGCCGGCCAGTCGAAGCACGCGACGCCGGCCTCGCGCAGCAGGTCGGCGTTGGCCTGCGCCGAGCGCGGCGCCACCCAGCAGACGTAGACGGGCACCGGGACGGCGTCGGACCGCAGCCGGCCGACCGCGGCGGCGACCGCCTCGACGGTCGCGGTGTCCACCGCGGCGCGCTGCAGCAGCACCGGTATCACGGCGTCCACCTCGCCGCAGCGGGCGAGCAGGTCGACCAGCTCCGGGTACAGGTGCGCGTACCGCGACCACACCGGCGTGATGTCGACCGGGTTGGCCGGGCTCGCGAACGGCGGCAGCAGCTCGCGGATCCGGGCCTGCAGCGCGCCGGACAGCGGCGGCACGCTCAGCCCCTCGTCGGCGAGCAGGTCGGCGAGCTCGACGCCGGTGCCGCCGGAGTTGGTGACGATCGCGACCCGGTCGCCGGCCGGCAGCGGCTGGCCGTCGAGCGCGCGGGCCGCGTCCAGCAGTTCCAGGCCAGAGCGGACCTCGACGATGCCGGCCTGCCGCAACGCCCCGCGGCACACCGCCTCGCCGGTGGCCAGGGCCGCGGTGTGCGAGCGCGCGGCACGCGCGCCGGCCTCGGAGCGGCCGAGCTTGGCGACGATCACCGGCTTGTCCGCGGTCACCCTGCGGGCCTGCTCGACGAAGGCGCGGCCGTCGGGCAGGGACTCCAGCAGGAAGCACAGCGTCCGCGACGCCGGGTCCTCGGCCAGCTCGGCGAGCAGCTCGGTGACCGTCACGTCGCACGTGTTGCCTGGCGCGCACACCTTGGCGAACCGGGCGCGCTCGTCGACGGCGAGGGTGTGGATCGCCATGCCGTACGCGCCCGACTGGCTGACCAGCGAGATCCCGCCGCCGCCCGTCGGCAGCCCGGCGGCGATCGAGGCGTTGAGCGGCAGGTCGCAGTTCTGCACGCCGAAGCAGTTCGGCCCGACCACCCGCACGGTGCCGGCGGCGGCGACCAGCTCGGCCTGCAACGCGGCGCCGTCCGCGCCGGTCTCGGCGAACCCGCCGGAGAGCACCACCATGGCGCGCACGCCCTTGGCGGCCGCGTCCCGCGCGACGGCCGGCACGGCGGCCGCGGGCACCGCGACCACCGCAAGGTCGACCTCGCCCGGCACGTCCAGCAGCGACCCACCCGCGCCGACGGGCACCACCTCGCCGGGGAAGTCGCGCAGGTTGTGGCCGAGCAGGGCGCCGAGGCTGCCCGGCCGCTCGGATGCGCCGACCAGCGCCACCCTGCGGGGCTCGAACAGCGCGCTCAGCAGGCGCATGCCGACCCGTTGTCCAGGTGGAACTCGCGCTTGAGCTCGTCGGGGGCGAACTCGAGCTGGCGCACCCGCAGCGGGTCGACCGTCCGCAGCGTGGCCAGCTCCGCGATGCCGGGCGGGTGCAGCAGCCACGGCTCGAGCGCGACCCGCAGCTCGAACCCGGTGGCCGCCCGCACCTGGTCCACCGTCACGTCGGGAAACAGCGCCCGCAGCCTGGCGTGCCCGTCAGGGCCGTAGTCGAACATGCCCAGCTCGGTGACCAGCCACTGCGGCCCGCCGCCGGTGTAGCCGAGCTCGGCGCGGGTGCCGGCGCGGGTGCGGTGCCCGATGTCGGTGAGGAAGTCCAGGTCGGCCACCAGGGTGCGGCCGCCGCGGTGCCTCGTGGTCCACAGCGTGAGCGCGCCGATCGTCGCCGAGATGTTGCAGCCGCCGCCCCCGCCGCCGAGCTTGACCTTGGGACGGCTGCCGCGGCCGTTATCGGCGCCGCCGCGACCGATCGCGGTGACGTTCGTGCTGCCGTAGCCGTCGATCTGCCCGCCGGACAGGAACATCCGGTCCACCGCGCCGCGGGCGGCCGCGTCGAAGAACTCCTCGAACCGCATCCGGTACACCGCGTCGCGGTGCAGCGCGAGGTCGTTGCTCGTCGGCGGGATGAACACCGGGTCGGGGTTCACCGCGTAGGTCGCGCCCTCGACCAGCAGCGACGAGCGCGCGTGGGTCCGGCGCGCCACGTGCATCGCGACCTGCGCGCATGGGCTGCCGAAGCCGTGGAACACCACCTCGCCGTCGCGGATCGTGCGGGCCAGCGCGACCACGAACCACTCGTCCAGCGTCCAGCTCATGCCGTTCGCCCGGCTCATCGGAACAGCTCCAGCCAGTCCTGCGTCGAGCGGTTCCACCCGGTCAGCCGTGCCGGCTCGACGGCGGCAAGGTAGGCGTCCTCGCCGGCATGCACGTAACTGCGCAGGTAGGCGTCCAGGGCGTCGCCGCCGCGAGTCGCCGCGTCGACGTAGCTGCGCAGGTGCCGGCGGTCGTAGGCGTAGCCGGGGTAGGACGACGACGGGTGCGCCCCGAAGGGCTGCTCGACGACGGCCGCCACCAGGTGCGCCGGGACCACCACCCCGGCCGCGGCCACCTCGGCCGTGCCGGCCAGCCGGTCGACGGTGGCCACCACGGCTCGCGACGCCGCGGAGAACCGCTCGTCGAGCACGTAGGGCTGGTCGAGGTGCAGGTTGCCGTGCCGGTCGCCCAGCGGGGCGTGCAGCAGCGCGACGTCGGGCCGCAGCGGCGGCACCGCGACCAGCTCCTCGCCGGTGAACGGGCAGCGCACGGTGCCGTACTCCGGGTGCAGCCCGCCGATATCGGTGCCCTTGACGCCTCGCACCGGCAGGAACGGCAAGCCCATCTCGGCCGCGCGGAGCTGGGCGAGGATCGTGGCGCAGCAGCTCTCCCGCGCCTGGATCGCGCCGGACTCGGCGGCGCGGCGGAACGCGGGCGCCAAGCCGAGGTCCTGCTCGAAACCGACGTAGCTCTCCTCGCACACCTTCACCGCACCCGCCGCGACCAGCAGGTCGACGTCGATGCTGTGCGCCGAGCCGACGAGGTGCAGGTCACGGCGGCCCTGCCGGATGAGCTCGCGGACCAGGGCCATCGGCAGCCGGGAGCACAGCCCGCCACCGAGGGCGACGAGGGCGCCGTCGCCGACGAGAGCGGCCGCCTCGGCGAGGGTCGCGCGCTTGTCCGCCGCCAGGTGCAGGCCGCTCATTGCGCGGTCATCCCGCCGTCCGGGGTGATCACCGAGCCGGTCAGGAACGCGGCCTCGTCGCTGGCAAGGAACAGCGCAACGTTGGCGATCTCCTCGGGCCTGCCCAGCCGTCCGATCGGGTACTTGACCAGCGTCTTCGCCAGCCCGGCCGGCAGGTCGCCGTCGCCGCGGGCGCGCAGCATCGGCTCCATCATCGGCGTGTACACGGTGCCAGGGCAGATCACGTTGACCCTGATGCCGCGCGGCGCGAGGTCGACGGCCATCGAGCGGGTGAGCGCGACGACCGCGCCCTTCGCCGCGCAGTACGCGGCGAAGTTCGCCACCCCGACCAGGGCCGCGACCGAGCCCTGGTTGACGATGGACGCACCGGCCTGCAGGTGCCGCACCGCGGCGCGGGAGCACAGGAACGTGCCCTTGGCGTTGACGTTGAAGCAGCGGTCCCAGTCGGCCTCCTCGGCGTCGGCGACCGAGCCGCGGCTGTCCACCCCGGCGTTGTTGTAGAGCACGTCGAGCCGGCCGAACTCGGCGACCGTGCGCTCGACGGCCTCCTGCACCTGCGCGGCGTCGGCGACGTCGGCGTCAACGGCGATCGCGGTGCCGCCGGCCGCGTCGATCAGCGCGACGGTCTCCTTGGCCGCGTCGCCGGCGAGGTCGACGACGGCGACCCTCGCGCCCTCCGCAGCGAACCGGGTGGCGGCGGCGCGCCCGATGCCGGAGCCGGCGCCCGTCACGATCGCGACCTTGCCTGCCAACCTGCTCATGACGCCGTCCACCCTCCATCGATCACCAGCGCGTGCCCTGTCAGGTAGCTCATCCGCCCGGAGGCCAGCAGCGCGATCGCCTCGGCTATCTCGTCGGGCTGCGCGACCCGGCCCATCGGGATCCGTTGTTCGACGGCCGTGCGCAGCTGCGGCACGTCAAGGCGCCACTGCGTCATCGGGGTCTGCACGAAACCGGGGCACACCGCGTTGGAGCGGATGCCGGCCTGCGCGTAGTCGACGGCGATCGAGCGGGCCAGCATGAGCGCGGCGCCCTTGGACGCGGTGTACGCGCAGCGGCCGGGGAACGCGATGAGCCCGGCCACGGACGCCACCGTGATCACGTGGCCGGCGCCCTGCGCGAGCATCACCGGCAGCACGGCCCGCGCGCACAGGAACGGCCCGCGGGTGTTCACCGCGAGCACCCGGTCCCACTCCTCCAGCGGGGTCTCGTGGCACACCGTGGCCGCCGCCGAGCCCGTGATGCCGGCGTTGTTGACCAGCACGTCGATCCTGTCCAGCGTCCGTGCCACGTCCGCGATCGCCGCATCGACCTTGGCGGCGTCGGACACGTCGACGCGCAGGCCCATGCCGTGCTCGCCGGCCGCGCTCTTGGCGCCGTCGGGGTCGACGTCGAGGACGGCGAGGGTGAACCCGTCGGCCGCCAGCCGCTCGCAGGTGGCAAGGCCGATGCCGGACGCGCCGCCGGTGACCACCGCGACCTTGCTCGCGGCTGGCATCACGCCACCGCCACCGGCCGGGTGGCCCGCGCGAGCTGCGCGGCCTGCGCCGCGATCAGCAGCGGGTCGTACACCGGGGCGTACGGCGGCGCGTAGGACAGGTCGAACGCGGCGAGGTCGTCGACGCCGAGGCCAGCGTGCAGCGCCGCGGCCACCACGTCGACGCGCTTCGCGGCGCCCTCGCGACCGACGAGCTGCGCGCCGAGCAGCCGGCCGTCGTCTGCGTGCACCAGCCGCACGTGCAGCGGCGCCGAGCCCGGGTAGTACTTGGCCCTGCTCCGGTGCACCACGTCCGTTGTGTGCGCGGCGATCCCGGCGCGCTGGGCCTGCGCCGCGGTCAGCCCGGTGCGCGCGACCTCGAGGTCGAACACCTTCACCACCGCCGTGCCAACCACCCCGTCGAACCGCGCATGGCCGCCGGCCGCGACCGTGCCCGCGACCCGGCCAGCCCTGTTCGCCGCCGGCCCGAGCGGCACGAACGCCGGCGCGCCGAGCACCCGGTGGTGGGCCGTCGCGCAGTCACCCGCGGCCCACACGCCGGGCAGGCTCGTGCGCATCTCCTGGTCCACCAGCAGCGCGCCGGCCGGCCCGGTCCGCGCACCGGCGAGCGCCGCGACGGTCGCCGCCGGCCGCACCCCGGTTGCCAGCACCACCACGTCAGGCGCCGGCTCCAGCGCCTCCTGCACCTTGGTGTTCAGCCGCAGGTCCACGTGCTCGCGCAGGTGCTTCTCGACCACCGCGGCGACCGAGGCGTCCAGGTTGGGCAGCACCTGGTCCAGCAGGTCGACGACGGTCACCGCGCAGCCGCGCGCCGCGAACGCCTCGGCCGTCTCCAACCCGATGTAGCCGGCCCCGACCACCAGCGCGCGCCCCACCCGCCCGGCGTCCAGCAGGCTGCGCAGCGTGATCGCGTCCTCCATCGTGCGGATCGTGAACACCCGGTCGGGCGGTATCGCCGGCGGTAGCCCTGGCACGCCCGGCGCCCCGCCAGCCGTGACGATCAGCGCGGTGTAGTCCAGCCGGTGGGTCCGGCCGTGCTGGCGGTAGTGCACCGTCCGTCTCGCCGAGTCCAGCTCGACCGCCTCGGCGCGCCGGCGCAGGTCCAGCCTGCGGTGGCCGGCGAAGAACTCGGGCGGGTACGCCAGCAGCTCCTCGGCCTGTTCCACCACGCCGGCGAGGTAGTACGGGATGCCGCACAGCCCGAAGGCCACGTGCCCCGTCGCCTCCAACACCACGATCTGCAACCCCGGGTCGACCCGCCGGGCCGCGGAGGCGGCGGACATCCCGGCGGCGCCGCCACCCACGATCACCAGGCGGTTGGCCATGGGCTGACGGTAGGTCGGGGTGTGGTCGGGCGGTTATGTCCTGGGGTGCCAAGGATGCGCGGTTCGTCGGTACCTGCGGGACCAGGTCCAGCCCTCCGTCGTTGGGCGGGTGGGGCTTCCCTTTCTTGGCCGTCGATTTCGGGGTGCGCTTTTTGCGGCACCTCAAACCGTCCCAGGTCCTCAACAACTCCTACTAGATTCGGGTGGCGCATTGACCCCTCGAATACACCGAGATATACTCGAACACGTGTTCGAGGGGAATGTCATCATCGAAGCTGCGCAACGCTGGGAACGCATCATCGCGCACGCCCAAGCCGAGCAGTTGAAGGCATTCGCGCAACTGGCCGACCTGCGCCGACTCCCCAATGGCCAATTGAGCGACTACACCGTCGACGAACTCGCCGTCGCCTTGAACATCTCCGGTGTCGCCGCCGGACACCGACTGCATCTCGCGCTGGATCTGACCGAACGCCTCGCCAGCACCCTCGGTGCGCTGGAGCGCGGCGAGATCGACCTGCTGCGCGCCCGGGCCATCGCCGAGGGCACCCGAGCCCTGACCCCCGAGCACGCCGCGCAGGTCGAAGCCCAGGTGTTGCAACGCGCCCCGGAGCAGACCGCGCCGCAGCTACGCCAAGCCGTCAAACGGGCCGTGCTGCGCATCGACCCCGACGGCGCCCAGACCCGACACAGCCAACAACGCCAGGACCGGCGGGTCGTGGTCAGCCCCGCCGAGGACGGCATGGCCGAACTGTGGGCCTACCTACCCGCCCACGCGGCCGCCGGGATCTACGACACCCTCAACGAGTGCGCCCGCCGGGCCCTGACCCCCGGCGATGAGCGCACCGCCGATCAACGCCGCGCCGACGCGCTGGTCGACCTGGTGCTCGGCAACGACAGCGGACCCGCCGCGCAGGTCCACGTCACAGTGCCGATCAGCAGCCTGCTCGGCCTGGACCAGCAACCCGGCGAACTGGCCGGATACGGACCCATCCCCGCGCAGACGGCGCGGGAGATCGCCGCCGACGCCACCTGGCGGCGACTGCTCACCGACCCGGCCAGCGGAACACTCCTGGACTACGGCCGCACCACCTACCGGCCGCCGGCCGCACTGGCCGACTTCGTTCGGGCGCGGGATAAGACCTGCCGCTTCCCCAGCTGCCGACGACCAGCACACAAATGCGAACTCGACCACGAAACGCCCTACCCGCAGGGACCCACCAGCGCAGGAAACCTCAGCCCCAAATGCACCCACCACCACCAGATGAAACACCGCACCACCTGGCAATGCGAACGCCTCGACAACGGCGACCACTTCTGGACCAGCCCCGCCGGCCGACACTACTACGTCCGCGCCGAACCCATCGCCGAACCGGTTGTCAGACCTACGGTCATCGATATCAAACCTGAGGAACGACCACCGTACTGAACAACGCAAGCCGGCAAGTGGCTGATCTGCGGAATGGTGTTCCGACCAGGCCGTGATGTTCCGGCGCGTGCCACCGCGACCGTGTGACGGCGATCCTTGCAATGCGGGGCGGCGGCCGGCCGATGCGCGCCGGCTGCCAGCTCGTCCCCGGCGCGCGAGGATGCCGGCTCCGCGGCGGGCGTTGACGAGGTAGCGCCTGCGCGGGTGCGAGGCCGGCGCTGGCGCATGCTGCAGCAGTGTCGCCTCGCGCGCCGGCGAGGCGTATGGCCGCGAGGGCCAAGACTGGCGCCTGCGTTCGTACGGCGGGGACACAGACTGGGCGGGCACCGCGGTCTTACCGTCCAAACGTGTGGAACTGGCCGGACTTCCTGCAGCTGCCGGAGCGAGAGGTCAAGCCGCGCAGGTGCGGGCTGACGCACGTGCTGGACAAGGGCACGCCGACGCACGCGCTGGACGCGCTGCTCGCCCAGGCCGGCCACCTGGTCGACGTGCTGAAGGTCGGCTGGGGCATCGCGTTCATCGACCCGACGATCAAGGAACGGGTCGCGGTGTGCAACGCGGCCGGGGTGACGGTGTGCCTCGGCGGCACGCTGCTGGAGGTGTGCGCCGCCCAGGGCAAGGTCGCCGAGCTGTGCGGATGGGCCGCCGAGGTCGGCGTCGACGCGATCGAGGTGTCCAACGGGCTGCAGGCCATGACCCCCGACGGCAAGCGCGAGCTGATCCGCCGGCTCTGCGGTGACTTCACCGTGCTCGCCGAGACCGGCGCGAAGGACGACAACGCCCCGGTGCTGATCGAGGAGTGGCTCGACGAGCTGGAGGCTGACCTCGAGGCCGGCGCGAGCTGGGTGATCGCCGAGGGCAGGGAGAGCGGCACGGTGGGCGTGTACCGCCCGGACGGCTCGGTGCGGGCCGAGCTGGTCGAGGCCATCGCGGACCGGGTCCCGGTCGACCGCGTGATCTTCGAGGCGCCGCGGAAGGCGCAGCAGGCGTGGTTCGTGCGCCGGTTCGGCACGTGCGTGAACCTTGGCAACATCGCGCCGG
>Ga0210378_10002137_pt1 | contig 10098 bp, 15 predicted proteins | sample PLM1_60_b1redo_FD_155465 | JGI IMG/M metagenome (GOLD analysis project Ga0210378, IMG submission 155465) | Groundwater sediment microbial communities from an aquifer in East River, Colorado, USA - PLM1_60_b1 redo | ecosystem: Environmental > Terrestrial > Soil > Riparian zone | place: USA: East... | reverse complement strand
TCAGCCAGCAGCATCGATGGCGGCCGCTAGCTCGTTCAGCTCGTAGGGCTTCACCAGGTAGCGGCTGTGCCCCAGGTCCAGCACGTTCATCAGAGGCTCCATGCTGACGTACGCCGTGGTGACGACGACGGGAAGGGCAGGCTGCGTCTCCCGAATGCGCTGCAACAGAGCAATGCCATCCGTGTCGGGGAGGCGCATGTCGAGGACCAAGACGTCAGGCTTGAACTCGGCGAGCTGGCGGATGGCCTCGGCGCCGTTCGGCGCGTACGCCATGGTGTAACGACCTTCGAAGAAGCGCTGGTAGGAGTTCCGCAGCGCGGCTTCGTCCTCGACGAACAAGACCTTGCGCGGCGTACGGACGGCCATGATGCGTCCAATATACGCCGCGCGAGCGATCAGGGAACGCCGGTCTCCAACTCGAAGAGATCGTCGAGCTTGGTCAGCACGAGCAGGAACCGCAGTTCCTCGTTGGCACCGCGCAGGCACACCGTCTGACGCCGCTCGGCAGCCTTGCGCTGAATCAGCATGAGGGCACCTAGGCCCGCGCTGTCTACGCCGCGGGTTCCGGACAAGTCGATCACCAGGCGGCCGGCGCCCTCCTCGAGGGACTCCAGCAGCTCTCCCGCTGCGCGGCGAAACGCCGTGCGCGACTCGAGATCGAGGCGCTCGGGAGCGGCTACGGTTTTTTCCATCTGGCGCGTCGACATCACAGTGGTCTCCACGGGCATCGGTGACATATGGTTTCCTCGACACCCCACATATGCCACTCCGATGCCACCTCACCTAAGCTGCGCTACGTCAATCAGTTGTCAAAGCGGGGGTGACCACGCTCACCCCCCACGGTGCCGCAGACCGAGTGGCGCGGCGCAACTTGCCAGACTTCCCTTTTCCTTATATCTCACGGGCCATGGCCACCAGCGACCGCATTGAAACGCTGCTCGACGAGCGGCGCAGCTTCCCTCCGCCGCCCGCGTTCCGGGCCGCGGCCCACGTCCGGGATGAAACGCCGTACGAGCAGGCACGCCGCGACCGCGAAGGCTACTGGGCAGACTGGGCCAAGCAGCTCGAATGGATCCGTCCCTGGGACCGGGTGCTGGAGTGGACGCCGCCGCACGCCAAGTGGTTCGTGGGCGGGAAGCTCAACGCGTCGGTGAACTGCCTCGACCGCCACGTGCGGGCGGGCCGCGGCGGCCGCACCGGCCTCATTTGGGAAGGCGAGCCCGGCGACGTGCGGCGCCTCACGTACGCCGAGCTCCTCGCCGAGGTGCAGAAGTTCGGGAACGTGCTGAAGGGCCTGGGCGTGAAGAAGGGCGATCGCGTGGCGATCTACCTGCCGATGGTCCCGGAGGTGGCGGTGGCCATGCTGGCGTGCGCGCGCATCGGTGCCGTGCACACCGTCGTGTTCGGCGGGTTTTCCGCCGAGTCGTTGCGCGACCGAATCAACGACGCCGCGGCCAAGGTGCTGATCACGGCGGACGGCGGTTATCGCCGTGGGTCGGTCGTGCCGCTCAAACAAAACTCGGACGAGGCGATCGCGGCGACACCGAGCATCACGGGCGTGGTGGTCTTGAAGCGCACCGCGCAGAGCGTGCCGATGCGGGCGGGACGCGACCATTGGTGGACGGACCTGATGGCGAAGGCCGCGCCCGACTGTCCGCCGGAAGCGATGGACGCCGAAGACCCCCTCTACATCCTCTACACGTCGGGCACCACCGGGAAGCCGAAAGGCATCCTGCACACCACGGGCGGTTATCTCACCCACGTGTACGCGACGACCAAGTGGGTGTTCGATCTCAAGGATTCGGACGTGTTCTGGTGCACCGCCGACGTCGGCTGGGTCACGGGCCATTCCTACGTCGTGTACGGTCCGCTCGCGCTCGGGGTGACGGAGCTGATGTACGAGGGAGCGCCCGACCACCCGACCAAGGATCGGTTCTGGGCGATCTGCGCGAAGCACGGGGTGACGGTGTTCTACACGGCGCCGACGGCGATCCGCACGTTCATGAAATGGGGCGTGGAGCTCCCCGCAAAGCACGACCTCTCGAGGCTCCGCCTGCTCGGCACGGTGGGTGAGCCGATCAACCCCGAGGCGTGGATGTGGTACCAGGAGCACATCGGCGGCGGGCGCTGCCCGATCGTCGACACATGGTGGCAGACGGAGACAGGCGGCATCATGATCACGCCGCTCCCCGGCGTGACCACGACGCGGCCCGGCTCAGCGACGATTCCCTTCCCCGGCATCGAGGCGAAGTTGCTCGACGGCGAGGGGAAGGAAGTGCAAGTCGGCGGCGGCTACCTGGCGATCACGAGTCCCTGGCCGGGGATGTTGCGCACGATCTGGGGCGACGACGAGCGCTATCGGTCGGTCTATTGGAGCCGCTGGCCCAACACGTATTTCCCCGGTGACGGCGCGAAGCGCGGCGACGACGGCTACTACTGGATCCTCGGCCGCGTGGACGACGTCCTGAACGTCGCGGGGCACCGCATCGGCACGATGGAAGTGGAGAGCGCGCTGGTCGATCATCCTGCCGTCGCCGAGGCGGCGGTGGTGGGCAAGACACACGAGCTGAAGGGTCAGGCCCTGGCGGCGTTCGTCACCCTCAAGGAGGGACGGGAAGCGACCGACGCGCTGCGCGAGGAGCTGAAGCAGCACGTGGCAAAAAAGATCGGCGCGCTCGCGAGGCCCGACGACATCCTCTTTTCAGCCGACCTGCCGAAGACTCGCAGCGGCAAAATCATGCGCCGGCTGCTCAAGGACATCGCCGAGGGGCGCACGTTGGGAGACACGACGACCCTCGCCGACCCGGCCGTCGTCGCCCGGCTCAAGGATCAGTACGAGGCGCAGGAAAGCTAGGACGGCGGAAGGCGGCGAAGGTCGCCGTGATCCAAATGAGCGCCATGATCACCGCGCTCGTGACGCACCAGCGGCAGATGGCGTTGATGACGAACAGCTCGAGATAGGTGAGCCAGCCGCTGAAGAGGACTCCGCCCGTCGCGAGGGCGGCGAGGAGGAGGGTCGGGCCGCGCCGCCCGAGCCACACCGGCTGCAGCCCGACGAGCGCCACCGCGAGGATCGCCGCGTACCCCGCCACGCCGTAGAACGCCACCGGAACGCCCAGCAGCTCCGCCCAGCGGCTCGTTTGCACGGTGTCGCACCCGCCGGTCCCGCACTTCAGTTCTCCACCGATGCCCAGCGCGTGCAGACCCAGATACAGCGCGACGAACCACCCGATCAATGCGAGTACGGCGATGGTCTGGCGGGGCCGCATTACTTCCGGCGGGCGGCCAAGCTGTCCACCAACCTCTTGAAGTCATCTGACGCGGGGAGGCGGGGCCCGGTGCGCAGCTCCGTGCCGTTCACGAAGAACGTCGGGGTGCCGTTCACATTGCGCTGGAGCCCTTCCTGGCGGCTGAACTCGATGCGCGATGCGAAGCGTCCGGCAGCCATGCAGGCGTCATACCGCGCGACGTCGACTCCCGCGGCCTTCGCGAACTCGCGGAATAAGCCGGTGGGGTTTTTCCCGGTCTGCGCCCAACTGTGGTTGAAGAAGAGCTGGTCGTGCATCTCCCAAAACTTTCCCTGCTCGCCGGCACATTGGGCCGCGTGGGCGGCGTAGCGGCCGTAGCGATGGCTCGGGATGGGGAAATCGCGGTAACGCCAGCGCACCTTCCCCGTTACGATGAGCTGCTGCCGGATGGTGGGCATCTGCACCGTGGCGAAGTTGGCGCAGTAGGGGCACTCGAAGTCGGAGTACTCGGTCACCTCGATGGGCGCGTTGTCGCTCCCCACCGTGTAGCCCCGGAATCCGTCGTCGAGCACCGTGGTGGGGGCCTCGGTGGCCGCCCGCGGCGCGGAAGGATTCGTTTGGAGTAGGTAGACGAGCATCGCGACGAGCGCCAGCGTCAGCACCCCCAGCATCACGTAGAACCGCTTCATCCCGGCGTGCCCCTCCTCCAAGGTTCGTCGTCGTCGGGCTCGTCGAACGTCGGTTCGTCGAGCCGCCGTTGCGCCTCGTCCACGATCCGCCGGCTTTCAGCGACGTCCGGCGTGTCGTAGGTACTGCGCACTTCGTAGTGAAACAGCTCGCTGCGCGCGTTCCCCAGCAGTTTTTGCAGCTCCGGCGCCGCATCCAGCAGGCGGTGCCCACCGGCGCGGTCCAGCTCCTGGATCCGCTCAGACAGAGCCCTGAGCAGCGCTACGAGCCGTTGCGCGCGCTCCGGGCCGTACACCTCTTCGTTCATCGGGACCTCCAGGGGGCGCATCGGGAACCCGCGTCCCCGCCGTGGCATTATACCACACAACCGATTATCTTGCGGCGCCGTTCCACCAAACGCCCATCGCCCGAGAGGAGCACCGCCCGCATGGCCAAGAAGCGTAGTGAGCCCCGGAAGATCGCCACCCCCACGACATTCGAGCAGGCCCGCGACGAGCTGTTCTCGCACATCCTCCGCTGCGGCGTGCTCGAAGCGCACACCGAGCATCAGAAGGAGTGGTTCGACGACACGATGGGCTATCTCGCGGACCGCTTCGAAGGCTTGACCGACGTCGAGCTGAGCGAGCTGCGCGTGCTGGGCGAGCGTTACTGCCGCCCCGTCGTCGCGCGGACCGCGCCTGTCGGCGCCGACGCCTAAGACCTAGTCCACCGGCCCCGCCACCCCGCGGCGACTCGCGCGCCGCCGGCGAGCCCCAATTCCGCGTACCACCCGCCGCGCCGCGCTCCTCCACCCGGCGCCGCTTCGAGTCCGATCAGCAGCGCCAGATACCCGCCGCCGTGAGCGCCCCGGCGTCCGGCGACCGCGACGCCGAGCCCCCCGTACAGTCCGGCACCGCGACGCACCGCCGGCGTGACGAGGAACTGCGCGGTCAGCTGTGCGCGCGCCGCCGCGCGCCCATCCTCGGCCCCCACGTCGATCGCCAGGGCCACGCGGCTCTGTCCACCCGGCCGGTAGCCCGCCCCGATCTCCGCACCGGCCATCGTGTGGCGCGCCATGACGACCGCGGCACCCGCGCTGGCCTCGACGATGGAGAGGCGCTGGGCATGGAGCGGAACCATCGGGGCCGCGAGCGCGCCGAGCGCGGCGAGCGCCGGGCCGACGAGCGACCGCTTATGCAACGGTGACGTCGTACGTGATGCTGATGTCGGGCGCGAGCGAGGCCACGACCGAGCAATACTTCTCGAGCGACAGGTCGATCGCCCGGCGCGCCTTCGTCTCATCGGCGCCCTCGCCGCGGACGGTGAAGTGGAACGCGATGGCCGTGTAACGCTTGGGGTCCGTCTCGCGGCGCGTCCCGCGCACCGCAATCTCGAGCGTGGCGAGCTTGACGCGCTGCTTCTCGAGAATGATGACGATATCGGCGGCCGTGCAGGTCGCCGCCGCCACCAGCAATAGCTCTACTGGCGACGTCGCCACACGCGTGTCGCCGTCCACGAGGATCGGGGGCTTGCCGGCGGAGGCGCCCTCGAACTGGAGCTGCTCCTTCCACCGGACCGTGACTTCCGCCGTCTTCGCCACGATCAGTTTCCGCGCCGCGTGGTGAAGCCGACGTAAATGCGGTGCCGGCGCAACGCGTCCATCCCGTGGTACTCGAGCAGCCAGTTGAACGTGGAGCGATAGTGCAGCTCGAGACCGAAGACCACGTTCAGCCACAGTGCGGGGCAGTCGGGGTCGACGCCGCAGTTACCGTGACCGGCCAGTGAAAGGCCTGTCCCCACGTACGGGGTCGCCACTTCCTCGTCATCGGTGAAGCGCCACAGCGACTCGAAACTGGCGACGTAGGTGTTCTCCCCGTTGAACACGCCCACTTCGACGGAGGGGCGGAGCCGGACGCGATTCGAGAACAGATTGCCCATGTCGAGCGTGGTGCCGAGTAGCAGCTGGCCCTCGCCCTTGAAGTCGAGGCCGGTGCGCACGCCGAAGCCGAACAACCCGATCCGCGTGCCCCTTCCCGCGCCCGAGCTCTTGGGCGGCGAGAATTGCTGCGCCGCCGCGGAGGGCAGCGAGAGTGCGCCCACCGCGAGCAGCCCGAGTAGCGTGGTCCCCACGATCCGCATCCCGTTTCCTCCAGTCAGCGGGCCGCCGCGATCCGCGTGGCCGCCCGTCCGTAGTCCCAGGTTGCGTACACCGCGATCGCGGCGGTGGCCCACGCGAGCGGCCGCACGAGCGGCGAGCCCGCGCCGTAGGCGAGCAGGGTCAGAATCTGCGCGACGGTGACGGCCTTGCCGCCGGCGCGAGCCGGGAGCGCCACCGGGCGACGGAGCAGCCAGGTGCCGAAGAACCCGAGCACCGCCAGGATGTCGCGCAGCAACACGCCGACTACCTCGTACCACGTGAGGATGCCGCGGCTCGCTACCGTGAGGAACGCCGCCGCCGCGAACACCTTGTCGGCGATGGGATCGAGCACCGCCCCGGCCCGCGACGCGCCGACGCGGCGCGCCAACATGCCGTCCACGAAATCCGAAGCCGCCGCGACGCCGACGATGGCGAGCTGCGCGGCTGGGGTGTGCGCGAACGGGAACAGCGCCGCGAGTGGAAGCCGAAGCGCCGTCACGACATCCGCCCAGGTGCCCCACGGTTTCACTTGCCCGTGCCTCCCCGGAACCGTACTTTCCGCCCGTGGACCTGAAGCTGCTGAAGCAGGCCGCCATCTTCCAAGACCTCGACGAGGGCGAACTCGCTCGCGTCGCCGAGGTGTGCCGTGAGCAGAAGTTCACGGTCGGTCAGTACGTCTTCAAGGAGGGTGAGCCCGGCAACCGCCTCTTCCTCATCTCGGAAGGCGAGGTCCGGATCTCCCGCACCATTCCCGGATCGGGCGAAGAAGCGCTCGCCATCTTGAAACCGGGATCCTGCTTCGGGGAGATGTCGATCTTCGACCGCTCGGAGCGGTCGACCGACGCGATCGCCAACATCTCCTGCACGCTGATTACGATCTCCCGCTCGGACTTCGAGCTGCTGCTCGACTTCAACCGCGATGTCGCCTACAAGGTACTCTGGTCGGTCGTGCGGCTCCTGTCCGCCAGGCTCCGGGTGACGAACGACAACCTGCGGTCGTTCCTCGCCATGTCCATGTTCTAGGCAGGTCGCCGGCACCCCTCGCTTACCCCTCTCGGTCAATGGGTGTTCGACCCCCTGGCTGCGCTAACCTAGGGAGTTTTACACTTCATGCCACCCATGCACCGTGCTCGCCTCGTTATCCTCGCCCTCACGGGCCTCGCGGTCTCCGCAGCGTGCGGCGACAACGGTCCCGGCGGCAGCCCACGCGTCGTCATCACGCCGATCCTCGACTCGGTGTTCGTCGGTGATACGGTCGCGGCGCGCACGGCACGCTCCTTCGACGCGAGCGGTGACTCCCAGGCGACGGGACCGGTGCGCTGGTTCAGCTCCGACCAAGCGGTCTTCCGGGTGGACAGCGTGAGCGGCGTGATCGTCGGCGCCGGGCGTGGCGCGGCCGTGCTGTCGGCGCGCGCGAACGGGATCACGGGCACGTCGCTCCTCGTCGTGTCGCGTGTCCTCGACCTTTCGTTGCTGCTCGACACGATCTACCTGATGCCGGGGGATACGTTCACGGTCCCCTTCTCCGTCCGCGACAAGGACGGCAGTCCGCCGCCCGTGTGGTTCAACCCGGTGAGCAGCGCCGTGGTCACCATCGACTCGGGCGGCCTGATCACCGCGCTTCAAGCCAGCACGCTCGTGCCCTTCACGGCGCACGCCGACTCCGTGACAGCCACCGGTGCGGTGCAGGTCGTCCAGCTCACCGACACCGTCGGAGGCAAGGGCTCGTTCACGGTGCTCGGTACCGTGATCCGTCGCGCGCGCGCCGGCGCGCGCGCCGTCAATTACCGGCGCCAGGGAGACACGGCCACATTTCGCGTGTCGCTGCCGGTCGTGGCGGCCGGCGTCGCGATCGAGAACGTCGTGATCACGCTGCGCGATTCGGTCGCCGCGCCTGGGGCCGCCGCCATCGACTCGATCTCGCTCAACGAAGCGGCGGCGAGCGCGGATTTCGTGTGCCGCCCGAAGCGGGCCTGGGCGATCTGGTCGGTGCTGAGCAGTCCCCCGCTGCGCGGCCTATCGCGCCAGGGCGGCACGATCGCCATCACGCAGGTGGACACCCTCGCGAACGGTCTCGCGGTGAGCGGGCGCTTCAGCTTCACCGGGCAGCGCAGCGACCTGTACGACGATCCCTTGGGTGGCCTTCCGGTACGCGGCACCTTCGTGGCCCCGGTCATCGCCGACAGCCGTCAGTGCCGGTGAAGTTCGACCACGTCTTCGCGGACCTGGGGGGCGTGGCGCCCGAGCGCCTCGGCGATCAGCAAGGACTCTCGGGGCTGCTGCTCGCGGCCGCGAACGCCGCGGGGCTGAACCCGGTAACGCCGCCGGCCGTCACGGCCGGCCCCAAGGGAGTGGGCGTGGCCTTGCTGTGCCATGGAGGCCACATCACGCTGCATGCGGCCCCCGATGAGGGGCTGTGTTTCGTGGACGTCGCCGGACTCGGCGGCTCGCACCCGCAGCGGGGATTGGATGTGATCATCAAGCGGCTGGGCGCGCGCGAAGTGCGGACTGACGCGCGGCGCCGCGGCCCCGTCACCGGAACCCTGGACCAGGAGCGAACGTGAACTCATTGGCGCCGTACGCCGCCTTCTTCATGCGGCTGGCAGTGGGAGGAGTGTTCCTGAGCCTCGGGATCGACAGGGTCCAAGGCGGCATCCCGTACCTGTCGCTCGGTACGCTCTGGATCCTGTTCGTGATCGCGATCGAGACGATCGGGGCGGTAAGCGTCCTGCTCGGCATCTGGACGCGCTTTTGGGCCACGGCGATGGCAGTGTTCATGGCCGTGACGATCCTCGGCAGCAAGCTACCCAATCACGCCAACTTCGAGCTGGAGGCCCTGCTGCTCGCCGGCGCCGTCACGCTCATGGCGCTGGGCGACGGGCCCCTGTCGATCGGGATCCGATTCAAAAAGACGGTTTAGTGCAGGATTCTTAGCACCCCCGCATCCGCCCCGGCCCGGAGGAACGTCTCCGGGTCGGTGGCGGGAATGGCGAGCCCGGTCTGCTTGCGCCACCGCTTGGCGCTCGCCTCCATGTACTGCTCCAGCGACCCCCCCGCCCATTCCGCGGCGTCGTCTTTCATCTGCCGCACGATCTCCTCCCAGGTCCCGACGTACGTCACACCGGATGGGACGCTGACGCGGTGCACCTCACCGGCAGCGCCCGTCCCGCGCGTGCGCATGCCCTGCAGCTCGGTGAGCAGCGTGCCGAACAGCTCGATCTGCCGGGGATCCCGCACCTGGCCGTCGGGCCCCATGGCTTCGATCTCCGCGAGGAGGAGGTCATCGGGCTGTGCGTCGCCTGCGAGGTCGCTCAGCCGGTCGTGCCAGGGCACGAGCTCGGGGTCGTCCTCGGGAAGACGATAGACGCTTTTCTTGAGCTCGATGAGGCGCCAGATGGCGAGGGCATCGTAGTGCTCCTCGACGTCGGTCCGCTCGAGGTGGAACAGCGCGGCCTCGTATTCGCCGCGGTCGTAGAGGAGGTTGGCGAGGTAGATGCGCGCTTCGCCGAGACTCGGATCGAGCTCGAGCGCGCGGCGCAGCCAATGCAGGCTGCTCCCCTCATCCGCCAAACGGTGTGCGGCGTACCCCGCGCACGCGGCAGCCTCGGCAGAGTCGGGGTGGGCGGTGAGCGCCACCTCGAAGAAGCGGCGTGCCTGGTCGAGCACGCCTTCGCGGAACAGCGCCCGCCCGATCTGGAGCATCAGATCGTGGTCGCCTTCGAAGCCGAGCGCGAGGATGTGGTCGAAACAGGCGATGGCGGCGCCACGCTCCCCGAACTTGAGGAGGACTTCTCCGAGCCCGGCGAGCGCGTCCTCGTGGTCCGCGTCGAGGCCTCGCGCCTCCTCGAACGCGCGCCGCGCCCAGGCAAACTCCTCGCGCGCCAGCCGCGCGTAACCCATCCCCACGTAGAGCTCGACGGCGTGGGGATAGAGCGTCAGGCCATCGCGCAGGGTGTCTATGGCGTCGTCGTATTGTCCTTCGTTGTAGAGCTGATGTGCACGTTCGTCGTATTCGTCGGAACTGAGGAACGGATCCGACATCGAACG
>Ga0210378_10002136_pt1 | contig 10104 bp, 5 predicted proteins | sample PLM1_60_b1redo_FD_155465 | JGI IMG/M metagenome (GOLD analysis project Ga0210378, IMG submission 155465) | Groundwater sediment microbial communities from an aquifer in East River, Colorado, USA - PLM1_60_b1 redo | ecosystem: Environmental > Terrestrial > Soil > Riparian zone | place: USA: East... | reverse complement strand
CCGCTCGGCCTGGTCGAGGACACCGCACTGGTCGCGGCGCCGAACGAGTTCGCCAAGGACGTGCTGGAGACCCGGCTGCGACCGTTCATCAGCAGCGCGCTGTCCGCCCAGCTCGGGCGGGAGATCCGGGTGGCGGTGACCGTGGAGCCGCCCGCCCAGGCGCTGGTCGACCACAGCCTCGGCGACCCGCTCGAGTCGGTGGTCGACGACACGGTGCCGGGCATGCACTGGCCGCCGGTGCTGGTCCACCCGGAGCGCCGCCCGCCGGCCCGGGCGGAGCCGGCACGGCTCAACCCGAAGTACACATTCGAGACGTTCGTCATCGGCTCGAGCAACCGGTTCGCCCACGCCGCCGCAGTCGCGGTCTCCGAGGCGCCGGCCAAGGCGTACAACCCGCTGTTCATCTACGGCGACTCGGGGCTCGGCAAGACTCACCTGCTCCACGCTATCGGCCACTACGCACAGCGGCTTTTCCAGCATGCCCGAGTCAAGTACGTGAGTTCTGAGGAGTTCACGAACGACTTCATCAACTCGCTGCGCGACGACAAGCAGTCGGCATTCCAAAAACGGTACCGAGACAATGACGTCCTGCTGGTCGACGACATCCAGTTTCTGGAGAACAAGGAGCGGACCCAGGAGGAGTTCTTCCACACGTTCAACACGCTACACAACGCGGACAAGCAGATCGTCATCAGCTCGGACCGGCCGCCGAAGCAGCTCTCGACGCTCGAGGACCGGCTGCGGACCCGGTTCGAATGGGGCCTGATCACCGACGTACAGCCGCCGGACCTGGAGACCCGCATCGCGATCTTGCGGAAGAAGGCATCGCAGGAGCGTCTGACCGGCCCGCCAGAGGTGCTCGAGTTCATCGCCAGCAAGATTCAGAGCAATATCCGCGAGTTGGAGGGAGCACTCATCCGGGTCACCGCCTTCGCCAGCCTCAACCGGCAGGGCGTCGACCTGCCGCTGGCCGAAATCGTGCTGAAGGACCTGATTCCCGAGTCCGGCGGACCGGAGATTACCGCAGCCACCATCATCGCCACGACTGCCGAGTACTTCACCGTGTCGATCGAGGACCTGTGCGGCCAGTCGCGAAGTCGCGTGCTGGTCACCGCCCGGCAGATTGCCATGTACCTCTGCCGCGAGCTCACCGAACTCTCGCTGCCCAAGATCGGCCAGACATTCGGCGGACGCGACCACACCACGGTGATGCACGCCGACCGCAAGATCCGGTCATTGATGGCCGAACGGCGGTCGATCTTCAACCAGGTCACCGAACTGACCAACCGGATCAAGAACAGATCTCGCCAGTGACCACGCGTTCCTTACCCACACCAGGCCGACCTCGACAACGGCACCCAGACCGTGGCAACTATGCGTGCTCACGCAAACACTGCTCCGAACGTGTGACGTCTTCCACATCGTGCGTGCACAGCTTGGGGAGAACCCTGTGGACAACTAGCGACAGCACGTGGACAGAACCCGGCAGCCGCCGGCCGTCCACCTCGCATACCCCGCCACGCCGCCGGCCACCACAGCTCCCACACACCCGTGCACCACGGCTGACCTGGTCACATGCAGGTTTTCCACAGCTTCCACAACACAGACGACGACGAACCTGGATCCTTCTCAGAGCACACCTTCACGGCAGAAGCGTGGGTGAGCTGGTTGGGGATAGCCGTCGCGGAGAGGAGAGCCGCCGATGAAGTTCCGGATCGAACGCGACGCGTTTGCCGACGCCGTGGCATGGACCGCGCGCAGCCTGCCTGCCCGGCCCACCGCTCCAGTGCTCGGCGGCATGCTGCATGAGGTGGACGGCAGCACGCTGACACTGTCCGGGTTCGACTACGAGGTGTCTGCTCAGGCCGAGGTCGAGGTGCATGCCGCCGCCGGCGGGCGGGCGCTGGTCAGCGGTCGGCTCCTCACCGACATCACCCGGATGTTGCCGCCACACCCGGTGGACGTGAGCGTCGAGGGCCCGCGGGTGACGATTGCGTGCGGCAGCACCCGGTTCACGCTGCCGACGATGCCAGTGGAGGACTACCCCACGCTGCCGTCGATGCCGAGGACGGCCGGCGTGGTTGACGCGGCCCAGTTCGCCCAGGCGGTGCAGCAGGTGGCCGTCGCGGCCGGGCGCGACGACACGCTGCCGATGCTGACCGGGGTCCGGCTGGAGATCGAGGGCGAGCAGTTGCGGTTGGCGGCCACCGACCGGTACCGGCTTGCGGTCCGCGAACTGCTGTGGAAGCCCGAGCAGGCCGACATGTCGGTACAGGTGCTCATTCCGGCCCGGACGATCGCCGACGCAGCCAAGACGCTCGGCGGCGGCTCGGATGTCACGCTCGCGCTGTCCAACGGCGGCGCCGGCGAGGGGATGATGGGCTTCGCCGGTCCTGGCCGGCGCACCACCACCCGACTGCTCGACGCGGAGTTCCCGCGCTACCGCTCGCTGTTCCCGTCGGAGTGGACGTCCACCGCCGACCTGTCGGTGGGCCCATTCGTCGAGGCGGTCAAACGGGTCGCGCTCGTGGCCGACCGCGGCATGCCGGTCCGGCTCGACCTCGCCGACGGCGGCCTGACGCTGACCGCTGGCGGGGACGACGAGGGCCGGGCCGAGGAGCAGCTCGAGGTCGCGTACACCGGCGAGCCGCTGACCATCGGATTCAACCCCGGCTACCTGCTCGACGGGCTGGGTGCGGTGCATTCGACGACGGCCCGGATCTCGTTCACCTCCGCCGGCAAGCCCGCCGTGCTCACCGGCCTGGACGACGGTGTCGCCGACTACCGGTACCTGCTGATGCCGGTTCGGCTGCCCGGCTAGGGGGTGTCTCGTGGGTCTTGGTGGAGGGCCGTCGTGGGCGCCGCCGAAGATCCGCGAGACACCGCCCGGCCCCTGGCCGGCTGGTCGAAGCGGCTAGAACGCCTGGCAGCGGGCAGACTCGGCCGCAGCACGTCGACCCGGAACGGAACGGAGGGCTGCCGTGGAGATCGGTTTCGTCGGGCTGGGCAGGATGGGCGGCAACATGGCCGAGCGGCTGCGCCGCGGCGGCCACACGGTGTACGGCTTCGACCGTTCGCAGTCCGCACCGCGGGACGTGTCCAGCCTGGAGGAGCTCGTCCGTAAGCTGGCCAAGCCGCGGGTCGGCTGGGTGATGGTGCCCTCCGGCGAGCCGACCCGGGAGACCATCCGCGCGCTCGGCGAGCTCCTGGAGCCCGGCGACATCGTCGTGGACGGCGGCAACAGCCGGTACACCGACGACCCGGTGCACGCAGAGCTGCTCGGCGCGAAGGGCATCGGTTACATCGACGCCGGGGTGTCCGGCGGGGTGTGGGGACTGGAGAACGGCTACGCGCTCATGGTCGGCGGCGACCCCGAGCACGTGGCGAGGGTCAAGCCGGTGTTCGACACGCTCAAGCCGGCGGGTCCCGGTGGCTACGTGCACGCCGGCGCCGTCGGCGCCGGACATTTCGCCAAGATGGTGCACAACGGTATCGAGTACGGGATCATGCAGGCGTACGGCGAGGGGTACGAACTGCTCCGGGCCGCCGACACGGTGACCAACGTGCCGGAGATCTTCCGCAGCTGGACCCAGGGCACAGTGATTCGGTCCTGGCTGCTCGACCTGCTGGTCCGCGCCTTGGACGCCGATCCCGACCTCGCGACCGTGCGCGGTCGCGCCGAGGACTCCGGCGAGGGCCGGTGGACCCTGCAGGCGGCCATCGAGCACGCGGTGCCGATGCCGGTGATCGCGGCCGCGCTGTTCGCCCGGTTCGCGTCCCGCCAGGACGACTCGCCGGCGATGAAGGTGGTCGCCGCGCTGCGCAAGCAGTTCGGCGGCCACGCGATCACCTCGGCGGCGGGTTCGTTCGAGGCAGGCGCGGACGCCCCGGACGCCGGCGTCTCGCCCGCCGACGTCCGTCCGCGCGGCTGAGGCAGGGACCTTCGGGGGTGTACGTACGACATCTGTCGGTCACCGACTTCCGCAGCTGGGCCGCTGCCGAAGTCGGCTTCGGGCCGGGTCCGAGCGTGCTCGTCGGCCCCAACGGAGAGGGCAAGACCAACCTGGTTGAGGCGCTGGTGTACGTGGCGACGCTCGGTTCGCACCGCGTCGCGACCGACATGCCGCTGGTCCGCGCCGGCGCCGACCGGGCCGTGGTGCGGGCCGCGGTGGTCAGCCGGGGCCGCGAACTGCTGGTCGAGCTGGAGGTCAACCCCGGCCGGGCGAACCGGGCCCGGCTGAACCGGGCCGCGCTGCCCCGTGCCCGCGATGTGCTCGGCGCGCTGCGCGCGGTGCTGTTCGCGCCCGAGGACCTGGCCCTGGTGCGGGGCGACCCGGGGGAGCGGCGGCGGTTCCTGGACGACTTGTTGGTGCTGCGGGCGCCGCGGTACGCCGGCGTCCGGGCAGACTACGAGCGAGTGCTGAAGCAGCGCGGCGCGCTGCTGAGGACCGCCGGCCTGGCCCGCCGCGCCGGCGGCACCGGGGACCTGCGGACGCTCGACGTCTGGGACGGCCATCTCGCCCGGTCCGGTGCTGAGCTGCTGGCTGGCCGGCTGTCACTGGTCGCGGCGCTCACGCCCTACGTCGCGGCTGGCTACGAGGAGATCTCCGGTGACCGGCCAGAAGTCGGCGCCCAGATCGGCTATGCTAGCTCGCTGCCGGACTCGGTGGCCGGCGCGACCGGCTCGGGGGAGCCGGCCGTCGGCGTGCTGGAAGCCGCGCTGCTCGCCGAGCTCGCTCGGGTGCGCCCGCAGGAGGTCGACCGCGGCGTCACGCTGGTCGGACCGCACCGGGACGACCTGACGCTGTCGCTGGGCCGGCAGCCGGCCAGGGGGTACGCCAGCCACGGTGAGTCATGGTCGCTCGCGCTGGCGCTCCGGCTCGGCTCGTACGAGCTGCTCTGCGCCGACGGCGGGGAGCCGGTGCTGATCCTCGACGACGTCTTCGCCGAGCTCGACACCGCTCGCCGCTCGCGGCTCGCCGCGCTCGCCGCGAAGGCCGAGCAGACGCTGGTCACCGCGGCGGTCGCCGCCGACGTGCCGGACGAGCTGCAGGGGTCCCGGTACGACGTGTCCGGCGGTGAGGTGCGCCGTGTGCGCTGATGCCGAACCGCCGGTCGGCGCGGTTGCTGAGGGGTCCTGCACGGCGGGGCAGGCGACCGCCGCCGGCGACCCTGCGTCGCTCGACGTCGGCGTGGCGGCCGGCGTCGGTTCCGGCGGCGAGGTGTGTCGTGTGCGCTGATGCCGAACCGCCGGTTGCTGGCGCCGGCGCCGACCGGCCAACCGCGTCGGCGGAGGCTGCGGGCGCGGCGGCGCACCGCGATCGAGGCGCTGTAGCGGGCACGGCTCCGAGTGCCGGTGCGGGTCCCAGCGGTTCGGCGGGTGCCGGTGCAGGTGCCGGTGGCGGCCGTGGTGCCGAGCCCGGTGTTGAGCCTGGTGCCGAGCCTGGTGCCGGGACCGCTGCTGTGCTGGGTGAGTCGATGGTTGACCGGCTCGATGGACCTACCGGCGACTTGCCGGGCGGGCTGTCGGCCGGCTCGTCGGCCGGAGCGAGCGCGGCACCAGTCGAGGGATCGGACGCACCTGCCCAGCGGGGAGCCGATCTGGCCCGTTCGGCACTGGACGCGGCCCGTGCCGCGACCCGGCGCAGCACCGCAGATTCCCGCCGGCGGGTCGCCGGACGCCGCGGTGCCGGCGGGGTCCGGCGCGGCGGGTACACCGGTGCCGGCCCTGACTCGCGCGACCCGCAGCCGTTCGGGGCGCTGGTGCGCAGGCTGCTCGCCGACCGCGGCTGGGAGGAGACCGCCGCGTCCGCCGCCGTGCTGGCCCGCTGGGAGGCACTGGTCGGAGCCGAGATCGCCGCGCACTGCCAGCCGGTGAGCCTGCGCGACGGCGAGCTGACGCTGGCGGCGGAGTCCACGGCCTGGGCGACCCAACTGCGGCTGCTGGCGCCCAGGGTGCTCGGCCGGATCCGGGCCGAGCTCGGGCCGGAGGTGGTCCGCCGGGTGCGGGTGCACGGGCCGACCGCCCCGACCTGGGCCGCCGGACCTAGGCGGATCGCCGGTCGAGGTCCGCGCGACACCTACGGCTGACCCCGGTCCAGCGGGTTTACGCCGCCGGGTTTACGCCGCCGGGTCCGGTGGCGGCTGAGACGGCCGAGGCCGCCGGATAGCGTCGTAACCCTGTGGGGACCTATCAACACTGCCAGTTCGTGACGCACGAGACTGATGAGGCCCTGCAAATGCCCGGTCCAGGCCTCGGCACAGGGTAAACTGGGAGGGAGACCATCCCATGGTGGCGGCTCAGCGCCCGTCTGAGCGCTGGGCCGCTCCGCGTGCAGACCACCGGACCCGCCGACGGGCGGGAGAGAGCCGAGACGCGTGGCGCCCAAGGCACAGCCCGACTCGTACAGCGCTAGTTCGATCACCGTTCTCGAGGGCCTTGACGCGGTTCGCAAGCGGCCCGGTATGTACATCGGCTCGACCGGCGAGCGGGGCTTGCACCATCTCGTCTACGAGGTGGTCGACAACGCCGTCGACGAGGCGCTGGCTGGCTACTGCGACCGGATCGTTGTCACGCTGCTCCGCGACGGTGGCGTCCGGGTGGTCGACAACGGCCGCGGCATCCCGGTCGACCGGCATCCGGTGGAGAAGCGTCCTGCCGTCGAGGTCGTGCTGACCACGCTGCACTCGGGCGGAAAGTTCGACGGCAAGTCGTACGCGGTCTCCGGCGGCCTGCATGGTGTCGGGGTCTCGGTGGTCAACGCGCTGTCCAGCCGGCTCGAGGTGGAGATCTTCCGGGACGGCTTCACCTGGAACCAGAAGTACGCGAAAAGCCGGCCGGCGACCCCGCTCACCAGGGGAGCGCCGACCCGCAAGCGCGGCACCACGCTCACCTTCTGGGCCGACCCGGACATATTCGAGACCACCGTGTACTCCTTCGAGACCCTCTCCCGCCGGCTGCAGGAGATGGCGTTCCTCAACCGCGGCCTGTCCATCACCCTGCGGGACGAGCGGGAGCCGCAGCCGACCGAGGTGCACTACCAGTACCGCGGCGGCATCGAGGACTTCGTCCGGCACCTCAACGCGACCAAGGACGCGATCCACAAGTCGGTGATCGGGTTCGGCACGGAGGGCGACGGCATCGCGGTCGAGGTCGCGATGCAGTGGAACGCGACGTACGCGGAGTCGGTGTACACGTTCGCCAACACGATCAACACGCACGAGGGCGGCACCCACGAGGAGGGCTTCCGCACGGCGCTGACCAACGTGGTCAACAGGTACGCGGCGGAGAAGAAGCTGCTCAAGGAGAAGGACGACCGGCTCACCGGCGACGACATCCGGGAAGGGCTGGCCGCGATCGTGTCGGTGAAGCTGGCCAACCCGCAGTTCGAGGGCCAGACCAAGACCAAGCTCGGCAACACCGAGGCGAAGTTCTTCGTGCAGAAGGTCTGCAACGAGTGGCTGGCCGACTGGCTGGAGCGCAACCCCGGCGAGGGCCGGATGATCGTCACCAAGGCCACCTCCGCCGCCCGCGCCCGCAAGGCGGCCCAGGAGGCGCGCAAACTGGCTCGCCGCAAGGGCCTGCTCGACGTGGGCGCGCTGCCTGGCAAGCTGGCCGACTGCCGGTCCACTGACCCAAGCCAGTCTGAGCTGTACATTGTGGAGGGCGACAGCGCCGGTGGCTCGGCCAAGTCCGGTCGCGACTCGATGTTCCAGGCGATCCTGCCGATTCGCGGGAAGATCATCAACGTCGAGAAGGCGCGAATCGACCGGGTGCTGAAAAACACCGAGGTGCAATCGCTCATCACCGCGCTGGGCACCGGGATCCACGAGGACTTCGACGTCAGCAAGCTGCGGTACCACAAGATCGTGCTGATGGCCGATGCCGATGTGGACGGTCAGCACATCCGGACGCTGCTGCTGACGCTGCTGTTCCGGTTCATGCGGCCGCTGATCGAGGCCGGGCACGTCTTCCTCGCCCAGCCGCCACTGTACAAGATCAAATGGCTGCGCGAGGCCCCGGCGTACGCCTACTCCGACCGGGAGCGCGACGGGCTGATCGCGACCGGCCAGCAGGCCGGGAAGAAGCTGCCGAAGGAGGGCAGCATCCAGCGGTACAAGGGATTGGCCGAAATGGACGCCAAGGAGCTGTGGGAGACCACAATGGACCCGGCGACCCGTATCCTGCTCCAAGTGACCCTGGACGACGCGGCGACCGCGGATGAGCTGTTCAGTGTCCTGATGGGAGAGGATGTCGAGGCGAGGCGTTCGTTCATCGTGCGCAACGCCAAGGACGTTAGGTTCCTGGATATCTGATTGTCCCATTCGGATGGTCCACATACGACAGAGGAGATGTGACGCGTGGTCGATGTGACCACTCCGCCGCCGCGTGACCGGATCGAGCCGGTCGACATCCAGCTCGAGATGCAGCGGTCGTACATCGACTACGCGATGTCGGTGATCGTCGGCCGGGCGCTGCCGGACGTCCGCGACGGCCTCAAGCCGGTGCACCGCAAGATCCTCTACGCGATGTACGACTCGGGCTTCCGCCCCGACCGCGGCTACGTCAAGTGCGCCCGCGTCGTCGGCGACGTGATGGGTAACTACCACCCGCACGGCGACTCCGCGATCTACGACACCCTCGTCCGGCTCGCCCAGCGATGGTCGATGCGCTACCCGCTGGTCGACCCGCAAGGAAACTTCGGCTCCCCCGGCAACGATCCAGCAGGCGCGATGCGCTACTGCATCATCGCTGATACGTTGGTCAGGACGGCAGATGGCACGGCGAGGGTCGGCGACATCGTCCCCGATGCAGCACCGAACTCGGAGCACGACATCGACATCAAGGTGCTCGACCGTAACGGTGACATCGTCCGCGCCTCGAAGCTGTTCCACTCCGGCGAGCACCCGACGCTGCGGCTAAGGACCCGAGAAGGGTACGAGCTAACCGGAACCCACAACCACCCGGTGCTGTGCCTCGTCAGTGTCGCCGGCGTGCCGACACTGCTGTGGAAGCTGCTCGAGGAGATCCGCGCGGGTGACCGGGTCGTCGTGCAGCGCGTCCCCGGCGAAGAGATCGGGGTGCCAGCGCTGGAGCACGTCGAGGCGGGGATGCTAGCCGGCGCGTTCGTCAGCGAGGGGTTCGTATCGAAGACCCGGGCTGGGTTCAACAACGTCGATCCAGAGTTCTTCGGCGCTGTCGTGGCTGCGTATGACCATGCCATCGGCGGGCCCCGGTACGTGTCGTCCCGCCGGATCGCCTCCGGCAGCTTGCTGTACGAGTTGGACGTTCAGAACCTCGACCGCCTGCGGAACAGCGTGCTCGGCGAAATGGTCGGCCAGCGCAGCGCCGACAAACGCATCCCGGTGTTCGTTTGGCACAGCCCGCCAGCGGTGAAGCGGGTCTTCCTGCAGGCGTTGTTCACCGGGGACGGCTCGTCGTCGTTGCTGCCGCGTCACACGATTCAGGTCTCGTATTCCACCCGCGGCGAGCGGCTCGCCCGCGATGTCCAGCAACTGCTGCTGGAGTTCGGCGTGGTATCCCGGCTGACTCAGCACGCGACGGGGGAGATCAAGGTCGTCATCACCAACCGACGGGACGCCCGTCTCTTTGCCGAGCGAATCGGCTTCGCCGGCAGGAAGCAGAGCAAACTCCAGGACGAGCTGTTCGCCATCCCGTACGACACCACTGCGAAGAGCAGCGACCGCGCGCCGTACGTGGCCGAGTTCCTCCGCGAGCACGGCGCCAGCCGGTGGACCGAGCGCGACTGGCTGCGCCGGCACTGCGTCGATAGGATCGACCGGTGGGAGCGGCGGGGCGACGAGATCCGGGCTCGGATCACCAACCATGAGGCACTCGACGTCGTCGAGTCTCTAGTGGACGGTCGCTTCTATTATGCCGAGGTGGCGTCCATCGAGGACGCCGGCGTGCAGCCGGTGTACTCGCTGCGGGTCGATACCGACGACCACTCCTTCATCTCCAACGGGTTCGTCAACCACAACACCGAGTGCCGGTTAGCGCCGCTGGCGATGGAGATGCTGCGGGAGATCGACCAGGAGACGGTCGACCTCGTCCCGACGTACGACGGGAACAACACCGAGCCG
>Ga0210378_10002134_pt1 | contig 10113 bp, 11 predicted proteins | sample PLM1_60_b1redo_FD_155465 | JGI IMG/M metagenome (GOLD analysis project Ga0210378, IMG submission 155465) | Groundwater sediment microbial communities from an aquifer in East River, Colorado, USA - PLM1_60_b1 redo | ecosystem: Environmental > Terrestrial > Soil > Riparian zone | place: USA: East... | reverse complement strand
CCCGATCATGCGGACCTCAGAGACCTCATGATCACGTGGCGTGCCCGCACCCACCAGAATGGACTGTCAACTCACGTCAGCGGCTTACCGGACACATCGGACAATCCCGGAACACGCCGGAGCCCTGGCACGAACGGCGCGCCGCCGATCGTCGGGCGCAGTGCGCTCGCGGCCTACGCAGAGCTCAGCGTCAAGACGCAGCAGAACCCATGTCGGCCCAGTGCGGACACGCCCGCGCATTTTCACCGCGATGTCCGGCCGCCTGCGGACGTCACGTGCTACTGAGAACTTGAGTAAGGCAGGTATGCATTTCGGACAGTAGGGCCTCGGCCTCTCTTTTTTGAGGCATCGCATTGGCCTCATGCATGTAACGATTGCGCGGCTTAACGATGCTATTGATGAAGCCCTGCCGCACATGGGGTGGAATAACCGCGTGCGCTTCAAGAGCATGCAAAGAATCGCCAAGCCCCTTCGGGCGCGGCCAGCGCTTGGCGACACAGACCTCAGCGAGCGTGGTATCTAATGTCCGAGTCGTATGCAAGACAGTAAGAAGCCATCCGCTGTCCGTCGACATCCGCCCTGCTCGGGTGATCTTGTTGGTCTCGCCCGCTATGGCTGACAGCTTCTTTGAGCCGCTCAGCAGATGGTGTCCGTCGATCATCACCCGGAGCAACTGAACTCGCTTGCTATAGGGCATTGTCGAATGCCGTCTCTGGTCGCAGTGCCGGGCTGAATCCCGCGAACGCCGCTGCCCGCATGAACTTCTCGGGATCGAAGGCGCGCCCGGGTGGCCGCAGCGGCACCAGGCCTACGTGATTTGCAAGGTGTGCATCCCTGCCGCGAAGCAGCCCTGCCGTCCGGTGTAGACCGTTGACACCCAACTCAAGCCCGTAGTCGAGTCGCGCTGCAGCCAGACTCGCACTTGATACGGCCGCCCATTGCTGAGCCGCTGACCGATCTTCCAGGCGGCCCAGCACCAGGCGTCCTGCCGAAACGTCGAGATGCCGGGATCTGGGCCAGTGGTGGTCGTCGATGTTCATTGCCAACGTCGACCATCCAGGCCGGTCACGTTGAACCATCTCATCTCGAAGACGAACGGGAGTCGCCCAAGCCTCCGCGAACCGTGCAAGATGAACGCCTCGCAACTCGTCGATGACGACGTTCCATCGGCTATCCAGACGTTCCTCTGACCCAGTCAAGGGTCTCGCGCGAGCGGAAACCACCTTGTCCGCCACCTCGGCGTCTGCCGCCGCCTCAGCGAGGTCAGGCCTCGTTGCGATCACAAGAAAGACGGCGTGGGCCGGGAGTGCGAACCGGCAGAGCAGGTAGCGCGCGAGCACATGTCGCCCAGTGCCGAGGCGTTCACCGTCGCCGAGTAGGAAGATCGCGGTCATGGCGCCACGGTGACCGACCAAGATTTCCGGCGGCTGTAACAAGTAAGGATGATCTGGATACACGACCGTCGTCGCGCGCGGTGGCAGACGCCTAACCACGGCACGCACCATCTCACGCTTCGTCGACACATGGACGAATCTAGCGCTATAGGCTTCCAAGATGGATCGCCGGCGTTTGGTCGGGGTATGGACGATCCAGGAACCGACAACGGTGGGGGCGGCGGCGCCCGCGCAAGCGCGTTTGTCGGATTAGCCCTGGCGATTACGCAGCGAGCGGCTGGCCTTTGAAGACTTCCTGGGTGTGCCAGGTCACGTGGTCGGGGTGCGGAACTGTAGTGCCGGGCCTTGGTTGGAGTTCGGTGCCGTGGAGGTCGTAGAGGGCGCGGCCGGCTGTGGCGCGGGCGGTGAAGGTGGCTGAGACCTGGATGTGGAGGGCGTGCTCGAGTCCGAGCGCGCCGACGTCGAAGAGTTTGTGGTGCAGGGCGCACAGGGCGAGGCCGTTGTCGGGGCCGTCCGGGCCGTCGAAGGCGAACCAGCGCACGTGCGCCGCGTCGACGCCGACGGTGGCGCCGGCGATCTGCCCGTCGTAGCCGCAGAAGGCGCATTGCCGGTCCCAGGCCTGCAGTACCGCGGCTCTCCACCGTGGGTCACGGCGCCGCGCGTTGGTCTCGGCGGACGGATCGGGCAACACGTCCCCCGCGCGGAGAACGGTGTCGGGGTCCAGGCCGACGGCGGCGAGGATGTCGGGCGCGAGGGTCGCTGGGAAGTGGCTCTCCACCAGGCCACGGGCAGCGGCATGGACGAGGGCACGGTTCGCGCGCAGCACCGCCTCCAGCGACGGCTCGAACTGGCCGACGACCTGACCCGCGGCGAGTGGGGTGATCAGGTCCATCGGCACGTCGTGGTCGAGCTGCCACACTCCGTCGGACCGCAGCCGCGTGAACGGGTACGCCGCGCTCTGCGCCCGGCCCGTCTTCGAGGTCGGCCCGAACTCCTTGATGAGTGCCGCGAGCCGGGTAGCCGTGTCTGACCAAGCCAGCTTGCTTGACCCGGTGACGGCGAGTTGACCGAGCGCGAGCAGGACCAGCAGCGGCTTGTGCGGTGAGCGGCGACCGTCCTGCTGATGCTGGCGCAGCGTGGCCAGACGGGTAAGCGCCTCGGTACCTGTGCTGCCCGCCGCTGTGACCACGGAGTAAGCCTGCCATCGACGGGTTAGGTTGTGCGGGCTATTGGCACGATCAACAGAGAGTGGGCGGCGTGCCGGCGATTGCTTCTCAGAGTGAGGTGATATCGCGCCGCGAATGAGCACGGCGCTATCCGGCGCAGTCTTTGCCCGCGGCAGTACATCGACAAGCGATGGCGTCAATGTCGTTACTTCCGCTCGAAACGCGTAAGGAACTCTCGTGCGATATCCTCCCAGCCGGCCAAGGGCACGCCACCGTCGATCGACTCGACAGCGTCATCGGGGTCGTCGGGTGTCCAGTTGGGCTGCCGAGCGCATACCTGGAGCTTCCCGCGCTCGTCCTGCCAGTAGAGAGCCGAGACCTGCTTTCGCGCGTCGGCCCGGGTCAAGGTCCGAGCGCCGTCGAGTCCCTTGGCCAGGTCGGTGTTGACCTGCGGGAACCGATCCCGGAATGACCAGGACCGCCACGCGCCCACGAACGCGAGGTCAAGCCTGAGTTTGTCGAATCGGAGAGAGTTGTGACCGCACATCAGTAGGCCGAGTGCCATCCCTTCGGAGACGGCGTTGCGCTGACGCGTAGGGGTGGATGCCATGCAAGCACGGTAGCCGCTGATTGTCAGAGCCAGATGCGACCATCGACTGGTTCTCGACAAGTGAGGAGCGGTCATGTTCGAGCATGAACGGTCGTATCCCTGCGGAGTGACGTGTAATGGGGCGACGGAGCCGGCGCGGGCTCAGGCTGCTGCCATCGAGTGGGTCGTCGAGCAGCAGAAGGTTGTCGGCGGGGAGGTCCTGCTATTTGTGCCCAAGAAGGGCGACCTGAACACGATGGACAACCTCATCTCGCGATTCGCGAAGGTCCAAGGCGTCGTCGTCGGGACGTGGCGCGGCGGCGGCTGGTCGGGCGGACCGGTCCTTGCTGCCTGGCCCAATCGGGAGAAGCTCGCCGAAGTCGCCGACGACGTCCGCACCCGCGCTTTGTGTGTCATCCCTTGGGCCGACGGCGAGACGACGGCCTGGGAGCACGCCGCACGTCCCGAACTGTTGGCCGGCGCCTCTACGGCGGCCACCGCGCTCGACCTGCACCCTGTCGTGGTCGTGGGCCTGACGAACCTGACTCGCATGGTGAACCACGCCAATGCCCTAGCCGGCTCCCTTGACCACCGGGATGCCGTCGCAGTGCTGCGCACTCTGCACCAGGGCGGATATCGGTTGCCCGCTGATGACGTGTACGCCTGGGCGTTGGCGAATGGGTGGCCGGCGCGGGGAGCCGACCGGCTCCGAGAGATGGCCGGCAAGATTGATGCCGGACGTCAGGTTCAGCTCAAGGGACAATGGCCGTTTGCCAGCGACATCCTCGAGGTATGGCGGGCCGAAGCCAAAGAACGCGGCTAGGGGCCGTGCGCCCAGCGGCCAGGAGCCAACTTGGGCGGCGTCGGCGCCGCCTTGGCGGAGTCGGGGGTAGGTGTGCCGGAGCTTGTGCTCGCACGTCGGCGGCCCATTTCTCGCCGCGTTGAGCGGCTTGCTCAGGTCGTCCGATAGGTCATCGATCCGTCCGCCTGGAGTGCGACCGGCTCGGGGATCCCCATGTCCTGCTCAAGATCCCGTATTAGCGGATGCGTGATCCGACCAGCATCCTGAGCTCCGCTGGCGAGTTTCCGTCGTGTTCGCGTTCGGCCGGCCCTGGGATCACCTCGCCACCGCCCTCGACCTCCCACCTGCGGCTGCTGCTCGGCACTCGCCCCACCTGCTCCACGACGTCGACCTGCCCGCACTCACCACCTACACCATGCGCGGCCTGCTCGAATCCAACCCGACCAGCCCATACCGCAGCGCCCTACCCACCCAACTCCGGGCGGTCGCCGACGCGGTAGCCAAAGCCGCCGCCCCCTCGTTCCTCGTCGCCCTGATCACCAGCAGCACCCTCGCCGCCGCAGATCACATCCCGGACCCACCACGCCGGGGCGGATGGCATAGACCTTGCCGTGCCGCGCGCCGGCCCGCGTAATCGCGGCGGTGACCGATTCGACGGACCCGTTCCAGCTCGCCGGGGTGCGGCGATCGGCCCTTGACGTCGTTCATCTCTGCCTCCAGAGCGACGATCTGGTGGCGCAGTAAGGGGTAGCGACCCACCCAGCCTGCATCTCGTCAGAGGTGGACCTCCTGGCGGACGGTCGTGGCCCGAGGAGATGACCGCTTGTATTCGGGCGGCCAGTGAGTCGTATTGAACTCAACGAAGCAGGCAGTCCGACGGTGGATATGTTTGGTCTGAACGTAGGCAGGGCACGCTGGAAAGCTCTCTAACGAGACTGTTTGGTGCCGCGATTGCCCATGAAACCTCGTGCTATCAAGAGCCCACTTGCAATAGAGTAGAGCGCGATCGAAACATCAGTTGAAGAGTGGGAAATGGATTGAAGGCCGGGAATATATTCAGTGTCTGTGGTGTACGTGCCATAGTGTGGGAGGAGCCAAAAATAGCTTATTCCGAACGTAATCCAGGTTACCGTTACCGTTACAGTGGAGAGCAGGGAAATAGCCTCAGCCTTGCAGGTAGCGAATTCCTGGCCGACAGTAAATGCCAAGTAGAGCGAAGCCAGTACGGCGCCAGCGGAAACAGTGCTTATCGCGCCGAAGTCTGCTTCCGCATAGTGCATCGCGAGGTTGTCGAACAATGACAGGAATAAGGCGGCCGCCATCAATGCTAAGATGGCAAGCCAGCCGATTGTGGCTATCCATGAGCCCTCTTGTGTGTGCCGAGCGCAGTCCTCACCGTTGCGTCGTTGTTGAGCGACAGTTCCAGCTATAATTGTCGCTGCCGTCAATGATGTGGCTATATACAACGCAAGGTCAACCCAAGGTGGCGGACGATCGTAGGTCGCAGGGCCAATTGAAATCGTGTGTGCGGAGGTTAAAAGAAAGTAGAACACAATCGCTAGGGTGCCCCATGACGCGATTAGGAATGCGGCGATGGCCTGGCTCGCTCCGCTAGATGACGCCTGGCGGTCTCGTCCCTTCAGAACAATTAGCGCCTGCCGGGGAAGAAGTATGGCGCCCAGCCCGATTGCAGTTGAAATGACGGCAATCTTCAGTATGGTTTTATCGGCCATGGAATCCCGCGTCACCTGGAATATCTGAAAGAACAACACCCATGAAATTGCGCAAACCGCAACACCGACGAATCCAGCCTGGAGGTTCGCAACTGCGGGAGGCCCTCCAACCCAATGTCGAACGGTCTCGGCCTGCGACTCATGTCCGTTCAGAATGACTGAACCTGGACCGGCGGTGACGAGAGTCAAGGCAACACTCCCAAGAATTACGATCAGTAGTGCAAGTAGCTGACCTAGTCCGGGTCGCTGATTCCAACCCGCCACTACTGATGCGGCCGCAACTGTTGGAGCGAATCCGAAAGTGATGCGCCTTCGCCAATGTATATTTGTGCTGTTCTCCACGTAGCCCCACCCAGGTGATTGAAATGTCGATGATTTCGAGCGATTGAGGCATTTCTCCCGTCCAAGCGCGGTGCCTTTCGAGCGGGATAGAAGGCTACTCCTCACACGTCTGTACAGCGGGGCCTGCGACCGGTGGTCGGATGAGAATGACATGCGACGCTGTGGGCGTTGACTCCCTTAGAGCGTGTTTGAGATGGGGTCGATCAGTTCCAATCGAAGGTGCGGCGGGGCTGTCGGCGGGCGGGCTGGCCGCGGGTGATCCGGCGGGCCGTGCCGGCGATGGCGGCCCAGCGGATGATGCCTTCGGAGACCTCGGGGTGGCGTTCGTAGTCGCGCGCCAATCGCCGGTTGGCGGTGAGCCAGGCCAGCGTCCGCTCGACCACCCACCGGCGCGGGTGGACCGCGAAGCCCTGTTGGTCGGCGGGCTTAAGCACGATCTCCAGGGTGGTTTTGAGGGTGTCCCGCGCCCAGCCGACGAGCCGGCCAGCGAACCCCTGATCAGCGAACACATGCCGGATCGGCGTAGCGAGGTACGCGCTCAGTGGGGCCGTCTTGGCGCCGTCGCGGTCCTGCCAACTCGCCGCCACGACGGCGACGGTGACCAGTAGGCCGGTGGTGTCGGTGATGATGAATCGCTTGCGGCCGTTGACCTTCTTCCCCGCGTCGTAGCCACGGCTGTCGGTCCCGACGGTGTCCGCACCCTTCACCGACTGCGAATCGATGGTCCCCGCCGACGGCTCCGGGTTGCGACCATCGGCCACTCGGGCCTTGATCCGCAACTCAGCCAGCAGTGTGTCTGTCACCCGGGCGTCTTCCCAGGCGGTGAAGTACCAGTACACCGTCTGCGCGGATGCTTCTCCGGACGACCGCCCATACTCGGCTCCGGTAACAACGGCTCGATCAGCGCCCCTGGGCGTCGGTCAGATCCGAGGGGTAACCACGACGAGAGACAGCCACCTGGCCACCCTGGCCACACCAGCACCAGTCGTCACGCCGCCACGCCGTCCACATCGGACCTTCTCAACCACGCTCTGAGCGCGACGCCGAACAGGATTGCGGACGGCACGCCCTGCCACTCGGCTGAGCGATCACACGCGCACGGCGAAACCGCTTGTACAGCCCCGGCTTCGCTCACACGCCTGCCACACACGCCCTCCGTCACGGCCAGCCAGCCCTCTCCTATCGGTGGATGGAGTCGACCTCTGCGACCGCATCAGCTGACCGGTCGGGGTCCGCTGCGGCCAGCCGCAACTCGATAGCGTCCTGCGTCTGGAGCAGGCGCGATACATGTCGCAGATTCCACGTCGGACGCCCTCCAGGAGTCGGCACGCCCTCGGAGTTGAAAGCCTCGGCGATGTCGGCCAGCCGGGCACCGGCTGCCTTGAGGCCGACGGCGCGGGACAGAATGTCGTCTGGGCACGCACGGGGTCGACCGACCCGGAGCCCTCGCTCCCGGCGGGCTCTGAGTCCGTCGCTGATCGCATCGCCGCGCGTGCGGATGCCCCAGGATCGCTGTGGCCCCATCACTGTGGTCATCGTGGCCGCCGGGTCAGAGCACCGAGCAGCTCACTGAAGATGGCGTGCGCGCGACGGCACGACGCGTCGTTGGGGCCGAACAGCGCGACCGCCATCGCGACGCCGAGGTAGAAGAGTAGGACCGCGAGCGCTACCGCGCCCAAGATCGGCAGCCAGGACAGAGCCGGACCGGTGGTTGCAAGCATGGATGGCAGAAACGACAGCATCGGTTACTCCGAGTGGATTCTGCGGCGAAGTACCCCGAATGCTGTTAGGCAGCCAGAATCTCCCCGCAGGCGTCATGGACAGTCGACACCTGGGGGTTGTTGTGGACCCTGTTCTGGATGAAGGTCGGCGGCGTTTCGGCACCGCCGTTCGGCCCGGCGCAGCTTCTCCGGTAACGCTTCCGCCGACGCTGCGCGCGACGCTCGACGAAAGAGATGCGATATGGAGTCTTGACCCATTGCTGCAGGTAGATCTTAATGACCAGGTACTGGCCGGGCCGCGGGGATGGGATTCGCACGATCTTCACGGAAGTCGTGGAGCCGACGATGTGTTGGCTGCGCCCAGCCTCCGCAGCTTGCGAAGCGATCGACTCGAAGAACTGGTAGTCGTCCGGATTTGGCCACTCATCATCGAGCGTGGAGCCGTGCGAGATGAGAACGGTGAAAGTCCGATTGCCCGTCCCAGCAATCAACAGGGTCGGCGCTGGTTCGTTGGCATCAGCCGCCGACTTGGACTGCACGACCACGCGTTGAACGGAACCGTTGCAATTCGCCAACTCGAACGCGGCGTCAACCCCGAAGTCAGCCCGTGTGAGGCTGGTCTCCCTGGCCGACGTCGACATGGGCAAAGCCTACGTCGTGGCCCGGCTGTCCCCTTAACTCTCCGACGGCGTTGGGATGGTGGTGCCGGACCGGCTGCCCTCAGCCTACGTCTGCGTGACACTGCACCACGGCGCCGCAGGACGTTGATCTGCAACTCACAGTTCGACCAATCCGGAGCCCGCGCGCCGACCTGCGCGTGAGGCCGCAGCTGGTAGTACTTGCTAGCCCCCACCCTCTGTCCGCGGGCCCGCAGCAGGCCGAGGACGTCTCAAGGGCTCGGGCCGGACGAGGAGGATGGGAGCCAGAGGCCCCAAACTGAATGCCGTCACGTGCCGGTTGGGCCCGCGCCATGGGGCCTAGTTCGACGGTCAACTGACGGTCAACAAACCAAGGACCCGATCACCATCTCCGGCGATCGGGCCCTTGACCTGGTACTTCTTTGTAGCGGGGGTAGGATTTGAACCTACGACCTCTGGGTTATGAGTCCAGGCGTGGCGCCGGTATCCCCGGTCGTACTCGCCGGAAGGTGCTGCCGGCGTGCCGCCAATGTCCAACGGTCGCCCTGCTAGTACTCGCTTGAGCAGGGGCGGGCTCGGGTCCGATGTCGACACCGTGGCACCGTCGAATAACGAGGCGCCGAGTTGTCAGGGGTCGGCGGTACGCTGTCCGCTGCAGATACAGAAAGATCCCGGGCGCATCGCGCAAACGGGCGACGGTACCGGGATCCTCCCTGACTGGCATCATGGAGACTACCCCGCAGTAACACCGCGACGCTTAACCGCCGCCAAGGTGTGACATTTCCCCGCCCAGCTTCTCCCTGCACCCGGGTCCCCTCATGGTCAAGGAGGACCTTTGAAGCTGGTCAATGCCCAGGTCACTTACTATCGGTCGGTCGAGGACTCTGCTGAGTTCGCCATCGAAAACGACGTGACGTGCCTGGTCGGCAAGAACGAGTCTGGCAAGACCACACTCCTGCAGGCTCTCTACCGCCTCAACCCCGTCGAGTCGAACGCGGTTCTCGACGAGATCATCGACTTCCCGACGAAGCTGACGCGCGAGCGGAAGACGAAGTGGACGTCCGACGAACAGATCCCCGTGATCACAGCGACATTCCGCTACGACGAGAGCGAGATCGCGAGCATCGAGACAAAGCTCGGCGCAGGCGCACTGCACAGCCCTGAGTTCGCAGTGACGTACGGCTATCGGAGCACGGCGCGCCACTTCGAGCACCGGATCAACGAGGCAACCGTTGTTGAGCACCTACGGTCGACGCTGGAGTTGACAACGAGTGCAGCAGCGGCGCTCAGCACCGCGGCCACCACGCACCAGCTCCTCGTGGCCATCGAGAAGCTGGAGGAGCCGTCTGCTGCCTCGAATGAACTCGCGGAGTGGATGCGTACGTGGCGGCTCAAGAGCCTCCGTCACTATCTAATCGACAACTGGGCGTGGAAGCTCATGCCCAAATTCGTCTACTTCGACGACTACGACACGATGCCGGGCAAGATCTCGGTCCCGGACCTCATCCAGAAGCAGGTCGCTGGCACGCTCACCAGGGGGCAAATGGCCTTGGTCAGCCTCCTTGAGATGGCCGACGTGTCGCTCGAGGACTTCCGCGAGACGGACAGCCACGAACGGCTGATCCGCGAAACCCAGAACGCCGGCAACGTGATCTCCGACGAGGTGTTCGAATACTGGTCGCAGAACACGGAGTTGTCCGTCGAGCTGGAGGTCCTCCAAGTTGAGAC
>Ga0210378_10002132_pt1 | contig 10113 bp, 6 predicted proteins | sample PLM1_60_b1redo_FD_155465 | JGI IMG/M metagenome (GOLD analysis project Ga0210378, IMG submission 155465) | Groundwater sediment microbial communities from an aquifer in East River, Colorado, USA - PLM1_60_b1 redo | ecosystem: Environmental > Terrestrial > Soil > Riparian zone | place: USA: East... | reverse complement strand
CTACCGGTACGACGCGCTCGACCGGACCGTCAGGCAGACCGAGAAGCACGTCCGGACCGGCACCGAGACCCGCACCACCGACTTCACCTACCTGGGGCCGTCGGAGGCGGTCTCCTCGGAGACGGCAAGCAGCGTGGGCTCGACCTCGTCGGCCACGGCGCCGAACAGCAAGACGGTCAAGTCGTACTCGTACGACAGCTACGGCGACCGGGTCCGGATGACGGACTCGGCGCAGACGCAGAACACCGACGGCACCTGGGGCGCGGCCACCACGACCTCGGCCACCTACAGCTCGGACCCGCACGGGTCGGTGTCGATGCTGCTGCACGACTCCGGCACCAACGTGGGCAGGGCCAAGGCCACATACGGCTACAAGCCGTACGGGGACCAGGACACCGGGATCTCGGACGGCGACACCGACAAGCTCAAGCCGTTCAACCCGTACCGGTACACCGGGAAGCGGTTCGACTCCGGGTCGCAGACGCTGACCGCCGGCACCCGCCGCTACGACCCGGGCACCACCCGGTTCCTGCAGCAGGACATCTTCAAGAGTGCCCTCGCCAACCTGGGGCTGGCGGCGGACCCACTGTCGCAGAACCGGTACGCCCTGGCCGGCGGCAACCCCACCTCGTTCATCGAGGTCGACGGGCACATGGCGATGGCCAACGGCGGGGGCGGCGGCTCGGTGCCGTCCAACCCGACCCCGACCGGGAACGGCGACAGCCAGCCCGGCGGCGACCAGCCGTCCCGAGAGGACCTGGAGAAGGCGAAGAAGACCGAGAAGAACTTCGACTGGCAGAAGAAGCTGGTCGAGGCGGGGCTGGACTTCATCGGCTTCACCGACATCAAGGACTGCATCGACAAGCCGGACATCGGCTCGTGCGGCATGGCGGTGCTGAACTTCCTGCCCATTACGAAGATCGCGAAGGGCGCGAAGATCGCCAAGAAGGTGATCGACGTGGTCGGCGCGTTCAAGGACTGGCAGAAGGCCCGCCGCTGGGCCGACGACGTCCTCCAGCGTGCCGCGGCAGGGTCGCGCCGGGCGGACGGGGCGGCCTCCAAGGCCGACGACATGGCCGGGTCCTGCAAGCTGGCGAACAGCTTCCCGGCCGGCACCACGGTGCGAATGGCCGACGGCAGCCGCCGGCCGATCGAGAAGGTCAAGCCCGGCGACACCGTGCTCGCCGCGGATCCGGCCACCGGGAAGACCGCCGCCCGCACGGTGACGGCGACCATCACCCGCAGCGGGGACAAGCAGCTCACCCGCATCCGGCTGGACCTCGACGGCGACCGGCGCACCGCCGAGGCGACCCTCACCGCGACCGACGGCCACCCGGTCTGGGACGCCGACGGCCGCCGCTGGGTGGACGCCGCCCAGCTCACCCCGGGCGACCGGCTCCGCACCGCCGAGGGGCGCACCGTCACGGTGCTGGACGCCACCACCCGGACCACCCGCGCCACCGTGCACAACCTGTCCGTCGCCGACCTGCACACCTACCACGTGGCGACGGCCGGCGCCCGCACCGACGTGCTGGTCCACAACTGCCCACCCGGACCCAGCACCGGCCCCGGCTCCACCGCCGGGAAGTCCAGCGCCGCGAAACCAGCCGGCGGAGCCGCGAAGAGCACATCCTCGGGCTCCCGTGGAGCGGCTCGATCCACAGACGACGACGCCGTGGCTGTGATCGGCCGCCAGCAGGACACAGAGGTCGCGAAGTCCTGGTCGGGGCATGAGGTTCTCGACCTTCCGAAGGGTGAGTGGTCCCTGGCGAAGAACGACCAGTGGGTCCAGAGTGTCGTCGACCGGAAGATGAAGACCTACGTCGCTTCAAATCCGACCTGGGACAACGTGTGGGACGCCGCGAACAACCGGCCGCGCGTGTTCGCCCGTGAGATCAACCAGTTCACGGCCGCCGGGTACCGGTGGGACGACTGGTACCTTGTGCCGCCAGGAGGATGATCACGGGTGGTCTTCGACCCCACTGACCGGGCGCAGCGGCGCTTCAACGGCTACGGGCCGGCGGAGTTGCCCTGCGCCCGGGACGTGGAGCTTGACGCCTTTGTCGAGCAACTGCGCGGGGAAGGACCGGCGGCCGTCCGGCGGGCCCTAGCCGGGGTCAGCGAGAAGGGCAGGGCGGTGCTGCGCGCCTACGCCGAGCGGATGGCCAGCCTGGCCCTCCGCCGCCGGGATCCTGCGCTGCTGGTCCGGGCGGCGGTCGCCCTCGTCGTGGGTGGGCTGGACAGCAACGAGCCGGAGGCGCTGATGGTGATGTCGTTGGTCGACGACGCCGCAAGGCGACTCGGCGTGGAGCTGGCTGACCTGTTCGAGGAGGCGGCGAACGTGGCGGGCCACCCCGGCGCGGTCAATCTGGCGATGTGGCTCATGCGCAAGCCCGAGGACCGGTCGATCGCCAGCATGGGATTCGCAGCCGGCGCCGACGGCGGAGGATTCAGGTACCGGCTGGACTGGTGAGCAGCTCCGCCGAAGCCGGCGGTTCACAGTGGACATCCTCGACCCGGCCGGCGAGGCATGACCGATCGGCCGGCTCCTACCCTGCGGCGTCGCGGTCGCGGGCGCGGGCGCGCAGCGCGCGGAGCACGTCGTCGCGGCCCTCGGAGACCAGCCGGCGCAGCGGCGCAGGCACGTCGTCCGCGGCCAGGAACGCGTCCGCGGCGTCCACTGTGGACTGCGCGATCGCGTCCGGGAAGAGGCCGACCACGACGTTCTGCGCGATCTCGCTGGTCCGCCGCTCCCACACCGCGGGGACGACCTCGAAGTACGCCCGCACGTACGGCGCCGTCAGCTCGTGCTGAGCGGGGTGGTGGAAGCCGCCGATGATCGCCTCGTTGATCGCGTTCGGCAGCTCGTCGTCCTCGGTCGCCTTGCGCCAGGCCTCCGCCTTCGCCTCAGCGGTCGGCCGCAGCGCCCGGGCGGTCGCGGCCCGGCGCTGCCCGGACGCGGTCGGGTCCCGCTCCAGCTCGGCGTCGATCTCCGCGTCGCCGGCCGCGCCGAGCGCCACCAGCCCCTGCAGCAGCGTCCAGCGCAGCTCCGCGTCCACGGCGAGCCCCGGCACCTCCACCGTGCCGTCGAGCAGCCCGCGCAGCTCGGCGACGTGCTCGGCCGAGCGGGCGGCCCCGGCGAACGCGCGTGCCCAGGCGAGCTGGTGGTCCGAGCCCGGCGCGGCCGCCCGCATGCCGGCGGCGGACAGCTCGGCGAACCGGGTCCAGCCCTTCTCCGCCCAGGCCGGGTCGGCGAAGCGGTCCAGCGCGCTGCGCACCTTGGCCTGGATGGACTGCACCACGCCGATCTCGGACTCCGCGGAGATCCCGGCCAGCGCCAGCGTCACGTAGTTCCGGGCGGCCATCTCGCCGTCCCGGGTCATGTCCCAGGCCGCGCCCCAGCACAGCGCCCGCGGCAGCGGGTCGTCGATGGCCGCCACCCGCTCCACGACCGTGGCCAGCGACCGCTCGTCCAGCCGCACCTTCCCGTACGTCAGGTCGTCGTCGTTGACCAGCAGCAGGTCCGGCTGCGCGACGCCGACCAGCTCCGGCACCTCGGTGCGCTCGCCGCGGACGTCCAGCTCCACCCGGCTGGACCGGACCACCTTGGACCCGTCGACGTCGTAGAGCCCGACCGCGAGCCGGTGGTCGCGCAGCACGGTGTCCGCTCGGTCGCGCTGCGAGCCGTCGCGCTCCGCGGCGTTCGGCCCGGCCGGCCCCTGCACCACCGCGAAGGAGGCGTAGCGGCCCTGCTCGTCGAGGGTGAACTCGGCCCGCAGCGTGTTGATCCCGGCCGTCTCCAGCCACTGCGCGGACCAAAGCGACAGGTCCCGGCCGGACTCCTCCGCCAGCGCCCGCAGCAGGTCGGCCAGCGTGGTGTTGCCGTACTCGTGCCGGCGGAAGTAGACGCGCATCGCCCGCAGGAACTCCTCGATCCCCACGTACGCGGCGAGCTGCTTGAGCACGCTGGCCCCCTTCGCGTACGTGATCCCGTCGAAGTTCACCTCGACGGCCTGCACGTCCGGGATGTCGGCAGCGATCGGGTGCGTCGAGGGCAGCTGGTCCTGCCGGTACGCCCAGGTCTTCTCGATGTTGGCGAACGTCGTCCAGGCCGAGGTCCAGCGGGTGGCCTGGGCCTGGCAGAGCACCGAGACGAAGGTGGCGAAAGACTCGTTCAGCCACAGGTCATCCCACCAGCGCATGGTGACGAGGTCGCCGAACCACATGTGCGCCATCTCGTGCAGGATCGTCTCGGCGCGCCGCTCGTAGGAGTAGTCGGTCGTCTTCGAGCGGAAGACGTAGTCCTCCAGGAAGGTCACGCAGGCCGCGTTCTCCATCGCGCCGGCGTTGAACTCCGGCACGAAGAGCTGGTCGTACTTGTCGAACGGGTAGCGGTAGTCGAAGGCCCGGTGGTACCAGTCGAAGCCCTGCTTGGTGACCAGGAAGATCTGGTCCGCGTCCAGGTGCTCGGCCAGCGACGCCCGGCAGTAGACGCCCAGCTCGATGCCGTCGTGGGTGTCGGTCGCCTTGTGATACGGCCCCGCCACCAGCGCGGTCACGTACGGCGACAGCGGGGGAGTGGTGGCGAAGCGGGTCACCTGCGCGCCGCCCGGGCCGTCCTCCCGGCTCTCGGCGCGGCCGTTCGAGACCACCTGCCAGTCGTGCGGCGCGGTGACGGTCAGCGAGAACGGCGCCTTGAGGTCGGGCTGGTCGAAGCAGGTGTACATCCGCTTGGCGTCCGCGGTCTCGAACTGCGAGTAGAGGTAGACGGCGCCGTCGACCGGGTCGACGAACCGGTGCAACCCCTCGCCCGTGTTGGTGTAGAGGCAGTCGGCGTCCACCACCAGCTCGTTCTCCGCGACCAGGTCGGTCAGGACCAGCCCGGACTCCGGGGTGTAGCCGGACGTGTCGACCGGCTGGCCGTTGAGCGTCGCCTCACGCACGCCGGCGGCGACCAGGTCGACGACGGTTTCAGCGCCCGGCTTGCGTGACCGGAACCGCACGGTGGTGCGGGAGCGGAAGGTGCGGTCACCGGGCTTCCCGCCGCCGTCGGCGAGGTCGAGCCGCACCTCGTACGCGGTCACGTCGAGCAGCTCGGCACGGGCCCGCGCATCGTCGCGGGTGAGATTGGGGACGCCCATCCAGCCAGTTTGTCACGGCGTGCGCCGGTGGCCGGCGGGAATGCCTCAGGGGGCAGCAGTGCTGCCCTGGACGAGGTTTTGCTGTCGAAGGAGGACCGATGCCGGACGAGCGCACCAAAGTCGACCTGTGGTTCGACCCGCTGTGCCCGTGGGCGTGGATCACCTCCCGCTGGATGCTCGAGGTGCAGCAGGTGCGGCCCATCGACCTGACGTTCCACGTGATGTCGCTGTCCATGCTGAACTCCGGGCGCGAGGAGCTGCCGGAGCGGTACCGGGCGATGATGGCCGAGGGCTGGGGGCCGGTGCGGGTCGTCGTCGCGGCCGAGCAGAAGTTCGGCAACGAGGTGCTGCCGGCGCTCTACAGAGCGCTCGGCACCCGGATCCACCACGAGAAGGCCGGGCTCGGCCGGGACATGGTGGAGGCGGCGCTGACCGAGGCCGGGTTGCCGGTGGAGCTCGCGGACGCGATGGAGTCGTCGGAGTACGACGAGGCGCTCCGGGCGTCGCACCGCGCGGGGATGGATCCGGTCGGGTACGAGGTCGGTACCCCGGTGATCCACGTCGACGGGACCGCCTTCTTCGGGCCGGTGCTGTCCCGGATCCCGCGCGGCGAGCAGGCCGGACGGATCTTCGACGGCGCCCGGGCGCTCGCCGGCTTCCCGTACTTCTACGAGCTCAAGCGCACCCGCACCGAGGGTCCCCGCTTCGACTGACGTCCGGCCGGGTCAGCGGCGGAGCAGGTCGAGGAGGCGGAGCGCGCCGAGTTCGGGCGGCTCGGCGGGGTCGGTGGCGCCGGTCGCGGCGACCACGGCCTGGCGGATCGCCGTGCACCGGAACACGCCGCCGGTGACGGCGACCGGCAGCGGGCCGAGCCGGCCGGTGACCGCCGCGGCGAGGTCGGCCAAATGCGTCGCAGCCTCCGCCAGGATCCGGGCGGCCTCCGGGTCGGCGCCACTCCCGGCGAGCCCATCCGCGCCCCGGGCAGTGCCGCTCGGCTGGGCGGTGCCGCTCGGCTGGGCGGTGCCGCTCGGGCTCGCGCCGCGCGGGCTCGCGGTGCGGGCCGGGCGGGTCGGGCCGGCGGCGAGGGCGGCGACGGCCGGTACCAGACGGGTGAGCAGGGCACGGTCGGCGGGGTGCTCGTGCACGAGCCGCTCCGCGTCGGGCAGAGACCCCATCGCGTCGTCGACGACCGTGGTGAGCGCGGTCGGCGGGCCGGTGCCGTCCAGCGCCCGCAGAGCGGCGCGGATCGCCTCGCGGCCGATCCAGTAGCCGCCGCCCTCGTCGCCGAGCAGGAAGCCGTGCCCGCCGACCCGGACGGTCCGACCGGCCGCGTCCCGGCCCGCCGCCCCGGAGCCGGTGCCCGCGATCACGACCACCCCCGGCCCACCCCGGAAGGCGCCGGCCAGCGCGGCGTCCGTGTCGTCGCCGACGACCACCCGCGCTCCGGTCCGTTGCTCGATCTCGACGCGGAGCCGGGCGGCATGCTCGGGGGAGCGAACCCCGGCCAGCCCCAGTCCGGCCCCGGCCGCGCCCACCTCCCGGATCAGCGCCACCAGCCGGTCGAGGGCGTCCGCGTGCAGCAGCACGTTGAGCGGCCCCAGGTCCCGCCGCTCCACCATCCGGCCGTCCCGCACCACCACCGCCCGGCTCCCCGTCCCGCCGGCGTCCACCCCGACGACGGTCCCCGGCCCCGGGTCCCGCTCGCCGCCTCGGATCACGCCGTCCCGCCTGCGCAACCGAGCCGCGCCCGAGGAGACGTGTGCCGCCGGGGCCCAGCACCCGGAGTGCCATTCAGCACTCCGGGTGCTGGGGCGTGTCCGATGGTTCCTGGTGGATGCGGACGGCCTCCATGCCCATCCCCGCAGCTGCGCGCGGGGGCAGTCGATCCGCGCCCCTCGCCGGACAGGCGAAAGTGTGTGGGGCCCAGGAGCCGGCCGGTATCGGGAGTATCTGCGGCGACGAACAATGCCCGTGCTCGTCTCCGACGAGGCACGCCGGTCGGCTGCCCCGCGCGGAGGCGCGGGCATGGGCATGGAGCGTCGTCCGCGCCGCCGAAGATCCATCGGACATGCCTTGGTCCCCGAAAAGACAAGGGGCGCTCCGGGGTCGGCCGGCGGCAGGCCGGGCCGGTCACGGCGTCGTACCCGCGAGGAGCTCGACGGCGGCGCGGGCCGAGGCGCGGGAGGCGCCGCCGGTCGCGATCCAGCCGCGCGCCGGGGGGACCGGTCCGGGCAGGCCCATCTCGACCACGACCGCGCCCGGGTGGGCGGCGAGCAGCCGGTCGACGGCCCGCCCCACCCAGCCGATCCGCGTCGCGTCCCGGGCCACCACCACGAGTGGGCGGTCCACGGGCGGCGCGGGCAGCGGGTCGTCCGGACCCACCCGCAGCTCGGTGGCGCCGGGCAGCAGTCCGGCCAGCCCCCACGCCGTACGGCCCACTGCGATCGTCGGTGCCGGGTCCAGCTCGACCAGCACGGGCGGCAGCCCCACCGGCAGCCGCACCTCGCCGGCCGCCCGCACCGCCCGCCTCGCGGCCTCCGACCCCAGCCTCTCGACATCGAGAGCGGGCGGCGTGGCCCGGCCGGGCCGGTAGCGCTCACCGAGGGCGGCCACCCCCCCGGCCGCCCCGGCGAGCCGCGCCTCGGGCAGCCGTCCCGAGTGGACGGCGGCGACGATCGCGTCCCGGACTCCGTCCACGACCGGCTCGCCGAGGTCCTCCCCGCCGAGGCACAGCGCGTCCACCCCCGCGAGCAGCGCCCGCACCGCCCCCTCGGCGAGCCCCACCGTCCCCGCCACCGCACCCATCTCCAGCGCGTCGCTGACCACCACACCGCCGAAGCCCAGCTCGTCCCGCAGCATCCCGGTGACCAGCCCGGGGTTGAGCGTCGCGGGCGCGTCCCCGTACCCGGGCACGAGCAGATGCCCGGTCATCACCGAGGCGACCCCCGCCGAGACCGCGGCCCGGAAGGGCAGCAGCGCCCCGACCAGGTCCGGCCCGACGGTCGGCAGCCCGACGTGCGAGTCCACCGTCGTGTCCCCGTGCCCCGGGAAGTGCTTGGCACACGCCGCCACGCCGGCCGACTGCGTCCCGGCGACCGCCGCCGCCACGTGCCGGGCGGCCAGCGAAGGGGCAGCACCGAACGACCGCACCCCGATCACCGGGTTGTCCGGGGCGCTGTTCACGTCGGCGACCGGCGCCAGGTTCCAGGTGATCCCGACCGACGCGAGTCTCGCCGCCACCGCGGCCGAGACCGCCTCCGTCAGCGGGACCGAGTCGACCACGCCCAGCGCGTACGCACCCGGCACCGGCGACCCTACCGAGGCGTCCAGGCGGGTGACGTCCCCGCCCTCCTCGTCGGTGGCGACGAGGACGCCCTCCCGCTCGGCCCGCAGCGACGCGGTCAGCGCCGCGACCTGAGCGGAGGACTCCACGTTCCGGGCGAAGAGCACGACCCCGCCGAGCCCGGCCGTGACCCGCCGCCGTACCCAGTCCGGGGCGGCCGTCCCGCCGAAGCCGGGCAGCAGCACCCCGTCGGCGAGCTGCTCCAGCCGCCCGGTCATCCCTTGACCGCGCCCGCCGCGGCGCCGGACGCGATCCGCCCCTGCAGCGCCACCGCGAAGACCACCACCGGGATCGCGAACAGGGTGGACCCGGCCATCAGCCCGCCCCAGTCGGTGCCCTGAGCGGTCTTGAAGGTGCCCAGCCACACCGGCAGCGTCTGGTTCGACTTCTCCATCAGGGTCAGCGCGAGGATGAACTCGTTCCACGCCTGGATGAAGGCGAAGACCCCGGTGGCGATCAGGCCGGGCGCCATCAACGGGAAGGTGACCCGCCAGAAGGCGCCCCACCGGGACGCCCCGTCGATCATGGCCGCCTCCTCCAGCTCGACCGGCAGCGCCGCGACGAAGCCGCGCAGCGTCCAGACCGTGAACGGCAGCACGAAGGCCATGTACATGGCGACCAGCACCGGCAGCACGTTGAGCAGGTCGGCGTCGCGGAGCACCAGGTACATCGGGATGACCAGCGCCTCCAGCGGCACCATCTGCACCACCAGGATCGCCAGCAGGTACGCCCGCCGGCCGCGGAAGCGGAAGCGGGCGACCGCGGTCGCCGCCAGCAGCGCGACCAGCACAGACAGCAGCGTGACCGACAGCGAGACGACGAGGCTGTTGCGCAGGAAGGTCCAGAAGCCGGCCGAGGAGGTCGCGGTCCGGAAGTGCTCGAAGGTCAGCGTCGTCGGGAAGAGCTTGACGTCGAAGGTCCGGATCTCCCCGGACGGCTTCAGCGCCGTGGTCATCATCCAGTAGACCGGAAACGCGAAGAAGGCGAAGACGAGCAGCGCGGCAACGTTGGCCGCGACCGACCCGCGCCGGGACCGCACGGCACTCACAGTGTCCGCACCTCCGACCGGCCGGCGGGCGCGAGCGCCAGCCGGCCGGCCGTCCTCGCTCTCTTGTTCGTGCTGCGAGCCCTCGCACTCACAACTCCTCCTCCCCGACGCGGACCATCGTCCGGACGTACCAGACCGTCACCGACAGCGTGAGCAGCACCATGATCACCGCCGCGGCCGAGGCCAGGCCGAAGCGGCTGACGCCGAAGCCCTGGACGTACGTGTAGAGGTTGATCAGCACGGTCTGCCGGTCCGGCCCGCCGCGGGTGATCACGTACACCTGGGTGAAGACCTTGAGGTCCCAGATGACCGACAGCGAGGTGAGGATCAGGAAGACCGGCTTGAGCATCGGGCCGGTGACCGACCAGAAGGTCCGCCAGGCGCCGGCGCCGTCGATCCGGGCCGCCTCGAACACGTCGTCGGGGATCGTGGTGAGCCCGGCATAGAGGGTGAGCGCGACGAACGGGATGGCCTGCCACACCACGCACAGCACGATCACGGTGAAGGCGGGCAGCGCGGAGTCGAACCAGGAGTGCCGGCTCCAGTCCAGCGGGGTCAGTGCGGTGACCGCCCAGTTGACG
>Ga0210378_10002131_pt1 | contig 10115 bp, 8 predicted proteins | sample PLM1_60_b1redo_FD_155465 | JGI IMG/M metagenome (GOLD analysis project Ga0210378, IMG submission 155465) | Groundwater sediment microbial communities from an aquifer in East River, Colorado, USA - PLM1_60_b1 redo | ecosystem: Environmental > Terrestrial > Soil > Riparian zone | place: USA: East... | reverse complement strand
CGCGGTCCGGACCAGGCCCATGTCCACCACCGACAGGCCCTTTTCCTGGCAGCACGGGTCGTAGACGTCGCGGAGCGCGTCGACGACCTCCCCCGGTGTGAGCTCCATACCGGACGGTGACACCGGGCAGGGGCAGTGGTCAAGCGCCCGCCGGGTCTTCCCAGCCGGACGCCGAGGTCCGACAGTCGGCGCTGGCGCTGCCCTGACACAGCCCGCCTACGGGAGAGGGACACGGCCCGCGGCGCCCGACTGTCCGTCGACGACGACGCCGGGAAGTCGCCGTGCACCGCAGACGCTTGATCGTTCCCGCCCTCGCCGGCCTGCCTGACGCTGGCCCCGGCCGGTCTGGCCGCGGCCCGGCCGACACCGGGCGGCGGGGCGGGCGGCTCAGGGGAACAGGGCGTCGGTCACCCGGCGACAGATGCCGGCGCCGTACGCGAGACCCCGTGGGGTCGGGTAGCGGACCGCGACGGCGAGCACCCAGCGCAGGTCCTCGCCCCACATCGCGAGGCAGTTGACGTTCCATCGGCCGGCGCCGCCGTGCTCGGTCCAGCCGTTCTTCACGGCGACCGGAACGCCCGCGCCCGCCGGCTGGGCCTCCGGGATGCCGAAGGCGTCGGACCGGGAGACGGTGCGCATCAAGCCGAGCAGCTCGCGACCGGTCCGCGCGGACAGCAGCCGCCCCGGGCCGGGCACCAGGCAGCTGCCGAGCCGGGCCATGTCCCGGGGGGAGATCTGGGTCAGTGACCACATTTCCGGATAGACGGTCGTGTCCGTCATCCGGCAGGTCGAGATCATCCGCCGGATCGACGAGTCGCCGCCGAGCTGGCGCCAGATCACCTCGGCGTCGTCGTCGTCGCTGTCCCGGAGCATCGTGGCCATCCGGCCGCGCTCGTACGCGGTGAGCTGCCGGGCCGCCCGCTCCGCCGTGGCGAGCAGGTCGGCGGCGAGCCAGGCCTTGACCACCGACTCGACGTTCGTCCGCTGCGCGGCGCGGGAGTCGCCGACGGTCCGGCCGGTGGCCCGGTCCACCAGCGTGAACGAGGCCCACTCCGTGGTCCGGTCGGTGATCCGGCGGGCCCGGGCGGCGGCCTCGGCGAGCGCGTCAGCGGGCCTGCTGGGAGCCGGGGCCGCTAGCGGGTCTCCTGGCGGCGCGGGGGACGTCGTCGGGGCGGGAGGGCTCGTGTCCTCCCGACGCCTGTCCGGGTCGGCTCCCGCCGCGGCAGCCGGCGCACCGTCACCGGCGCCGGTCTGCTCCGGAACGGCCCCGCCGGCGACCGCGGCGACGCCGGCGAGGACCACCGCCGCGGCCAGCGCTCGGCGGACGCGGCCGCCCCGGCCGCGCCGTACGCCGCCGGCGGTCCGCCCGGTCATCCGACTGCCGTAGACCACGGGTCCAGCCCGGCGTCACCTGGCGCCGCGGCGCGGGACGCCGGCGACCGTTGCCCCGGGGACCGGCCCGATGGTCCGGACCGGCCGGACCCGGGGCGTGCGGGCAGGCGTCGCGCCATCTCGCCTCCAGACCGGGTGAGGCGTGCTCCGGGCCGGAGGGGACGACCGGAGCGGGTACGGCCGCGCGGCGACCGTCCTGCCCGGAGTATGTCCGTTGCGGTGTCAAGCGATCGTCAGGTCGCGCCCCGTCCCGCTCGCAACCCCCGCGGGAGGACATCCGGCCGGTCCCGACCTCCGCCGGCTGTGCGGGCCCACCGGGTGGGCCTACGGTGCTGGCATGAGCACGCCCCTGGCACCGGGCGGCGCGCCGGCGGAGACCCCGCTGCTGCGCCGGATCCGGGACTCCGTGATCGGCGACGACCAGGTGGTGCCGGGGCCGTACGGGCCGCGGCGGGTGACGTACGCGGACTACACGGCGTCCGGCCGCGCCCTCGGCTTCCTGGAGGACTTCATCCGGGACGAGGTGCTGCCTCGCTACGCCAACACGCACACCGAGTCGAGCGGCACCGGCCTGCAGACGACCCGGCTGCGGGAGGACGCCCGGGCGATCATCCGGGCCGCGGTGGGCGGCGACGACGAGACGGTCGTCGTCTTCTGCGGCTCCGGCTCGACCGGCGCGATCAACAAGCTGGTCGGCATCCTCGGCCTGCGCATCCCGGCCGACCTGGACGACCAGTGGCACCTCACCGACACGATCCCGCCGGACCAGCGTCCGGTCGTCTTCATCGGACCGTACGAGCACCACTCCAACGAGCTGCCATGGCGGGAGTCCATCGCGGACGTGGTGGTGATCCCCCAGGACCAGGACGGCTACATCGACCTGTCCCGGTTGGCCAAGGAGCTGGAGCGGCACGAGGACCGTCCACTGCGGATCGGCTCGTTCTCCGCGGCCAGCAACGTGACCGGCATCGTCAGCAACACCACGGCCGTCTCGGCGTTGCTGCACGCGCACGGCGCACTGTCCTTCTGGGACTTCGCCGCGGCCGGACCGTACGTCGGGATCGACATGTACGGCGGGCGCGACCGGGACCCGCTGGCGTACAAGGACGCCGTCTTCCTCAGCCCGCACAAGTTCATCGGTGGGCCGAGCACGCCGGGCGTGCTGGTGGTGCGGCGCGAACTGCTGCGCAACCGGGTGCCGGACGTGCCGGGCGGCGGCACCGTCGCGTACGTCAACCCCACCGAGCACCGCTACGTCGACGACCCGGCGCAGCGGGAGGAGGGCGGCACCCCGGCGATCATCGACTCGATCCGCGCCGGGCTGGTCTTCCAGCTCAAGCAGGCGGTCGGGCTGGACGTGATCCGCTCGCACGAGGAGTGGTACCTCCGGCGGGCGGTGTCGGCGTGGCTGCGCGAGCCGGCGATCGAGATCCTCGGCAACCTCGACGCCGAGCGACTGTCCATACTGTCCTTCGTCGTGCGCGCGCCGAGCGGGCGCTACCTGCACCACAACTTCGTCGTCGCCGTGCTCAACGACCTGTTCGGCATCCAGTCCCGGGGCGGCTGCTCGTGCGCCGGACCGTACGGCCACCGGCTGCTGGGCATCGACATCGAGCGGTCGCACGAGTTCGAGCGGGAGATCGCGCACGGGTGCGAGGGGATCAAGCCGGGCTGGGTGCGGGTCAACTTCAACTACTTCATCTCGGAGCTGGTGTTCGACTACGTGGTGGAGGCCGTGCGGCTGGTGGCGCGGGACGGGTGGCGGCTGCTGCCGGACTACCGCTTCGAGCCGGCCTCCGGGCTCTGGCGGCACCACCGGGCGCCGCCGGAGCCACCGTTGCGGCTACGCGAGGTGACCTATGGTGCGGACGGGATCATGGGCTACCCCCGCCACGCGGACCGGGCGCCGGAGACCGAGCTCGCGCACTACCTCGACCAGGCGCGGTCCGTCTTCGCCGCGGCCGGCCCGCTGCCGGCCGACGGGCCCGACCCGGGCCTCGTCTCGGCGGACTTCGAGCACCTGCGCTGGTTCGAGCTCCCGACCGCCTGCCTCCGCTGACGGATCAGGAGCCCTGGCCCAGGGGCGTCAGGAGGGGCAGCGGTTGGGGTAGCGTCCGCTCGCCCGTCTGATCTGCCAGGCGACCGTAGTGCGAAGTGGACGGAGAAACCGCCCGTGGCCGAAGACCTGCAGCAAGGGCGTGCCGCATCGGCGAGGCGGTGGGCGGCGCGCCTCCGGCCGGCCTCGGCGCGGCTGCCCGACCGCCCGCGCCTGGTCCTGGCGAGTTTCCTCATGCTCTTCATCGAGCTCGCGCTCATCCGGTGGGCGGCAGCAAACGTCCTCTACTTGGTCCACCTCACCAACTTCGTGCTGCTGGCCAGCTTCCTCGGCATCGGCCTCGGCTTCCTGCGCGCGGGCGACCGGCGCGACCTCTTCCCGCTGGCGCCAGTCGCGCTGGCGGTCCTGGTCACCTTCGTGCTGGCGTTCCCGGTGCAGATCGTCTCGCTGGTCGGTCCGCGGCAGATCGCCGGCGCGCTGGACATGCCGCCGGTGCCGCGCTGGGCCAGCCTGACAGTGATCTTCCTGTTGACGGTGGCCGTCATGACGACGCTGGCCCAGGAGGTCGCGCGCACGTTCGCCAGGTTCGAGCCGCTGGAGGCGTACCGGCTGGACGTCCTCGGCAGCATCGCGGGCATCGTCGCGTTCGCGGGGCTGTCGTTCCTCCGCCTGCCGCCGCTGGCCTGGGGCCTGCTCGCGGCGGCCGCGTTCGTCGCCCTCCTCGGTTGGCGGGCGCGCCGGTGGCAGTGGGCCGGCGTCACCGTGGTCGTCGGCTTGCTCGGCGCGCAGACGCTGCTCGGGAACTACTCCTGGTCGCCGTACTACAAGGTCCGCGCCGTGCTGGAGGCCGACGGCGAGAGCCTGAAGGTGGACGTGAACAACACGCCGCACCAGACCGCCTTCTCCCTCGACCGCATGCGCCGGGACGCCGAGTTCTACTTCTTCCCGTACGCGAAGGCCACCGCGCCGCACGACGTCCTGATCATCGGCGCCGGCACCGGAAACGACGTGGCGGTCGCGCTCGCCCAGGGCGCGAAGCGGGTCGACGCGGTCGAGATCGACCCGGTGCTGCAGGCGCTCGGCGCCAAGAGGCACCCCGAGCGGCCGTACCAGGACCCACGGGTCACCGTCCACATCGACGACGGCCGCGCGTTCCTGGAGCGGACCGACCGGCGCTACGACCTGATCCTGCTGGCGCTGCCGGACTCGGCGACGATCGTCACCGGCCAGTCCGCCCTGCGCCTGGAGAACTACCTGTTCACCACCCAGGCGCTGGAGCGTGCCCGGTCGCTGCTGCGGCCGGACGGCACCTTCGCCATGTACAACTACTACGAGCCCTGGCTGCTCGACCGGTACGCCAACACGCTGCAGACCGTCTACGGCAAGCCGCCGTGCGCCCAGGTCGGCGGACCGCTGGGCGGGCGGCAGGAAGCGGTCCTCACCGTGTCCGCCGACGGCTCGACGCCGGGATGCGCCGCGACCTGGCAACCGCGATCGTCCGCTTTGGATCCCTCGACCGACGACCGCCCGTTCCCGTACCTGGCCGACCGCAGCATCCCACGCTTCTACCTGTGGATGCTCGGGCTGATCCTGGTCGCCTCCGTCCTGCTGGTGCGCGTCGCCGCCGGCTCGCTCCGCCGGATGCGGTCCTATGTCGACCTGTTCTTCATGGGCGCGGCCTTCCTGCTGCTGGAGACGAAGAACGTGGTGCAGTTCGCGCTGCTCTTCGGGACCACGTGGGCGGTGAACGCGGCGGTCTTCGCCGGCGTCCTGCTGAGCGTGCTCGCCGCCATCGAGGTGGCGCGCCGGGTCCGGCTGCCCCGGCCGGCCTTGCTGTACCTCGGACTCCTGCTGGCGCTGGGGGCTGCCTGGGTGATCCCGGGCTCGGCGCTGCTGGACCTGCCGCTGCCGCTGCGCTTCCTCGCCGGGGTGACGATCGCGTTCACGCCGATATTCCTGGCCAACCTCGTCTTCGCGCAGCGGTTCAAGGACATCGGTGGGGCCACGGTCGCCTTCGGCGCCAACCTGCTCGGCGCGATGGTCGGCGGGGTCCTGGAGTACCTGGCGCTGATCGCCGGCTACCGGTCGCTGCTGATCCTCGTCGCCGTCCTGTACGGACTCGCCTTCCTCACCGGCCGGCGCCACCTCGCGTCCGCGCCGGCCTAGCCGCGCGGCGAGGAAGCAGCCGGTGGCGCCGGCGAAGGGTCATTCCGGCGTCGTCCGCGGGGAGACGAAGGCGAGGGCCTCCCGGGCGAGGGTGATCCAGTCGGTGTCCGGGGCGAGCGTGACCCATTCCTTCATCGGGCGGCCCTTGCCGCCGTCGAACGGCCCGCCCTCGCCGGCCGCGATCAGCGCGTCCACCCGGGACTTCGGCAGCTTGACCACCAGCGAGCCGCCGACCAGCATCGCGAAGATCCGGCCGTCCGCCTTGAGGGCGGAGGCGCCGAAGCCGGAGCCCGCGGTGGGCGGGGTGACGCCCGGGCTGCCGACCAGTTCGTCCACCAGCGCCGCGTACCGCTCCTCCGCTGCCATGCGGGCGAGTATGGCGCGGCGGTCCCGGATGCACATGGCCGTCGAGCTGACCCGGCGGGCCGTATTGAGCGGCTCTCGGCGCGGTGCTATTGGGAGCGGAGGAAGGCGAGCAGTTTGGCGTGCGCGTCGGCTTGGGCGGCCTGGGTGCCGGCGACGGTGCCGCCGAACCGCGTCAGGGCGTCCTCGGTCAGGCTGAGGAGGTAGGTCGTGAGGCCGCCGACGAGGTGGCCGGCGTCGGGGTAGCGCAGCGCGGTGACCGGGTAGGCGAAGAGGCGGGCGGAAAGGCGCGCGGTGATGGCGTCGATCTGCGTACACGATGGCCAGATCACGTCCAGTGCGCCGCAGGTGAGCAGGATCGGGCCACGGATTCTCTCGACCGGGATGATGGCCTCCGGCTTCCCGGGCGGGTTGGTCTGTCCGAACTCGGCCGTGCTCACGGCCGGGAGCGGTCGGCCGTGCAGCGTCCACGCCGGTCGGGTGGCGTCGGGAAAGCCCGGGTTCACCACTGAGCTCGGGACGCCGGCGACGACGCCGTTGACCAGCCGCGGGTAGTGCACACCGAGCAGCAGGGCGGCTTCGCTGCCCCGTGAAACGCCGCTGACCAGCACGTGCCGGGGATCCACCCCAGGCTGCGCGCGCAGCACGGCAAGGGCCCTCGTGAAGTACTCCAGCGGGATGTTGGCCAGGCCTTGGGGCAGGCCGGGCGCTTTGAAGTAGGCCAGGGCCAGGCTCGGGTAGCCGTGGGCCGCGAGCAGCGACGCCGAGAAGCCGGTGCTGAGGCCACCGTCGGAACCGCCGAAAACCAGCACCGCCGGCCGCTTGGCGGACGTGTTCTTCGGCAGGTACAGGTTCCCGTAGATCCCGCCGCTGGCAGGGCGCAGCTCCTTCTCGACCACGCCGACTGCGGCTGGGCCCTGTCGCTGGGCCGTCGCCGTCGCGACCACCCGGTCGCCGACGGTGGCTTGCAGGGTGACGTCATAGCCGGGATCGGGGCTGAGGAACGCGACGTCCGTCGAGTCCGACGGCGGGGCCATGAAGTCGAACAAACCCATCGGCTTCGCCCCGGAGTAGCTGCCGCCCAGCGACGGCTGATCCAGAGACACCGACCCTGCCGAGGTCGCCCGGAACCGGGCCGACGCCGACCAGGTCGTGCCACCCGCGTCGGTGGCCTTCGCGGTGACCGTCGTGACCTCACCGGCCGGCAATCCGCGGATCATGACGGTGACCGGCTGGTCCAGCAGCGCCGTCTGCGGGGACACCGACATCGACGCGTCCGCGGGGGCGCTGTAAGCGGCGCGAAGGACGGCCAGCCCCGCAGCAGCCACAACCAGGATCGCCAGGATCGCGAGCACCCGGACCTGTCGTCCCTGCCGCCACCCGCTGCGACCACTCATGAGCCGCAGCCTGCCAGAGGCCGAGGAAAGTGCCGTGGGGTCATGGAGGCCGCCGGCAAGGACACTGTCATGCGTCGTAGTGGTGAGCCATGCAGTAGGCGTCACGGGCGGCTGTCTGGGCCGGAGTGGCGGCGAAGGCCGCCTTGATCGCTTGCGCATTGGTCACCGTCTGGGCGTCAATCTGAGCCTGGACGGCCTTGTACGCGATCGGGTCGCCTCCGATTTCGGCTGCTTTGAGCTGCTCGGCGAAGCGCCAGGCCTGCTCACGCCATCCCGCGATGACCTGGTAGCTGGCCAGCCCGGAATCGTCCGATCTGGCCATGCTCGGGTCGAAGCGGCGGGCGGCCTCGGCCAGCGTCGGAGCCTGGGCGGCGAACAGCCACACGTTGTCCTTGTCGTAGTCCGGCTTGGCACTCCGGCCATCGGGAAGGGTCAGGCCCATCTGGTCGAGCGAGTACGGCGCGTCGTGCAGGATGTGCGCGTTGATGGCCAGCAGTGCGTCGCCGACCCCCGTCATGGTCCTGGCGTCGGCGGCCCGGAAGGCCACCCGCCAGCCTGGAGACACCTTGGCCGGATCGCCATTGGTCCAAGCCCTGCGTTGGTTGAAGTAGTAGCTGGCGAACACCGCGTCCAACTGGTTGTGGTAGGCGTTGCTCCGGAAGTAGTGGGGATCGTCGACCGCCCGGCGATATGCCTGGGTGATGCGGTAGTAGAAGAAGTTGAAGATCAGGTTGTGGTCGCACCGGGCAACCAGTGGATCGAGCTGGTTCGCGAGGCTGATGATCGTCCGGTCGACACACTCCACGCTGCCGTCCCGACAGATGTCGGACGTGGCCGGGTCGTAGCCGACCGGGGCCGGCAGGAGCAAGGCGGTCCACGGAGCCGGGTCGTAAGCCGCCGACGCACTCGACGGCGCGACGACCGCGGTGGCGACGGCCACCGTGACAGCGAGCGCTCCGGCATACCGTGTCGTCTTCTTCACATTTCCCCCAGTCGCATGCAGGAGACAGCAGGACGGACCGAAGCCGAGAAGGGTAGTTCGCGTCGGGGAAGGCTGTCGTCGTCCAAGAGGGTGACCGGGCGGTGACGATCCGCGAGCAGGCCTGGGGGAACAGAAGCGGAGGGCGTGGGATTCGAACCCACGAGGAGCAAGCTCCTAGCGGTTTTCAAGACCGCCGCCATCGGCCACTAGGCGAGCCCTCCTACCTGCGGATTCGCGTTCAACCATCGCTCTGGTCCTCGCTCTGGTCCACGTATGGTCCACAGGCCGGCTCTGGTCCACCGGAGGCGTCCAGAGCCGGTGTCAGTGTCCCACGGTGGCCGAGTGCTTCGGAGATCCGTTGGTTCACCGCGTCCTGTTCGCCGTCGACGCAGTTCGCGTACACCTTGAGGAGCACAGCGACGCTGTGGCCGAGTCGACGGGCGACTTCGGTCGGCGGTACACCGGCGTTCAGCCAGAGCGAGGCTGCGCCGTGCCGCAGGTCGTACGGCCGGCGAGCCAGCGGAGATGCCGCCTGAATGTCGGTCAGCGCCATCTCGCGTGCCTTCGCCCAGACCTGCCGGTACGTCGACTCCTGCAACGCGCCGTCCGCGCCACTGCGGAACAGCCGGCCACCGGCTGCCACGCCGTACCGGTCGAGGTGCGCGCTGAGCAGCTCGACCAGCTCGGGCGGGATAGGCACCGGTCGGACCTCAGCGACGGATCGCCGCTTGAGCTCCCGAGACTCGCGAGCCCGGCCATCGTCGGTCCACGCCGCGCCAGCCCGCGGCTCCGATGTCGTCAGCTCGACCCGGCCCCAGCCTTCGGCGGGCAGGACGCACTGTTCAGCCCGCAGTGCGACGGCTTCGCCCGGGCGCATCCCGGCGAAGTAGAGGCAGCCGAAGAAGGCGACTGGCGGTCGAGGCGCAGACCCGCTGCGACGCGTACCGGGCGCGGCCGAGGACAAGGAAGCTGGAGGCCTCGGCCCGGTTGCACGACGCGGTGAACGACGGCCTGGAGCAGCGGTGGTCACCGAAGCAGATCAGCAGGAGACTGCGCGAGGACTACCCCGACGACGAGGGCATGCGCGTGTCCCACGAGACGGTGTACGAGTGCCTGTACCTGCAGGCCCGCGGCGAGTTGCGGACGCAGCTGAAGCTGGCGCTGCGGAAGGGCCGGACGCGGCGGGTGAACCGGTCGCGGCCGACGGTGGCCAGGGGGACGATCCCGGACATGGTGAACATCAGCGAGCGCCCGGTGGAGGCTGACGACCGCGCCGTGCCGGGGTTCTGGGAGGGGGATCTGATCATCGGGAAGGGCGGGCGCTCGCAGATCGCGACGCTGGTCGAGCGGCGTACCCGGTTCGTCATGCTGGTCCGGATCCCGTATGACCGTACCGCCGAGCGGGTCGCATATCTGCTCGCGGGGAAGATGTCGACGCTTCCGGAGTTCCTCCGTAACAGCGTGACCTGGGATCAGGGCAAGGAGATGGCTCGGCACGCCGACTTCACCGTTCGTACCGGGATCCCGGTGTATTTCTGCGACCCGCATTCACCCTGGCAGCGTGGTTCGAACGAGAACACCAACGGTCTGCTCCGGCAGTACTTTCCGAAGGGCACCGACCTGTCTTTGCATGTGTGCCACGAATGTCGATCGGGGGTCGGAGTGTAGGTAGATCTTCGTGAAGCAATGCTGTGTAGTAGATGAAGGATTTGTGGCCCTTCGGCGTCGCTCTGCGGGGGGAGATGTCAAGCCGCCTCAT
>Ga0210378_10002130_pt1 | contig 10120 bp, 9 predicted proteins | sample PLM1_60_b1redo_FD_155465 | JGI IMG/M metagenome (GOLD analysis project Ga0210378, IMG submission 155465) | Groundwater sediment microbial communities from an aquifer in East River, Colorado, USA - PLM1_60_b1 redo | ecosystem: Environmental > Terrestrial > Soil > Riparian zone | place: USA: East... | reverse complement strand
CGGGCTGAGCGCGGCCGGGCTGGCGGTCGCCGCCGTGTCGGGTGGCCGGCGGGCGCTCGCGGTCGCGGCCGGCCTGGTCGGCGCGATCGGTGCGTACGACCTCGGGCTGAAGAACACCGGGGCTGGCCCGGCCGGGATGGCGGTGTGCCGAGGGCTGGACGTCATGCTGGGCGCGAGCACCGGCCGGTGGCGTCGCGCGCTGCGCCCAGCGCTGGTCGTGGCCGCGCACACCTACGCGGTGACCGCGCTGTCCCGGCGGGAGGTGACCGGGGCCGGCCGCGCCCTGCCGGCCGCGACCATGGCGGTTACCGGAGCGGTCGCCGCCGCGGCCGGTGCCCCGGCGCAGGGTCGCTCGTTCGGCCTGCCTGCCCTGCTCAGCGGCTGGTACGCGGCGCGGTTCGGGGCGGCGCAGGGCGCGGTGGTCGCCGACCCGGCCGCCGCGCAGGTGCGGGCGGCGGTCGCGGCGGGGATCACCGCGCTGCCGATGTTGCAGGGCGCGCTGGCCGCCGGGAACGCGGCACCGGTCGCCGGCGTCGCGGTCGCCGCCGCCGCCCCGGTGGGCAGGCGGCTGGCCAGGGTGGTCTCACCGACGTGAGCCTGCGCTTCGGATACGGCACGAACGGCTTCGCCAACCACACGCTGGCCGACGCGATAGCCGTGATCGCCGGTCTCGGCTACACCGGCGTGGCGCTCACCCTCGACCACGCACACCTGAACCCGTACGCCCCCGGCCTGGGCCGCCGGGTGTCGGCGGTCGGCGCCCAGCTGGCCCGCCGCAGCTTGGCCGTGGTGGTGGAGACCGGTGCGCGCTACCTACTCGATCCGCACCGCAAGCATGCGCCGACCCTGCTGGACGACGACCGGGCCCGGCGGGTGGGCTTCCTGCGCCGGGCGGTCGACATCGCCGCCGACCTTGGTGCAGAGGCGGTGTCGTGCTGGGCCGGCGTCCGGCCGCCGGCACTCGACCCCGACGTCGCCTGGGACCGGCTGGTTGCCGGCTGCGCCGCGGTCGCCGACCATGCCGGGACGGCCGGCGTGCGGCTCGGCTTCGAGCCCGAGCCGGGCATGCTGGTGGACACCGTGGCGGGGTGGCACCGGCTGCGCGCCGCGCTGGGCGCCCCGCCGGCCTTCGGGCTCACCCTCGACATCGGACACTGCCGGTGCGTGGAGCCCGACCCGGTGCCCGACGGCGTGTGGCGGGCCGTGCCGTACGTGGTGAACGTGCAGATCGACGACATGCGCCGAGGCGTGCACGAGCATCTGGAGTTCGGTCAGGGGGACATCGACTTCCCGCCGGTGCTGCGGGCGCTGCGCGAGTCCGGCTATGCCGGCCTGGTCGCGGTCGAGCTGCCCAGGCACTCCCATGCCGCGCCGGAGGTGGCGGCCCGGTCGCTGGCATTCCTGCGGCGCGCCGAGGAGGAGGCGGACAGATGATCGAGCTGCTGAGGTCGATCCTGCCCTCGAACCCGTGGCTGACCGCGTCGGTCGCCCGAGTCGCCACCGAGCCGGCCGCGATCGGCACGCTGCTGCCTGCCGCCGGCCGGCACTGCGGGCGGACGCCGCTGCCGCACCTGCCTGGCTGGCGCACCGACGACGCGGCCCGGGTGCTGCTGCTGGCGGCACTGCCGCTGCGCGGGGACGCGCTCGCCGAGGAGATCAGGAGCCTCTACCGGTACGGCGATGCCGACGAGAAGCGCGCCGTGCTGCGCGGCCTGCCCTGGCTGGAGGTCGGCGACCGCTGCGTCGACCTGGTGCACGACGCCCTGCGCACCAACGACACCCGGCTGGTCGCTGCCGCGCTCGGCCCCTACGCCGGGCACCTCGACGACGCCGCCTGGCGCCAGGGCGTACTCAAGTGCGTGTTCATGGCCATCCCACTGTCTGTTGTGGATTGTCTCGATGAGCGCGCCGACGCCGAGCTGGCCGGCATGCTCGGCGACCTCGCCGCCGAGCGGCAGGCCGCCGGCCGGGCCATACCCGACGACGCCACCGCATTGCTGCACCGACTGACCTGAGGAGAGGCGGCCCATGCGCATCTTCGACCCGCACATCCACATGACCTCGCGCACCACCGACGACTACGAGCGGATGGCCGCCGCCGGCGTACGGGCGCTGGTCGAGCCTGCGTTCTGGCTCGGACAGCCGCGCACCGGCGTCGGGTCGTTCACCGACTACTTCGACTCGCTGGTCGGCTGGGAGCCGTTCCGGGCCGCGCAGTTCGGCGTCCGGCACCATTGCACGATCGCGCTGAACCCCAAGGAGGCCAACGACCCACGCTGCCGGGAGGTGCTGCCGGTGCTGCCGCGCTACCTCGCGAAGGACGGCGTGGTGGCGGTGGGGGAGGTCGGCTACGACTCGATGACGCCCGACGAGGACGAGGTCTTCGCCGCGCAACTCGCCCTGGCCGTCGAGCACGAGTTGCCGGCGCTGGTGCACACCCCGCACCGGGACAAGGCCCGCGGCACCGAGCGCAGCCTGAACGTGGTGGCCGAGTCGGGTCTGCCGCCGGAGCGGGTGGTGCTCGACCACCTCAACGAGGTCACCGTGCCGGCCGTGGTCGGCACCGGCTGCTGGATGGGCTTCTCGATCTACCCGGACACGAAGATGTCGCCGCCGCGCATGGTGGCGATCCTCAAGCAGTACGGGCTGGACCGGATGCTGGTCAACTCGGCGGCCGACTGGGGGCGCTCCGATCCGCTGCTGACGGTGCGTACCGGGGAGGCCATGCTGGCCGCCGGTTTCACCGACGACGACGTGGACCGGGTGCTGTGGCGCAACCCGATCGAGTTCTACGGCCAGTCGCAGCGGCTGGACCTGTCCGAGCTGGGTCTGCCCGAAGCCACCTTCGCCGGAAACTCCATCCTGCGTGGGGGTGCGTGATGCGGCTGCGCCACCCCGACGGCACGGTCCTGCACGTCGGGTACTGCACGAACGTGCACCCGGCCGAGGACCTCGCCGGGGTGCTCGCGCAACTGGACAGGTACGCCGCGCCGATCCGCGCCCGGCTGGACACCGACGTGCTGGGCCTGGGCCTGTGGCTGGCCGCACCGGTCGCCGCGGAGCTCGCCGCGGACGCCGCGCTGCGGGCCCGGCTGCGCCGCGAGCTGGACGCCCGGGGTCTCGAGACCGTGACCCTGAACGGCTTCCCCTACCAGGCCTTCCACGCCCCGGTGGTGAAGCACGCCGTGTACCGTCCGGACTGGACCGACCGGCTGCGACTGCAGTACACAGTGGACCTCGCGACGGTGCTCGCCGACCTGTTGCCCGACGTCGCGGCCCGCGGCTCGATCTCGACACTGCCGTTCGGCTGGCGCACGCCCTGGGGCGCCGGCGAGGCTCGAGCCGCCGCCGGCCTGCTCGACGAGCTAGCCCGGGAGCTGGGCCTCGTGCACCGCCGTGCCGGCCGCCCGATCCGGGTGGCGTTCGAGCCGGAGCCCGGCTGCGTCGTCGAGACGGTCGGCCAGGCGGTCGACGCGCTGTCCGCAGTGGACGCTTCCTACCTGGGTGTGTGCCTCGACCTGGCTCACCTGGCCTGCGCCTGGGAGGAGCCGGGCGACACGGTGGCGCGGCTGGCGGCCGCGGGCATCCCGGTGGTGAAGGTTCAGGTGTCGGCGGCGCTGGAGGTGGCGGACCCCGCATCGGCGCCGCTGGTGCTGGCCTCCTATGCCGAGCCGCGCTTCCTGCACCAGACCCGTACCCGGTCCGGGGTGGACTTCGACGACCTGCCCGACGCGTTGGCCGCCGGGGCCGGCGGCCCGTGGCGGATCCACTTCCACGCCCCGCTGCACGCCGAGCCGATGCCGCCGCTGACCACGACGCTGCCGGTGCTGCGGGCCGGTCTGGCCGCGCTGACCGCGGGCCCGAGCTGTGACCACTTCGAGGTGGAGACCTACACCTGGTCGGTGCTGCCGGCCGAGCGGCGCCCGGCCGGCGACGCCGGGCTGGTCGACGGCATCGCCGCGGAGCTGGCCTTCGCCCGCGACGAGCTGCTGTCCCTGGGCCTGCGCCCTGAGCCCGTCACCGCGGGAGTGTCCCGATGAGCGAGCGCGAGGGCTCGCAGCGCGAGCCGGAGATGAGCGAGCGCGCGGGCTCGCAGCGCGAGCCCACCCCGCTGGTGGTCCTGGACGTCGTCGGCCTGACCCCGCAGCTGCTCGAACACCTGCCGCGGCTTCGGGCGGCCTGCGCGAACGGCTTCACCGCGCGGCTCGACCCGGTGCTGCCGGCCGTGACCTGCACGGTGCAGGCCACCGTGCTGACCGGAGCCACTCCCCGGGAGCACGGCATCGTCGGCAACGGGTGGTACTTCCGCGACCTCGGGGAGGTGCTGCTGTGGCGGCAGCACCACCGGCTGGTCGGCGGCGAGAAGGTCTGGCAGGCGGCCCGGCGGGTCCGCCCGGATTACACCGTGGCGAACATCTGCTGGTGGTACGCGATGGGCGCCGACGTCGACTGGACGGTTACCCCGCGCCCGATCTACCGCGCGGACGGGCGCAAGGACCCGGACTGCTACACCTACCCGGCCGACCTGCACGACGAGCTCGAAGCGGCGCTCGGCGTGTTCCCGCTGTTCAGCTACTGGGGGCCGGGGGCGGGGATCGCGTCGTCGGCATGGATCTGCCGGGCGGCGCAGCACGTGCTGGCCACCCGCAATCCCGACCTCACCCTGGTGTACGTCCCACACCTGGACTACGACCTGCAACGCTTCGGACCGGCCGACCCGCGGGCCGCGGCCGCCGCGGCCGAGCTCGACGCCGTGCTGGGTCCGCTGCTGGACGCGGCCGCGGCCCGGGGCGCGACGGTGGTGGCGCTGTCGGAGTACGCCATCACCGCGGCGCACCGGCCGGTGCACGTCAACCGGACGCTGCGCGCCGCCGGCCTGCTGCACGTGCACACTCAGGACGGGATGGAGTATCTCGACCCGTGGACCTCCCGCGCCTTCGCGGTCGCCGACCACCAGGTCGCCCACCTGTACGTGCGTGACCCGGACGATCTGGCGGCCGTCGCCAAGCTCGGCGCGGAGCAGCCCGGGGTCGCCGAGGTGCTCGACGCCGAGGGCAAGGCGCGGCACGGTCTCGACCATGCCCGCTCGGGCGACCTGGTGCTGGTGGCCGAGCCGGACGCCTGGTTCACCTACTACTACTGGACCGACGCCGGTGCCGCGCCCGACTTCGCCACCCACGTCGAGATCCACCGCAAGCCCGGGTACGACCCGGCCGAGCTGTTCTTCGACCCCGCCGGCCCGGGTGCGGCGAAACGGCGCGCCGCCGTCGCGCTGGCCCGCAAGAAGCTGGGCATGCGCTACCGCATGAACGTGGTGGGACTGGACGCCGGAGCCGCGGCGGTACGCGGCTCGCATGGGCGGCTGCCGGAGTCCGCCGCCGAGGCGCCGGTGCTGCTCTGCTCCGACCCGGGTCCGGCCCGCGACCGGCTGGCGGCCACCGAGGTGAAGGCGCTGCTGCTGCGGCTGGCCGGACTGTCGCCGTGACGACCTCGTCGAGGCCGGCCACCGGATCGTCCCGGCGGGCCGGCGCGAGGCGACCGTGCTCGGCCAGGACCACCTAGCGGGGTTCGTCGAGTTCGCCGGCAAGGCCGGCCACCGGATCGTCCCGGCGGGCCGGCGCGAGGCGACCGTGCTCGGCCAGGACCACCTAGCGGGGTTCGTCGAGTTCGCCGGCAAGGCAGGCCACGTAGCGGGCCAGGTTCGGCCGGTGGTCGCGAATGCTGCGGTCGATGAGCTTCTCGATCCCCACAGCCGTATTGGTCTCGACCGCGGCTGGTGAATTGCATGCTGCTGTGCGGTCGCTTGGCTTCGAGATCCTCGCGACCGTCCCCGAAGCCTTTGACCACCCACGGCACGGCCTCGTCGGTCTGCAGCTGATGTACCAACATCTGTAGGCCTCTGGGCCCGCGCGGAACGAACATCCGGGGCGGGCCGGCGCGGGGCCGGCCTGGGTGCCGGTCGAATAGAGGTCTCGCCGGACCAATAGGGCAGTCGGGTTGCCCAGATGGTCCGACCGCCCGGCTCACCTGGCCTAGCCGGGCGGCTTTTCTGGTTTGTCGCGCAACGCAGGCCGGTGTGTGCAGCGTCTGTGTCAATGACGCCGTCGTCGAGCCGACCGCAGGGGCAGGCGACGCAGGCTGCCACCAGCGCGTCGGTACCACTTGTCGCTTGATCTTTACGGGGGAAGTATGGCTGTCACCACATTGCCGGCCGCCAGCACCGGGCACCTTGGACGCCGGCTCGCCATTGTATGCTTGATCGGAACAGGGCTGCTCGGATACGGCCTGTTTATGTCGTTCTGGCGGCTGGACGTTCCCGCCTGGCACATCGACGAGCTCGTCTATGCGCGGGCCGGAAACCTCTATTGGCATGGCCAGTTTCGGTACAACGCCGAGCATCCTCCGTTCGGCAAGGAGATCATCGGAGCGTCCGAGCAGATATTCGGCCAGACTCTCTGGGCGGCCCGGCTGCCGTCCGCTCTGGCCCTACTGGCCGGCGGCATCGTACTCGGGATATGGCTCGGCCGTGCGGCGACGCCGGCAGCCGGGCTGATCGCGGCGGCGTTGTGGTGGTCACTGCCGTCGCTCACCGCCTTCCCGGAAGCGTCCGGTTCAGCCGCTCCGCCTGCGCCCGGTCTGCCGATGCGGCTGGCTCTGCTCGATCCGCTGGCTGGCTTCATCGTCCTGGTGGCGCTGGCAGTGGGCTGGTGGTGGATCCGGTCGGGCCGACCGGTGGCCGCTGCTGCCTGCGGGCTCACCTCCGGCTTGGCGGTCGCCACCAAGTTACCCGCGGCTCTCATCGTTGTCGTACCGGCTCTCGCCGGCTGCCTGGCCGTACTGCGCGGCGGCCGTCCTGTACTACGACGACTGCTGCGCGCGGCCGGGCACGGGACACTGTGGACGCTGGCTGCGGCAGCGGCTGGTGCCCTGACCTACGCCCCCATGGGATACCACCAGGCGCGCGAGGTTTTACTGAGCGGATGGCGGTTTCAGCGTGACCACGGCGCGGTCGGGCATCTCGTCGTGGTGATGCACAAGGTCTACCATCACCCACCCTGGTGGACGCTTGGGTGGTGGCAGTATGTGGCCTGGGGGTTGGCCGCCGTCCTCATCGCCGTGGCGGTAATCTTTGCCGCGCTCGTGCTGCGTTCCACATTGGTTGGCTATCTCACTGCTGCCGCGCTCCTGCCCATGGCAGTTCTGGTGCCACTCAGCGGTCTCGCACTGCCGCACTACATTCTCGTCTGGCGGGCGCCCCTCATCGCCGCAATCGCCGTGGCCATCACCGTGGTCACCGGCTGGGTGCGCACCCACACTCGGCCACTGGCGGCAGGAGCCGCAGCGCTACTCGTGCTCGCGCCGTTCGTCGCCGTCGGGGACCGCACCGTCACAGCCACCCTGCGCCTACATCCCGAGGGCTACGCGGCGCTCGCCGCGTTCGTCCCGCCCGGCAGAGGTGACATTTGGTATCGCGGCTTCAGCAGCATCATGGCCGTGTACCTGCCGGGCCGGCATTTCGTCTCCGGCACCCGCACTCCCACCCCCGGACGTCCCCAGCCCGCGGCCATAGTCCTCGACCGCGCGGTGACCCAACGAATCGGTGACGGTGGGCTAGCGGCATGGGCCGAGGCGCACGGCTACCGGCGGGTCCAGACGTCCATACTCGACATCTGGACGCATCCTCCGCCCCAACAAACGGGCGCGCAACTGACCGCACTCTCTGCTGGCCCCCACCGCGCTTAGTCTCACCCGCGCGCCGGCGCCGGCTGCTCGTCGAGCTGGTCGGCCAGGCAGGCGACGTAGAGAGCCAGGTTCGACCGGTGGTCCCGGATGCTGCGGTCGGTGAGTTTCTCGATCTTGGCGAGCCGGTAGAGCAGCGTGTTCCGGTGCAGATGCAGTGCCGCGGCCGTGCGGACCAGGCTGAAGCCGTTCTCGCACCAGGTCGCCAGGGTGCGCCGGAGCTCCGGCCAGTCGGGCTGGCCGCGCAGAGCGGGTCCGACGACGAGGTCGACCAGCCGCGCCCGGGTGCGGTGGCCGACCGCCGAGGCGACCTGGTGGATCCGGTAGTCGCGGATTGTGTGCACGGCGACGTCCGGGGCTATCCGGGCACCGAGCCGGAGCGCGTCACAGGCGTCCTGGTAGGAGTCGTGTAGGCCGGCGACCGACGTCGCCACCCCGCCGACGGCGGCCCGCGCCATCCAGGGATGGTGCCGGCCAATGACGTCGGTGACTCGGCAGCACCCGGCCCGGGTGCGCTCGTCCGCCTTGGCAGGGGCGTGCCCCGGCACCCGGTGCAGGACCGCGAACCGGCCGGCCGCGATGCTCGTGACCACGTCCTGCGGGTCGGCGAACACCTCCCGGATCGTGCGCAGCAACTCCGCACGCAGGACCGTGATGTCCGACGCCGGTCCGTGCCGATGCTGGCCGCCGGTGGGCACCGTCACGTCGAGAACCGCGACGACCCGCGGCAGCGCCAGGTCGTAGCCGAGCTCGGTGGCCCGGAAGAGGACCAGGTCCGGCTCGACCAGTTCGGCGTCGTAGCCGGCGATGTCCCGGACCAGGTCCTCCGCTGCCCGCTCGCGCAGCAGCCGGGACCGCAACATCGCCGACTCCTGCAGCAGGATCTCGGTCTGCCGCTTGACCACCAAGCCGAACCGGCGCACCTGGGCGGGCGCGCCGGTGATGCCGACTGTCCCGACGGCCTGCCCATCGATGATCAGCGGCAGGGTGATACCCGGACGCACTCCGCGCAGCTGGTGAGCCTGGGAGGAGGTGTGGGTGGCCAACTCGTGGGTGTGCATGACCTCGATGGACGCCTCGTGGAAGCTGCCGACTCGGTCGACGTCGCCACTGCCGATGACCATCCCATCGCTGTCGGTGATAAGAACGTTGAAGCCGATGACCGCGCTGGTGTCCCGCGCTATCTCCTGCGCGAGCGACGGAGTGAGCATCGACGACCTCCCCCCCTGCCTGTACGAACCGTACAGGCCAATGGTCACCTTAGGCCCGTGCTTTGGATGTCTTGACCAATGACGCCGGGCGGGCCACCTCGTAGCGTGTGCCGGCAAGAGGTCGCGTCCCCACCTCACTTCGGCCGGAGGCGAAAGCCAATGCGTATCTGTATTCCTCCCCGAGCCGCCACCGGCTGGACTGGGGCGCTGCTGGCCGGCACGCTGGCGCTGGCGGCCTGCTCGTCCGCCAACTCGGCCGCGCCATCCGGCGCCGCTGCCGACCTGGACACTCTGAAGCCGGGAGTCCTGAAGGTCGCGATGCAGCCGTATGCGCCGTACACCTCGCTGGTCGGTGACAAGCAGGTCGGACTGGACAGCGACATCCTCAACGCCGTCGCGGAGAAGCTGGGGCTGAAGATCGAGACCCAGGTGACCGACTTCGCCGGCATGCTCGCCGGGGTGCAGTCCCGCCGCGTCGACATCACGATTGGCGGCGTGGCCTGGACCGCCGAGCGGCAGAAGCAGGGCCTGTTCACCGACCCGCCGTACTACTCGCCGCCCGCGATGGCGGTCCGCTCCGGCGAGCACTACGCGACCGTCCGCGACCTCGAGGGCCTGGACCTGGGCACCGTCGAGGGCTACGTGTGGGTCAAGTCGATCCAGGCCGTGCCGGGCGCGAAGCTGCACGCCTATCCCGACGGCAACGGGGTGTTCGACGACCTCGGTGCCGGCCGCATCAAGGTCGGGTTCCTCGACCCGCTCCTCATCATCGCCGCGCAAAAGGAGCGGCCGGATCGGAAGATCGAGACGCAGTACCTCACCCCGCCGACCGCGGCGGAGGTCAAGCAGCACCCGGCGTACGACTTCTTCCGTCCGTATATGACCAGCTTCTACCTGCCCAAGCAGGAGCCGAAGCTGGAAAAGGCGATATCCGAGCAGATCCGCGCGATGTACGCCAGCGGCGAGCTGACCAAGCTGATCCAGAAATGGGGCGGCGAGGCGGAGCAGTTCCTCAAGCCGGCGCCGGAGATGGCGGCCAGCCGCCGAGGGGTCGACCGCCCGAATGACTGGACGCCGCCCAGTATCTGACCCACCGGGCGGAGGAGTGGCAGGAGAGTGGCAGGAGATCGGATGACCGCATCGTCGGGACCGTTCCAGGTGCCCTGGTC
>Ga0210378_10002128_pt1 | contig 10124 bp, 10 predicted proteins | sample PLM1_60_b1redo_FD_155465 | JGI IMG/M metagenome (GOLD analysis project Ga0210378, IMG submission 155465) | Groundwater sediment microbial communities from an aquifer in East River, Colorado, USA - PLM1_60_b1 redo | ecosystem: Environmental > Terrestrial > Soil > Riparian zone | place: USA: East... | reverse complement strand
GCCGGCTCCGCCGACGCCGCAGCCGACCTACGGATGGGCGTCGCCCACTCCCCGGAGCCGCGCGTACTGGACGCCTTCGCCGCCGACGGCTACGACGTCGTGCTGGCCGGCCACACCCACGGCGGCCAGCTGCGCATCCCACTCTACGGCGCGCTGGTCACCAACTGCGGCCTCGACCGCTCCCGCGCCCGCGGCCCCTCCCGCTGGGGGGTCGGCATGTGGCTGCACGTCTCGGCAGGCCTCGGCACCTCCCCCTACGCCCCGGTGCGCTTCGCCTGCCCCCCGGAAGCCAGCCTGCTCACCTTTGTCCCCCGCTCGGCCGACCCCACCTCGCGGGTCCGCGGTACTCGATTCGGAGCCAGCACCCGCGTCGGCTAGACTCCTGCACGGTCACACGGGGTGTGGCGCAGCTTGGTAGCGCGCTTCGTTCGGGACGAAGAGGCCGTGGGTTCAAATCCCGCCACCCCGACGCCATCGATGCAGGTTAAGGGGCCTTCTCGTGATCGAGAGAAGGCCCCTTACCTGTCTGCGTGACTAGCTGCGTGACTTTGTGCCACACTCGCCGCCATGACGTGCGGCCGATCATGGCCCCTGCCGATGGCTGGGTAACCCGTGCGTTAGGGCTCGCACTGAATCAAGTTAGTGCGGTTCGGGTGTGTCGCGTGTTGGGCACAGGGTGTAGTTCCATTCGCCGTGCCAGGTGTCGCGGGTGATCGGGAGTTCTTTCATCTCTTGATCACTGATCTTGATGCCGGTTGGGTAGTCGCCGGTATCGAGTTGGGCCGTGACGGTCAGTCCGGTGGTCGTGGTCGTGGCGCCGATCAGGTTGATGATCGTTTCGTGGCTGGTGAGGGGTCTGCCGCGCCAGTTCATGGTGATCTGGGAGAACAGGCGGTGCTCGATCTTGTTCCACTTGCTGGTGCCCGGTGGCAGGTGACAGACGCTGATCTGCAGGCCGGTCTCGGCGGCCAACGCGGCCAGTTCGGTCTTCCAGGTGCGGCGGCGGTTGCCGTTGGCGCCGCCGCTGTCGGCGGTGATCAGCAGGCGGGTGGCGCTGGGATATGCGGTCGCGCCGACGGTGTTCCACCAGGAGCGCACGGTGTTCACCGCGAACGCGGCGGTCTCGTGGTCGATCCCGACGCCCACCCAGCCGGTGTTGGCCCCGATGTCGTAGATGCCGTAGGGGATGGCCTTACCCAGATCTTTGTTCAGGAAGTCGTGCACGTTGACCTGCTCGGGATCGCCGTCCGGCCGCCACTGCTGACCACCGTTTTTGTACAGTCCGACCAACTCTTTCTTCTTGCAGTCCACGCTGAGCACCGGGTCGCCGTCGGACAGGAACCGAGCTGTGGTGTCATGGATGTGCTGGAACTGGGCGTCCCGGTCGGGATGTTGGTTTCCCTCCAGCGTTTTAGCGTTGCCCTGCAGGCTGTACCCGGACTGGTGCAGCAGTCGCTGCACCAGCGTGGCCGACACCTGATGACCCTGGCTGCGAAGCTCCCCCGCCAGCGTGCGCAACGACTTGGACGTCCACCGCAACGGCGTCATCGGGTCGCCTCGCGATTCCGGGGCGACCAACTTGTCCAGCGCCTCGGCAAGACCGGCATCGAGTTCCTCGGCACGCTGACGACCCCCACCCGGGGCGCGGGATCGACCTACCGCCAGCGGTTGCGGATCATCCAGCTCATCCCGGCCGCGACGGACCGTGTCCGGCGAGACCCGGATAGCCTCAGCAACGATCCGTACTCCGCTCGAGCCCAACTCCCGGGCCTCGGCGCCGAGCCAGACCCGCCGCTGACGCTCGGTCAGGTGTGGCTTGACGGCGTCATAGCGACGGGCCAGAGATTCCATGACCAGCCTCATAGCACAGACCGTAAGCGCCCCGAGGCCGAAACCTAACTTATTTCGCTACAGGCCCTTAGTCCAGAGCTGGCCGCTCTGACAGCCCGACGGCAAGCACCCGCCGGCAGGACAGCGTAAACAGCCGCCCGAGTGGGGTGAGGTTGTCCTCCGGCCGGTCAGGTGCGCGCGGGCTCCACCACATGCACCGTGCCGCCGTCAGTCAGCGCCTGGCGGGCGTGGGCCAACGCGCGACCGGATCGCCCAGGTCGTGGAGCGTGTTGACAAGCAGATCAAATCGTGGCGGCCGGGGAAGGCAGATGACGAGATTGGGTCAGGTTCGCAGGTAGGCGAGGACGGCCAGGACCCGCCGGTGGCCGTCGGGCGCCGGCGGCAGGCCGAGCTTGACGAAGATGCTGGCGATGTGGGTCTCCACCGTCTTTGCACTCACAACCAGCTGCTCGCCGATGGCCTGGTTGGAGCGTCCCTCGGCCATGAGCGCCAGCACCTGGCGCTCTCGGTCGGTCAATTCGTCCAGGGGGCCTCGAGTGCGGCGGCGGCGTAGGAGCCGGGTAACGACCTCGGGGTCGATCACCGATCCGCCGCCGCCGACCCGCCGGACCGCGGCCCGGAACTCCTGGAGGTTGGTGACCCGGTCCTTGAGCAGGTAGCCGACGCTGCCTGCCGCTCCTGCGAGCAGCTTGATGGCGTGCTGGGTCTCGACATGGTGGGACAGCACCAGCACGCCGACCGATGGGTGGTCCTGCCGGATCTGGAGTGCCGCCAGCAGCCCTTCGGTGGTGTGGCTCGGGGGCATGCGGATGTCGACGACCGCGACCTCGGGTGGGTTGGCTGCGACCAGATCCAGGAGCTGGCGAGCGTCGCCGGCCTGCCCGACGACCTGGAACCCGCCGTCTTCAAGCAGGCGGGCTAGGCCCTCGCGGAATAGCAGGGAGTCGTCGGCCAGGATCACACGCATGGCAGCTCGGCCACCACCCGGGTGCCCCCGCCCGGGGGGCTGTGCACCTGGAGGCGGCCGTCCAGGGCGGCGACGCGGTCGGCCAGGCCGCGTAGGCCGGAGCCCTTGGCTGGGTCGGTGCCGCCGACGCCGTCGTCGGCCACCTCCACCAGCAGTCGCCCGCTGGCCAGGTGGGCGGTGATGGTCGCCGCCGAGGCGCGGGCGTGCTTGGCCACGTTGGCCAGCGCCTCGCAGGCCACGAAGTAGGCGGTGGTTTCCACCGCCGGCGGGAGCCGCCCGTCGGGCACGGCCACGACCCTGGCCGGCACGGCCGCGCGCTCAGCCAGCGACTCCAGCGCCGCGCCGAGCCCCTCCTCGGTGAGGATCGCCGGGTGGATGCCCCTGGCCAGCTCGCGCAGCTCGGCCAGAGCCAGGTCCAGCTGCTCGGCGGTGCGGCCAAGGCCGTCGGCGAGCGTGGGGTCAGTGGCCGGGTCCAGGCGCTGCTGCGCCATCCGGATCGCGAGGGCGACGCTGACCAGGCGCTGCTGGGCGCCGTCGTGGATGTCGCGCTCGATCCGCCGGCGTTCCTGGTCTTGGGCGGTGACGATGCGCTGGCGGGAGGCGCGTAGCTCCTCGAGCAGGCGGACGTTGCGGAGCGCCAGCCCGGTCTGGGCGGCCAGGTCCACCAACAGCGTGTCCTCGGTCGGGGTGGGCGGCTCACCGGGGGGCTTGGTGAGGGTCAGCACGCCCAGCAGCTCGCCCTGGTGACGGACGGGGACAGCCCGGGAGACGCCAGCGAACACCGGGGGTTCCTCGCCGGCCAGCAGGATGGCGGCCTGGTGGTCCGGCTGGGCCGGTGGCGGCCAGGACGCGGCATGATGCAGGCACTCGCCCACCCGTAGCCACACTGCGGCCGAGGTCGCCCCGGTGCCCTCGGCCAGTACCCGGGCCATCCCTGGGAGCAGGTCGCCGGCGGCGTAGGTGGTCGCCAACGCGGCGGAGAACCGGGACACGACCTCATAGGGGGTGGCCCGCTGGCCGTACACCAGCCGGTCCGCCAGGCGCTGGACCCGCTCGCGGACCGGCTGGAAGCAGACCGCCACCACCGCTGTGGCCAGGATCGACAGCCCAAGATCGGACCCGCCGGTGGCGCTCAGCACCTGGCCCAGCCCGGCCACCACCGCCACGTAGCCGCCTGTGATGAATGCGCCGAGCACCCCGACCACCACGGTCTTGTGGATGACAAGGTCGATGGCGTACAGACGGTACTTGAAGATCGCGATCGCCACCGCCAGCGGCGTCGCGACGGTGGCCATCACCACCAGGGCGGTCCCGATCCGGTCGGTGGTGCTGCTGGGACCGAAGAACAGCAGGCCGAAGCCGACCGGCAGCAATGACGTGGCATAGGCGAACCACTTCAGCTGCTGGCGCGCCTGACCGCGGGCGCTGCGCAGGCGCAGCAGCAACGACACCACCGCGGCCACCAGGACCACGAACAGCAGCAGGAACGCGACAACGAACAGCGGCGTCAGGATGTGGTGCAGGGCGGGACTGACCTGGAGGGGGCTGCGGATCCCCAGTGGTCCGATGGTCAAGGGGCCGGGATCCACGATCCACACCAGCACCAAGATTGCGACGGCCGCCACCCCGGCCCACGCCACCGGCTGCCAGCGGGCCGACGCCAGCCGACCGTCGGGAAACAGCAGGAACAGCAGGGCCGCGCCGAGCAGGGACAGGGGCTCCATCGTCCGGTGCAGCAACACCACCAGGAGGGTCGCGGCGGGCAGCGAGCCCGGATGGGCGACCAGCCCGTAGGCGCCGTAGCCGAAGGAGCCCTGCTGGATTGCCCAGACCAACGTCACCCCGCCCAGCAGCCAGCCGATCGGGTGGGCGGGGCGGCGGGCGGCCAGCAGGCTGCCCACCACCGACCACACTCCGATGGCCGTCGATATCACGGCAAGGCCGCCCAACCCGATGGCGGGGTCCTCGGGAATGCCGGCAAGCCCCTGCAGGGCCAGCCCCACGGCCGTGACCACGCCGTACAGGCCCAATGGGAGCCAGGCAAGCAAACGAGCGGGCCGCCGCACCGTCCCCGCGCCGCTTGCGCACACGGCAGCAGCAGGGCGGTTGCCGTCCACCTAGCCTCCCGCCAGGAGCGCCTCGAGCCTGGCCGCCGACAGCTCGGCCTTGGCGATGAAGCCCGCCGCCCCGCTGGCCGCGATCCGCCCTCCGTAGTCGGCGGCGTCGCGGCTGGAGATCAGCACCACGGTGGCGGCCTTGCCGTCGGCCAGCAGCCGCCGGGCCACCTCGAACCCGTCCAGATCTGGGAGCTGGATGTCCAGCAAGACAATCTCCGGTCGCAGCGCCCAGTTAGCCGCCAGCGCAGCGGCGCCGTTCCCGGCCTCCCCCACCACCTGGTAGCCCCCAGCCTGGAGCAGCTCTCGGGCCAGCAACCGGAAGCCACTGTGGTCATCCACGACCAGCACAGTGCGCATCACCCCGGCACCGTCTCACCCAAGCACGGCGGGGTCTTCAGGGCCAGCCCTGATTCCGAGACCAGGGGCCGCCCCGATGCCGTGGCTGCAACCTCACCGTACGGTCCCAGCCAGCACCCGATCCAAAGGGAGGCAGGCATGGCAACGCTGGAACTGCAGGCGGACCGCCCGCGCACAGGCGGCGGTCTGTGGCGCGGCTGGGTGGCGGTCAGCACGGTGGGCCTGGCGGTCGGCTTGGCGGTCTTCGCGCTGGTCGGCGACGGCCTAGGTGGCCAGGACGAGACTACGTTGCACAGCGGCTTGGCCCACCTGCTCGGCCTGCTCATCGCCGGGGGTCTGGTGGGCGCCATGCACTGGAGCGCGCTGGATGGGCCCACCGCCGGCGCGGTCCGCGCCGCGGTGGCCAGCGGCCTGGGCCTGACCTCGGGCTTCATGGCCGGCTATGCGCTCGGCGGACCCCCGGTGGACTTCCTGCTGGGCTTCACCCTGCTCGGCTTCGTCGGCGGGATCGCCCAGTGGCGGCTGCTACGCCGACGGGTGCCCCTGGCCGGCCGGTGGGTGCTGGCCAGCGGCCTTGGCTACGCAGTGGGCGGCGGCGGCGGTGTCGGCGCGGTGGTGCTCGTCGCCGACGCGGTGGATCAGGCCCTCGGCGGCGGGCTGGTCGCGTTCGCCGCCGTCCTCGCCCTGCTTGGGGCCGTTGGCGGTGCCACCGGCGGCGCCATCACCGCCACCGTGCTCGTCCGGCTGCTGCGCCAGCCTGCGTCCCCTGTGCTGCCCCACCCTACGGCGGCGACCACGCCACCGGGGCAGCCATGAGGCGGTGAGCGGCTCCTGATCGCCCCCTCAGATGGATCACGCCTCTCGCTGCACTTCCTGGTCGTCATGGCGGAAGAACGGCTACGACGTGCTCGTGGTGGACCTCCAGATGTGCTAGCGCCAACGCATAACAAGCGGGGGCGGGGGACGCCCGCCCCCACGACCGACCAACCTCAGGGAGTTCGGACATGAGACGACGACTGCTGGCCTGGCCGACGGGCCTGGCACTGGCGGGGACGCTGCTGGCGCCGACCGCCGCCCTTGCCACCCAGACCCCGACCATCCAATTCAGCGACACCGACTCCTTCGCTCACATCAACCCCTGCTCGGGCGCGACCGGGACGCTGGCGATCGCCCTCTCCGGTGTCCTCCACATCACCACGCTGGCCAACGGCACCGTCCACGTGACCGAGACACTGACCACCACCGCCACGTTCGCCCCCGACGACCCCAGCCAGCCGACCTACGCCGGCCACTACGCCGAGTCGGATAGCTTCAACACCAATGCCAGCAACCTCACCGGCACAGTCGTCTTCAACGCCATCGCGCACGGGTCTGACGCGTCGCTCATCAAGATGCACGCGCTCTACCACCGCACGGTCAACGCCGACGGGACGGTCACTTCGTCGATCGAGACGGAGAAGTTGACCTGCCTGTAGAGCTTCGCTCGGGCCCGAACGGTCCAAGACCCGCCGCTCAGGCGCCTCGCGCAGGTCGTAGTAACACGGAAACGAAATGCACTCGAATGGGGACAACGCCATGTCGGCAGAAGAGAATAGGGCGATCGTCAGGCGCTTTGAGAAGCCGCCATCCCTGATCTGCGCTCCACCGTCCAGGACACGGTGGCGGAGGGTGACAAGGTCGCCGTGCGCTGTACGGCCGAGGGCACGCACGGCGGGGACCTGGCGGGGAATGCCGCCCACTGGGAAGCACTTCCAGACCAGCGGTATCAGCATCTACCGTCTCGCCGGCGCGAAGGTGGCCGAGCAGTGGGAAATTTCGAGGTGCTCGTGATGCAGCAGCTCGGCGTCATCCCCGCGCCGACCCAGGTCGATGAGCCTGGGCATCGATAGGCTGGTGACGCGACCGCCGGTAGTTCACAATCACCACTAACCCTCTTTTGCCTACCCGTCTCGTCTATCTGCTCTTTAAAAGGAGGTGCTCCCGTGTCCACCGAGGAAAACAAGGCTTCGGAGCGTCGTTTCCACGAGGAGGTGTGGAATAAGCACAATCTGGGCACCGTCGATGAGCTCGTCGCCCCCGATGTCGTCGAACACAACCCCTTGTTGCCCGGGCAGGGACCCATCCGGGAGGGCTTCAAGCAGTCCGTCGAGACGGCCCTCTCCGCCTTCCCCGACGCACAGGTAACGCTCGACGATCTGATCGCCGAGGGCGACAAGGTGGTTGCACGCTGGACGGCCCACGGCACGCACCGGGGAGATTTTATGGGGGTACCCGCGACGAACAAGCAGGTCACCGTCGAGGGGATAGATATCTACCGCTACCAGGATGGCAAGCGAATCGAGACCTGGCGTCAGTGGGACACCCTGGGCGTCATGCAGCAGCTCGGCGTCATCCCCGCGTTGGCGCCGGCCGCTGAGCCTGGACCTCGAAAGTCCCGCTGACGATCAGGTCAGTACGGCGGCCAGCAAGATCGTGAGCGACCGCAGATACTACACGACCACCAGAGCCGGCGTGCGAGAAACACCTATGGTTCAAGGCCGCGCCGGAGGACGGCTACCAGATCATCAAGGAAAGGCCACCAACCACCGCTTCCGGTACCCGCTATCGAAGACTGCGAGTGCCCATCAGGAAAGGAGACTCGCATGCACGCCCGCGTCAATACCGGTCAGGTCCAGCCCGACCAGCTCGATAAATTCGTCGCTGCCATCCAGCCCCTCTTGCGGCGCGCCAAGCAGCAGGCCCCTGGCCTCATGAGCGTCATGCTGCTGGGCGATCGCCTCACTGGCAAGATAGTCCTGGTCTCCCGCTGGGAGAGCGAGGCCGCGGCGGAGGCCGCGGAGCCTGTCTATCAGGAGGCCATGCGGGAACTCGGGCGCTTCATCGCCGAGCCACCGACTCGCGAGCCATACGAGGTTCTGCTCGAGGAGTGAGCCACCGGCGGCGCTGGGGTCCAAGCACCGCCTGCGATGAACACCCGCGGAAGGCGGGTGGCCATCTCCGCCGCCGGTACGTCGTCGAACTTGTCGCAGAGACGCTGGCCGATCCAGGGCGATAGGCAAAGTCGTGTAGGCACGTTCTGGCTGGTCATGCTGGTTGGCCCAGGATGTTGAGGGCTCGGGTGGGGTCGCGTGAGACCCCATCGGAGGCTGGATGCGATCTTGGTTCGGCCGGTCGTGTGGAAGGCGCCGACCGCCAGGTTGCGCAGGCCTGCGAGGACCTGTGGGGCTGAGCCTTTGCGCAGCTGGGAGCGGTCTTCGTCGAAGGTGACATCGCGCAGCTTCTCCAGGGGCTGAGCCCTGTGGCGGACGCTGATTCCTCGCGTTTGCGCAGTTCAGAGGCTGATACCGAAGACGCTATCGGTGCCACAGGTGTGGTGCAAGTGGACTCGCGAGGGTTTTACCTGTTGGGGTTAGCCAGGTTGATGCGGGCCATGAGCTCGCGGTTGGTGGCGCGGGCAGCGTCGAGGTCTTCGTCGCGTTCTTGGAGTTGCAGGCGCTGGTCGACGACCTGCTGTTTGAGGTGGGTGATCTGGTGGTGGAGGGCGTCGATGTCGGCCGGGTTGCCGAGCCCGGACTCGCGCCAGGCGTGCTCGCCGAGGGCCTCGGACAGGCGCTTCTCCAACTGCCGGATGCGGGTGTGGAGCCGGGTGGCGCGTTCGTGGGCGGCGAGCAGGTCGGCCTGCAGCGAGGCTCGGGTGACCGCCGGGCCGGTGCCGTCGCTGGTGGCAGGCGGCTCGGCGGCGAGGGCGTGGACCTTCTCGAGTAGGTCGCGGTGGCGGTAGACGAAGCTGCGGTCGACCCCTGCCGTGCGGGCGATGGCGGACACGCCGATCTCGGTGCCCTCGGCGTGGGCGCGCTGCAGCGCGGTGAGCACGCGCTGGCGGCGGCGCGTGGAGTCGGCATGCCATCCGTCGCGCATGGCCTGGGTGCGGGTGGCCGGTGATGCGGTGGTGCGTGCGTGCTCGCTCGTGGTGTTCTCTGTGGTGCTCATGTGGCGGCCTGCGAGCTCGTCGCGGTCAGCGGCGTCGTCATCGCGAGCGCGGCGCGGGTGGCGGGCATGCCGAGCGCAACGGTGTGCGCGGCGCGGTGGCGGCGCACGGCGGTCACGGCGTCGTGGATCTGGGCTCGGTCGGTCTGGTCGAGCCCGGCGATGTCGCCGTTGATGTGCGCGGTCAGCCGCCGGATCCGGGTGATCTCCTCCTCGGTTGGGGTGGCGTCGGCGCGGGCCCACTCGTCGACCCCGTCGAGGGTGGCGGCCAGGCGTTCGCGGGTGCGCAGCAGGTCGTCGAGGTAGCCGGTCAGCACGGGCAGGAACGACACGTCGGTGCGGAAGTGATCGCATCCCGCGCAGCGGAACCGGACCGGGCAGGCACCGCCGCCGGCTTGCACGTTGGACGGTTCGGTGCACCGGCCGTAGGGGACCGCGACCTCCCCGATCGCGGAGCGGGCGTGCTCGGAGTCCAGCAGGGCTTGGGCGTCGCGCCAGATCCGGTTGCCGTGCCGGTCGAAACTCCGTGCGGTCACGGTGTCGACCGCGGCCCGACGACGATGTTCCCCGACCCGGTAGTAGCGGCGTGTGACATTGAGGTTGCGGTGATCAAGAAGCTCGGCCAGGACGTCGATCGGGACACCGGCATCGGCGTGGCGTTGGGCGTAGGTTATCTGTACTTGATCTTGAGAATCCCCTGTTTTGCAGGGGTTCCGTCGGTTGGCGGGTGCGAGGCACGTGGGGCACGTCGTTGGCGGTGGTGTTGGCCGGTTGTGGGTCATGGCCGGTTGTGGTCTTTGATGAATCGGCGCAGGCTGTCTCGGGCGGCGGTCAGGTCGTCTTCG
>Ga0210378_10002127_pt1 | contig 10128 bp, 12 predicted proteins | sample PLM1_60_b1redo_FD_155465 | JGI IMG/M metagenome (GOLD analysis project Ga0210378, IMG submission 155465) | Groundwater sediment microbial communities from an aquifer in East River, Colorado, USA - PLM1_60_b1 redo | ecosystem: Environmental > Terrestrial > Soil > Riparian zone | place: USA: East... | reverse complement strand
ACTTCGGCTGACGTAGCCGTTGAAGGGCGCGGTCGGCCTGGTGTAGCCTTGGAACCCGAAATACGCCTCTGAGCAGGGAAAACACGGCATGGACCCCACCAACCACGTCACCGGGAGCGCACGCGTCAAGCGCGGCCTGGCCGAGATGCTCAAGGGCGGCGTCATCATGGACGTCGTCACCGCCGACCACGCCAGGATCGCCGAAGAGGCCGGCGCGGTCGCGGTCATGGCGCTCGAACGCGTGCCGGCCGACATCCGCGCCCAGGGCGGCGTCGCCCGCATGAGCGACCCCGAGCTCGTCCACCAGATCATGGACGCCGTCTCCATCCCGGTGATGGCCAAGGCCCGCATCGGCCACTTCGTGGAGGCCCAGGTGCTCCAGGCCATCGGCGTCGACTACGTCGACGAGTCCGAGGTCCTCAGCCCGGCCGACGAAGCGCACCACATCGACAAGTGGCGGTTCACGGTGCCGTTCGTCTGCGGCGCCACCAACCTCGGCGAGGCCCTGCGCCGCCTCGCCGAGGGCGCGGCCATGATCCGCTCCAAGGGCGAGGCCGGCACCGGCAACGTCATCGAGGCGGTCCGCCACATGCGCGCGATCGCCGGGGACATCCGGCGGCTCGCCGGCCTGCGCCCCGACGAGCTGTTCACCGCCGCCAAGCAGCTCGGCGCCCCCTACGAGCTGGTCGCCGAGGTCGCCGCCGAGAGCCGCCTCCCGGTGGTGCTGTTCACCGCCGGCGGCATCGCGACCCCCGCCGACGCCGCGATGATGATGCAACTCGGCGCCGACGGCGTGTTCGTCGGCTCCGGCATCTTCAAGTCCGGCGACCCGGCCCGGCGGGCCAAGGCGATCGTCGAGGCGACCACCTTCTTCCAGGACCCGGAGATCGTCGCCAAGGTGTCGCGCGGGCTCGGCGAGCCGATGGTCGGCATCGCCGCCGTCCCAGAGGGCGAGCGGCTGGCCGTCCGCGGCTGGTAGCCGCGGTGCCCGGCGCTCCTGTCATCGGCGTCCTGGCCTACCAGGGCGACGTCCGCGAGCACCTGCAGGCGCTGGCCGCGGTTGGCGCCGACGCCGTCGAGGTCCGCACCATCGCCGACCTCGACCGGGTCGACGGGCTGGTGGTCCCCGGCGGCGAGTCCACCGTGATCGGCAAGCTCGCCGCCCGCTACGGGCTCCTCGACCCCCTCCGCGAGCGGGCCAGGGCCGGCCTGCCCGTCTTCGGCACCTGCGCCGGCATGATCCTCCTCGCCCGCGAGGTCGAAGGCCCGCCTCAGGACCTGCTCGGCGTGCTCGACGTGCGGGTGCGCCGCAACGCCTTCGGCCGCCAGGTCGCCTCGTTCGAGGCGGAGGTCGACGTCAAGGGCGTCGACGGTGGCCCGGTGTCCGGTGCCTTCATCCGCGCTCCCTGGGTGGCCGAGTCCGGCCCCGGCGTCGACCTGCTCGCCGAGCTCGACGGCAAGGTCGTCGCCGTCCGCCAGGGCAACCTGCTCGCCACCGCCTTCCACCCCGAGCTCACCGGTGAGGTCCGCCTGCACCGCTGGCTCGTCGACCTCGCAAGGGCCGCCAGGGCACGTGGCGTCCACGGCCAGCCTCCCGATCCCAGCGGCTGACTGCCGGAGCCGGCGACCAGCGAAAGGGAGCGAGCGCCATGAGCGGGCACTCGAAGTGGTCCACCATCAAGCACCAGAAGGGCGCCAAGGACGCCAAGCGCGGCAAGCTGTTCGCCAAGCTGATCCGCGCCATCGAGATCGCCGCCCGAGCCGGCGGCGCCAACCCCGACGGCAACCCCACCCTGGCCGACGCCATCCAGAAGGCCAAGGACAACTCCGTGCCCAACGACACCATCGACCGGGCCGTCAAGCGCGGCGCCGGCGAGGTCGAGGGCCAGCAGCTCGACCTGGTCACCTACGAGGGCTACGCACCCGGCGGGGTCGCCGTCCTGGTCGAGGCGCTCACCGACAACCGCAACCGCACCGCCGCCGACATCCGTCACGTCTTCACCCGGGGCGGCGGCAACATCGCCGACGCCGGCAGCGTCGCCTACCTGTTCAACCGCCGCGGACAGCTCGTCGTGCCCGGCGACGGCGCCGACGAGGACCAGGTCATGGAGGTCGCGCTGGAGGCAGGCGCCGAGGACGTCGAGCCCGGCGAGGGGGGCTTCACCGTCACCACCGCCCCCGGCGACCTGCGGGCGGTCCGGGCCGCCTTCGACCAGGCCGGCATCGCCTACGACGCCGCCGAGGTCACCATGGTGCCCAGCATGTCGGTGCCGCTGGAGCGCGACGCCGCCGTCCGCGTCCTGCGGCTGCTCGACGCCCTCGAGGACCTCGACGACGTCCAGGACGTGTTCGCCAACTTCGATATCCCCGATGAGGTCATGGCCGAGGTGAGCTGAGCCGGCCTGACGGAATTCGGCTGTAACGCCGGTCGGGTCGGAGGAGACTGAGCTCCACAGGACCGCGCAGGACAACAGGAGGAGCGATGCGAACCGTGGTCGGCCGCCGTCTGTGGGACGTGGACGTCGGCTAACTCCCCGAGCTGGCCGCCCGGCACGCGGCGGCCACCATCGACCTTGGGACCGGCGACGGCCGCTACGTGCTGGCCGCCGCGGCCGCCCAGCCCGACCGGCTCGTCGTCGGCGTCGACGCCAGCGCACCGGCGATGGCGGTGGCGTCGCGGCGTGCGGCCGCCAGCGCCCGTCGCGGCGGGCTTCCCAACGCCGTGTTCGTCGTGGCCGCCGTCGAGGCGCTGCCGCGGGAGCTGGACGGCCTCGCCGACCTGGTCACCGTCCACTTCCCTTGGGGCTCGCTGCTGCGCGGCCTGCTGGCCGCCGACCCGGCGACCATGACGAGCCTGACCCGGGTCATGCGGCCCGGCGCGACCCTGTCGATGCTGCTGTCGTCGACCGACCGCGACCGCGGCGCCGGCCTGGAGCCGCTCCGGGAACCGCCCATGCACGCCCTCGCCGCCTCGTACGCCGGCTGGGGCCTGGTCGTCACCGAGGCACGGCCGGTGACCGCCGCCGACGTCGCCGCCGCCCACTCGACCTGGGGGAAGCGCCTCGGCGCCGGCGGGCAGCGGCCGGCCTGGCTGCTACGGGCGAGGTTCGGGCCGCCGCTACAGGCGACCGCGGCGGCGGCGGAGGAAGAACAGGACGACGAGGACGATGATGATGATCAGCAGCAGCGTGCTGAGCCGCATGGCGCCTCCCTTCGGGTCGCGCGCCCGCCTACCCGGCGGGGCCGGCAGGTAACCTCGCATGGTTGAGCCGGCTCTGGCGAACCGGTAGGCTGCCGCCAAACACCTGTTCGAGCGGGAGGGGACGGCGATGCGGGTACTCGGGGTCGACCCTGGTCTCGGCCGCTGCGGCTGGGCCGTCCTCGACCAGCACGGCGGCAGGGTCGTCGCCGCCGGGTACGGGACCATCCAGACCGGGGGCGACGAGGTCGCGCCGCGGCTTGCGGAGCTAGCCAGAAGGCTCCGGGAGGTGCTGGCCGCCCACCGGCCGGAGGCGCTGGCCATCGAGCGGGTCTTCTTCAACGCCAACGTGCGCACGGCCATGACCGTCGGGCAGGCCTCCGGGGTGGTGCTGCTGCTGGCCGCCGAGCAAGGGCTGCAGGTCGCCGCCTACACCCCGCCGCAGGTCAAGCAGGCGGTGACCGGCACCGGCGGGGCGCCCAAGGAGCAGGTCGGCTACATGGTGCGGGCGCTGCTCGGGCTGGACGCGGTCCCGACCCCGGCCGATACCGCCGACGCGCTGGCCGTGGCCCTCTGCCACCTGCAGCACGCCGGTCTGGCGGGGCTCGGCGGCCCTGCCGGCGGTGGCGGCCTCGGCGCCGCCTCCGCCGCCGACTGGCTCGCGCGGGCCGCGCCGACCTCGCCGGGGCTGCGGCGATGATCGCCAGCCTGCGCGGGCACCTGGTCGAGGCGCTGCCCGACGGGGCGGTGATCGAGGTGGGCGGGGTCGGCTACCGGGTGTTCCTCACCCCCAAGGCGCAGGCCGGCCTGCCGCGGGACGGCGAGGTGCTGGTCCACACCGTCACCTACGTCCGCGAGGACACCCTGGCGCTGTACGGCTTCGCCACCGTGGACGAGCGTCGCGCGTTCGAGCAGCTCCTCACCGCCACCGGGGTCGGCCCCAAGCTGGCCCTTGCGGTGCTGTCGGTCCACTCCCCGGACGCGCTGCGCCGGGCGGTCTCCGCCGGGGATGCCGACGCCCTCACCCTGGTGCCCGGCGTGGGGCGCAAGGGCGCGGCCAGGCTGGTCCTCGAGCTACGGGGCAGGCTCGGCGACGGCGAGCCCGAGCCGCCGGTCGAGACCGCCGGCCGACCCGCCTACGCCGAGGTCCGCGAGGCCCTCGGCGCCCTCGGCTACGGCCCCGCCGAGATCAGGACCGCCCTGGCCGCGCTGCCGCCGGACGCCGGCGCGCTGGCCACCGAGGAGCTGCTGCGGCTGGCCCTGCGCGGCCTCGGGAGCAGCCGGTGAGACGATGACCGACGACGTCCTCGACCCCTGGCCCTCGGACGCCGAGCGGGCCAGCGAGGGGAGCCTTCGTCCCCGCAAGCTCGACGAGTTCGTCGGCCAGGCGCGGACCCGCGAGCAGCTCGGGGTGGTGCTGGAGTCGGCCCGACGGCGCGGCCTGCCACCCGACCACCTGCTGTTCTCGGGGCCGCCGGGTCTCGGCAAGACCAGCCTGGCCGCGATCGTCGCGGCCGAGCTCGGCGCCGGCTTCCGGGTTACCTCCGGGCCGGCGCTGGAACGGGCCGGCGACCTGGCCGCGATCCTCACCGGCCTGGAGCCGGGGGACGTGCTGTTCGTCGACGAGGTGCACCGCCTGCCGCGGGCCGTCGAGGAGGTCCTCTACCCGGCCATGGAGGACTTCCAGATCGACGTCGTGCTCGGCAAGGGACCGGGGGCGCGCAGCCTCCGCCTCGACCTGCCGCGCTTTACCCTGGTCGCGGCGACCACCCGCACCGGGCTGATCACCTCGCCGCTGCGCGACCGCTTCGGCTTCGCGGCCCGGCTCGACTACTACGGTCCCGCCGACCTTCGCGCGATCGTGACCCGCTCCGCGGCGATCCTCGGGGTCGCCATCGACCTGGCCGGCGCCGAGATGCTCGCCGGACGGTCGCGGGGCACCCCGAGGATCGCCAACCGGCTGCTGCGCCGCGTGCGCGACTTCGCCGAGGTCCGCGCCGACGGCCGCGTCGACGCGGCCGTGGCCGAGGCGGCCCTGGAGCTGTTCGAGGTCGACCGGCTCGGGCTCGACAAGCTCGACCTCGCCCTGCTGCGGGTGCTGTGCGAACGCTTCGGGGGGGCGCCGGTCGGCCTGGCGACCCTGGCCGTCTCGGTCGGCGAGGAGCACGACACGGTCGAGGACGTGGCCGAGCCGTACCTGCTGCAGCTTGGGTTCCTGCAGCGGACCCCGCGGGGGCGGGTCGCCACCCCGGCCGCGTTCGCGCACCTCGGAATGCCGCTCCCGCGCGGGTCGGCCCCGCCGCCCGAGCCTGGCTCCCTGTTCGAAGACTCCCGGTAGTAGGATTGCCGCTGCGCCGCGCCAGTCCGGTGGCGGCGTGTCGTCGCGCGCCGCCGCACACCACGGTGGGCCGCCAGCCTCGCCCCGGGAGCGGCCCGGGCTCCTCGGAGGTCCTCACGTCATGCAGAACCCCAGTGCCAACCTCATCTTCATCCTGTTCCTCTTCGCCATCCTCTACTTCCTGATGTGGCGGCCGCAGCAGCGCCGCATCCGGGCCATGCAGGCCCTCCAGTCCTCGCTGCAGATCGGCGACGAGATCATCACCTCGGCCGGCTTCCTCGGCACGATCCGCCGCTTCGACGGCGAGGTGGTCACCATCGAGCTGTCGCCGGGCGTGGAGGCGAGGGTCAACCGGCGGGCGATCTCCGGCCGGATCGAGCCCGCCCGCGCCGACGAGGAGGCCGAGGCGACCGACGGCGAGGAGCGCCCCGGACCATGAGCCTTCCGGATCGCCGGCCGCAGGCGGCTCCCGCTCGCGGCGCGCCAGCCAGCGAGCCCCGCCTGCTGGACCAGGTGGCCGGCAACCGGGTCATCCAGACCTACGTCGCGCTCGCCGACCAGTTCACCGGGCAGATCGGCTATACCGAGCACGGCTTCCGCCACGCCAACCTGGTCGGCCACATCGCCTTCAACATCCTCGACCGGCTCGGCCACGACCGCCGCCTCGCCGAGCTGGCGGCCGTCGCCGGCTACCTCCACGACGTCGGCAACGTGGTCTCCCGGCACAACCACCCCCAGAGCTCGGCGCTGATCGCGATGCCGGTCCTCGCCGAGCTGGGCATGGCCACCGAGGACATCGGGCTGGTCATCGGCGCCATCGGCAACCACGAGGAGGAGCTCGCCCACCCGGTGTCGCCGGTGTCGGCGGCGGTCAACATCGCCGACAAGTCCGACGTGCATCGCTCCCGGGTCCGCAAGGACGCACGGGTCGAGTTCGACATCCACGACCGGGTGAACTTTTCGGCGACCCACTCGTTCGTGCGGGTCGACGCCGGCGGCCGCACCATCACCCTGGAGCTGGAGATCGACACGGCCGTCTCCGACATCCTGGAGTACTTCGAGATCTTCCTGTCCCGCATGACGATGTGCCGCCGCGCCGCCGAAGGGCTCGACTGCAAGTTCCGAATGACGGTGAACGGCCATTCCCTCCTCTGAACGTCCGGAGAACCGCTAGGCTTTTCCCGAAACCCGTGCAGCACGAAGGAGCGCCACGTCCGTGCCAGGAACTCGCCGCTACGTCGTCCCCCTGCTGATCGTGTTCGCGCTGGTCGCCGCGGTCTGGGGGGTGATCGCGCTGCAGCAGCTCACGCCACGGCTCGGCCTGGACCTGCGCGGCGGCTCCAGCGTCACCTTCGAGCCCACCAACCCGAGGGGCGGCGCGCCCACCAGCGAGCAGCTCGACACCACCGTGGACATCATCCGCAACCGCGTGAACTCCAAGGGCGTCGCCGAGTCCGAGGTGAACCTGGAGGGCGGCAACATCGTGGTGTCCATCCCCGACGTGTCCAACCCCGACGAGGTCATCGCCGCGGTCGGCACCACCGCCCAGCTCCAGTTCCGGCCGGTCAAGGAGGTCGTCGCGCCCAACGACCCCAAGTACAGGCAGGCGCCGTTCGCGGCCATCGACTGCGCCAAGCCGGCGACCTACGCGAACAAGGACAACCCCGATGCCGACAACGTGGTGCTGTGCGCCCGCGAGGAGCCCGGCCAGCTCCAGCCGGGCGCCGACGCGCCCAAGGTGCTGATGGGCAAGGTGGCCCTCGGCGGCACCGACATCGCCTCGGCGCGGGCGCAGCTCGCCACCACCGGCCAGGGCGGGGTCGCCACCGGCCAGTGGGAGACGCTGCTGAACTTCAACGGCCGCGGCGGCAACCGCTTCAAGGACCTCACCGGCGATGCCGCCTGCAACCCCGACGGCGACCCCAAACGGGAGATCGCCATCACCCTGGACGCGGTCGTCATCAACCACCCGCCGGTCGCCTCCGACGTCCAGTGCAACGTGGGCATCAGCCCCCCCGGGGTCATCACCGGGCAGACCCAGGCGGAGGCCGAGAACCTCGCCCCGCTCATCTCCTCCGGCGCCCTGCCGCTCAAGCTGGAACAGCAGAACCGCACCACCGTCAGCGCCACCCTCGGCGCGGACTCGCTGCGCGCCGGCCTCATCGGCGGCGCCCTCGGCATCGGCCTGGTCTTCCTGTACGTGCTGCTCTACTACCGCGGCCTCGGCATGGTCATCTGGGTCGGCCTCGCCCTGGCCGGCGCCCTCAACGTCGGCATCGTGATCCTGATGGGCCAGTGGATCGGCTTCACCCTGACCCTCGCCGGCATCGCCGGGCTGATCGTGGCGATCGGCATCTCGGCCGACTCCTATGTGGTGTTCTTCGAGCGGCTCAAGGACGAGGTCCGCGACGGCAAGACCCTGCGGACCTCCGTCGACCGCGGCTGGCAGCGCTCCTTCCACACGCTGGTGTCGGCCAACACGGTGTCGTTCCTGGCCGCGCTGCTGCTGTACTGGCTGGCGATCGGCCCGGTGCGCGGCTTCGCGTTCACGCTCGGCCTCGCCACCCTGATCGACTTCTTCGCCGCCTGGTTCTTCGCCAGGCCGGCGGTCTCCCTGCTCACCCGCCTCCGCCTGTTCCAGGAGGGGCGTTTCGTCGGCATCCGCGCCGCCGTCTGACCGCATTCCGGAGGAGGATCCCGCCCCGTGTCCCTCGCCAGCCGCCTCTATCACGGCGAGACCACCTACGACTTCGTCGGCCGCCGGCGCCTGTGGTTCACCATCTCCGGCGTGCTCCTGCTCGTCTCGCTGCTGAGCCTGTTCGTGCCCGGCCTCAACTTCGGCATCGACTTCAAGGGCGGGGCGGTGTTCCGCGTCCAGCCGAACAGGTCCGTCACCGAGGCCCAGGTCCGTGACGCGGTCGGGCCCGAGGCCAAGGTCGTGCAGGTCACCGAGGAGACCCCGGTCCAGGTGATCGTCCAGACCGAGGAGCTGAGCCAGGAGCAGGTCGCCAAGATCCGCAGGGACCTGGCCGAGGTCGCCGGCGTCCAGTCCAACGACGTCTCGACCGACTCGATCGGCTCCAAGTGGGGCAGCGCCGTCTCCCGCAGGGCGGTCATCGCGCTGCTGGCGTTCCTGGTGGTGGTGACCGTCTACGTGTCGCTGCGGATGGAGCTCAAGATGGCCGTGGCGGCGCTGGTCGCGCTCCTCCACGACCTGCTCATCACCGCCGGTATCTACGCCCTCGCCCGCTTCGAGGTGAGCCCGGCGACCGTGATCGCCCTGCTCACCATCCTGGGCTACTCGCTGTACGACACCGTCGTGGTCTTCGACAAGGTCCGCGAGAACACCGGCTCGCTCACCTCGATGTCGCGGACCACCTACTCCGACGCGGCCAACCTGGCGGTCAACCAGACGATCATGCGCTCGCTCAACACCTCGCTGGCGTCGCTGCTGCCGATCCTGGGGCTGCTGCTGGTGGGCGCGTTCCTGCTCGGCGCCGAGACGCTCAAGGACCTCGCGCTGGCGTTGTTCGTCGGCGTCGCCGCGGGCACCTACTCGTCGATCTTCATCGCCACCCCGCTGGTCGCGGCCTGGAAGGAGCGCGAGCCGCGCTACACGCAACTCCGCGCCAAGGCGGCCAGGCTCGCCGCCCAAGGGGCGGCGGGGGAGAAGCCAGAGCGCGCCGCCGTGACCGGCCGGGGCGGTCGGATGGTCACCGCCCCCCAGGCCGGCCGGGCCCGGGCCGCGGGAACCGCCGCCGGCCGCCGCCGCGGCGCCGCCGCCCCCCCGCCCGAGCCCGACGCACCGGGCCTGGTCGCCGACGACGAGCTGGAGCCGGAGGAGCTCCAGCCCGACACCGAGCTCGCCGAGGCCGACGCCGAGCCCGACCAGGACGAGCGGGCCGGGGTCGCCCCGGCGAGCTCCCGACGCCAGCCGCAGAAGCCACGCCCGGCCCAGCAGCGGCGCAAGCCCTCCGGGCGGCAGCCGTCCCGCCCCGCCAAGCGCCGCCGCCGCTAGCCAGCGCGCGTCACCCACCGACAGGAGGATCATCGTGCCCATCAACATCGAGCGCCTGCGGGCGCTGATCCGCGACGTGCCGGACTTCCCCCAGCAGGGCATCGTGTTCAAGGACATCACCCCGCTGCTCGCCGACGAGGTCGCCTTCTCCTCGGTGATCGACGAGACCGTCGTGCACTTCGGCCGCGGCAACGTCGACAAGGTGGTCGGCATCGAGGCGCGCGGCTTCATCCTCGCCTCGCCGGTCGCCTACCACTTCGGCGCCGGCTTCGTGCCGGTCCGCAAGGCCGGCAAGCTGCCCTACCGCGTGGAGGCCGAGGAGTACGCGCTCGAGTACGGCACCGCCACCCTCGAGCTCCACGGCGACGCGATCGTCCCGGGCGAGCGGGTCCTGATCGTGGACGACGTGCTCGCCACCGGCGGCACCGCCCGGGCCGCCGCCCGCCTGGTCGAGCGGCTGGGCGGCAAGGTGATCGGCATCGCCACCCTCATCGAGCTCGGCTTCCTGGACGGGCGCAAGCAGATCGAGGGCTATGAGTTCTTCAGCCTCATCCGCTACTGACCTGATATGAC
>Ga0210378_10002125_pt1 | contig 10138 bp, 12 predicted proteins | sample PLM1_60_b1redo_FD_155465 | JGI IMG/M metagenome (GOLD analysis project Ga0210378, IMG submission 155465) | Groundwater sediment microbial communities from an aquifer in East River, Colorado, USA - PLM1_60_b1 redo | ecosystem: Environmental > Terrestrial > Soil > Riparian zone | place: USA: East... | reverse complement strand
ACAGGCCGCACTCGCCTGGCGCTCGCCATCCTGCCGTCCATGCACCGACAACCGGCCCCGAGTCACGCCCAACAAGTCAACCGCGCACCATCACGCAATCCCGAGCATGACGTAGCCCTGGGGCGGTGCGGTCCTGGCCACCCGGAACACCCCATCGGGCCGGTGGGCCAGCGACGGCACCTGCTGGAGCTGCTCGGCCCCGACCTTGTAGCGCATAGGCACCCTCCATTGGACCCCGGAATCCTGTCGAGAAGGTCGGCCGGGTACCCAAGGCGTTTGGCTAGCGCATGCCCCGCTTCGAAGTGGTACGCGCCGTTCGGCTGCTCGGCCACCTGGCGGTACAGGTCCTTGACCTTGGTTCCAGCTCGATCGCGTCGACGGTAGCCATGCCGGTACTCCCTCTTGTCTGAAGTTCTGTTGGGTAGACGCTGGCCGCTCAGCTCGCGCGATGTCCGGGATCGACGGCCGCGCGGGCCAGGGGACCGGCGAACGCCGGGGATCCTGGCCCGCGGGGGTCGTGACAGCTGCTCTGGGCGTCAGGGGGTGTCCACCTCGATGGTGACGGGCACCCCGTTGGTGATGACGTCGTAGACCGCCGAGCGGGCTCGTGACTGCTCCACCAGCTCGCGCAGCTTCTCGGCCGGGGCGTCACCCTTGATGGTGAAGCGGACGGTGATCTGTTGGTAGCCGTTGCGCACCTGGGGGTTGAGTCCGAGGATGCCGTTGAGGTCGATGTCGCCGCTGACGGTGGAGTGGACCTCGGTCAGCCTGACCTTCCGGGCGGCGGCGATGTTGGCCAGGCCGGCGGTGAGGCAGGCGGCCAGGGCGTGCAGCACGAACTCCACCGGGGTGGGTCCGTTGTCCTGGCCCACCAGGACGGCGGGGTGGTCGGCGTCGAACACGAAGGTACGCTCGTGGGCGCGCTCCTCCCCGACCCCGAAGAAGTCGGCGATGGTGCTGCGGTTGTGGGTGCCGCTGATCCACTGGTTGTGGGCTCGGAACTGGAACTTGGCTGCCTGGGGCGCCTGCTTGACCGCGTCGAGGGTGGCGAACAGGGTGGCGGTGTCCACGCCGTTGCGCATCGAGTCGTTGACCTCGGCGGCGGACGTGTCGGTGGTGGTCATCTGGCTCCGCTCCTTCCTTTCCGTTGGTGCGGGTGGCTGGTGACGGCTCTCTGCTGGGATGCCTCCTTCCCGTCCGCGGTGGTCGATCAGGCGGTCGCCAGTCGGCGCTCGCCCGGGACCGGCCGGGCGGCCAGCGCCGCCGACTGCGTGTCGATGGCGCCGGCCAGTTGCTTCTGGAGCTCGACGAACGCGGGCACCGGCGGGTAGGCCGACAGGCGGCAGGTGATCTCGAAGACCTCCCGGAGCGCCTGGTCGCGCTGCTGCTGGTAGCCCGCCAGCGCCGCGGCCTCCTCGGCCTCGGCGGTGGCACCGAGCGCCTGGTCCAGCGCGACGGCCAGCAGCTCAGCGTCGCGGAACGCGTCGCTGATACCGTAGGCGGTGACGGCGTCGCGGTAATAGCCGGCGTCCCCGACCAGCGCCCAGCCCGGGCCGAACGCCCGGCGCAGCTGGTTGGGCTGCCGCAGCATGCCCTGCACCGGCGAGGTACGGCGCGCGTGCCGCAGCCGCTCGGCCAGCTGCGGGGCCGAACGCTCCAGCAGCTCGCCGAACGCCTCCACCCGCGACCCGGCCCCGCGGCGGACTGCCCCCGCGTCGGCGGCGGGGATGCAGACCCAGATGCACGCCTGCCCGTCGTGGGTCGGGAACACGCCGGCGAACGACCGCGCGGCGAGAAGAACTCGATGCCGGTCCACCCGATGCCCGTGTAGTAGGCGTACTGGGTGGCGCCGCCCGCCGGGCCAGCCTCGGTGAGCGGGGCGCCGACCGAGCGGGCCACCCGCGACCGCAGGCCGTCCGCGCCGACGACCCAGCGGGCACCGAGCTCGACGGGCGCGCCGGCGCGGTCGTGCCCGTAGACCCCCACCACCCGGCCGCGCCCGTCCCGCCGCACGCCGGTCACGGTGACGCCGGGGCGCACGTCGGCGCCGGCCCGTTGGGCGGCGGTCGCCAGGATCGTGTCCAGCACATACCGCCGGGGCGCCACCAGCAGGTCGACCCCGGCCTTGTGCTTGATCGTGCGGCGCACCGACTCGCCACCGGCGTTGAAGGTGACCTGCCGGATTGCCGGAGCACCACTGTCCAGCACCTCGTCGAGCAGGCCCCAGCGGTGCAGCTGGACCACGCCGCTGCGCGCGATCGAATGGGTCGACACGGTGTCGCTGGGGAACGACGCCTGGTCCACCACCGCCACGTCGTGCCCCAGACGAGCCAGCAGCATGGCGGTGGCTGATCCGGCGACGCGTGCGCCCACCACGACGACGTCGTGGCGGCTGCGGTTGGGGGTGTGCATGGCTGGGTCGCTCCCGCCGCCGTTGCCAGCGCGCCTGGTCATGACGCTTCCCGCGCGGCAGGTAGCGCCGTCGGGCGGCCACTCGGCTGCGGTGCCCGCCCGACGGTGAGCGCGGCCCGCAGCGGCGGCTCGAGATCCTCGCTCAGCGCACCGTCAGCCTGGGCGCCCATCGCGTCGAGCACCGTGCTGAAGAAGCACCGGGCCGCGGCGGCGAGGGCCACATCGAAGATGTCGGTGTCGGACAGCCCGTGGGCGCGGAGCCGCTGGATGTCGTCGGGACCGATCGAGGTGGCGTCGCGGGCGACCTGGTCGGCGAAGTCCATGACCGCGACCTCGGCCGGGGTCAGGCCGGCGCGGGTGTGGTCGGTGGCGATGCGGCGCACGGTCTCGGGGTCGTAGAACCGGTCCCGCAGCAGCCGGCCGTGGGCCATGGTGCAGTAGGTTGAGCGCAGGGCGCGTGCGGCGGCGAGGGTGACCAGCTCGTACCGGCGCAGGTCCATTCCGTGCTTGATGGCGCCGTTGAGCTGTGCCCAGCCGGCGAGGACCTCCGGCCGCAGCGCGAACACGCGCGTGTAGTTGGCCACGTAGCCCTGGTCGGCAACGTCCGCGGCGTACAGCTGGTCCACGGTCCCGGCCGCGGTGCCCTCGGTCGCCGTCTCGATGAATGTCATGGCTGTCTCCTCATGCTTGTCGGCGGCGGTCTGGCGGTCGGGGCGTTCACCCTGGTCACAGTGTTGGGAGGGCTGGGTGCCGGCACATCCGTGCAGCGCACCGAAACCTGCACGGACGCCGTCTGGGTGGTGCCGGTGGAACAGCCGCCCAGGTGCCGGCAGGCAGACCGGAGCGCATCTGGAGCCTCCCTGACTCAGCTAGCGCGCCGGCTTGTGGATGACGGCCTCTAGGTAGTCCATCCGCAGCACCAGCGTGTCGCCGTCCTCGGAGACGTCGAAGCGCCTGGCCGCCTCCAGCATGTCGGCCCTGAGGGCGGCGGCGCGGTCGCCTACCGCTGCGAGCGTCTTGACGGTGGGGCCGTAGAAGGTGGCGAAGAACTCCACCTGGTGCTCGGCCGACGGGAACCGCCACAGGAAGCTGCGCCGCGGCGCCGAGATGCTCACCCCAGGCCCGAACAGCTCGTGCAGCCGCTCCTCGCTGCCCCACAGGACCGGCGGCCGCACCCCGGGCGGCGGCGGCAGGTGGCGGCCGATGGTCCGGAACAGCTCCCCGACGTAGCTGTCGGGGGTCCAGTTGACCATGCCGATGCGCCCGCCCGGCCGGCACACGCGCAGCAGCTCGCTGGCCGTCTGCTCCTGGTCGGGGGCGAACATGGCGCCGCAGGTCGACAGGACCACGTCGAAGGCGTCGTCGGGGAAGGGCAGGGCCTCGGCGTGGCCTCCTGGAAGGTCGCCTGCAGCCCTTCGGCCTCGGCGCGCCGGCGGGCGTTGTCCAGCAGCGCGGGGACGTAGTCGACGCCGACGACCTGGCAGAAGCGGCGGGCGGCGGCCAGGGCGGCGTTGCCGTTGCCGCAGGCCACATCCAGGACGCGCTCGCCGGCGCGCAGGTCGACCAACTCGCACAGCAGCTCGGCGATGATCGGGAACCGCGCGCCGACGGCGGCGTAGTCGCCGGAGGCCCAGGCGGCCTGCTGGCGCTGCTTGACGGTGACGATATCCATGATCCCTCCTCGGATCATCGGGCGCCGGCGAGCCGGACCGGTGTGCCGGCCCGCAGCGTGCCCGGGGTCCTCCAGCCCGGTGGTCAGGCTGATCACTGCCTTCGTGCTCATGTCGTCGCCTGTCAGGCGGTTCCTGCCGGCGCGGCGGGGTGGTGGCGGGTTGGTAGGTGTCGAAGCGGGCCGTTCCGACGGCGAACAGGCCGCGCTGCGGCAGCCAGAAGTCGCCGAGGCGGTCCTGGTGTGGCAGCGGGCCCGGCGGACCGATGTCGTGACTGCCAACCAGCGCGGTGCTGTTGGTGACCGCCCAGACCAGCCGTGGGGCGGTCTGGAAGTGCTGGCCGTTGGGGACGGTGCCTTGCAGCCGCACCCGTCCTGCTCGCAGCAGCAGCCCGGCGACGCGACCCATGGCACCAAGGACGCGGTCGCTGTCCCAGCGGGGGTCGGGCAGCAGCCGGCTGGCGCTGCTCAGCAGCCTGGTGGCCGCCGTCGCGGCCAGGTGCACCTCCCAGGCGAGCACGTCAGAAACCCTGACCCGAAGCGACCGGGGGCCGGTCCAGGTGACGTCGATCGGCACGCTGTGGGCACCGCCAGGAGCGGCGGCCCCGAAGTACCGTGCGCAGCTGACCTCGGCCGGCGCGTCCGCGTAAAGGGTCCACCTCCGGTGTGGGTCGCGGTGCCACACGGCCCTGAAGCCGGGACCGATCGAGCTTGCCGGGAAGTGGCGCAGGGCGAGGTAGTGGCCGCTGCGGAACGGCAGCCCCATCACCCCGTAGCCCGCGAAGCGCTCCTCCGTACCGCCTGGCAGCCCGGGGGTCTTGATCGACGCCGCCGCGAAGCCGCGCGGCGCTCGACCGTCGCGCATCCCGTCACCTCCATCAGTGGAACCGCTCCTGCTGATGGTGGCGGGCAACGACCGGTCAGGGCATGGGGCGGCTGCCCCATCTTTCCGCTGTCGGGCTCGGGAAGCTGCCGACGATGCCGTGCTCGAGGGCGAACAGGCTGGCGCCGGTCCGGTTGGAGACGGCGAGCTTGGTGTAGATGTGCTCGACGTGGTTGCGGACGGTCTTCTCGCTGATGCACAGGTCGTCGGCGATGCCGCGGTTCGACCGGCCCTGGGCGACCAGGCGCAGCACCTCGACCTCCCGGGTGGTGAGCCCGGCCGGCCAAGCCTTGCGCCGAGGTACCCGATGCCCGGCGGCCTCCAGCACCGCGTCGACGGCCTGGGCATCAAGCCGCGACTCCCGCGCCTGGCGACGCAGTAGCTCGGCGGCGTCGTCCTCGCTCAGCGCGCCCCGGTGGGGTCGTGGCTCCACCATCGCGTGGTACACGTCTGCGGCGGCGAGCAGGCGCTCCGGCGGCGTGAGCGCCCCGCCACCAACGGCCCGCGGGTAGCCCGACCCGTCCTGCCGCTCGTGGTGGGCGGCCGCCAGCGCCGCCACCGGCTCCAGGCCGCGTACCCGGCTGAGGATGCGCCCGGTCAGGTACGGGTGGAGCCGCACGCGCTCCCACTCCCCCGCCGACAGCGGCCCCGGCTTCTCCCAGATGGCGTTGGAGACGCCCATACGGCCAAGGTCGTGCACCAGCCCGGCGCGGCGCAGCAGCTTGACGTCCGGCCCGGGTAGGCCGCAGCGCCGGCCAGCCTCGGCGGCCAGGGCCGCCACCCCACGCGAATGGCCGAGCGTGAACGGGCACTTGAGGTCGACGAAGTCGCCCATCGCCTCCAGAAGCCCGTCCAGCTCGCCCTCGGTCAGCAGCCGGTCGCGGTCGGGCGCCTGCGCCAGCGCCGCGCGCCAGACGTCGCCGGGCAGCCCGTCCAGGATCTCCCCAGCGCAGCGGTCGAAGGTGGCGGCGATGGCCGGGTCGAACTGGGTGCCGCTGCGGCTGCGCGCCATCCCGACGGCACCGTCCACCCCGGCCAGGCGCAAGTGCACCTCGGCGACGTCCGCCAGCTGCACCACGCGCATCTCCACCGGAATGGCATCACCCCGGGCACCGACTGGCAACCCGCCGCCGTCCCAGCGTTCGAAGGAGTACGCCAGCGCCTCTCGGACTTCCGCAGCGAGCCCCACCCGGTCGGCGAGCACGCCCGCGGAAGCGCAGTGGGAGTAGATCAGCTCCGACAACCGCCCCCGCGGAGCGACCAGGAACGACACCGCCCGGCCGCCGCGCGCCAGCAGCGGCCGGCCTCGCCCGGCATGACCCAGGAGTAGGCCCAGAAACGGCAGCCCGGCCCAGTCGACCCGGTATTGGTCGGCTCGAAACGCGATGTCGTCGCCGAACCAACCGGCCACCTCATGCGAGTCGGCGTGACAGCCGATCCACGCCACCAGGTTGGCGTAGAAGACCACGCCCCGCTGCTGCTCGCCCAGGCCAAGGCGATCGGCGAGCCTGGCAGCGATCAACGAGGAGCGCAACATGTGCTCCATCGGCTGGCCGAGACCCAGGTCGATCGCCAGCGACAGCGCTGCCAGCAGCTCCGCACGCCTCGGCCCGGTCCCGGGTAGACCGCCGGTCGGCTGAACCGCCATGACATCTCACCTCTCGCATGGCGCCAAGTCGACTCACTCTAGCCCGCTCTCCATCCCAGCGCCCAGGCCAGGCCACACGCGGATCGGGGACATCACGACCTGGCTCACCACCAGCAGCGCGGAGGCGATGCTGGACGACAGTTCAAAGTTGGCTGTACTGTCGTGCCGTGAGCACAACCCTGGCGAGCGACGTCGATGTCCTAGAGCGCGTCGGCACCGCCCTCGCAGACTCCACCCGCCGGCGCCTGCTGACCATGCTGCTGGCCGCCCCAGCCTACCCGGCTGAGTTGGCCGAGATCCTGAACGTAAGCCGGGCCAAGGTGTCCAACCACCTCGCCTGCCTGCGCGGCTGCGGGCTGGTCCAAGCCACGCGACAGGGCCGCCAAGTCCGCTACGAGCTCGCCGACGACCGCCTGGCCGGCGCCCTCCGCGAGCTGGCCCGAGTGGTGCTCGACAGCCCAGCCTGCCCCACCCATATTGCGGCCCGCCGATGACCACCATCCCGATCGGCCCAAGTTCGGCCGTCCGAGCGGCCACGGTGCGCCGAGGGCGGCTGCTGAACCGGCTGACCATCGGCTGGAACGCGATCGAGGGCATCGTTGCCGTGGTCGCTGGGTTGGCGGCCGGGTCGGTGAGCCTGGTCGGCTTCGGCCTCGACTCCGGCATCGAGGTCTCGGCGGCCGTCATCCTGGCCTGGCGGCTAGCTCAGGAACGCCGCCAGGGCTGCACCCAGGCGGCCGACCGGCGGGCCAGCCGCGCCATCGCTCTGAGCTTCTGGGCGCTGGCCGCCTACGTCGGGGTCGCGAGTGTGCGCGACTTGCTCGGCCGCGCCGAGCCCGAGGCCAGTATCCCCGGGATCGCGCTCGCAGCATTCTCGCTGGTGGTCATGCCGGTGCTGGCCCGGGCCAAGCGCAAGGTCGCGCCGGTGCTGGGGTCACGGGCGGCCGTATCAGAGGCCAACCAGACCTCACTGTGTGCCCTGCTGTCGGCGGTGCTGCTGATCGGCCTGGCCGCCAACGCCGCCCTTGGCTGGTGGTGGGCCGACCCGGTGGCTGGCCTGGGCATCGCTGGCCTGGCCGCCCTGGAAGGGGTGCGGACCTGGCGGGCGGAGTCACTTGCCGACACCTGCTGCGACTAGCTCCCCGGCTTCCCTTGAGGGCATCGTGATGTTGGCTCCGCCGGCACCAGTGTGGGTGATCCACGCAGACGCGGACCGGAGCCGGCCGTTCCATGCTGACTAGGGATGGCTCTTGAGCAGGTCGAACTCTATCGCTCTGTATGTCGCCTCGGTGCGGGAGCGACAGCCGAGTTTGGTCAGGACGTTGCGTACGTGCATATCGATGGTGCGCGGGCTGAGGAACCGCGCTCGGGCGATCTCGCGGTTGGTGCGCCCGACAGAGACCAAGCGCAGCACCTCGACCTCACGCCGCGACGGTCCGGCGTGCTCAAGCTCCCCCGCGGCCCGTCGACCGAGTCGACGCTCGATCTTCTCACCGAGGCGAGCGAGCTCCTAAGCCGCGGCCGTCGCAAGGGGACGGGCGCGGTCTCCCTGATGGTGTCGGGCAGCGGGAGGGCCTCCTCGGGCCCGAGCTCCACGGCGCCTGCTGCCGTCTCCAACCGTCCAGCGGTGGCAAGCGCGACGGCGAGTTTCTCGATGAAGAACGGCACTCCCTGGGTTCGGTCATACAGCGCCTGTGCGAGCGTGCTCCCAAGCCGCGTCCCAAGGACCCGAGCGGCGAGTTCAGCGGTGTCTACCGGGCCGAGCGGTTCGACGATCAGCTCCTGCAGGCGTCGGCGGCGGCGGAGTTCGGCGCGCACGCGGCGCAGCGGGTGTCCGCGCGACACCTCGTCGCTGCGGTAGGCACCAAGGACCAGCACCGGCGCCGCCTGGAGCCTGTCCAGATGCAGCAGCAGCTCGGCGGTCGCGTCGTCCACCCACTGGAGATCATCCAGGAACAGCACCGTCGTGTCCGGAAGCGCGATCTGCTCCAACAGATTGCCGACCGCCTCGAACAAGGTCGCCTGATCGGTGTCGGGTGGGCCTGCGCCGAGTTCTGGGAGGATCAGCGCGAGATGCTCGGACAGCGGCCCGGAACCACCCAGGCCATCAGGGACCGCGCGCTGGTAGCCGCGGAGCGCTGCGACGATGGGCGCATAGGGCCGAACCGCCCGCTGGTCGGCCGCACCGCGCAACACGAGCCCGCCATCCTCGGCAAGGGCGGATTCGATGAGCGTGGTCTTGCCGATGCCACCCTCCCCGCGACAATAAGGATCCCGCCGTCGCCCCCTGGGGCGGTCGCGATCGCGTGGCGGAGTGCGGAGCGCTCCCGCTCCCTGCCGACCAGTTCCATTGCCCCTGGCATGGGATAGCAGTGTAAGGGCGACGACGCGGCCACCAACCCGGGACGCTACCGCCACGACGGCTTGCGGATGATGACCTCCAGGTAGTCCAACTGCAGCACCAGCGTGTCGTCCTCGGACACGTCGAACCGCCGGGCCACCTCCAGCAGCTCGGCCTTCAGGACGCAGGCGCGGTCCGGTCCCAGCGCCTGGAGCGCGGTGACGGTCGGGCCATGGAAGGTGGCGAAGAACTCGACCTGGTGCTCGGCCGAAGGGAAGCGCCACAGCAGGCTGCGCCGCGGGGCGGTGATCGCCACCTCGGGCCCTAACAGCTCCCGCAGCCGCTCCGGGCTGCCCCGCAGGACGGGCAGCTCGAGGCCTGCGGGCGGCGGGTGATGCCTGCCGATGGCGGCGAACAGCTCGCCAATGTAGCCGCCGGGGATCCAGCTGACCATGCCGATCCGCCCGCCCGGCCGGCAGACCCGCAGCAGCTCGGCGGCCGTGCGTTCCTGGTCAGGGAAGTCGATGGCAGCGCAGGCCGACAGCACCACCTCGAAGCAGCCGTCGGGGAAGGGGAGGTCGGTGGCGTCGCCCTCCAGGAAGGTCACTTCCAGCCCTTCGGCCTCGGCGCGTTGGCGGGCCCGCTCCAGCAGCTCGGGGGCGTCGTCGACCCCGACGACCCGGCAGCAGCGGCGGGCGGCGGCCAGGGCGGCGTTGCCGCTGCCGCAGGCCACGTCCAGGACGCGCTCACCGGCGTGCAGGTCGACCGACTCGCACAGCAGCTCGCTGGTGAGAAGGTTCCGCGACCCGATGGCGGCGGAGTCGCCCGCCGACCAGGCGGCCCGCTGTGGCTGCTTGACGGTACTGAGGTGCACGGAACTCCTCCTGGTCATCGTGTGCTGGCAGAGCGGATGTAAGCAGTGGCGGCCGACCCGGCCTTGTCGGCAGCGGCCACCGGCCACAACCGGCCGGCTATGCGGCGGTGAGGGCCAAGTCCTTGACGATCTGCTGCTTGTGCTGGCCGGCACCGTGGCCCGCACCGACCTGGCCGGCCCCGAGCTGACCGAGCCGCTGGCCCGGGCCGTCTACCAATCGCTGCACCAGCGGCTCCTCCCGCTACTCGACGAGCTGGCGGTGTACCCGACCCACGGGGCCGGCTCCTTCTGCTCCGCCCCGACCGGGGGCG
>Ga0210378_10002124_pt1 | contig 10142 bp, 12 predicted proteins | sample PLM1_60_b1redo_FD_155465 | JGI IMG/M metagenome (GOLD analysis project Ga0210378, IMG submission 155465) | Groundwater sediment microbial communities from an aquifer in East River, Colorado, USA - PLM1_60_b1 redo | ecosystem: Environmental > Terrestrial > Soil > Riparian zone | place: USA: East... | reverse complement strand
TGACGCCCGCGGGCGTCGGCCCGACCCGCCGGTCGGGAAAGAAGACGAAGTGGTCGATCCACATGGTGCACCCGGTCAGCAGGAGCGCGCCCAGCGCGAGCCCGGTCCATCGGCCGACGGCGCCGCTCACCGGGCCTTGAGCTTCAGGTCCTCGTAGGGCGACGAGTAGGGGTGATGCTCAACGAGGCCGAGCCCCGCTTCCTCCACCCGGGGCCCCACCCCGTTGAGGAACGCCAGCTCCCAGATGGGCGCGAACATGACCCGCTCGTGGGCGATGCGCTGGATCTGGTGGAGCAGGGCCTCGCGCTTCTTGCGGTCGAGCTCCCGCGCCTGCTGGGCGAAGAGGTCATCGATCTCCGGGTAGGTGCCGTACACGTACGTGCCCCGAGACGTCATGTAGTTGTCGATCCGGGTGGCCGCGTTGCCGAAGGCGCCGGCGCCGCCCTGCATGAGCCCGCCGCGGATCTTCTTTTCGCGCCACTGGCCCAGGAAGGCGACCCGCTCGATGGGCCGCAGCCGCGTCTGGATGCCGATCGCCTTGAGATAGTTGGCCACCGCCTCGGCCACGTTGGTGTAGGAGGCATCGCAGGCGAGCTCGCCGGCGTCGAACCCGTTGGGATGCCCGGCCTCGGCCAGCAGCCGCTTGGCCTGCGTGGGATCGTAGGGAATGGGCGGCGGCCCCCAGTAGTACTCGTACGAGGAGGGGATAATGCTCGACGCGACCTTGGAGAAGCCCAGCGTCTCGGCCAGGTTGATGGCCTGCCGGTCGATGGCCAGGCTCGCGGCCAGGCGCACGCGCCGGTCGTGCCACGGGGACTTCGGGTTCCACTGCTCGGTGGTGAAGTCGATCCAGAAGGTCGCGGGAAGCAGGGTGGGGGCCAGCCGGAGCCCGGGCGTCCGCTTGATCTCCTCGGCGAGCGCGCCGCGGATGGAGTACGCTACGTCCACCTCCCCGCGCTTGAGCGTGGCGAGCCGGGTGGCCTCGTCCGGGATCACCCGGAAGACCAGCCGCTTCACGTGAGGTGTCTTGCGCCAGTAGCGGTCGTGCGCCTCCAGGACCATCTCGACGCCGGGATTGAAGGAGACGAGCTTGTACGGGCCGGCGCCGACGGGAGCCTTCTTGAACCCTTCGTCGCCGACCTTCTGCACGTACGCCTTGGGCACGATCCACCCGGCGCCGGTGGCGGGCGTGGCGTAGAAGGCCATGAAGTCCGGCCAGGGCTCGGTCAGCCGAAAGCGCACCCGCAGCGGGTCGACGACCTCGACGGCGGCGACCTTCTCCTTGAAGAGCTTGGCCGCGGCCCCGCGGTAGCGCTCGAAGGAGAACTTGACGTCCTCCGCGGTCATGGCGTCGCCGTTGTGGAAGACCACGCCGCGCCGCAGGACGAACTCGTGGACGAGCCCGTCCGGCGACACCGTCCACGACTCGGCCAGCGAGGGTGCCGCCGGCTTGCCGGGCATGGGCTTCACCAGCGCGTCGTGCAGGGCGTAGAAGATCATCATGCTGGTGACGATGCCGGGATGCTCGCCGGGATCGAACCAGGTGGGCGCGATCGAGACGTGCACGGCCCAGGTCATCTGGCCTTCAGGGGCGGCGCCCACCGGCGGGGCGGGTGGGGCGAGCAGGAGCGTGAGGGCCAGCACTGTACCGAGCGGACGGACCCAGGTCTCGTATCGCAAGGGGCCCTCCTAGGCGAAGCCGGCGTCAGGGTGGCCCGATTATCCCCGGCCGTCTCACCATGTCAATCGGCTACCGCCTCTTCGGGCTGGCCCAGACCTCGACGCGTCCCGCCGGTGGGTCCACGCGCACGCGGTCACCCGTCCTGATGGCCTCCATCGGATCCGGGGTGAGCTGGTCCATGAGCGCGACGCCTCCCAGGACCGCCCCCTGGACCATGACGGGATTGGCCCAGGTGAACAGCATGGCGAGGGGCGCCAGGTGGCGGGATCCGAGGTCCAGGAGCGCCCACGAGGTGGCGAAGCCCCCCTTGGCCAGCGGGCAGACGAAGATCTTGCCGGCGATCGACTGGCCGTACAGCGCGTGGGACTCGCGCGAGATCACCCCCGTGGTCCGGTCCAGGTCGTAGCGGGCACTGAAGCCGTCCGGGGAGACCAGCGCGTCGCCTTCCACGGGATCGCCGACGCCCGGATGGCCGATGAGGACGCGAGGCGCGCGAGCGGTCACCGCTCGATGCGCCCCGTCACCGCGGCCTCCACGCACTGGGCGGTGGGCCGGAATATCGGGTTGTAGCCGTACGCCATGATGATGTTGGCGAGCTTGGCCGAGTCGGTGACGATGGTTCGCAGGCCGTATCGGCGCGCCATCTCTCGCGGGGTCATGATGTAGTAGCAGACGCCTTCCAGGATCCGCCCGCCCGCGCCTTCGATGATCGCGGCGTAGCCGAGGCGGTCGGCGAGCGCCTGGACGGGAGCGCTGGTCGTGAGCAGCAGCATGGTTTCCGGGTTTACCCGCTTGCCGTCGAGGAGGCGCGCGAGTCGCTCGATCTCGAAGATCGACAGGTGCGGCGTGCCGAAGACCACCAGGTCGGCGTGGTCCTTCTCGGGCTCGAACGAGCGGTAGACGGCCTGGAGGGCGCCCGGCTCCACCACGATCGTGCCCCGAGGCGACTGCCCACCCAGAGCCTCCTCCAGCGTCCGGGCTTCCGGCGTCATCCCGACCAGGTGGAACATGGCGAGCGATCCATAGCTGGCCAGGGTCGCCCCGAGATGCTTGAGGCCGTCCCCGTCCGGCGCGACCTCGAGCCCCGTGAACACCGGAACCAGCCAGTAGTTCGTCAGGCGGCGCCCCACCAGAACGCCGAGCGCGCCCCAGTCGCTCACGTTCCGCGGCTGGTCGCGAACCTCGATCACGTGCGTCCCCCGCCGGCACGCGTCGAGGTGCATCCCGTAGGCCGGCACCCGGCCGGTGAGGGCGGCGGCATACGAGGCGGGCCCACCCTCGAAGTTGGACCGCGCTCCGCAGACCGCGTTGGCGTAGATGACGGTGCCGGTATCTCCCCAGGCCAGGTGCTCGCCGAATCGGGGCTGCGCCACCGTCTGATAGTTGGCGCAGGTTGTCAGGAGCATGCCGCCCATGGCCGCCACCAGCTCGCGCAGCCGGCGCTCCTTTCGCGCCACCTCCTCGGGCTGGCCGAGCTCTCGATAGCGCGCCAGGTCCACGTTGCAGGAGTTGGTGGTCGCGGGCACGACGAACCGCCCGCCCTCGCGGACCAGCTCCTCGACGAACGCGAGGCCCGCGTCGCCCATGGACTCGGGGTCACCGGTCAGATGGGCCGAGGTCACGGAGACCATCTGCTCGGCGCCGAAGAAGCGACCCGTGGCGATCTGCATCTCGAGCGCCCGCCGCGCGGGCCCACCCCAGCGCCCCGCCCGAATCGCCTCCTCCTCGCTCGTGAGCCTCAACGGCGGATTCCGATCTTGGTCGCCATGTCCGTGTAGCCGGCGACCTCGCCTTCCACGAAGGCCCGCGTCTGCTCCGAGTTGAGGAAGTCGATGTGCATGTTGATGCGCTCGGCCCCGGCCAGGAACTGGGGGTCCTTGACCATCTCCGCGAGCGCCGCCTCCCATTTCTTGACGATCGGATCCGGCGTCGCCGCGGGAAAGGCGGCGGCCGCCCACCACTGCACCCGCGCGCCCTTCATCACGCCCTGCTCCTCGGCCGTCGCCAGCTCGGGCAGGTACTTGATGCGCGAGGGCGAGAGCACGGCCAGCAACCGGATCTTCCCGGCGCTGGCCATCGCGTGCGCTTCGGCCACCGAGTGGATGGCCAGCGCGACGTGGCCGCCCGCGAGCTTGGTCATCGAATCGGCCGCGCCTTCGGTGATGACCATCTTCGTCTTGGTGGGGTCCACGCCGATCTGGGTGAACCAGTCGTACGCGGTGTAGCGGGAGGGGCCGGACGGTCCCGCGGTGGACCAGACGAGCTGGTCCGGGTTGGCCTTCACCCAGTCGGAGAGCTCCCGGAAGCTTTTCCACGGCGCATCCACCTTGACCGCGAAGACCATGGGGTCTCGGACGATCCGTCCCGCGTACTTTCTGTCGGCGATGACGAGCTGAGGCGTCTTGAAGGCCCCGACGTGCATCGAGGACGTCGTGTGGATGTCCATCAGGACCGTGTACCCGTCGGGCCGGGCGTCCTTCAAGGCCGCCCGCGCCCCCACGATGCCCCCGCCGCCCGGCTTGTTGACGACGAGGATGGGCTGATTCCACTTCTTGCCCAGGTAGTCGGCCACCAGCCGGGAGATGAGATCCGTGCCGCCGCCGGCCGCGAACGGCACGACGATCTCGACGGGCTTGGCCGGGTACTGCTGTCCCGGCGCCGCCGCGGGGCTCCCGAGCAGCCCCACCGCCAGCAGCGCGCATGTCACCATTCTGATCCGAAGCGACCTCATGGCTCGATGTCCTCCGTGTCTGTGGACGGCCCGGTCGGCTACAGCGCCATCTCCTCCGCCGTTTCCTGCTTCACCCGCCGGCTCGTGTAGCGGACCAGCACGAGCGAGGTCACGAGGAGGATGCCGGCCGCCACCAGCAGCGCCAGGGACATCCCTCGCTGGAGGAAGATCATCCCGCTGCCCCCGCTCATGGACAGTGACTGGATCATGTACTTCTCGAGCAGTGGCCCCAGGATATAGGCCAGGAGCAGCGGGGCGAGCGGCCACTGGTACTTCCGCAGGAAGTATCCCACGACCCCGAACACCAGGCTGACCGCCACATCGAACATGCTGTTCCGCACGCTGTAGGCGCCGAGAAACGCCAGGAGGAGGATCGTGGGCCCCAGGATGCCATACGGAATCCGGGTCAGCCACACCCACATCCCGATCAGGGGAAGGTTCAGGATCAGCAGGACGAGATTGCCGATATAGAGGCTCGCGATCACCGTCCAGACGAAGTCGGGGTTCTTCTGGAAGAGCAGGGGACCCGGCTGGAGCCCGTAGACGAGGAGGCCACCCAGGAGCACGGCCAGCGGAGGCGAGGCGGGAATGCCCAGCGCCATCAAGGGGATGAATCCCGCCGAGGACGTGGCGTTGTTGGCCGCCTCCGGGGAGGCGACGCCTTCGATCGCGCCCTTTCCGAAGCGCTCGGGGTGCCTCGAGATTTTCTTCTCGACGTCGTAGGCCAGGAAGACCGTCACCCCGGGCGCGCAGCCGGGCAGGAGCCCCAGGAGGAAGCCGATCCCGGTCCCTCGGAGGATCGCGGGAGCGGCCTGCCGGAGGTCGGCGAGCCGCGGAAAGACGCTCCGGATCGTGGTGGCGATGGCCACGCGCTGCTCCTCGAGCCCGAGGAAGACCTCGGAGATCGCGAAGAGCCCGACCACCAGGGCGATCAGATCGACGCCGCTCATGAGCGGCGCCCAGCCGAAGGCAAAGCGGGGCTCCGCGGTCGACGGCCCGAGGCCGATCAGCGAGATGAAATAGCCGAGGACCGCCATCGAGAGGCCCTTGACGAGCGAGCCGCCCGAGAGCCCGGCCACCACCGTGAAGGCGAGCACCATGAGGCCGAAGTATTCGGGGGGGCCGAAGCGCAGCGCCTGATCGGCCAGGAAAGGGGCGAAGAACGTGAGCCCGACCACGCCCAGCGTCCCCGCGAAGAAGGAGCCGATCGCAGCGATCCCGAGCGCGATCCCACCCCGCCCTTGCTGGGCCATCGGGTAGCCGTCGAGACAGGTCGGCACCGAAGCCACCTCGCCCGGGATGTTCAGGAGGATGGCGGTGGTCGAGCCGCCGTACATCGCTCCGTAGTAGATGCCGGCCAGCATGATGATGGCGGGCACGGGCGGGAGGACCGTGGTCAGCGGGAACAGGATCGCGATGGCCGCGGTGGGACCGAGGCCGGGCAGGACGCCGACGAGCGTGCCGAGCAGCGCGCCGAGCGCCGCCATCAGGAGGTTCATGGGCGACAGGGCGGCGCCGAAGCCGCCCGCGAGCTGACCGAGGACGTCCACCATCAGTACCCGAGCCATCCGGTGGGCAAGGGCTGGAGCAGCCACACCCGGAAGAGCAGGTAGAGGAGGCCCGTGGTCAGGGCTCCAAGGAGGAGCGAGCGCGGCCACCGGTATCCGCCCATGGTCCGGAAGAGCCCGACCGAGACCAGGGCGGTGCTTCCCGTGTACCCGACGGAGGGAACGATGAGCCAATAGATGGCGAGCAGGGCCAGGCCCCACAGCATCCGGGCGCGGACCGGCCCCCGGGGGATCGTCACCTTCGCCGATGGCAGCCGGACGAGCACCGCGGCGCCGCCCAGGAGGAGCAGCGCGACGCCCACGATCAGAGGGAACGTGTCATCGCCGACGACGGCGCCGGCCACCATCTCGGTCCGGAGGGCGTGGAGTCGGACCCCCTCCACGAGGGCGAGGATTCCCAGCAGAACCAAGATCCCGCCGACCACCTTGCCCTGCCCCGCGCCAGCGGCGTGCATCTAGGGCGAGGTTATACCCCGCAATACCGGGCCCGGCAACGGCTCAGCCGGCTGGCCGCCCTCCCGCGCGAGGACGGTCTTCGTAGAGGTCACGCCCCGCCACCAATGCGCGCGTCTTGCCGTCGGTCCGGGATGGATGTACCTCACGCGCCCCTGGCCCAGCACCTGGTCGGCACGGTCGAGGGCGCGCGCGATCTCGTCGGCTGATTCGACCTCGGTGCGCTTGATGTCCACCACCCCATTCCTGGGGATGGCCCGGCAGGTTCGCCTCGTCGGCCTGGATCACGTCGGCATCGACGTTGGCCACTTGTTCCGCCAGCACGTCGCCGATGGCGTGCGCGAGCTTCTCGGGGTCGCGATAGCACCGGTCGTGCAGCATCTCGGCGGGCATGTGCCGTCCGGTGAGGGTGAAGCGATAGAGCTCGCCGTCGCACACGAGGTCGATGCGGGCGTGCGCCTGGCCGTGTATGACGACGCGCGTGGCGTCCATCAGCGGTTCCAAACTATACTACCGGCACAGGAGAACATGGCGGATGTATCGACGGAATGGCTAGCGTGACACCGGGCAAGGTCGCGGGCGACAAACGGCTCCTCTCGACGATCCTGCTGAGGCTCACGCCCTTTGTTGGGATCCTGGCGTTCCTGGCGGTGTGGGAAGTGCTGGTTCCCCTCCTCAAGGTGCCGGCCTACCTGCTGCCGGCACCGACCGTGATCTTCGAGACGTTCGTCAGGGAGCTCCCCAAGCTCGCGTTTCACGGCTGGGTGACGCTGTACGAGATGCTTCTCGGCTACGGCCTCGCGGTGGTCGTCGCGGTGCCGCTCGCGATCGCGATCACCTCGTCGGAACGCTTCGATCGCTTCTCGATGCCCACGCTGCTGTTCTTCCAGGTGGTGCCCAAGGTGGCGATCGCCCCGCTGTTCCTGGTGTGGTTCGGCGTTGGCGTGCTGCCCAAGGTGCTGGTCGCGTTCCTCATTTCTTTCTTTCCGATCGTGATCGACGCCGCGGTGGGGCTGCGCTCGATGTCCACGGAGATGCGCGACCTCGCGCGCTCCATGGGCGCCAGTCGCATGCAGGTCTTCGCGCGCTTTCGCCTGCCCACCAGCCTGCCGTACCTCTTCAGCGGGCTGAAGGTCGCCGCCACGCTCGCGGTGGCCGGTGCGGTGGTGGGGGAGTTCGTCGGCGCCGACAAAGGGCTCGGCTATCTCCTGCTCGTGACCAATTCGAATCTCGAGACCGCGCTGATGTTCGCCACGCTGTTCGCGCTGACGATCATCGGCCTGGTGTTCTTCTACGCGGTCGAGTTCCTGGAGTCGTGGCTCATTCCCTGGCACGTCACGCACCGGGTGCGCGACGAAGCGGGCACGCTGTGATTCCTCAACGAGGAGGAGGGCTACCATGAAGCGCAGGACGTTTCCGGTATTGCTGCTGGCGAGCGCGGTGCTCGCCTTCGGCGTTCCCGCCGAGTCCCAGACGACGAAGTTCCCCTTCCGCCTGAACTGGACGCTGTACGGCGAGCACGCGCCGTTCTTCGTCGCGCGCGACAAGGGCTTCTACCGCGAGGAAGGGCTCGAGGTCGAGATCCAGGAGGGCAGCGGCTCGACCACCGTGTCGCAGCTCGTCGCCAACGGCTCGAGCCCGGTGGCGTACGTCGACGCGGCGACGATGATGCGCGGCGTCGGCGCCGGCATGCCGATCAAGGCGGTGGGCGTCACGCTGCAGCAGAGCCCGATGGCCTTCATCTACCGCGCCGACGCGGCGCGCCCGACCAAGATCTCGGAGATCAAGGGCAGCCGCATCGCGATCACGGCGGGCGATGCGAGCCTCGCGATCTTCACCGCCTTCATGGGCAAGCTCGGCATGAAGGTCGAGGACGTCCAGATGATCACCGTCGCCAACCCGGCCGCCAAAGAGCAGGCGGTGCTCGCCAAGCAGGCGGACGCACTGCTCGGGTATTTCATGGACCAGGGGCCGCGCATGCAGCTGCAGACCGGGGTCAAGATGGGCTGGACGCGCCTCTACGACATGGCCGGCGTGACCACGCTGTCGAGCGCGATCATCGCCAACAACGACTGGCTCAAGGATGCCAGGAACCAGGACCTGCTGCGCGGTTTCCTGCGCGCCTCGCAGCGCGGCTGGCAGTACAGCTTCGACCACCGCGCCGAGGCGGCCGAGATCTTCCGCAAGGCCGCGCCGGCCTTCACGCAGGAGATCGCGCTGCTGGAAGTCGACGGCACCATGACCATCATCCGCACCGATCGGACCAAGGGGCGCCCGATCGCGTGGTCACATACCGACGACTGGAAGGACAGCCAGGACCTGCTGGAGAAGTTCGCGAAGCTGAAGCCCCAGCCGGAGATCGGCGTGTACTACACGAACGCCTATCTTTCGGAACCGCCGTACATGCCGAAGAAGTAGCGCTCGGTGGAGGCGTACATTCGCCTGCGGGACGTCGGCAAGCGCTACGACACGAAGAGTGGGGTGGTCGAGGCGTGTAGCGACGTCACCTTCGACATCCGCCAGTCGGAGTTCGTCGCGATCGTCGGCCCGAGCGGCTGCGGGAAGACCACCATCCTCAAGATGGTGGCCGGCCTCGTGCCGTACACCTCGGGCACGATCACGGTGGGCGGCAGGCGCGTTGACCGCCCGCTGACGGACGTCGGTGTCGTCTTTCAGGAGTCCATCCTCCTCGACTGGAGGAACGTCCTGTCGAACGTCATGCTGCAGATCGAGATCCGCGGCGTGGATCGGGAGATGTACGAGCCGGTGGCGCGCAAGCTGCTGAAGGCCACCGGCCTGGAGGGGTTCGAGGAGAAGAAGCCCTACGAGCTATCCGGGGGCATGCGCCAGCGCGTGTCGATCTGCCGGGCGCTCGTGCACGACCCGCCGCTGCTGCTGATGGACGAGCCCTTCGGCGCGCTCGACGCGCTGACCCGCGAGCAGATCTCGATGGACATCCAGCGCGTGTGGATGGAGAAGCGCAAGACCGCCATCCACATCACGCACAGTATTCCCGAGGCGGTGCTGCTCGCGGACCGCGTCGTGGTGATGAGCCCGCGCCCTGGGCGCATCGTCGAGATCATCGAGGTCGACCTGCCGCGGCCGCGCCGCCTCGACCGCTTGCCGCCACGTTTCAACGACTACGCCGGACGGATCCGCGAGATCTTCAAGTCCAAGGGCGTGCTGGCGATGGACTGATGCGGCCCGCCCTCTTCGTCGTCAAGGCCACCATCGCGCCCGAACTCGAGGCGGCCTTCAACGAGTGGTACGACACCGTGCGGTCGAAGGAGGCCGCCCAGGTCCCCGGCTGTCTCGGGATGCGCCGCTACGCGGCGATCTCCCTCGAGAGCCCGCACGCCGGGTCCGAGCCGTGGCAGTACATGGTCTGCTACGAGTTCGATTCCGAGGAGTCGCTGCAGGCCTTCGTCAGGTCGGACACGCTGCGGGCCATGACCCGGGACTACAATACCCGCTTCGGCGGGGCGGGGGACCGGGCGCGGCTGGCCTATCGGCAGATCTATCCGTGACCGGGCCGATATGCGAGAATTTTCGGTTGTGAACGGCGGTGCCGGCTCGCGCGGCCTCCTGGCCCTGATTCCTCGCATCCTCCACTACGCGCGGCCCCACCGGGCGCCCATGGCGCTGGGGTTCGGGCTCTCCGCCCTCGGGATCGCCCTCGACCTTGCCAAGCCGCTGCCGCTGGCCATCG